>Ga0164241_10000311_pt1 | contig 102595 bp, 87 predicted proteins | sample OricomyardsoilBY_FD_108780 | JGI IMG/M metagenome (GOLD analysis project Ga0164241, IMG submission 108780) | Backyard soil microbial communities from Emeryville, California, USA - Original compost - Back yard soil (BY) | ecosystem: Environmental > Terrestrial > Soil > Unclassified | place... | reverse complement strand
TTAGCGGATACCGATGGCAACCTAACCAATGCAAGCAGAACCTTTGATCCGGCAGGTTTGACAGGTGGTCACCAAGTGCAGGTCACGGTAACGGATTCTGCAGGTGCAAGTGTTCAAGCCCAAGCTTACTTCCGTGTCGCAACGACACTCCCAACCTTGAGTGAAACGGCGGATACCGATAAAGACGGTATCAACGATGCATTGGAAGGTGCGGGCGATACCGACAACAACGGTATTCCTGATTATCTCGATAACATGCAATCGCCAAATATTCTGCCGCAGACCGGTAATATCACCAATTCCTACCTGATTGAATGTGATCCAGGCGTTCGTTGTGGTCTTGGCTTGTTTGCGCGCGGCAGTACTTCAGGTGGTGTGCAAGTCCTGAACAGCGAAGTGGGTGGTCTAGATGATTTGATTGTTGACCCTGCCTTTGATCCAGTTGGTGGTATTTTTGACTTTACTATCAGTGATTTGCCAATAGCCGGCCAATCTGTGCGCGTAGTGATTCCACAGCAAGCGCCTATTCCTGCGAATGCGGTGTATCGCAAATTCCAGAAAGGCCAGTGGGTGAACTTTATTAGCAACACCAAGAACGCAATCCATTCAACTGCAGGTAACCCAGGTTATTGCCCACCACCTGGTAGTGGCGATTGGACATCTGGGCTAACCCAAGGCCATCTCTGTGTTCAATTGACGCTTGAAGACGGCGGCCCAAATGATGCAGATGGCTTGGTGAATGCGGCAGTAGTAGACCCAGGTGCAGTGAGTACGGCATTACCGGTTGTACCGCCAGTACAACCACCGGCAGAACCGCCAGAGGTAGAAATTAAAGCTAAACGAGGAGGTGTTATGAGTGAGATTTTACTGTTGTTATTAGCGGGGTTGGTGATTATGAGTCGTGTGAATTCAAAACGATTAGCCGTAGCATTTTTGGCGTTAGTTGCAGCCAATACTCAAGCTAGTTCGCCCGCCAATACCGGAGGTGATATCTATGCACGAGTGGATATTTACCAAGCCAAAGGCGATCAAACTCGTGGCGATTTAAATACAGCACTAACCAATGCTGGCCACAAGTTTACGTTGAACAGCTATGACGTAAGCCGCATGGCTTATCAAGTGGCGGTAGGCTATGTCTGGAATGACTTTACCTCCACTGAGATTGGATATCTTGATTTGGGGGATACCAAGGTTGATCTTTCTTTAAACGGTAATGAAAAGCTCGATGACTTTGGTGCAAGTTTAGCCAAGCATTACCCGCGCTCTGCAAGTGGTGTAACTTTGTCGCAAACGTTTTTCTATCCGTTGGGTACACATTGGCGTCTTGCGGGTGATGTAGGACTGTTTGTTTGGCAAGATGAAACCCATATCAATATTGCGGGCATTACTTTGGGTGATGACGATGGGGTAGACCCCATTGTAGGTTTGGGTGTGGATTATCAAATTAACGATGCAGTGAGGCTTGGCGCAAATATTCGTCAGGTGGTATTTGATGATCAAAAAGTCAACCTATTAGGAACCTCCTTGCGCTGGATGTTTTAATCGTTTTCCATCAATAAACTGCCATTCACATTAAAAGCTAAACTAAAAGGCCCGAATTGGTGTAGTAGCTGGTTCGGGCCTTTTTCATGTCTTCAACAATTCTTCATTATTTCCTCGTAAAAACGTCACTGTTTCAATGGTAAAGTGCGCCTTCTAAAATTATTTCCTTATTTCTACCTTGAGAAGAGTTTATGTCTAAATTATTGACATCTATTGCTGAGTTTTTTTCGCTATGGCGCTTCACGCGTGTTGTATTTTTTTTAGTCCTTGTCTTGGTAGCTATAGGCGTATGGAAGTATTTTTTTAGTAAAAATGGCGATGCTGATAATTATTTAACGGCAACGGTTGAGCGCGGTGAAATTCAAAATCTAGTGACCGCAACCGGTGTGCTACAGCCGCGTGAATATGTAGATGTGGGAGCGCAGGTTTCTGGACAGTTAAAGAAACTCTTAGTCGTAGTGGGCCAGCAAGTAACGGCTGGGGATTTGTTGGCTGAAATTGATGCCACCGTATTCCGTGCCAAAGTGGATGGTATTCGCGCTCAACTGCAAAACCAACAGGCGCAATTGGTTGATAGACAAGCACAGTTGACCTTGGCAAAAATCCGCATGGAGCGCCAACAAAATCTTTTTAAAGATGATGCAACTACCAAAGAATCTGTACAGGTTGCAGACGCAAGTTATCAATCGGCGGGTGCGCAGTTAAAAGCTTTGCAAGCACAAATCCAACAAACTGAATCCAGTTTGCGTGCAGAAGAAGCTAACTTGGCCTATGCCCGCATTTATGCACCTATGAGTGGAACTGTTGTGTCTATCACCTCACGTCAAGGGCAAACCCTTAATGCAAACCAGCAGGCACCTACCATTATGCGCATCGCTGATTTATCAACTATGACAGTACAAACGCAAGTGTCTGAAGCAGATATTGGAAAATTGCATACCGGTATGCCGGTGTATTTCACCACCTTAGGCGGGCAGGATTATCGCTGGTACAGCAAGCTAGATCGTGTTGAACCAACGCCACAAGTAACGAGCAATGTGGTGCTCTATAACGCTTTGTTTGATGTTCCTAATGATAATGGCGTGCTTATGACGAGCATGAGTACCCAAGTATTTTTTATTGCTGCACAAGCGCGTAACGCGTTGGTGATTCCCGCATCCGCTTTGAATTTTAAACCGCATAAACCGGGCGCGCCGGAGGCAGGTAAAGCGTGGGGCGATAAAAAGTCTAAAGACGATGAGAGTAAAAAAGAATCTGAAAAAGATAAATCTTCCAGCGCGTCGGCTGAAAAACCTGCCAAAGAAAATGCAGTTTCATCTGTCGCTAACGAAGCAGATGCGAAAGGCAAGCGCGGTGAGCGCGATCAAGCATCAGGTGAACTAGCCGGCGAAGAGCGCTGGGCGCGTAAACGTGGGCAAGGCCCACGCCGTGCTGCACCACCCAGCGCTACCGATGAAGTAAAACCGCAACCAGCAACTGTGCAAGTAATGGATAAAAAAGGCAATTTAACGGAACGTAACATTATGGTTGGCATTAGCAGCCGCGTACGTGTGCAAGTGTTAGAAGGTTTGCAGGAAGGTGAAAAAATTGTGTCTGGTATTCGCCAATCAGAAAAAACAAATGCAAATGCTTCTAGCGCAGGCGCTATGCCCGGAGCACCGGGTATGGGCGGTGCAGGCGGGGGTGGTGCACGTCAAATGCGCTAAAGCGTAGATGTGTAATTGCAACTTGATGATCTTCTAATGTTTCATTTTGTGTTGATGAATTTATGGCTGACAAGCAACCGCTTATAAAATTAACTGGCGTGACCAAGACCTTTCAGAATGGGGATTTGTCCACGCGAGTTTTGCACGGTATTGATGTAGAAATTTATCCCGGCGAGTTTGTGGCCATTATTGGCCAATCGGGTTCCGGCAAATCCACCTTAATGAATATTCTTGGTTGCTTGGATAAACCTAGCGAAGGCGAATATTATTTTGCGGGGAAAAATGTATCGAGTTTTGATGCAGATGAATTAGCCCAATTGCGTCGCGAGGCATTTGGTTTTGTTTTTCAAAGTTACAATTTGCTAGCCGGTTCAACAGCCTGTGAAAATGTTGAAATGCCCGCAACCTATTCAGGCATGTCGCCCGAGGAACGTCGCGAACGCGCGGCAGATTTATTAGGTTCTTTAGGCTTACATGCGCGTCTAGATCATCGCCCCAATCAATTATCCGGTGGTCAACAGCAGCGCGTTTCCATTGCGCGTGCACTGATGAACGGAGGCCAAATAATTTTAGCCGATGAGCCCACCGGTGCTTTGGATAGTAATAGCGGCAAGGAAGTCATGAAACTGCTGAAAAATTTATCGGAGCAGGGTCACACGATTATTTTAATTACCCACGATGCTCATGTCGCAAATCATGCGCATCGGCTAATTGAAATTAGTGATGGTGTAATTGTGGCTGACCCAGGCCCCAGCGATGTTAATCATGTTCCCATTCTTGAACCAAAACTGCATGGCGAGCCAAGTTTTTCAACGGAAATAGCAGAAGGTGCCAAAACCGCGTTTCGCTCCTTGCGCAGCAATGTTTTTCGCACGGTGTTAACACTGTTGGGAATTGTGATTGGTGTTGGCTCGGTAATTACCATGCTAGCCATTGGCGATGGTGCTAAAAAAGTGGTGGTGGATAGCATTAGCGCCATGGGTAGCAATTTGTTGATTGTCCGGCCCGGCGGGCCAGAGCAACGACGCGCGTGGGAAATTAGATCGCTGGTACCCGAAGATGTAAAAGCTATTAATGAATTGCCACATGTGTCAGCGGCGCTACCGGAGCTTACTGGCAATTACACGCTACGCTATGGCAACGCAGATGTGAGCACCGATATTAATGCGACCGGTTTTAAATACCCTACAGTACGCAAATGGGATGTTGCAGCAGGAACATTTTTTACCGAAGAAGATGAAAACACCTACGCAACGGTTGCGGTGCTGGGTACAACCGTTAAGAAAAAAATGTTTGGCGATGAAGACCCGCTCGGCAAATATATTATTGTGAATAATGTGTTGTTCCAAGTGATAGGAATTATGGCTGAGCGCGGTGCGGATGCAGGCGGGCAAGATCAAGATGATAAAATTATGGTGCCTTACACTACGGGCAGTTTAAGAATTTTTGGTCGTCGTTTCTTGCGGAATGTGACAGTCTCGGTTACTGATGAAGCCTATATGCAAGATGTTCAAACGTCAGTGTCATCACTGTTAATGGAACGTCATGGCACAGAAGATTTTACGATACGCAATATGGCCTCGCTGATTGATACATTATCCGCAACCCAAAACACCATGACGATTTTGCTCGGCTCTATTGCTGCTATTTCGCTGTTAGTGGGCGGTATTGGGGTGATGAATATTATGTTGGTAAGTGTTACTGAGCGCACCCGGGAAATTGGTGTACGTATGGCGACGGGGGCGCGAACACGAAATATCATGCAACAATTTTTAATTGAAGCTTTAGCGGTTTCTGCGCTGGGTGGTGTTATTGGTGTGATTTTAGGTTTGCTCTGCGCTGCGCTTGTGGGGCGGTTTGGAATGCCAATTGATTATTCGCTAGCGCCTGTGGTGCTCGCCTTTAGTTGTGCCTTTTTAACCGGATTAATTTTTGGTTTTTTACCTGCGCGTAAAGCCGCACGGTTAAACCCCGTTACCGCATTGGCCTCGGAGTAATTGCGTGAAATTTAATAATTTACTGTTGAATAAGTGCGTTGCTGTAAGTTTGGCGCTGGCAGCTTGTGCAAGCTTAGTGGCGTGTTCTGCTATGGACAAGGTGCCAGAAACAAAGATTGAATTCGCCCCAGTGTGGGAATATACCCCTCAGACAAAAGGCACTGTAAGTATTGAACAAGAATGGTGGCGAGCGTTTGATTCCGCACAGCTCACGCAACTGGTTGAGAGTGCACAGCAAAAAAATCCTGATGTGATCATTGCTATAGAGCGTGTTAGGCAAGCTGAGCTGCAAATGAAAATTGCCAATGCCAGTTTATTTCCATCCTTAGGATTAAATGCTTCCACAGGAGAAAGTAAAAGAAAACTGGATGGTGGTGATTGGTCAGTAACTTCAGGTTCAAGCAGTGCAGGTTTATCGGCAAGTTATGAAATAGATTTGTGGGGCGGTGAAATGGCTAACCGTCTTGCCTCCAAGGCGGGTTATAAAGCAACTGTATTCTCGAATGAAGCAACACGCTTAAGTATTTCTGCCGGTGTGGCAACCGCATGGTTTAACTATTTAGCCTTGCAGGAACGGATTGCGACTACCCAGAAAAATATAGAGATTGCAGAGCGCATTCAAAAAATTGTGGATTCGCTTTATCGCAATGGTCTAGCTAATGCGGCCGATGTTGCCGTACAGAAAACTAATTTGCTGACGCAGCAAAATGCACTTTTACCCTTGCAGTTGCAGTTGGATCAAACCCGTGCGGCCATTGCTTTATTGCAAGGCCAAATTCCACAAGGCTATCAATTAGCTAGCGAAAAAATTATCGATTTAAAAATTCCCACAATTACTGCTGGCGTACCCTCGGATGTCATTACACGCCGCCCCGATGTAGCAAGTTCAGAAGCGCAATTGCAGGCGTCGTCTGCGAATGTTTATGCAGCGCGCACTGCCTTGCTACCTAGTTTTCAATTAAGCGGTAATATGGGTAAATCTGCCAGTGAATTATTTAGTTTGAATCCTGCTACTCAATCGGTTGGGTGGAGCTTAAGCCTCGCACAAAGTCTGTTTGCAAGTGGTAGATACGTAAATCAGGTACGTATCAGTGAGTCCCGTCGCGTAGAATTGTTGGAGCAATACCGCAAGGTCATTCTAACGGCTCTACAAGAGGTGGATGATGCACTTAACCGCGTCAGCATTACCCAACAGCAAGAGGTTAACCAGCAAAATATTGTTGAGCAAGCTGCGCGCAGTTTGAGGCTAAATGAAGTGCGTTATCGCGAAGGCGGTATAGATTTACAAGGCTTATTAGATTCGCAGCGCAGTTTATTTCAAGCGCAAGATTCGCTCGCGCAGCAGCGTCTTGCGCGGTTAAAAGCAGCGGTGGATTTGTATAAAGCGCTTGGCGGTGGTTGGCAAAAAGAGTAATTCATTTACAGTTTAAAAAGCCCAGAATAAAAAATTTATTCTGGGCTTTTTTATATGTGTATTTTTTGGCACTTAATTTGAGCAGCAGTCGTTCAAGTTTCCCCTTTTTTCAAAAGGGGAGTTATAAAGCAGTAGCATTAAATTAATTTCGTTGATTTTATGCGTGGCAATTTTAAATCATCTAAACGCAATCAGCGCGGCGGTTACTGCAACGTTTAAACTTTCCACACCGTTATTCATGGGGATGCGCACGCTTTCATTACAGAGCTGCGACACTTCTTTGGATACACCATCAGTTTCATTGCCTAATACATAAATACAAGACTGCTCAGGCGTAAATTCTTTTAAGGTAGATTTTGCGTGAGAGGAGAGCGAGCAAATCACTGCGCCTTCTGTCTTAAACGCTTTTAAGGCTTCTGCCAAATTTTTGCAGCGCAAAATAGGCGCGCGGAACACAGTGCCAGCGCTCGCTTTAATCACCAGTGGGTCAATTTGTGCGCTGCCTTGTTGCGGTAATAAAATGCCATCAATATTGCCAGCGCAAGCTGAGCGAATAATCATGCCAAGGTTTTGTGGGTTGCTCACGCCATCTAATGCCAATAGAGTAAATTTTTTGCCAGCATTTTTGGCGATAAAATTATCGTAGGTTTGAAAACCGCGACAAATTAAATCAGCTGCGACACCTTGATCTTGACTAGAGTTTTTGGATATGCGCGAAAGCTCCGCGCGATTGTGATACAAAATTTCCGCGCCTTTGGTTTTGGCGAGTTTGATAATATCATCCAAAATTTCTGCAGACTTATTGCTTTCTGCCAAATGCAGACGATGAATATTGGTTGCAGTATCTTGCAGTGCTTCCAGCACAGGTTTACGCCCATACACGGTGAGCAGGCCATCAAAAAACTTTTTCTTTTCTAAATAGGCTTGGCTATCGCCACGGTCTTTATGCGAGTTGCGTTCTTTGTTCATACTGAATTCTTTTTGAGTGGGTTTTATCTATCTTAATGGGCAACGCAAAGTTGCTTGTAAGTGCGCACGGCTTTATCTAAACCCATGGCAATAGCATCTACCGTTAAGGCGTGGCCAATAGAGACTTCCAGTAATTGTGGCACTTTGCGAAAGTGTGCGAGGTTTTCCAGATTTAAATCGTGGCCTGCATTTAAACCTATACCAATATTTGCAGCGTGCTCGGCAGCTGCATAATAACGCTGGAATAACTGTTCAAAGTTTGCATCTTGATGCTTGTAAGCTTCTGCGTAAGGGCCGGTATAAAGTTCTATACGGTCGGCACCTAATTGTTTTGCTAATTCAATTTGCTCCAGATCTGGATCCATAAATAAACTGGTGCGCACACCAGCAGCTTTTAATTGCGCCAAAATGGGCTTTAAACGTTCGCCGGATTTTTTTAAATCAAAACCGTGATCTGAGGTCAGTTGATCATTACTATCAGGTACGAGCGTGCACTGTTCCGGTTTAGTGTCCAACACTAATTGTATAAACCCGGGGAAGCCGCCAATTTTTTCGGCAAAGGGGTTGCCCTCAATATTAAACTCCGCGTTTTGATTATCCTTTAACAATTCTGCCAAATTATAAACATCATGCGGGCGAATGTGGCGTTGGTCTGGGCGCGGGTGCACCGTTAAGCCATCTGCACCCGCGGCCAAACACATTTGGCCGTGCGCCACTACATTGGGATAATCCCCTTCACGGGAATTACGAATTAAGGCAATTTTATTTAAATTAACGCTAAGTGCGGTTGTTTTGCTCACGCTATTAATTCCACTCTTAATTTCACTTTCAGCTCCATTCCGAACGGCGTTTACGTTTCCCAAACAATTGTAAAACGAAGGATAGGATGACGCCGGCCAAAATTAATATACCGCCATAAATGCGTTGTTTGTAAGCTTCGCTTTTTTGCAGGTGATCATTTTCTGCTTTAAGTACATCGCGCTCAACCAACAATGATTGATTGATACGATTCATATTTTGGTTTTCTTGTTCTAAATTAATATCAGACGTTGGAGATTTACGAATTTCTTCCAATTCTTTGCTAAGGCTTTGAGCTGCTGCCTGCGCACTTGCCAATTCATTTTTGAGGGTTATGTTTTGCTTCTGCAGTTCAACTAAGTCGGTTGGGCCTGAAGTAAGCGCAGCTAATTTCATGGATGCCGTAGGCTCCGACGTTAAATTTTGGCTGCGCATCCAGCCTTCTATACCTTCACTCGTTGCAACACGCGACCATTTATTTTTATTGGCATCTTCCTCTTCGCTGAGAAATTTCAAGCGCGTACCAGTGGGTAAACCATTTTTGATGATAGTCGCTTGGTTGTCTTTATCGGCGCGTAGGGGAATGTAAATGATATCGGTAACGAATCTATCTTCCGCGAAGCTAGAAGCGGAAAAAGTCACTGTGGTGGCGGCAATACTTATGAGTCCTGCCAATACTATTTTTTTCATGTGAAATCCTTGAGAGAATTAAGGCAACACTTTTTTAAAGGGTTTAATGGTAACTTTGGCGTAAACACCTGCAGCTACATAAGGGTCTGTTGCGGCCCATGCTTCTGCATCCGCTAATGAATTAAATTCTGCGACTACCAGGCTGCCAGTGAAGCCTGCATCGCCGGGGTTTTCATTATCAATTTTGGGGTGTGGCCCCGCTAAGATTAAACGTCCTTCGTTTTTTAATAGTTCTAGGCGCGCTAAATGATCAGGGCGAGCCGACTTACGTTTTTCTAAACTGTCTACTACATCTTCACTAATAATGGCGTAAAGCATAAAAATATCTCTATGATTTGTTGCTTGTGTCGTGCATAACTTCTTCAAATGTTAAACCGGTTAACAAGCGTATGCTACGAAAAATATACATTAATGTTGCTACCATAATAATCATGGAAGGCACGGCGATAATGGGGAAGCTAAGAGCATTCATTTTGCCGACTTCAATATTGAAGGCTTCTGTGCCGGCAGGGCTCATCACAATCATCTTTGCGAGAATATAATTGAGTGTGGATGATAGAAAAAATGATGCTGCTAATAAATAAGAACCAATCCGCAAGGTTTTTTCAAAAGCCTCAGTTTTATGGTGTTCTTTCAAAGTAGTGGCAATTTTTTCTACATTGAGAATGGTGTCGTTGTAAATAAAGGTTTTTACCAGCGGGAAGCGAGTTTTGGTAGAGATCAATACGACTAAACCAATTAAACCAGGAATCGCCGCTTCTTTAATCGCGTAATATTCTGTGGGCAATTTGAGAATGCCAATGCCACCCGTGAGTAAGACACTGAAAATACCTAAGGCAGAGAAAAAATTTATTTTGCGATTGCTAATGAAGTCTTTCAGACCATAGCCAAGTGGAAAGGCGAGGGCAAGCACAAGACCCCATAGTGGCCCTAAGTATTGCGCTCCACTCAATTTAGTCAATATAAGCGTAGGAATCACAATATTCATTAGAATATTGATTAGCATGTTTTCTTTTTTAGGGGCTTTTTTGGGCGCGCGTTGGGAGCTGCTTTCCTGAGTGTTTGCTGGTTCTTTATTAGAATTATCAGCAGAAAAATTATCGGTCATCATCAGTCTCGGTCATAATGGGCAAACTAGCCCTGTGCTACATTGATTCGTTATTGTTTAAGGCCGCTTGTCGGGGTGACCCTGTGAAATTTGATTTGCACTGCCATAGCCATTTTTCAGATGGTATTCTAAGCCCTGAAATGCTGCTTTTGCGAGCGAAAGAACGCGAAGTAGACGTTTTAGCTTTAACTGACCACGATACCATAGCAGGGTTGTTTTTGGCACAAAAAGCCGCTGATGAGTGCGGCATTATCCTGATTAATGGCATCGAATTCTCCAGTCAATGGGGCAAGGGTGGGGTGCATATTGTCGGCTTGGGTTTTAGGCTGGATTCACCTGAACTTAATGCCGCGATTGAATCTCAAAATACCGCGCGCTCAGGCCGTGCGGAGCAAATAGCGGCGCGGCTAGCGAAAGCAGGAATTACTGGTACCTTAGAAGGTGCGCAAGCTTTAGCGGGAAATGCCTATGTGGGGCGGCCGCATTTTGCACAACATTTAGTCAATGTAGGCGCCGTCAACAATATTAATGCGGCGTTTAAGAAATACTTGGGTACCGGAAAATCAGCGGATGTGAAATATCAGTGGCCCACTATGGCAACCATTATTGAATGGATTCATGCGGCAGGCGGCGTTGCCGTTTTGGCTCACCCGTGTAAATACGATTTAACACGAACCAAAATGTGCGCACTTATTAAAGACTTTGCGGCAGCAGGCGGCGATGCTTTGGAAGTCGTCAGTGGTATGCAGGCGCATCCTGTCACTGAAGACTTAGCGAAAATCGCAGAGGCTAATAATTTGGCGGCGTCCTGCGGTAGCGATTTTCATCTCCCGGGTCATCCTTGGCAAGAGTTAGGTTGTTTCCCAGCGCTACCTCAAAAGTGTCGCCCAGTATGGGAATTGCTCGGTTTTGCCGCATAGGCAATTATTTTTAGACATTGTTTTAACGGAAGATATCGAATGGCTCAGTTTTTTCAGATTCATGCAGAAAACCCACAGCAGCGTTTAATCGTGCAGGCAGCGGATATTATTCGAAAGGGTGGGATAGTCGTTTATCCCACCGATTCCGCTTACGCCTTGGGCTGCCATATTGGCGATAAAGATGCGCTCGACCGCATTCGCACCATGCGCAAACTCGATAAAAATCATAACTTTACCCTTATGTGCCGCGATCTTTCAGAATTGGCCACCTATGCGCGGGTGGATAACGCCGTTTATCGACTAATCAAAAACCATACACCCGGTGCCTACACCTTTATTTTGGAGGCAACTGCCGAAGTTCCGCGTCGCCTTATGCACCCTAAGCGCAAAACTATAGGGCTGAGGGTGCCTGATAACCCAATTGCCTTGGCTTTGCTGGCGGAAGTAGGCGAACCCATTATGACTAGCAGCTTGTTGATGCCAGGCGAGGAATACCCGATGACTGACCCTTATGATATGCGCGCCCCTTTGGAGCACTTGGTGGATTTGATTATTGATGGCGGCTACTGCGGTTTAGAGCCGACAACCGTGATTGATTTGACGGGTGATGCGCCTGAGTTGATTCGCCAAGGTAAGGGCGATTTTTCTCCTTTTGCATAGTTTTTATTAGACCAAAAACGCAAAAAACCAGCACTTAGGCTGGTTTTTTACGTTTGGAGTTGGGCGATTATGCCTTTTTCACAAACTCTGATTTCAGTTTCATAGCACCAAAACCTTCAATTTTGCAGTCGATATCGTGATCGCCGTCGACCAAACGGATATTTTTGACCTTAGTGCCGACCTTAACGGATGAAGATGTGCCTTTCACTTTCAGGTCTTTAATCACAGTAACTGTATCGCCGTCTTGCAGAATATTTCCGTTGGCATCTTTGAATACCTTGGTCGTTTCACTTGCCCCAGCTTCACCTATAGGCCATTCATGGGCACATTCGGGGCAAATGCAAAGGCTGCCATCTTCGTAAGTAAATTCAGAATTGCATTTGGGGCAGGGTGGTAATGCGTTCATAGGGGATCCTAAGCGGGAGGAATACTTCAAACGAAGAGTCCTGATAAAAAGTGTGGGCATTGTACGCAAACTTAGCTTTATTCGCTTCTGTTTTTGGCGGTACCCGCAGTTCAGGTGTCTAATTGTTAATGGCTCTGCCTTGCGCTTATGGCTATAATGCCCGACTCATTTGCGGGCAGTGCTCGCCAGAATTGTATATATCGGGTTGTGTAGTGAATTCATCCAGTGAAGAAAACAGTGATTTTGCCTTAGTTGCCGCGCCTATAGATATAGAGCCTGCGGTCGCTGATGTAACATCAGGCGAGCCTGCTGAAATAGCAGACGCCCCGCATTCCACTGATGCTCAACGCCCAACTCAGGGTGAAATGCCTTTCGCCATGGTTCACGGCAAAGCCTACACCCAATTGCCGCAGGATTTATATATCCCGCCAGACGCGCTAGAGGTTTTTTTAGAGGCGTTCGAAGGCCCGCTGGATTTATTGCTCTACCTGATTCGCCGTCAGAATATTGATATTTTGGATATCAACGTCTCGGAAATTACTACTCAATATATGGCCTATGTTGATTTGATGGATTCCAGTCAATTCGAATTAGCCGCTGAGTATTTGGTAATGGCCGCGATGCTCGCGGAAATTAAATCGCGCATGCTCTTGCCGCGCTCCAGCGAAGAAGCTGAGGAAGAAGACGATCCGCGTGCATCGCTAATTCGTCGTTTGCAAGAGTACGAGCGCTTCAAACAGGCGGCGGAAGATATAAATGCTTTACCGCGTATCGGCCGCAATATTTATCAAGCCTCTGCGCAAGCGCCGGATCGCAGCTTAACTCGCCCCGATCCCGACGTTGAATTGCAAGAGTTATTACTGGCACTGTCTGAAGTGTTACGCCGTGCCGATATGTTTGAAAGTCACCATGTGTCTAAAGAAAAGCTTTCCACCCGTGAGCGTATGGCGCAAGTGTTAGATACGCTGGCGCATAATCACTTCGTTCCTTTTGTGAGTTTATTCAAAGTGGAAGAAGGGCGTTTGGGGGTAGTGGTTACCTTTTTGGCGGTAATGGAATTGATTAAAGAATCGCTGGTTGAAATTGTACAAAGCGAATCCTTTGGCCCTATTCACGTAAAAGCAAGAATGCAATGACAGACGAAAACTTACATAAAAAAGAAAATCTAGATCTAGAAGAAGTTCTTTCTCCAGATGAAATCGCGGCGGATGATGCAGTGAGTGCAGCTGATGTGCGCGAAGAAGCCGGCGAATCTGCAACTGTTGCTGTGACTCAGCAACCCGTTGATAAAGCTATGCTGCGCAAAATTGTAGAAGGTGCAATTTTGGCGGCGGCTCAGCCTATGACGGTTGCGCGTATTTTGGAATTATTCGATGAAGAAGTTGCGCCAGCGAAAGATGAAGTGCTCGCTGCCTTGCAAGATATTCAAGCAGATAACGCTGAACGCGGTTTTGAATTAAAAGAAGTTGCTTCTGGTTGGCGCTTCCAAGTGCGTGAAGAATTGGCGCCATGGGTGAATCGCCTGTGGGATGAAAAGCCGCAAAAATATTCGCGCGCGCTCTTGGAAACGCTCTCGTTAATTGCTTATCGCCAACCGATTACCCGTGGCGATATTGAAGAAATTCGTGGTGTGGCCGTAAGCTCGCACATTATGAAAACGCTGATGGAGCGGGATTGGGTAAAAGTGGTTGGTCATCGCGATGTTCCTGGACGCCCATCACTCTATGCAACTACGCGTCAATTTTTGGATTATTTCAATTTAAAAAATCTGGAAGATCTACCATCGCTCAGCGAAATTCGCGATTTGGATGAGATGAATAATGTGCTCAATCTAGGTGATGAAGAAGGTCTTGGCGAAAAAGATGATGAAGTCATTCCCGATGCACCAGCAGAAATTATTGCTGATCTATCTGTTATTACTGATCTAGCGGCTGATGCTGAGCCAGAAGAATTTGTTGATGGTGAAGAAGCTTTTGTTGATGCCGATGACGATAGTGTTGTTGAAATTGATGAAGAAGTTTCACTGCAAGCAGGTACAGAAACAAATGCAGAATTAGGTGTGGAATCCGCACTTGATGAAGATGAAAATACAAACGAGGAAACTAACAAGGCGTAAGCAATAACTGCTTAGCCCTGTAACACTATATGGTGAAGAAAACTAACCACCCCACTTTTGATGGCGCATCAAAAGGTGACGATACCAAAAGCAAAAAAGCTGGTAACAGCAATTCTGCCGGTGCGAATCGTGACAAACCCGCCAAGGCTGTGAAGCCAGCGATTGCCGAATATTTTGCGGCAGCAACTGAAAAAGCCTCACGTAAAAAAGCGGCTGATAATTTTTCGGCTGAATTTAAAGCTAAACATTCATCCAAAAGAAAGCCTGAATTAATCGAGCGCGAAGCGCGCGCGGAGAAATTTGGCGATAAAAAAACCGCCAAATTGAATCATGCAGTCGTCTCCGATGAGAATGAAGCAGTTGACGCTGCCGATGAAAAACTGCAAAAAGTACTCGCTCGTGCGGGTATAGGTTCGCGTCGTGAAATGGAGCGCGCAATTGAAGCTGGTCAAGTAAAAGTTAATGATCGTATCGCCAAACTCGGTGATCGCGTAACGCCAGACGATAAAATTTTTGTAGATGGCAAGCGCGTAGTTTTGCGCACTGAAGCCACTCGTCGTCGTGTTATTTTGTACAACAAACCAGAAGGTGAGATCTGTTCACGTTCAGACCCTGAAGGTCGTCGCACCGTATACGATGGCTTGCCGCATTTAAAAGGCGAGCGCTGGATTTCAATCGGCCGTTTGGATTTCAATACCAGTGGTTTATTGTTATTCACTAACGATGGTGAGCTGGCCAATAAATTAATGCATCCGTCTTCCGTTATTGACCGCGAATACCTTGTGCGTATTCAGGGTAATGTAGATGATGAAATGAAACGCGCTTTGTTGGAAGGTGTTTTGTTGGATGACGGCGTTGCGCGTTTTACCGATATCGTTGACGGTGCCGGCGAGTCGCGCAACCGTTGGTTCTATTGTGTGGTGATGGAAGGCCGCAATCGGGAAGTACGCCGCTTGTGGGAATCACAAGGAGTAAAAGTCAGCCGCTTGAAGCGCGTGCGTTATGCAAATATTTTTATTCCATCCCACGTTCGCGTTGGCCAGTGGACTGAGTTGAGCGAAAACGAAATAGCGGATTTGTGTTTAACCGCAGGCTTTGACAAAGATACGCACACCAAGTTGATGCCGCCATCGCGAGACGAAAAAAGCCAGCGTGCCCGCCATGAAAACAAACTGCGCGCCGCTTCTGCACCACCGCGCAGAACAAAACCTGCACCGCGTAAACTAAAGCCTGAATAGCTCCATAATATAAACAATAAATAAAAGCCGGATTAGCAAACACTAATCCGGCTTTTTTATAATTTATAGATACTACTCGCAATATCCAATTGCACTAAAAATATTAGAGAACTGCTCTTAGCTTGCTTGGAATACTGCTATAGACGTAAGTGAAGTATGCGGAGTAAATATAACTGTCGCTAAAAAACACTTCAGATATAAAAATTCTCGTTAATATCGCATCAATCATATCTTGTGGATTCTAATTCGTGGACAAATTTACTTGACCACTGCATCTATGTCGATATAAAGTTCGTAAAAATATAACTTTAAAAGCATAACAGTCCAGATAATCAATTTTTTGAAATCGCAAAATTTATAATAATCGCACAAATATGCATATTAATATGCAAGACATATTTCAAATCAGTTTTAATAAATCGATTATCAGCGCCCAACAATAATTCCGTAATGATTGCTGCAAAGTAAAATAAAGGATGAATGACTAGCTCTTAACAAAACTTATCATACCTCTTGGTCAATATGAGGTTTATAAAAATGTATCCAAAAAAATAACAATCCAGATGACCAATTTTTCTGGAACCTGTCAGACTTAAAATAAGCGTATAAAAAATGGATATTTCCGGCATAGATTATATAAAAATAACCGATGAGCTATTTCAAAACCAGTTTTGCAATAAATCGATTGTCGGTTTCCATTCACCTCTAATGGATGATCATGGTGAAGTAGAGATCAAGGAAAAATGGTTAATTCCCTTAACAAAACTTATCGTATTTTTCCTTAAAAATTTAGATGCCTATGCACGGATGGTTTATATCGGCGAAAGAGCCAGTCGACCATTTTCTGGCGATATCAGTCTTGCGCAAAAAAAAGAATATTTTGAAAAAATAATTACAGCGGATCTGGATATTCTGGAAAGGCATTTGGGGCATTTGAGCCCGAATAGCACCGAACTTCTCAAGCAGCTACACCTTCCGCTCCTGCCAAATAAAACCCATAGTGACGTCTATCTCAACACCATTGGTGATTGTTTGATGACCCAGATGAATACCACTATTACCAATCTGGCGAGAGAGGAAAACCTAGGGATAGCGGTCAGTGAGCATTATGTGGGTGCTTGGGGAAATAATAATCATAATGACTTACCGATTATCCGGGATGATCATAAGCTATCTATAATCGCAATCAGCCTTTTCACGTACTGGGGACATCCCACACATCGTTTACTCATGAAGCAATTATGGGAAGACTCAATAAGTGACGCTGACGCAGAAGCTTTAGTTGAATCTCTCATTTTTTATATAAAATCGCTTATAAAAAAACTCAAACTATCAAATAACGCATTTATATTTTTCCACAACTCCTCTGGGCTTCCGTGGCTGGTTGAAGATGTTTTCCTCGATTATTTCCCGTGGATGATGATAGGAAAAGGCAATAGCTTGCGCATGGAAATATATACAGGGCTTATCAATGCAGCCATTGATAGCATTATAGAAACGGAAGGGAATGTTATTTTAATTGATGAGCGCACAATCGTAGCGAATGGGAGTAGGGCGCATCTCTATAGCGATGTGTTTTCTTCGTTGTCACTGGGCGATGCATTTTTCCATCACAATAATTTTGGCTGGGAAATCGCCAATATTTATCTGGATAAGATAAAAAAAATTCAGTCCATTCACAAAAAGAAAGTTATTTTTGTCGATTTTGATAACACCTTATGGCGAGGTGTAATGGCCGAAGGTTCAGTTAATCATTTTTACGAAAAGCAAAATCTCTTGGTCGAACTAGGGCGACACGGCGTTGTATTGGTCGCATTAAGTAAAAATTCGCCGGAAAATATCCGATGGTCTGAAATGAAAATTTGTCAGCAAGATTTTTCCTGCTTAAAAATTAATTGGTCGAGTAAAGTCAATAACATTTTGGATGTATGCAGGCTACTCAATATCAGTCATGACCAAACTATAATTCTTGATGACACACACGAAGAGTTGGCGTTAGTCAGTACTCATTTGCCTGAAGTGCTCGCGCTTGACTCAACGCAATCTGCCAGTTGGGATTTGCTCAAGGTGATGCTTAAGGTGCATTACAAATCAGATGAGCAAGGATTAAATCGGAACAGACTTTATCGTGAGAACCAACATCGTCAGGTTTTTTTAAATGAAACATCAGAAAATAAACTTGATACCCATGCGTTATTAAGTCCACTCGCGATTACAGCTACTATGTCGGTCGTCACCTTTGCAGAGCTGGATAGGCTTCATGAGTTACTACAACGCACTAACCAGTTCAATTGTTCAAATAATAGATATTCAAAAGCTTTGCTAAAGCAAATTATTGATAGCCAAAATGCACTTATTTATTGCTTTTCGGTAACTGACAAATTTGGCGATATGGGACTAGTAGGTGCTGTTGTTTTAAGTTTACAGCCTGAGCATTGGTTAATAGAAAATTTTGTAATGAGTTGTAGGGCGATGGGATATGGCCTTGAATATCTCATGCTAGCCAAGGTTTTACAAAAAAAATCTAACCACCTTGTGGCTGCTGTGTTAACTCCCAATACTAAAAATAAGCCTGCACAAAACCTCTATCCTAGCTTTGGATTTACAGAAAAATCTAAATATCTTTGGCAAGAATCATCAAAAAATCACGAATCTATGATTCCTAGTTGGATAAGATTTATTGATTCCTGTTCCGAAGAAACTGAAACAGCGCATGGGTAGTTAAGCCTTTTGGCTGCGCACCGGATAGCTTCACCTGTTGTGAGGCAAAAAGATGGATAAGGTTTTTGTTGGGATGCCGACAAAAATTTTGCCATACAAACGATCAAGCAATTTTGCCTGATTATATTTTCACAATTGAAAGGAGATTTATTATGCTAAACAAAGATCAATTGGCTCTGTTAAACGGTACTAACGATGTTGAAGTTATGACCATGGAAGAAATGTACACTGTTGCTGGTGGACAATCTTGCGCTTACGGCCAAAGCTTGGTTCCAGTAACTACTCAAACTTGTGGCTGGTATGGTTGCACAACCTCTACCACTTACGTTTGCCGTTAATGGGCAAGCCTTTATTGCTTAATTGTAATTAAAGGCATTAACATCGCTCGCTCGTCGGGCGATGTTATTTAAAATTTTTATGAAAATCTAAAAAAGATAAATTGACTTTGCCGAACTTTTTGCAGCGATGTTGAAGAGTTGAGTGTGGAAAAAATTCATAAAGTTTCAGGTAGATAGTTTTATTTTGATCTGTTACCGCAGTCTTTTTCATATGGTTCAATTATCAGAGCAGCATATGAAGTACCGCAGTACGAACCAAGTTATGCGTACGCTTCACAATACCCGGAAATTGTCCTATGACCTAAAAGCAGTTAAATGTGATCAGAAAACATTAACTAGCTTGTTGGTTAAGCTATATTTTTTTAGGAGTTAATAGTGGCAACAATTTTATATGCTTGGGAGTATGGTGCGGATTTAGGGCATATCAGTGTTTTTTTGCCGATTGCAAAAAAAATGCGTACTCAGGGGCATAGGGTTCGCATATCAATTCCTTTTGCTGCAAACAGCGCTTTTCTAATTAAAAAAATGCTGACTGAAAATGAATTTGAATTTTTGGATGCTCCTGGTTCTTATGTCAAAACAGTTAGTGGAGAAATAGGGTCGCATGCAGAATTGATGCGACAGCTTAGCTGTTTTCGAAATCAGGACGACTTTCAGTTTTTTTTCAAATCATGGTTGACCTTACTTGAAGAAGAGGCGCCTGATCTAGTAATTTGTGATTTTGCCCCTGTTGCGCTTTTGGCAGCACGTCAATTGGGTATTTCAAACCTCCTTCTCGACTTAGGGTTTTTTGTCCCCGATCTTGAGCAATCCTTGCCATCGTTTTTTGACTATGTTGTTTTTTCTAATCAAACAATTGATGACTCAGCGCTCGAAAAAGCCAAATACAAAGCCGAAAACTGTTTATTGGAAATGGTGAATACGACTTTTTCTGAATTTAATTTCCCTTTGTTACAAAAATTTGCTGACTTTTATACGTCAGATAAAACGCTCTGGCTAAATTATGAGGAGCTATCGCCTTTTAAGCATACTGCTAATACACAATTTTCCGGTGTAGTTGTCAGCGAAAATGGTGGTTTAGCGCCACAATGGAAGCTGAATAGATTTGAATCGCCCAAAATATTTGCCTACCTGAAACAGGATAACCCTGTTAATAAGATGATCATGGAAGCGCTAAGGGCTGATAAAAATCTTGATGTTATCATTTACATTCCTGACTGTAATGAGGCAATTAAGAAGGTCTGCAATTCGGATCATCTGACAGTAGAATCCTTACCTCTTAATATGCCATTGGTTTTAAAAGATGCCGATTTGGTTATCAGTAATGCAGGTGCAGGGCTTGTTGCGCAAACACTGTTAGCAGGTAAACCGCTTTTATTGGCACCCACTTACTTTGAACAAATTTTGAACGCTGACAGGGCCGTAAAATTAGGTGCAGCAATTAGTTTACAAATAAATGCTACTCACATTTCTGTTTTAGAAAATATTTATACTCTGTTAGGTAATGGTTTTTATACGGCATCCGCGCGTGCTTTTGCATTTAAGCATCGACCAGCGGATGTTGACCTTATTGCTGATATCATTATAGGTACTATTCCTGTTGCCAGACGAAACTCCCATAAACCAGAAAACCAAAAACTAGAGTTATATAAATTCGATCAATTTGATGTTGTATTTTTATCCTATGATGAACCAAATGCCGATGAAAATTGGGAAGACTTAAAACGCTTGGTGCCAACAGCAAAACGTGTCCACGGTGTTAAAGGTTTTGATGCAGCACATAAAGCTGCAGCTAATGCTGCGCAAACCGAACGTTTTATTTTGGTTGATGCAGATAACCTTATGGATCCTGCTTTTTTTGAATTGCAGACTTCTATTCCTGCAAATCTCAGGCATTCTGTGTGGCAATGGAGCAGTATCAACCATGTTACTGGGCTGTCCTATCCGTTTGGTGGTGTGAAAATTTGGACTCGTTCAATCGTGCAAAAAATGCGTTCACATGAGCTTTGTGATGAGGATAATGGATTGCTTTTGGATTTTTGGTCACAGCCCGCTTATCAAGCGTTTTGTCGCCCTTACTCACGTAACTATACTAACGGATCACCTTATCAGGCATTTCGGGCGGCCTATCGTGAAGCTGCAAAAATAGGCGATATGTTCGGTCTAGAAAATTTTGCTGAGATGGTGCAACGCCAATCGAACAGTTCACATAGCCGGCGGTTATGTATCTGGATGTCCGTAGGCGCCGATGTTGAAAATGGATATTGGTCAATGTTGGGGGCGCGCCTTGGTACATGGCATTGTTTAAATGCTAATTTAAAACCCAGTAATATTAATGAATACGATTGGTTTGATCAGCTTTGGTCAGAAATTTTCTTGCGCATTGTAGGAAAACAAAAATCAGGCCGTGCACGTGAAGCAATTTGTAATGATAGTTTGATTGCAGAAGTTTATGATCTTGGGCAAAAAATTCGTGAAAAAATTTCCAAACCTCCGGTGTTGGACATGACACCTGAAGAATCGGCAAATTTTAAAACGGCCATGATGGATAAGGCAGATAAAGAATTGCCATTATTTCATCCATTTGAGTTGCAAACAGATATTTGTTAGCTGTGAGAGTAATTGAGGTTTGAATGACAGATACCAAAGCCCAGTTGTTGACTGATATAGGGCCGCCATTAAAAGTGACCAGTTCATTAGAAAACATAATACTGCTAACTATGGCGGTGGCTATTCTTGTTGTGTTGATTTTATTTTTTACCACACCTATTTCTCGTAAAGTTATGGTGCAAGGTCAGCTATCTTCAAACAATTATGCATCGCCCACATATGCCACCCAATCAGGATTAGTTTGGAATGTACTGGTTAGAAAAGGTGATCAGGTTAAAAAAGGTGATGTTCTAGTGGAGTTATCTGCTGAAGCAGCTACCGGAGCAACAAATGTGCAGCTGACCGCAGAAAAAGAAGGCGTCGTCACCCAAGTCACTGCTGCAATAAATCAACATATCGTTAAAAACCAACCATTGGTTTTTATTAGCTCAACTCTACAAGATTGGAGCTTAGAGCTTTATCTACCCAGTACCGCTATAGGTTCATTGGTGCCAGGAGATTCCATGGATATTCGTTTTGATGCATTGCCATCACGTATATATGGATCACAGGTCGCCATTGTCAAAACTATTTCGGCTATTTCTGCTCCCTCAAATGAAATTCATCATTTAATGCTAAACCCTGCCGAAGTTTATTACCGCGTGTTGTTAACCTTACCGGAGGGTTGCAGTATGCCCGAAAGTACTTGCGATAAGTGGCGGTTGGGTATGCGTGTTAGCAGTGTTGTGGTTACTGAAAAAACAGTATTCATTGATCGCTTACTAAAACCAATAATCGCGAGATAGTTCAGTGTCAGGTTTACAATTATTTTCCCGGCAACAATTGCCGATGATTCATCAAGTATCGATTGCTGAATGTGGGTTAGCCTGCATTGCAATGATTAGTAGCTATTTTGGGCATCAAATAGACATTCAAACCTTACGCTCGCGATTTGCTACTTCGCTGCGCGGAATGAATTTTGTCGATATTCAAAACGTGTCAGAAAAAATGGGATTAGCTACGCGTGCAGTACGTGTTAAGGCTAGTTCGTTACCGCATTTGCAATGTCCTGCCATATTGCACTGGAATAAAAATCACTTTGTTGTATTAAAAAAGGTGGGGCGTAAAAGCATTGTAATTCATGACCCTGAAGCGGGCGTAATTACCATTCCTAACGAAGAAATAAGTGATTTTTTTCACGGTGTGGCGATGGAGTTTTATCCCTCGCAGAATTTTGTGAAAGGTGTTGATAAGAAAAAAGCATCTGTATGGGATTTGTTTCGTGGAATTCCAGGCATTTGGAATGTATTAGGTAAAGCGTTTCTGATTTCGTTTGCAATAGAGTTTTTTGCCAACCTCATCCCGCTTTATACGCAATGGATTCTTGATGATGTATTGGTTACGGGTGATCTTGATTTTCTTACCTTGTTATTTATTGCCTACTTGGGAGTAGTTGTTAGCCAAAGCACTATTTCCCTGTTACGTACCTGGATGTTAATGCGATTTGGCATTTCGCTGAATGCAAAATTGCAAATTCGTGTGTTTACCCACTTGCTTAAATTACCGCAAAAATTTTTTGAAGAACGTAGTATTGGCGATATTTTATCTCGTTACAACGCTCTGCATTCTATACAGGAAACCTTGACCAGCAATTTTGTTGAAACCTTGATCAACGGAATAATGGCAATTTTTGTTGGTATTATTATTTTTGTATATAGCCCTTATCTTGCTTCTATTGCGGTGTTATTTGTGCTGGTTTATGCACTCCTGCGCTGGTTGCGCTATATGCCGTTAAAAAGAGCGACGGAAGAGCAAATTGTTGCAGGCGCTAATGTTGAAACACATTTTCTTGAGACATTACGGGGAGTAAGAAGCATACGTCTTTTTAACAAGGAGGTTGTGCGCCGCAATCAATGGATGCGATTAATGTTTGAGTCCTTTAATCGGGCGGTACGTGTTGCTTATCTTAATATCAACTATGGTGAAGTGGGCAATATTTTGTCGTCCATTGAGCGAGGTTTATTGCTTTTTCTGGGGGCAAAAGAAGTGCTTGCTGGAAACATGACGATTGGCTTCCTGTTAGCTTTTATTGTCTTCAAAGATCAGTTTGTTTGGCGGATCGATACATTGATACAACGAATCATTGATTTTGGAATGATTAAGATCCAGATAGATCGCTTGGCCGATATTACGCAATCCAAACCCTTGGAAGAGCCAGAATTGCCTTATTTGGCTATTGGTGAAATGAAAACTGATATTCACTTCAAAGATGTCGCGTTTCGTTACTCAAGTCATGAAAATTGGGTGATTCAACATTTGAACTTTCACGCACAAGAGGGTGAACACCTGGTGATAGTGGGGCGTTCTGGATCGGGAAAGACCACCGTAGCTAAATTGTTACTGCGCTTGCTGGAACCAGAACAAGGAGAGATTTTTATCGGTGGCGTATCATTGCATCAATTGGGATCAAGTAGTACGAAACTAATAAGTTGTGTTATGCAAGATGATTCTCTTTATGCAGGAACATTATTAGAAAATATTACCTTCTTTGACAGTGAACCTGATATGGAATGGGTGGAATGCTGTGCACGCATTGCTGAGATACATACCGATATTCTACAAATGAAAATGGGCTACAACACCATCGTAGGGGACTTAGGGTCTTCATTGTCCGGTGGCCAACAACAGAGGCTATTAATTGCACGCGCACTTTACGCAAAGCCAAAAATTCTGGTAATGGACGAAGCAACTAGCGATCTGGACGTTGAATTGGAAAGTAAGATTGCTTGTAATATTCGAGAACTAAAAATTACTCGTATCTCGATCGCTCATCGCCCACAAACTATAGCTTCGGCCGATAGAACGATTGAGTTAACCCCTCAAAATTAATAAGTCTTATAAAGGTGGGAGTTTATTCCATGAGCGTATGTGCCATTTTATTAAGTTACAAACGACCTCAAAATATTGAACGAATTTTAAAAAATCTAATTGCAACATCATCAATTAGCCATGTAGTCTTAAGCAATAACAATCCAGCCATTGATATAAAGCGATGGTTCGATGTAGACAAATATCCTATCGAATTTATTCAACAAGCTTCCGCATCTGTTTGTGCTAAACGCTTTGAAATTGCACTTGAGCTGCCCTACGATTATTTCATGTGTCCTGATGATGATTTGTTCCTGAATGTAGAACAGTTGGAAACTCTGTTGGGATATGCGCAGTGTGATAAATCACGTGTTCATGGCATGTTTGGTCAAATTAAATCTTTTCAACAAGGACAAGTGGGTTTTTTTTCCGGTATTCAAGGGCTTACATGTGAAGTCGACATACTCAACCGTATCTATTGCTTTAGTCGGGAGCAACTTTTAAAAATGGTTGAACTTGCAAAGCTGATCGGACTGAATTCAGTTGGCGATGCGCTACATATTGATGATTTGCTTTTGTCATTTTGCGGAAAAGGGCGCCCCGTTTGTCATGATCTTGGATCATTTGAAGATTGCCCTACCTCTGAAGAAGCCGGTGTTGCAACTTATACAGAAACTGGGTTCGATGCTACACGCTTGACTGCTTATCGCCGTTTGGCGGAGATAACAAATCGATATTAACAGGCGTTATTTTTAAGGAACTGATATGCAGTCGTTATTATTGTTGCTTTCTGTAGCTGGTTATTTTTATTTTTTTTGCGTTTATAGTAAATGTAAATTAATTCAAGCTCCGTTTTATTTAGTTACGTTTATAATTTGTACACTTTATGTCTTTGCCATTACCGGTTATTTGGAATTGGGAGCCTATACTTGTTTGGCTTTTGGTCTGTTTTTGGGTGTTGTTACTGCTTACCTAAATAAAAATTATTATTTGATAGGAGGCTATAGATCAATATTTACTAAAAATAATTCATATGAACTTTGTTATCTAATTCCATTAATAGTAATTGTTTTTTTGATTCCATCGAACTATCAATTTATGGATTGGGATGAATTCAGTTTTTGGGGGCTAAGCATTAAAATAATATCCACAACGGACTCGCTGTATAATGCAAGTTCCCCTACAGAATATAATCACTACCCCCCCGGGCAACAACTATTCCAGTATTTCATAATAAAATTTACAGGTTGGTCTGAAAACAATGCTTTGTATTCGCATATTATTTTAAGTTTTTCCATTTTATTCTATATTGCTGGTAGTTTTTATAAACACGCCAACTTTAAAACAGTACTATCTTTTTTTACTGCTTCCATACTTATGTACTATTTGGGCTTTGCATATGCTTCTGTCTATTCAGATAAGATTGTCGCCCTTTATTTTTGTGCCGCTATGGTTTGCGCTTATTTTACAAGAAATAACGTCATCAATCTGATTTTTTTATGTTTTGTATTGATGACCCTGGTTTTGATAAAGCAAATTGGATTGCTCATGGCATTGTTGGTAGTAGTTATTTACTGCATTTCCAATGTCCCTCATTCAAACTTAAATACCTATTCAAAAAACAAAAGGGTGATGCATTACTTTTACAGCTACCGATTTTTAGCCATATCCATCATGTGCCTTCTTGCTTCCATTTGTTTTTCCTATCAATCCTGGAAATGGTACGTTGATAGCATTGGTGCAAGTAAAAATTACTATATTCCTACCCTGGTAGAATTTTTGGAAGGTGAAAGGCTGGAGATGTTGAACTCCATCCTGTCTGAATTTATTAGGCGTATCCAACTTCCTGGATTTATGGTCTTCGAGCGATTCGGACTATCTTTGCTTAATACAACGTTCATTTTTCTAGCTATTAGCTTAATTGGAATTATTCTTTGTGAACGTAATAAGCGCATACAGTTAAGCGCAATATTTGTAGTTATTTTTATGGGATGGATTGGATACATTGTGTTCCATCTCTATGCATATCAGGTTTTCTTTGGGCAATGGGAGGCATTACACCTTTCTTCTTTTGAGCGTTATGCAGCCATTTATTGCCTTTCGTGGATGTTGTTTATTTATTTTGTAATCAGTAGCCGTTTATTAGAGCTTAAATCAAAAATTGCTTCTTCGGTTTTATTGGCTTTTTGCTGTGTAACTTTCATTGGCGTCTATCAAAACGTGCGAGGGGATCTTGTTGAAAGTTTCACAACTTACAATTACGCTATTTTACAAAGAATTAATGCTGATAAAGCTTTAGTCAATGAACATGTAAAAAATGAAGAGTCTGTATATTTTGTTGCGCAGGGAGCAACCGCTTACGACCGATGGGCATTTTACTATGCTGTTTACCCCAAAATGAAAAAATTTAATTCATGGTCGTTATGCCCGGTAACAGATTGGTATGCTTGCGCCGACAAAAAATTTTCTGAAGCTTTAATTGGGTCGAACTACTTAATGCTAAGTAAAGCTGATGATTATTTCTGGGAGCAGGCAGGTCACCTTTTTGATTCCGCGGAGTATGGAGCTCAATCGGGTTTGTATGCCGTTGAATATAAAGATGGGGTTGTGGTGAAGTTAACCAAAGTTAATAAATCCTTTTCGAAGTAAAGCGGGTGATTAGATCGCTGATTTGAATCTTATCGGATTAATATGTTGCGTACGCCGATGAAAATGCAGTTCGCGTTACCTTCATTGAAGGTGGTGCAGCACCTTATGGTGAAAAATGGCACAAAGATTGGCATCAAAACGAGACTCTGTTAAAGCTGTGTAATTTACTTTCTAACATTAGGATGCTTGTGTTTATCTAGACTAACCAGATGGGGAATGAATCATTAAAGATCATAATAATTACTTTATGCACTAAAACCAATTGTTACGCTCTCGTGAGGATTTTTTATGTAAAATACTTAGATGAAAATATATTATTAATTTCCCTCTTGAAATTTCTAGTTGCAGACCAAAATCACAAATGGGGTGCATCATCCATGCATTACGTTGTTGAGAGAAAGAAATATGCGCTTGAGAAAAATATTGAATTTGTATCGCAGCTAAATCTAGGTTAGAGCGTCTTAAATTTTATTCTCTGCAGAGTTTTTTTGTCCGTATACAAGATGTTTTTGTATAAAAAAGCTTGCAATTGATAAGGTGATTTCTATAAATCCTTTGGCTATAATAAAATGGAGGCCGGATTTATGAGTAAAAAAATTGAGGAGAAACGAGCTAATGGCTGTCATTAATGCTAATAATATTAAAAATTTAATTGCAGAATTCAATTGTTGACACAGAGCTTTCCTCTTAAGTGTTTTGAAGACAATATATCCATTGATGTAAAAGCCTATAATGCCTGCGCAAATACGGGAAAATATATTGATATTTAGATTGTTCCCAAAGGTCAGTACCATTACTGCAAAGAAAAACATGTCAAGTAAATATTGAATTCCACCTGATATAAAAAATAAAAATTTTTCCTGATGAACACTTAATAATTTAATCAATCTTGTCCTGCCTGTTTTTTTCAAGCAAAGCTATATGTTGGATCAGTTGGTTCTTTTTTTCTACTTCAGAAGATAGAAGTGCCGAAAGCGAAAATAGTTTGATAAACATCAATCCTACCACACTCAAGAATACTAAATTAGCAGGCGACTCTATACCAATCATCTCTGCAATATAAATAGGTACTTTGGGAAAAATGGCCATAAACAAAAATAGCCCTGATGTAATAATCCAAAAAATGGCGTCATCAATACGCATTTTTGATTTTTTGATTTTTCTTATTATAAAAATAAAACACATAACTGATGAAATAATAAGGATTAACCGTAAGTGTAAGTCCATGTTTATCTCCTTATCGGAATGGGTGAATAAATATAATTGAAACCATCATTCGCAGCATATATTTTATAGATGCGGGAACATTTAAGTAGGACGCTCCTGTTACTCTCTCATCCATATCTACCTGATATTCTTTTACGCGTTTATTCAGTTTTATTAAATATGCAATAGTGTCTGGTTCTGGCCCCAGATTAGAATTTTGAGTCATTAGCTTGATAATACTTTTGCTATAAGCTCTCATGCCGGAAGTGGGATCATGGATTTTTTGTCGTGTTAGAACATAAATGGCCAGACTTATTAAATTAGATCCCAGCATGCGAAATGATAAGGATTTTTTGCGTGTAACAAATCTTGAGCCAATAGCCACATCACATTCATTTTTTTCAATGGCTTCAATTATTTTTGGCAAAAACTCTGCCTTGTGTTGCCCATCCCCATCAAATTGTATAGCGCAATCATAATCTTGCGCTTTTGCATAGAGCAGCCCCGTTTGTACGGCGCCTTGTAATCCAATATTAACGGGTAGGCTAAGGTGGTTTAGTTTGGTGTTAATGAGAACTGATAAAGTACTGTCTTTTGATCCGTCATTCACAACCAAATAGTCAATAGCATAGGTAGATTTTGATAATGAATTAACAGTAGATTCAATGCTACCTTCTTCATTGTATGCTGGGATAATAATAAGCGTTTTAAATGGCTTTTCTTTTATTGTATTCATATCCGTATCTATATTTTATTAGTTAGCTTTTGATCCTAACATAATTTTCCCTTTGTTGAATCCGGGGAAAGCTCACTTTGTTGTGAGGATTAAACATAAACTGAAAACTCTGATAGGGTGCAAGGATTCATTTATTTTATGTGCCTAGCATATTTGATCAGTTTTTTACCTTTAAAAGAAAAAGCCGGATTAGTGTTCACTAATCCGGCTTTTTCATATTTGTAATGTTGCTTATATGGTTGGGTCAGTTAAAACTTCCACACAATTTCGACCAGCTTGCTTTGCACGGTAAAGGGCTTTGTCGGCGCGCTCAAATAAATCATTAATATGTTCCTTTTTACCAGAGGCGCGGGTGCCCACTCCAATACTGACACTCGGTTGAATTTTATGAGAGCCTTTGCCTATTTCAAGTAGATTGATTTCTCGGCACAGGCGCTCGCCAATAATACGCGCACCTATTTCGCTCGTTTTGCGCAGCAGTACTACAAACTCTTCGCCGCCATAGCGAAAGCTAATATCTGTTTCACGACAGACACCTTCAATGGTGCTTGCGATTTCTTGTAACACTTGGTCGCCCGCGCTATGACCATAGTGGTCGTTAATTTGCTTGAAGTGATCAACATCAATCATTAAGACCGAAAGCTCGTAGTGATGACGTTCGGCTAGCTGCAGCTCACGGCGAAACGCACTATCCAGCGCTGCACGATTACCCAAACGTGTAAGTGGGTCGAGCAGGGCAAGTTGCATGGCGGCCTGATAACGCAAGGCATTACGCAGTGGATAAACCAAGGCACCCAATAGAATCTCAAGGGTGGTTAGCTCACTCTCAATAAAACGTTTGCTGCGGTTAAAAATCACCTCACCGAGATAGCCTTCATCGGTAGTGAGGCGATAGTCACAATGATGTAGGGCATCGCGGCCCAACTTGGTGATGTCTTTGTTGTTGGCAAATCGAAACTGAATACCGCCCATAGGAATAATGGTTTGTAAGTGTGTAAAGAATATTGCGAGTACATCATTTGGCTCCAGCGACATCTGCAAAGCTTGGATAAGCTTGGCTCTGGTTTCAATTTCTTGTTCGGGTGTAAGCGGCGCACTGTAGCCGAGGGGAATTGCCTGAGTGCCGCTTAACATATTCATGTCCCGCATAGTTTTATACCTGCTTTGGGTGGGTTATTGACAGGGCTTGGGTTTAAATCTTCAGTGAATAAAAATTGCCCTTCTAGGAGGTGTTTAGCGAAATGTGTGCCACTTACTATTTTTCTCATAAAAGTCATTTAAATCATGATGTTATAAGTTTTTATTAATGTGGACTAGAAAGGAATTGGCCAAGAAAACGGCAATAGTCTGCTGGTCTTTCGGCAAAGCTCTGCCGCACAAGCCAAAAAAATGGCAGTGTAAATTTATCTATTGAGAGTATTTGGTGCGCCAAACGATTAAAAATTAATCATTACTTGTCGCACCTTTAAATAGCGTTTTTGGGCGGCTTTACAGTGCCTTGAAGGGGCGGGTTGGGGTGCGACTAAAAAGTGCCTATCTGCAGGCTATTGTGGTAGTATTGCGGCCTTTATTTTGGCGTGAAAAAGGGTACTTAAAACGCTCTATTTTTAGCCTGTTCATTCATAGGTTAGCTAGCAGTCACTAATAATCAAAGTCTTATAACCAAAGCCTTATTTAAAAGGAAAGCTGTATTCCCATGGTCGAATTCGCAAAAGAAATTTCACCGGTAAGTATTGAAGACGAAATGAAGCAGTCCTACCTCGATTACGCCATGAGCGTAATTGTAGGGCGTGCGTTACCTGATGTTCGCGATGGTTTGAAGCCCGTACATCGCCGTGTTTTGTTCGCCATGAGCGAGCTGAACAATGATTGGAATAAACCTTACAAAAAATCCGCCCGTGTGGTGGGTGACGTAATCGGTAAATATCACCCACACGGTGATACCGCGGTCTACGACACTATCGTTCGTATGGCGCAGCCATTCTCCCTGCGCTACATGCTGGTGGATGGTCAAGGTAACTTCGGTTCGGTAGATGGCGACCGCGCAGCGGCAATGCGTTATACCGAAATCCGTATGGCCAAAATCGCCCACGATTTACTGGCAGATTTGGACAAAGAAACCGTGGATTTCGTGCCCAACTATGATGGCACCGAGCAAATCCCGGCAGTAATGCCAACGCGTATTCCAAACTTACTCGTCAATGGTTCGTCTGGTATCGCCGTGGGTATGGCAACCAATATTCCTCCACACAACCTTGCAGAAGTAGTGCGTGGTTGTTTGGCGGTGATCGATAATGCCGATATTACTATCGACGAGTTGATGGAGTTTATTCCTGGCCCAGATTTCCCGACGGGTGCGATTATTAATGGTCGCTCGGGAATAGTGCAGGCTTATCATACTGGTCGCGGCAGTATTGTTGTTCGCGCCAAAACTGAAATTGAGCGCGATGAAAAAACCGGTCGCGAAACAATTCTGGTTCACGAAATTCCCTATCAGCTGAATAAAGCGCGTTTGATTGAGCGTATTGCTGAGCTGGTAAAAGAAAAGAAAATTGAAGGGATTAGCGAGCTGCGCGATGAGTCTGACAAAGACGGTATGCGCATCGTTATTGAAGTGAAGAAGAGCGAATCAGCGGAAGTATTGCTGAATAATCTCTATTCACAAACTCAGTTACAAACCACCTTTGGCGTAAATATTGTTGCGCTGGATGATGGTCAACCAAAAATTATGAACTTGAAAGACCTGTTAGAGGCTTTCGTTAAATTCCGTCGCGAAGTGGTTACGCGCCGCACCGTTTATTTGCTGCGTAAAGCGCGCGAACGCGGTCATATTTTGGAAGGTTTGGCGGTTGCCATCTCCAATATTGATGAAGTGATTTCGCTGATTAAAAACTCTGCCTCACCCGCTGATGCAAAAGATGGTTTGATGACGCGCGGTTGGGACGCTGTTGAAATGGCGCCTTACCTTGAGCGTGCTGGCGAAGATGCTTGTCGCCCGGAAGATTTGGGTGCTGAGTTTGGCATGCGCGACGGTCACTACTATTTATCTGCTGCGCAAGCGCAAGCCATTCTTGAATTGCGTTTGCATCGTTTGACTGGGATGGAGCACGACAAGCTGCTCGCCGAATACGATGAAAAATTAGTTCAAATCGCAGAGTTCCTTGAAATTCTTGGCAATGCCGTGCGTTTGATGGAAGTGATTCGTGAAGAGATGAATCAAGTTATCGCTGACTACGGCGATAAGCGTCGCACCGAAATTGTTGCTTCAAGCATGGATTTAACCAACGAAGATTTAATCAACGTTGAAGATCGCGTAGTAACCATTTCTCACGGCGGTTATGCGAAGAGTCAGCCGTTGGATGATTACCAAGCGCAGCGTCGCGGCGGTATGGGTAAATCGGCAACTGCAGTGAAAGATGAAGACTATGTTCAGCATCTCTTGATCGCCAGCACCCACGATACGATTTTGTTGTTCACTAATGCCGGTAAAGTTTACTGGTTGAAGGTGTACATGATTCCGGTGGCTGGGCGTCAATCGCGCGGTCGTCCGGTGGTGAATTTGTTACCGCTTGAGGCAGGTGAGCATATCACTTCGATTCTTCCGGTTAAGTCTTATGACGATGACAAGTTCATCTTTATGGCGACTGCAAACGGTACCGTGAAGAAAACAGTATTAACCCAATTTGCTCGTCAACGCAGCGTAGGCTTGCGTGCGATTGAATTGGACGAAGGCGATACGCTGGTAGGCACAGCAATTACCAACGGTTCGTGCGATGTAGTCTTGTTCTCAAGCTCAGGCAAAGCCGCGCGCTTCCGTGAATCACAAGTTCGTGCAATGGGTCGCACTTCACGCGGTGTACGCGGTATTCGTCTGGCCGAAGGCCAGCGCGTTGTCGGCATGGTTATCCCCATGGAAAACGGCCAAGTATTGACTGTGAGCGAAAACGGCTACGGCAAGCGTACTGAAGTGGGCGAATTCCCTGCAAAAGGTCGCGGCTCGCAAGGTGTAATTGGTATGCAAACCACTGAGCGTAATGGCCAGTTGGTCGGTGCTGTACAAGTGTTTGATGGCGAAGAAATCATGCTGATTTCCGACCAAGGCACTATGGTTCGCACCCGTGTGGACGAAGTGTCTGTATTGAGCCGTAACACACAAGGTGTGCGCCTGATTAAATTGAAAGAAGGCGAGCGTATGCAAGGCCTTGAACGCATCGAAGAAAACGTTGATGAAAACGCTAAGCGCGAATTGGCGCGTGCAGAAGCTGCTGAAGGCGAAGAAGCGCTCGACGATGTCGTGGCAGATGATGTTATAGATGATGCAGCAGACGATATTGTGGATGACGCTGCAGATGGTGCTAACGACGACGCGGTTGATGAAGGCGACGAGTAAGTAAATGAGCATTGAGTCCGAAAAAACAGAAGCAGAAAAGCTTCTCGCCTTGCGTACCAAGATTGACGCAATCGACGAAGAAATTGGTCGCTTGATTTCAGCGCGTGCAACGTGCGCGCAAGACGTTGCTGACGTTAAAAAAGCGAACCTACCTGCGGATGCACAAATTTTGTTCTATCGCCCTGAGCGTGAAGCGCAAGTTTTACGCAAGGCGATGGAGCAAAACAAAGGTCCGCTCAGCAATGAAGAAATGGCGCGTCTGTTTCGCGAAATCATGTCTGCTTGTTTGGCGCTAGAAAACCCCGTAAAAGTCGCGTTTTTAGGGCCAGAAGGAACCTTCACTCAGCAAGCTGCTTTAAAACATTTTGGCCAGTCGGCGGTTTCATTGCCGTTTTCCGCCATCGACGAAGTTTTCCGTGAAGTAGAAGCGGGTGCCGTTAATTACGGTGTGGTGCCGGTAGAGAACTCTACCGAAGGTGTTGTGAATCATACGCTCGATAACTTCATGGGTTCTAACCTGAAAATTTGTGGCGAAGTGGAATTGCGTATTCATCACAATTTATTGGTGTCTGATGTCACCAGCACCAAAGATATCAGCCGTATTTATTCGCATTCGCAATCGCTTGCGCAATGCCGCAAGTGGTTGGATGCACATTATCCTAAAGCCGAACGCATTGCCGTTAACAGTAATGCTGAAGCTGCCAAACGTTTGAAAGGCGAATGGAACGCGGCGGCGATTGCGGGCAGTATGGCTGCTGAATTATATGGTTTGAAAATCCTGGCTGAGAAAATTGAAGATCAGCCTGACAATTCAACGCGCTTTTTAATTATCGGTTCGCAAGAAGTGCCACCGAGTGGTGTAGATAAAACCTCTATTGTTGTCGCTATGCGAAATGAACCGGGTGCTTTGCATAATTTGTTGGAGCCGTTCCATCGCCATAGTATTGATTTAACCCGTGTTGAAACGCGCCCATCGCGTACGGGTGTTTGGAATTACGTATTTTTTATTGATTTTGCTGGTCATGCGAGTGACCCACTGATTAGCGAAGTTCTGCAAGAAGTTGCTACGCGCTGCGCAGATTTAAAACTGCTCGGCTCATACCCCAAAGCTGTGCTCTAAACGAATGTCATCATTTAATTCCACATCAGTTGTTGTGAATAAGCTTGTCGTTATTGGCATTGGTTTGATTGGCGGCAGCTTGGCCACTGGTTTGAAAAAACGGGGTGCCTGCGCTGAAGTAATTGGTATAGCGCGCAGTGAGCAAACTTGTATCGATGCCGTTAATTTAAACGTAGTTGATCGTGCCTACATATCGCTTAAAACTATTGCTGATGAATTAACGGCAGGCGATGTGATTTTTATTTCGGTTCCGACTTTATCAGTTAAAGCCGTGCTGCAAGAAATTAAAAGCTGCGTATCGGCAGATGTCACCATTACCGATGGCGCTAGCGTAAAGGGTAATGTGCAAGCTGCAGCAGAAGAGATTTACGGCGCTGTTCCTGCACAATTTGTTTTAGGGCACCCCATTGCTGGCTCTGAAAAAAGCGGCGTTACAGCGGCGAATTCAGATTTGTATGTAAATCACCGCTGCATATTGACGCCGTTAGCATCTACAGCTGCGGTCCATCTCGATTTGATCACCCGCATGTGGCAAGCCGTAGGTGCTGAAGTGCTCACTATGTCGGTTGAAGATCACGATGAGGTTTTAGGTGCAACCAGCCATTTGCCGCATGTTATTGCCTATTCGTTAGTCGATACCCTTGCACATGATATTGATAACCCCAATATCTTCCGTTATGCCGCTGGTGGCTTTCGCGATTTCACGCGTATCGCTTCAAGCGACCCGATTATGTGGCACGATATTATGCGCGCTAACAAAACCGGCGTTTTGCATGCACTGGATTTGTTTATCGTTAACTTAACGCGCTTACGTACCAGTATTGAAACTGAAGATTCACAATATATGTTAGATGTGTTTACCCGCGCGAAAAATGTGCGCGACGAATTTACTGCAAATTTAGCCAAGCCCAATGTGGTTAAAGCTGAAAAAGATTAATTTTATTTTCCCTTTTTACATCGGTAACTTTTGTAATGTCCGACTATAAACTTACGCACTTGAAACAACTCGAAGCAGAAAGCATTCACATTATTCGTGAAGTGGCAGCGGAGTTCGATAATCCAGTAATGCTTTACTCTGTGGGTAAAGATTCAGCGGTGATGATGCATCTCACCATGAAAGCTTTTCATCCTGGTAAGCCGCCATTTCCTTTAATGCACGTTGATACCACGTGGAAATTCAAAGAAATGATTGAATTTCGCGATCAACGTATTAAAGATCTAGGTTGGGATTTGATTGTTCATATCAACCAAGAAGGTGTTGATATGGGTATTAGCCCATTTGTTCATGGCAGTGCAAAACACACTGACATTATGAAAACCCAAGGCTTGAAACAGGCATTGAATAAATACGGTTTTGATGCAGCTTTTGGTGGTGCGCGTCGCGATGAAGAAAAATCTCGCGCTAAAGAACGTGTGTATTCTTTCCGCGATAAAAATCATCGCTGGGATCCAAAAAACCAACGTCCGGAATTGTGGAATATTTACAATGGCCGTGTTGATAAAGGTGAAAGTATTCGTGTATTCCCCTTATCAAACTGGACTGAATTGGATATTTGGCAATACATCCATTTGGAAAATATACCCATCGTTCCTTTGTACTTTGCCGCAAAACGTCCAGTGGTTGAACGCGATGGTACATTGATTATGGTTGATGACGACCGTATGCCAATTGGTCCAGACGATAAAATTGAAGAAAAAATGGTTCGTTTCCGTACGCTCGGTTGTTATCCATTAACAGGCGCAGTTGAATCGACTGCGACGACATTGCCAGAAATTATTCAAGAGATGTTGCTTACCACAACCTCAGAGCGTCAAGGTCGTGTGATCGATCACGATAGCTCCGGTTCGATGGAAAAGAAAAAGCAAGAGGGTTACTTTTAATGAGTCATCAGTCAGATTTAATCGCCGAAGATATCAATGCTTATCTCGCGCAACATGAACAAAAAGAACTGCTGCGTTTCTTAACCTGCGGCAGCGTGGATGATGGCAAAAGCACCTTGATCGGCCGCTTGTTATACGATTCCAAAATGATTTATGAAGACCAATTAGCCGCCGTGCAAGCTGATAGTACTAAACACGGCACTACAGGTGAGACCGTCGATTTGGCACTGTTGGTAGATGGTTTGCAGGCAGAGCGCGAGCAGGGCATTACTATTGATGTTGCTTATCGTTATTTCTCAACGACTAAGCGCAAATTTATTATTGCCGATACTCCCGGTCACGAGCAGTACACGCGCAATATGGCGACAGGTGCTTCTACCTGTGATCTCGCGATTATTTTGATTGATGCGCGCTACGGCGTGGTTACACAAACTCGTCGTCATAGTTACATTGCATCTCTGCTCGGCATTAAACATATTGTTGTTGCTGTAAACAAAATGGATTTGCTGGATTTCAGCGAATCTGTATTTGAAAAAATCAAAGCGGATTATTTGGCATTTGCTAAGAAGTTGGGGATGGAAAACGTGTTCTTCGTTCCTATGTCGGCATTGAATGGCGATAACGTAGTAAATCGTTCGGTGTCTTCACCTTGGTATAAAGGTGAGACGCTAATGGAAATTTTAGAAAACGTACCTATTGCTGGCGATAAAAACTTTTCTGATTTCCGTTTGCCTGTGCAATATGTAAATCGTCCCAATTTAAATTTCCGTGGTTTCTGCGGCAATATTGCTTCCGGTGTTGTAAGAGTGGGTGATGCGATTAAAGCGCTACCTTCGGGTAAAACCAGTACCGTAAAATCAATTGTTACTTATGACTGTGAATTGCCTGAGGCGTTTGCGGGTCAAGCAGTAACGCTCACGCTGGATACTGAGATTGATATCAGTCGCGGCGATATGATTGCACTGGCGAGCGAAGATGTTCCGCTGACTAATCATCTGCAAGCACATGTTGTTTGGATGACTGAAAAAGCGGTTCAGCCAAATTCGGATTTTTTGTTTAAATTTGCCAGCAAAATAGTAAGTGGTCAGCTTGAAGCTATTCACTATCGTATTGATGTGAACACGCAAGAAGAAATTAAAGTTGAGCAACTACAATTAAATGATATTGCAGTTGTTGATGTATTGTTAACCCAGTCGGTTGTGTTAGATAGCTACAAAAACAATCGTGCCACAGGTGCATTTATTGTTATTGATCGCCTTACCAATATCACTGTTGGTGCGGGTATGGTCATCAAACGTCTTGACGGTAAAGCCGTTGCTTCGCAAACCAATTTCAGTGAATTTGAATTGGAGTTGAATGCATTGGTACGTAAGCATTTCCCGCATTGGGGTGCCGCAGATTTGACGCAGTTGTTGAAGAAATAATTGATTTAATCGCTTTATTCAAAAAAGCTTCTATCTTTGCGGATAGAGGCTTTTTTGTTTTAGGGGGATGATCTTCTTAATATCGGCGGCGTGTAGGATATGTCTCACACGAAACTCCGAGTTTGACTACTTTTCACGACAAATGTATTCCATTAATCTATTCCCACTCGCAGAAGGAAGTCGCGAGCTTAACTTAACTAATATGGTTTAATTTATTGCATGGAGCTTTTTGTATGAAAAATATTTTCTCTGCTTTTGTTGTTACTGTCGTTATGTTTTCATCCTCTGCTTTTGCCGCTGATACCCCTGCAAAACCTGTAACTACTGCACCTGCTGCTAGCGCTGCAAAACCAGCTACTGCTATACCCCAAGAAGCAGTCAACATTAATACTGCCGATGTTCAGGCATTAACTAAATTAAAAGGAATTGGTGCTAAAAAGGCTGAGGCTATAGTGGCTTGGCGTAAGGCTAATGGCGCTTTTAAAAGTGTTGATCAGTTTGCTGAGGTAAAAGGTATTGGGGCCAAAACTTTAGAGGCTAACCGCAAAAATATTCGTATTTAAGGTGTGGTTTTTGTAGGGTGAGGGATTCATCTTGCGGAATTCGGATGTTTTTTGATCGTCAACATGGATGTTGAACAAAATTTGGATAATAAATGGATGTGTTATCCAAATCGTCCCGCCCCATCAAGCATTAAGGTGCTGCGAAGTTGCTTGAAGTTTGTTTTAATGGGAGCCTAGATTCACGATCTGGGCTTTTCCATTTCAAGCGAGGCATCCCATGATAGATATTCAAGGTCCACGAATTATTGTGGCAATGGATTTTGATAACGCAGACGACTGCTTTTACATGGCTAAACGCCTGTCCCCGCAATACTGCCGTTTGAAAGTTGGCAAAGAGCTTTTCACTGCTTGTGGTCCTCGTGTTGTAGAGTATTTGATGCGCCTTGGTTTTGAGGTGTTTCTCGATTTAAAATTTCATGATATTCCTACTACCACCGCAAAAGCCGTTAAGGCTGCCGCCCAGTTAGGCGTCTGGATGGTTAATGTCCATGCATCAGGCGGCCAACGTATGATGATGGCTGCGCGCGATATCCTTGAGCAGCACGCTCATCATCATAATGGTCACAAGCCGTTGCTCATTGGTGTTACTGTACTCACAAGCCTTGAGGCTCATGATCTACACGCAGTTGGGATTGCTGAGGAGCCAGAGGCACATGTGCTTCGTTTAACCAAATTGGTACAGCATTGTGGGTTGGATGGAGTTGTCTGTTCCGCACGTGAAGCCAGTATGTTGCGCAGCCATTTTGGTCAGAAATTATGTTTAGTCACTCCCGGTATAAGGTTGGATACAAGTCCAGTCGATGATCAAAAACGTACATTAACACCGCATGCGGCTATAGCGGCTGGAAGCAGTTATTTGGTTATAGGTCGCCCAATTACTAAATCCAATGATCCGGTAGCAACCTGTAAGGCTATTATCCAATCCATTGCTTAAGGTTTCTTTTCTTGAATACTGAATCTGTTGTTGTAATTACTATTGATGGTCCCAGTGGTGCTGGCAAAGGAACTCTCAGCCAATTGGTAGCAAAACATCTAGGCTATCATTTGCTAGATAGTGGGGCCTTGTATCGTTTGGTGGCTTTGTCAGCATTGAAGCAAGGTGCCAATCTTCAGGATGAGCAAGCTATCGCGGATATAGCCAGTCAACTTCAGGTAAGCTTCGATGTTGCAGGCGATTCGACCCGTATTATATTGGCAGGAGAAGATGTTACCGATGCCATTCGTCATGAAAATGTGAGTATGAATGCATCCGTTGTTGCGGCCTATCCTAAAGTGAGGGCGGCCTTATTGCAGCGTCAAAAAGATTTTGCTCGTGCTCCTGGTTTGGTCGCGGATGGCCGCGATATGGGCACGACTGTATTTCCCCAAGCGCAAGTAAAAATATTCCTAACGGCAAGTGCCGAGGCGAGGGCAGAGCGTCGGTTTAAGCAATTGCACCAAAATGGTATTGAAGTGAATATGGTGGAACTTGTCAGCGATATCAAGGCGCGCGATGATCGCGATACTCAGCGGGCGACATCTCCGCTCAAGCCCGCAGAGGATGCATTGGTATTAGATAGTACTTCGTTGACCATTGAGCAAGTGTTAAACACTATATTGGCTCAGGTGCGTTAAATGGCGCACACATTATTCTCATCGTAATAGTATATAAGTACATCAGAGCAGGCAGCGTGCTGTTGCTTTATTATGATGTTTTAAATTTGGGATGATTTAAATGAAGTTAACATGCTTTAAAGCCTACGATATTCGTGGAAAGCTCGGTGAAGAACTCAACGCAGATATTGTTTATCGAATTGGCCGAGCCTATGCGTTTTTTTTAAAACCAAAATCTGTCGTTGTGGGTGGCGATGTTCGTTTGACCAGCAATGAATTAAAAATCGCATTCTCTAATGGTTTACGCGATGAGGGCGTGGATGTTATTGATATTGGCATGTGCGGCACTGAAGAAATATATTTTGCGACTAGCTATTTAAAAACTGATGGTGGTTGTGTAGTAACTGCTAGCCATAATCCAATTGACTATAATGGTTTGAAAATGGTTCGTGCAGGTTCTCAACCTATCAGCGGTGATACTGGCCTCCATGAGATTAAGCGTTTAGCGGAAGAAAATAACTTTCTATCAATTGATCCTGCAAAACGTGGTGGCTATCGCGAGCAAAGCACCCTTGATGCTTATATTCAACACTTATTAAGCTATGTAGATGTGAGCCAGCTAAAGCCACTGAAATTGGTTGTTAATGCCGGCAATGGCGCAGCTGGTCATGTGATTGATGCCATTGAAAAATATTTGCCTTTTGAATTTATTAAAATCCATCATGAGCCAGATGGCACATTTCCCAATGGCATTCCAAATCCCTTGCTACATGAAAACCAACCTGTAACCAGCCAAGCTGTATTGGCTCATGGTGCGGATATGGGCATTGCGTGGGATGGTGATTTTGATCGTTGTTTCTTATTTGATGAGTTGGGTCAATTCACGGAAGGTTATTATATTGTAGGTTTGTTAGCTGAATCTTTTTTAATTAAAAACCCCGGCTCAAATATTATTCATGACCCACGCTTAACGTGGAATACGCAAGATATTGCTCAGAAAAATAATGGCAATGCAATACAGTCCAAGACCGGCCACGCTTTTATTAAAGAGCGCATGCGTCTTGAAGATGCAGTCTATGGTGGCGAAATGAGCGCCCACCATTATTTCCGCGATTTCTTTTATTGTGACAGTGGGATGATCCCTTGGTTGTTAGTGGCGGAGTTGTTGTGTCGTAAGGGCCAAACCTTGTCGTCGTTGTTGGAAGATCGTATAGCGAAATTTCCATCTCCGGGTGAAATCAATCGTCATGTGATCGATGCAAAATCCGTTATTGAAAATGTATTTAATATTTATAGCCCTGATGCAAATATCATCGATAAAACGGATGGCATTAGTCTTGAGTTTGAGCAATGGCGTTTTAATCTGCGCATGTCAAATACTGAACCGGTAGTGCGATTGAATGTGGAAAGTCGGGGAGATAAAAAACTGGTTGATGAAAAAACAAAAGAAATTTTAGCTTTACTAAACTAACTCAGTATCTGCATAAATAGAGTCTTTTTATTTATGCAAACTCTTAAAAAACTTGATTACTATCCAAGGAAATAAAAATGCAAATTAAGAAAGCGGTTATTCCAGTTGCGGGTTTAGGTACACGTATGCTACCTGCTACCAAAGCTATTCCTAAAGAAATGTTGCCCGTAGTTGATAAGCCGCTTATTCAGTATGTGATTGAAGAAGCTGCTGCTGCAGGAATTAAAGAAATTGTATTGGTAACTCACGCCAGTAAAAACGCTATTGAAAATCATTTTGATACCAGCTTTGAATTAGAAGCGCAATTAGAGTCGCGCTTGAAGCGTTCTTTATTGCATGAGGTGCGTTCAATTACACCTAGAGGTTTAACGGTAATTTCTGTTCGCCAGGCAGAAGCAAAAGGTTTAGGGCATGCCATTCTGGCTGCCAAACCTGTTGTTGGTGATGAACCGTTTGTGGTTTTACTGCCGGATGTATTGATTGATAATGTTGAATGCAATCTTAAACAAGATAACTTGGCGGGTATGGTTAAGCGCTTTGAAGAAACGGGTTATAGCCAAATTTTAGTGGAAGAAATTCCGCACGACCAAGTTGATAAGTATGGTGTAGTCGATTGCTCCGGTGAAATAATTCCGGAAGGGAAAACAGCGCCTATCAAGGCTATGGTTGAAAAGCCACCGATAGATGAAGCCCCGTCGAATATGGCAATTGTTGGCCGCTATGTTTTATCAAAAAAAGTTTGGGAGCTGTTGGCTCATACTGCACCAGGTGCGGGTGGTGAGATTCAATTAACCGATGCCTTGGATGCGCTATTAGGTTTAGAGACTATCGAAGCCTATCAGCTTATTGGTCGCAGCCACGATTGCGGAACTAAATTAGGTTATTTGCAAGCCAATGTTATTTATGGTGTGCGTCATGCGGGTGTAGGTGCAGATTTCGAAGCCTTCTTAAAATATCGTTACGCAAAATAAATATGCATAGCTTGCAATTTTCACTGCGCGAAAAGGAATTTTCGCGCAGTTATTTTTTAAGCTCTGGGGGAAACTATGATTATTCCAGTCATTCTTGCTGGGGGCTCAGGGTCACGTTTGTGGCCTTTGTCGCGCCAACATTATCCTAAGCAATTGCTGAAATTGTTTGGTGATACAACGATGTTACAACAAACCATTTTGCGCCTAACGGGTTTGCCGGAATTGGGTGCACCAATTGTGGTGTGTAATGTTGAGCACCGCTTTATGGTTGCGGAGCAGTTGAATGAAATTGGCTTTTCAGAATCTGCAATTATTCTAGAGCCCTTGGCACGCAATACAGCTCCCGCTTTAGCTCTTGCGGCTTTGCATGCGAGAGAGGCGGATCCAAATTCTACCTTGCTGGTGCTTTCTGCCGATCACATGATTGTAAATGTGGATGAATTTCAGCACGCCGTAAAAATTGCTGTGGCATCAGCAAAGAAAAATCACCTTGTTACTTTCGGTGTGCATCCTACGCATCCAGAAACAGGCTATGGCTATATTAAAACTCGTCCACTTGATGATGAATCGACAGAAGCTCTAGCTGTGGAGCAATTTGTTGAAAAGCCCAATTTGAAAATTGCAGAAAGTTATTTGGCTGCTGGTTGCTATTATTGGAATAGCGGCATGTTCGTATTTAAAACTGATGTTTTTTTGGATGAGTTGCAGGCTCATAGCCCAGATGTAATTGCCGCTGCAGATCAAGCGCGAACTTGGGCGGTGCGCGATTTAGATTTTATTCGTGTGGATAAAGATTCATTTGCTGCTGCACCTAATATTTCTATTGATTACGCATTAATGGAAAAAAGTAATAATGTTGTCTGTGTGCCATTAAATGCTGGTTGGAGCGATGTTGGTGATTGGAAGTCTTTTTGGGATGTTTCACAAAAAGATACCGCAGGAAATAGTTTTATCGGCGACAGTATCGATGTGGGTTCAACCAATACTTTGGTGTTCTCGCAAGATAAATTAGTGGCCACCTTGGGTGTCGATAATCTTATGATTATCAATACTCCTGATGCGGTTTTAGTGGCAGATAAATCCAAAGCGCAAGAAGTAAAATCCATTATTTCTCAAATTGAAAAACAGAAGCGTAATGAGCACTTACAGCATAGAGAGGTCTATCGGCCTTGGGGTTGTTATGATGCGATTGATAATGGCGACCGTTATCAGGTTAATCGTATTCGTGTAAAACCTGGCGCTAGCTTATCTTTACAGGTTCACCATCATCGTGCAGAACACTGGATTGTGGTAAAAGGTACTGCATTGGTGCAAAAAAATGATGAGGTTATGCTTTTGTCTGAGAATGAATCCACTTACATTCCAGTTGGCACCAAGCACAGGCTAACGAACCCAGGAAAAATTCCTTTAGAGATTGTTGAGGTGCAGTCCGGTCCTTATCTGCAGGATGATGACGTGATTCGCTATGAAGACAGTTACGGGCGCTCTTAATTATGAATGCTAGATATTTTTAAATTATTTTTATGTAGGGAGTGAGCAATGAAGGTTACAGTATTTGGTACGGGTTACGTTGGTTTGGTGACGGGCACTTGTTTGGCAGATGTGGGGCATGATGTGCTTTGCGTCGATATTGATCAGAAAAAAGTCGATAATTTGAAAAATGGCATTATCCCTATTTTTGAGCCTGGCTTGGATTCTATCGTCAAGCAAGCGGTTCAAAATGGTTTGCTTAATTTCACCACGGACATGGATCAAGCTGTTAATCATGGAGAGTTACAGTTTATTGCGGTAGGTACTCCATCTGGCGAAGATGGTTCAGCAGATTTACAGTATGTTGTGGCTGTTGCCCAAACTATTGGTCAGCGTATGAGCGGCTATAAAGTGGTTGTTAATAAATCAACTGTGCCTATTGGTACTGCCGAGAAGGTTAGTGATGCGCTAGCCGGCGAGCTTAAGTTGCGCGGTGTTCAAGTTCCGTTTGATGTGGTTTCTAATCCGGAGTTCTTGAAAGAAGGCGCTGCGATTAATGATTTTATGAAACCTGACCGTATTGTAGTGGGCACCAATAGTGAGCGTGCCGAAAAATTATTGCGGGAGCTTTATGCGCCTTTCAACCGCAATCACGACCGTATGATTTTTATGGATGTGCGCTCTGCCGAGCTAACTAAGTATGCTGCTAACGCCATGTTGGCTACCAAAATCAGCTTTATCAACGAAATGGCAAATCTTGCTGAAAAGCTGGGCGCAGATATTGAGCAGGTGCGCAATGGTATTGGTGCTGATCCTCGCATCGGCTATCACTTTATTTACCCTGGCTGTGGTTATGGCGGCTCTTGTTTCCCCAAAGATGTTAAGGCTTTAATTAATATTGCTAAAAATGTCGATTACAAAGCTAGTTTGATGGAAGCGGTTGATCAGGTTAACCAAGTTCAAAAGAGTAAGCTTTTCGGATATGTGACTAAGCATTTTGGTGGTCAGTTGAAAGGCAAAACATTTGCGCTTTGGGGGCTCTCATTTAAGCCGAATACGGACGATATGCGTGAAGCTCCCAGTCGAGTGCTTATGGAGGCCTTGTGGGCTGCAGGTGCCAAGGTGCAAGCCTATGATCCTGTGGCAATGGATGAAACGCAGCATATTTATGGTTTGCGCGATGATCTAAAACTGGTAGGCACTAAAGAGGCTGCGCTGGAAAAAGCAGATGCTTTAATTATTTGTACTGAATGGAAAATATTCCGTGCACCCAACTTTGACTTGTTGAAAACGGCTTTAGTAAATCCTGTCGTGTTTGACGGCCGCAATTTGTACGAGCCTGAACGCATGGCTGAGTATGGTTTTGAATACTATGCGGTGGGTCGCGGCAAGAGTGTGCTTAGCTAGGTTTGTGTAGGGTTAGGTCCTAGATGGAAACTATAGATTTGGACTTCTTGGCTCAGCAAATTGCTGTATTGGATAATTGGTTATTAGATCCTAAGGTATTTTCGGGGGGCGTTGTAGCGGGTAGCTTGGATGAGTCTCATTGCCTGATATATACCTACCCGGAAATCTCTGGATATTATCTAAGTTATCTTTCGTATCTTAAACAAAATGATCGCGTTACTGCTGATCTTGATACTCATATTAAAAACCTCATCTGCTATCAAACACAGCTGTGGGGCAATATTCATCCCCCAGCTACCCGTCACTATTCAAATAAAAATCAAACGAGTCTAGATTGGCGAAATCGTGGTTTATTTATTTTTGATATAGCTATGTTGTTACGTGGAATTGCTGATGCGGCTGAATATAAGAATGAGTCAGAAAATTTAGCTCAACAGATTTTGACGTACTTGAATTTGTATTTTGACGCTGAAAAATTGGCTCCTGTGCATTGGTATACTGAATATCCATCAGAGGCGAGGAGTCGCTGGTCAACCTCTTCTGGGGCATACCAATTAAAAGTAATTGCTGCTTTAAAGCGTTTTGCTCAAGTGTGGAATAATAATTCCATTCTGGAAAGAATTGCGCCTATTCAAACGGCGTTGGTCAGTGAATTTAATCGTGCCAATTTTGCTTTACACAACACCCACAGTACGGCTTATGCATTGGAGGGTGCCTTGTTGTTGGGTAGCCAAGCTGGGATTGATTGGACACTTGGAAAAAAGGTCATTCTGAATCTTGTTTCCGCTATAGATAACGCCAGCGTGGATCAAATTGAATATCGCCGTAGCGATGCTATTGCGCAGCTATTACGCCTTAGTTGTTGTGAACCTTTTGCAAATGCTTCACTGGCAGACCATCTTTATGATCTATTATGCTCAACCTTGAATTCGGATGGAAGTTTAGAGTTTACCTTGGCTCCATGTAACGTTAGATATAAAAACACTTGGCCTGTACTTTTTGCGCGTCAGGCTCTCGATTTTTACCAGTATTTGCAACGTGAAGGCAAAGCAATCACTATTGTGGAGGCACGATGTCTCTATTGACGCGGCTAGCACGACGATTTTCTTCTGGCTCAACAACAACTACTGTGGATGTGCCTGTTTTAAAAACGTTCGATTCCCCGCAGGAGTTTTGGATAGAGTTGACTTCCAAGTGTCCATTTGACTGTGTATTTTGTTCGCGTGCTTCATTGAGAGGTAAGGGTGAGCACATGGATTTTGCGCTCTACCAATCACTTATCAGCCAAATGCGTCGCCCTCGAATTATTCGCTTAAACTATTCGGGTGAATCAATTCATTACCCACATCTAGCCAAAGCAATATCACTTGCCAAAGCAACAGGTGCGCGCGTTGAATTGGTTACTGCGTTAAGTTCAGCCAAGCCGAAAATTATTGAAGCTTTGGTGCGAGAAAAGTTAGATCGCTTGACTATTTCAATTCATGCTTTGAGTGAGCCTCTATATCAACAGATTTACGGTTATTCCAGCTCAAACAGCTTAAATGAAAGCTTACAACTATTATTATCGCTCAAACAAAAATTGAATTCCTTCTTTCCTGTAATTGATTTTGCTTTTGTTGCAATGGAGCGAAATCTGGAAGAATTACCTTCTATAGCCGCTCTTGCGCAGGCTATGGGTGTTGTTCAAATAGATATTCATCCTGTTATTCGTCGTGATGAAATAGCAGAGGCTTTTTCAAATGAACTTATTGCAGGAAATTTGACAGCTTATTTTCACGCGAAGCTATCGAAAAGCTTAATTGAGCTTGCACAAAACTACCCGAACCTATCGCTTAATGTTTCTAGTAAAGAGCTGGAGAAAATTCCTGACTTGGGTGTCCAGCCCGTTGCTTATCCATTGGAACTACCGCAGGGTGCAAAAATATTTTCTTGCGAGCAGAATCCATGGGACACAGTGCATGTGTTGGCAAATGGTGATGTGGTTAGTTGTGAAGTGCGGGATCAACAGCCATTGGGAAATTTAACTGATACCGATCTTCACAGTATATGGCACGGTTCGGAGTATGCAACCTTCAGGCGCAATTATGTGCAGGCTGTGGATGAAAAATGCCGTAAGTGTATTTACAAATTTGCGTATACGTCTTCTGACCAGTTTGAAATTAAATCCTATTTACGACCCACAGAATGCCAGAATCAACTTTTAAGTGGCTGGCATCTTGCGGAAGCTAAACATGTATGGTCTTCAACATATAATGCGCGCGCACTTCTTGCTTGGCCTTCAGGTGCATCACGAATAATTATCTCTGGGTTGTTGCCTCCCTCTGAGAGGGATGAAGAGAATAATCTGCGTGTAATTGTTGCGGGTGTTGAGCATTGTGTGGTCAATAGTGGAGATAAGCATTTACCCTTTCATGTAGATATTCGAATGCCGACATTATCAGAATCCATCATTAGAATTGATTTCAATATTTCACACACATTTTCACCTCAAAAACAGAACCCAAAAGCAGATGCAAGGCAGTTAGGGTTTTTATTGTCGGAGATAAGATGTCACTAAAAAGGAGTTTGTCCTATTGGCTGAGTTTTTCTGTCGGTTTTTCTTTTTTTTGGTTATGTCGAATTGCTTCGAGATTGGGGCAACTTATAACTCATAAGCTATTCGCTCTTGGTAAGAGTAAACAATCAGATGCTATAGCCAATAAGATGACCGCAGGAATTTCAGTAATTATCCCGGAGCGTGATAATCCAGTAATATTAAGAACTTGCTTGGAGTCTTTGGTTTCGGCATTTGAAAAAATTCAAGAACCTGTGCAAGTTATTGTGGTTGTCAATGGTGCATCCGCCCAAGTATACCAATCCTTGGCACAAGACTTCCCCTTCTTAGAGTGGATTTTTGTAGAGAAACCGCTGAGTTTTGCCGGTGCTATTCGCCTTGGTATTGATAAGTCTAGTTATGAGTGGTTATTTCTTCTCAATAATGACATGCGGCTTGAATCCGATTGTTTATATGAGTTGTTGATCCACAGGGCTCCTGATGTTTTTTCTATTGCCAGCCACATTTTTTTTGAAGATAAAACACGCCGTCGAGAGGAGACAGGCCTAACAGGTTTTCGTGTTGATTATGATCAGATGCACCTCTACGACAGGGATGTAACATCTGCCGCTGTTGTTGAGCATTTATATTCAGGTGGTGGAGCATCATTATTTAGAAAAAGTTTGCTTAAACACTATATCGAGCTTTCTCACAGCTATGATCCTTTTTATTGGGAGGATGTAGATTGGGGCGTGAGAGCGACTTTACATGGCTATCGAAATATTTTTGTTCCTGCCGCAAAGGTTTGGCATTTGCACAGGGCAACTGTTGGTCGCTTTTATACTCAGCAACAAATTGATCGCATAGTCGAACATAATAAATGGATTTTTTATCTCCGCTTTGGTTTAACGGGGGTGCATTTTTTTTGGTTGGGAAGACGTTTGCGAGATGTCGGATGCGTGAATTGGTCAGAGTTAGCGGATTTGTTGAGCGCTTGTTTTAAAATTGGAGCAATAAGTATCCATCAACTAATTGCCCCGGATTACGAACGTTTTGATATTTTCCCTGCTCGTCCAAATTTACCTTGGATGGTGTTAGTTGTTCCATTTGCGATTTATCCAAAAGCCCATGGTGCAGCAATACGACAACAAAATTTGTACTTTGAACTGGCTAAGCATTTTAATATTTGGCTAATTTCTGATGAGGGTAGTAGCTACGATCAATTTACTTGGCCATCAAACAGTCCATTTTCGCGTGTCAGTTTAGTTAGAAGCTCGCGTTTAGACGTTGGTGAGCTGCGCAGTGAGCGTATTAGTAGTCATGCACGAAAACCTTTACGTAAATTGTTACAATACGCTATTAAAAGTGTAGCTCCAAAAATTGTACAAATTGAACATGAAGAGTTGTGTGAGTTAGTCTCAAGTCGCCAAGGTAACGCACATTGGGCAATTAGTTTACATGATGTAAATATTGGAATGGGTTCAGATGCCAAACGAGCAGATGCGCGCTTGCTCAAGGCATTATCTTATTATGATGCGGTTTTTACATGCAGCCCTGAGGATTCAAAACTACTACCAATTACTAATCATTGCATTGAAAATGGGATAGATCCCAACAATTTTTTTTATTCAGGGCCTTCAGCGGGACAAAGGCTGGTTTTTGTAGGCCCCTTTCGTTATAAGCCCAACAGGGATGCGATAGAAAATTTTATTGTTGAGCTATGGGAACCCTTGCGTCAGCGTTATCCAGATATTCAATTGCAGATACTCGCAGGGTTGGAGGACTCTGAACAATTTGTTGCTAATAATCCTATCTTCCAGCAATCTGGTGTCGAACTTGTAAATTCGACGCTGAATGTAAATAAGTATTTAAGAGATGCTACGCTGGTGATTAATCCATTAATTGGAATTCGTGGTTCTTGTTTAAAAACTATTGAAGCTATTGCATCTGGTAGAATTTGTATTTCTACACGTGATGCAGCGCGCGGTTTGGAGCACCTTAAATTTTCCCAAGTAAAAATTGCTGAAGAGGGGCGCGCCTTTCTGGAGTTGATTCAGTTTTATATAGACAATCCTTCTGTGCGTATACATGAGGAAATTCCAGAGGCGACTAAGTTGCAGCGTTTTTTCTGGAGTTTGCATGCACAGCAACAGCTTAGGGTTTATCAAAGTTTGTAATAGTTATCTATGTGCTTTTTGGGGTGCCCTTCATCGGCCTGATCCTAGGCTCATTAATTTCTAGTAAGTTACAAGTATTAGGCAACAATAATAAATGGAATCTTCGGTAACTAAAAATTATGATCTAATCGCAGAGATTTATGATCAAGATATGGCACTAAATATGCGTTTTGATGATGTAAAATTTTACATTGATCGAATTGCAGGATGTGTTTCTGTATTGGAAATCGCTTGTGGTACAGGGCGTATAGGAATTCCCCTAAGCGAGCATTGCGTTGATTACGTGGGTATTGATGCATCTTTACCTATGCTATGTAGATTTAAAGCAAAGCTACAGCATAATTCCAAACATCCTGCATCGGATGTTTCTAATATTAAGCTGGTCAACATGGATGCACGATCACTTGGTTTAAACCAAAAATTTGACTACATTTTTGTGGCTTTTTCGAGTATTAATTATTTAACTCAGCCTGCGCAAGTAATCGAATTTCTAGTTGGGTTGAAATCACTTTTACATTCCCAAGGTCGCATACTTCTTGATGCATTCGTACCTAAAATATTCATGCATCCGCAAGAACGAGTTGTATCAACTGATTGGGTTTTAGATTATGTGCGGTCTTTGCCCAGCGGTGGCATCTTAAAGCGATCCAAACAGGTAGTGTCTGAGGGATCTATTAATTTTATAAAGCGTCGTTATGAAGAGTTTTCCATGGAGGGGGCTCTTGTAAATCTTATTAACACTGAGAGCCGCATTCGTCCTTACACGCCAGATGAGCTGCGAAATATGCTTAATTTAGCTGGATTTTCAATATCGGGTTCTTGGTGGGATTACCATCAAGGAGACATTGATAAAAATGATTTTTTTTCTGTTGAAGCCGCAGTTATTCGTGGAAGCTCTTGATAGGCTAGGGAAAATTTATGCCAATTAAAATACTTATGGTGCTGGGAACCCGTCCGGAAGCCATAAAACTCCTTCCGGTGATCTGTGCCCTGCGGGATGAAAAATGGGCTGATTTAAAGGTTTGCACCACTTATCAGCATCGTGAATTGTTAACTCAAGTATTGGATTTGTTTGACGTAAAAGTTGATGTGACGCTTCCTCAGGATTATGTTAATCAAGATCAGCCATTGTCTTTATCTCAATCCCAGGCACGTATGCTTCTAGGTTTGGACAAGGTGATTATCACGCAGCAACCCGATCTCGTGATAGTCCATGGTGATACATCAAGTTGTTTGGCTGGTGCTTTAACGGCTTTTTATCATCAGATTCCTGTGGTTCATATAGAGGCTGGGTTGCGTACTTATAATTTGGGGGCTCCTTTTCCTGAAGAGTCTCATCGGCAGATGGTTGCGCGACTTGCAGACTTACATTTTGTACCCACTGTACAAGCCAAAATACATTTGGTTGATGAGCTTATTGCGGAAGACTCTATTTTCGTTAGCGGCAATACTATTGTTGATTCTCTTCATAGAGTTTGTCGGCACGTAATGACATTTCCCCAAAGCCATTTTGAAGGAAAGTTAGTTCAATTTTGCGGTATTCCAGTCAGTAAAGTTTCTTGCCCAGTGATATTAATTACGTTACATCGACGAGAATCGACTGGTGAAAAATTTCGTGCGCTTTGTGACGCTCTATTGCAATCGGCAAAGGCTAATCCTCATTACATTTTTATCTTTACGTTACATTTGAATCCTCTGTTTAAAGATCCTGCGATTGAGTTGTCAGGTAAGGCTGATAACCTTTTTATGATTCCGCCACAAGATTATTTAATGTTTACCTGGCTACTGATACGAGCTGAGTTGGTGATTACTGATTCTGGTGGAGTACAAGAAGAAGCAGAAGTGCTTGGAAAACCCTTGTTTATTGTTCGTGATCATAGTGACAGGCCTGAGTCATTGACCCGCGCGGATGTTATTTTGATTGGCATTGATCCTTTAAATTTGGGCGTTAAACTTAACCTTTTCTGCGGTAGGGCTAGGCTACCCAAGTCTGCGCCCTTAAATATCTCAAATTTATCGTCTTGTGTATTTGGTGATGGTAATGCATCACAGCGAATCCTTGGCGTAATCAAGCGTAAATACCTTGAGAGTGATGTGTGTGAGGGCCCCCCACTTGTTGTCGATGAGTTCCTGAACTGATCAACCGTTGGTGTTACATTTAAGGCTAACTTCTTGATCTATAAGGCTGATTCTGGTAGCCTGCCGCACCTGCTGAAAAGTCTCAGTGATTTTTGAGCAGGTTAGAGGGCTAGCATCCTGCCAGAGGAAGCCTTCGCTCCTATTAATTGACCCGCTTTACTGGCCAGCGGTATGGCATAGAGTCGTTTTCTATGTCCCCTATAAAGGTATCACCATGAGTTTCACTGAAAGTTTTGCTGATTTATTTGAAGAGAGTTTAAAGACCGTTGATATGGTGCCAGGCACCATCATTACTGGCGTAGTTATTGATATCGATAAAGACTGGGTGACTGTTCACGCCGGCCTGAAATCAGAGGGTGTAATCCCTGCAGAACAATTCCGTAACGAATTGGGTGAGTTGACTCTCCAAATCGGCGACGAAGTACAAGTAGCGCTGGAAAGCGTAGAAGATGGCTTTGGTGAAACCAAGCTGTCACGTGAGAAAGCTAAGCGTTCAGAGGCTTGGAAAGTCCTTGAAGCTGCGCATCTTGCTGAAGAAGTTATCAAAGGTGTTATCAACGGTAAAGTTAAAGGTGGTTTCACTGTTGACGTTGCTAGCATCCGTGCCTTCCTTCCAGGTTCGTTGGTAGATGTTCGCCCAGTTCGCGACACGGCTCACCTTGAAGGCAAAGAGCTTGAATTTAAAGTTATCAAGTTAGACCAAAAGCGTAACAACGTAGTTGTATCTCGTCGTGCTGTGTTGGAACAAACCAACTCTGCTGAGCGTGATGAATTGTTAGCTACCTTGCAAGAAGGTCAAGCTGTTAAAGGTATCGTTAAAAACCTTACCGACTACGGCGCATTCGTTGATTTGGGCGGCGTAGATGGCTTGCTTCACATCACCGACATGGCTTGGAAGCGCATTAAACATCCAGGTGAGATCGTAGAAGTTGGTCAAGAGATCGACGTTAAAGTATTGAAGTTTGATCGCGAGCGTAATCGTGTATCTTTGGGCTTAAAACAACTCGGTGAAGATCCCTGGATACAAATCACCAAACGTTACCCAGAAGGCGCTCGTGTTAAAGCGAAAGTCACCAATTTGACTGACTACGGCTGTTTTGCTGAGTTGGAAGAGGGCGTAGAAGGCTTGATCCACGTTTCTGAAATGGATTGGACCAACAAAAACATTCATCCTTCAAAAGTTGTTCAATTGGGCGACGAAATTGAAGTTATGGTATTGGATATCGACGAAGAGCGTCGTCGTATCTCTCTTGGCCTGAAACAATGCCAGGAAAACCCATGGGATGCATTTGCTCGTACTTGCGCTAAAGGCGACAAGATCAGCGGTAAAATCAAATCAATCACTGACTTTGGTATCTTCATTGGTCTGGACGGTGGTATTGACGGTTTGGTTCACTTGTCTGACATTTCTTGGCACGAAGCTGGTGAAGAAGCCGTTCGTAAATACAAGAAAGGCGATGAGTTGGAAACCGTTGTATTGGCAATCGACCCAGAGCGTGAGCGTATTTCTTTAGGTATTAAACAACTTGAAGCTGATCCATTCTCAGAATACGTTTCTGTGAACGATAAAGGCGCTGTTGTTAAAGGTATTGTTAAAGAAGTAGAAGCTAAAGCTGCGACTATCACTTTGGCTCCAGATGTAGAAGCAGTATTAAAAGCGTCTGAATTAAGCCGTGAAAAAGTTGAAGATGCACGCAACTTGTTGAAAGTGGGCGATGAAGTTGAAGCCAAGATCATTGCAGTAGATCGCAAAAATCGTGGTATCAGCTTGTCTGTGAAATCTAAAGATGTTGAAGAAGAAAAATCAGCATTGAAAGATCACGGTACCAAGCAAACTGAGCAAGCTGCACCGGCTACTTTGGGCGACTTGATCAAAGCGCAAATGCAAAATAAAGAGTAATTTTGCAGAACAACGGCTAGACTCGTTCTAGCCGTTGTTGTTTTACTGTTTCAGTTTTTAAACCCGTATAAACTTTTATTAATTGAATATTATTTGATTGTATAAATTTATTTTATAATTTTTATAAAAAGTTTATAGCGCTTTAAATACTGCATCTTGAGTTCTACTGTTTCTCAATAAAATTGGAAAAGGATTGCAGAAAATTTTGCTTGCCACTATTTAACCAGAGTATAGGCCATGACAAAATCTGAACTTATTGAATATATTTCTGAAAAACAAAATCAGCTACCCATAAAGGATGTAGAGCTTGCAGTAAAACTTCTGCTTGATTATATGTCTGATATTTTGGCTGCTGGTGAGCGTATTGAAATACGCGGCTTTGGAAGCTTTTCCCTTCACTATCGTGCGCCTCGCACAGGGCGTAATCCTAAAACTGGGGAGTCAGTGACCCTTGAGGGTAAGTATGTCCCTCATTTTAAACCCGGTAAGGAGATGCGTGACCGCGTTAATGAGAGCATTCAAAACAGTTAGTTTTGTTTTTTACTTGATGTTAAAAATATTAAATAAGATTTAAGAAATAGCTTAATGTGTTGAAACCCTTTTCGCGCCGTATTGCCACCTAAATGAGCAATTCGCATAGATGGTAGAAATACTTTATGTTTCATTCTTCGCGACAAATCAAAGTCTTCAAAGTATAAAAAATACTTGGGCGAAAACCCTCCTATATCTTTTAATATTTGCGTTCTGCACAGCATAAAGCAGCCGCTTGCGAGCTCTATTTCAATAGGTTCCTGGGTTGGCAATTTATCTTGGTAGGTATACCAATCTAATTGACGTTTAAATATTTGATTCAATACCAAACTATTAATACCCCTTAAAAAAATAATTAGTGGGGTTGGCATGCGCTTGGCGAGGTATTCATTTTTACCATTGTCATTGGTTGCGCTGGGAGCTACTAAATCCACTGTTGGATATTGCGTTAAAAACGTAATACCTTCTTTTATAGCAAGCTTATCTAATTTAACGTCTGGATTGAGGATAAGGTGAAATTTAGCTTGGGATTTGTTGATGGCTAAGTTGTTCGCTCGTCCATAACCAATGTTTCCATGGCCGTTAATAATTTCCATATCGCTAAAAAAACTTTGTGCGAGCGTTGCTGCCTGCTGGAAAGAATCAGGCGTAAGTAGATGGTTGTTAATTAAATAAAAGGTACAGTTATTCAGGCTTCGTTGTTTGACAGCTTCTTGTATAGCGACGTGAAGCGACTCAATTGTTGTGGCTAGAACATCATAATCAGTGTCATAAACAACGCAACTTATGCTCAGGGTTGTGGGTTCCTTTATTTGTGCATTCATTTATTTGAGCTGTTTATTGGTTTTAAGTTGAACGACATTGGTATGGCGAATGTAGTGTAATAAGTCTTCAGTTCCAGATACTGCGTTAAATCCAGTAAAGGGCTGTTTTAAAGCATTGAACACTTCTTTATGGTTGAATGTTTCAATGTGTTTTTGCAAAAGCGTTAAATAAGATTCTAGCTGTGGCAAAGGTATTGATTGTTCATGAGCGCGCATGATACGTGTGTGTTCAGTACCTTCGCAATTGTCGCCCACTAATAGTTCTTCATACAGTTTTTCTCCTGGTCTTAATCCAGTGAATTGGATTTCAATATCACCACCAGGGTTGGTTTCGGATTTAATTGAGAATCCTGATAGAAACGCCATTTCTGTGGCTAGATCAACAATTTTAACGGACTCTCCCATTTCCAGCACAAAAACATCGCCACCTTTTGCCATAGCACCGGCTTGAATAACTAGCTGTGCTGCCTCGCTCATAGTCATGAAGTAGCGAGTAATGTCTGGGTGGGTGACGGTAATGGGTCCGCCTTTTTTAATTTGTTCGCGAAACTTGGGGACAACGCTACCAGAGGAATCTAATACATTGCCAAAACGCACTATGCTAAATCTAGTGGTGTGGTCTTGAGTCGCTAAGGCTTGCAATGTCAGTTCTGCTAGACGTTTAGTTGCCCCCATAACATTGGTGGGTCTTACCGCTTTATCTGATGAAATCAATACAAAATTTTCCACCTTTGCCGCTATAGCTGCTTTAGCGGTTTTATAGGTACCAAATAAATTATTGTTGGTTCCTTCTAAAATATTATATTCCACAAGGGGTACGTGCTTGTATGCGGCTGCATGGTAGAGCGTAGTGACTTGAAATGATTTCATAATATTTTCAAGTAAGGCTCCATTGTTAATAGAGCCGAGAATTGGATATATTTTTATCGAATTGTCTTTAATGAGCGCAGAAAGTGTGTCGTGGATTTGGTAAAGGTTAAACTCGCACCGTTCAAACAATACAATTGCTGACGGCTTTAAGGCAATAACTTGACGGCAAATTTCAGAGCCGATAGATCCACCGGCACCGGTGACCATTACTATTTTTTGAGTGATGTTAATTTCAAGTAAAGACTTTGCGGGTTCTACTGGCTCACGGCCAAGTAGCTCTTCAATTTGAATTGAGCGAAACTCATCCGCTTGCGCAACACCGTTAATTAAATCGTTGAGCGGAGGAATAGCTTGAATTTGCACAGGTAGTTTTTCTAGGCGGCGAATAATGTTAGCTGTTTGTTGTTGTGATGATGAGTCTAGCGCTAGCAATATTTTGCTGACTTTATATTTTTTGATAAGTTTAGGTAACTCAAGTGGGCTATAAACCTTTATACCGCGTAAGTTACTGTTATGTAATTTCTCATTATCATCGACAAAGGCCACAGGTTTGTATTGAACACTTTTGTTGAGCTGGGATGCTAAGTAGTGACCTGATTCTCCTGCACCATAAATAATGATGCTGGCATTGCCTTTAGGGGAAAAAAATTGGAGAAGATTACGGAATAGTAATCGTGGTAGGCCAATTAAAAATAAGGCTATAAAAGAATAAATAACGGGCACTGAGCGCGGTAAAAACGCGTGCAAATAAAAGCCGGCCGCAATCATGGCAAAGCTCGATGCAACGATACCTATTAATATAGTTACAATTGCTTGGGGAGGAATGTAACGCAATATGGCGCGATAAAGCCCCATGCGGATAAACAGCGCTATAGAAATAACAATGGTTGTTAATAGGCAGAGAGCCTCTTGCGCACTAAAGTGAAATCCTAGTTCGCTTAACCGTAAAACATACGCTAGATAAAAAGAGGCTGTAATAGCAAGAATGTCGTAGACGACGCTAATAGCGCGTTTTACGGGGCGAGGTGCATTCAAAAATTTAGCAAGCAAGCTATTCATATGAAAATCTTCTTGGGGCTTGGTATGGCATCGTCGCTACGACATTGTGCTAGTTGCGCTCGTGTTTGCCAGCACCGATTATAAAGCACTGTAATATCAAAGGTAATAAGGAAATTGTAGTAATGAGTAACGAATATGGGGGGGAATGGTGGGCTACAAGTGCGAGCGGCAATAACCAGACTACATTTATAAGAGTGTATAGGCCAGTAACTCTACTGTGAGAACTAAGTTTGCGCGCCAGAATTTGATAATGGTGACTGCGATGAGCTTGGTACCATTTTTGTCTTGTCGCTAGGCGATAGGCGAGAGTCCAAGTGGTATCAACCCAAAAGCTTGCAAGCAAAATAACGACTGAGTAAATGCTAATCATTTTCGTGTTTATCATATAAAGGCATAGACATCCAATTAGTGCTCCTAAAAAGGTGCTACCAATATCGCCCATAAAAATTTTTGCTGGTTGCCAATTGAGCATTAAAAAACCGGCTATAGGTGCGATGCAAAGGATAAGCAGGTGATTTAAATTTATATCGCTGGCCTGGTAAGAGAAAAAAGCGAGTGCGGCTAACACAAATATACTTTCACTTGCGGCAATACCGTCGATTCCATCCATAAAGTTAAATAAATTAATTAGCCACGTAAGACTGAGGCATAAAATTAAACCACCACTTATCAGAAACCATAATGGTTGTGCAAATAGAGAGCTAAAGTTGCCAAGCGCAAGCAGCGAACTCAATAAATACAATGCGAAGCGAACCTTCTGGCTAAGGTTTATTAAATCATCAAGTAATCCAGTTATGGCAACAATAAGTATCGGGGCGAGAATAAAAAGAAAAATAGAGTTGGTGGAAGTTTGTTTTATAAACACCGCATAAGCGGTGATAAGCAAGCTGATAATCAATACAAAACTTAAGCCCCCGATTCTTGGGGTGGCTTGCGTGTGAGAGCTGCGATGATTAGCAATATCAAGTAGCTGTTTTTTGTGTGCGTAACGAATTAAAGCGTGAGTGAGTAGATAACCACATACAAATAGAAGGACGAATAAACCCATTAAGTTACTCATTAATTGCTAGGGCTCCAACCCAAAAGGGATTGTGTTTTGGCCGTATCTACTTGTAAATCCCCCATTAAACGTTCACTTATTTGCGGTTTGTATTTTCTTATTAGAGTGAATACCCATCCTGGCATTTTGAAAAACCTTATCTGTCTATTTTGATTTTTAACGAGTAATTGAACGATTTCTTTTGTGCTGCGTGAGATTCCATCACTCACTAAAAAAATTTGATTGGTTGCATTTGGATGCACAACTGTTAAAGAAATAAGTGCACACAAGTTTTCAATCGAAACTAAATCGCGCTGATTGTTTAGGTTGTTGAAAGGCAAGGGTAAGCCCAAGCAGATGAGTTTTTCTAATGACTTCAAATTGCCTTTGTTGTTGGAACCATAAACTAAAGGAGGGCGAATAATGACTAGTTCTGTTGGAGTATTTGTAAAATATCTTTTTAAGATGAGTTCGCTGGCTAATTTTGAGCGCCCATAGTCATCGTCGGGTTGAGGTGTTTCATCTGCAGTGAAAGGGGCGCGACCTTGGGTGCTATCGCCATTTACTTTAATACTGCTTATATAGATGACTCGCGAAATCTTAGCGGCAAGAACCAGTTTTGCAATCCGCTCGCTCAATGCGAGGTTATCGCGCTCAAGATCGGGTGCGGTAGCATTGCTATGCGCTCTAGCAGCTAAATGGATGAGGCAGTCAACTTGTGCTAGACCGCTGATTAATTGTTCATCGCTTACTGAGAAACTGAGAGCCTTGTTACCGATGGCCGATGGAGTGCGTGTTAAGGTGATTATGTCTGCCATTAGTTGTTCTTGTAGATAGGGGCAAAGCTGTTGCCCAATAAAACCGTTGGCACCGGTAACTGCAATTCTCATACTGAACTCAGGGGGTTATTGCGAGAAAAACGATTATCCCTGCTTGATTGGGCTAGATGCAACTGGTAAAGTGCGCGCCTCGCAATAGGACTATAGCTCAGTTGGTTAGAGCACCACCTTGACATGGTGGGGGTCTCCGGTTCGAGTCCGGATAGTCCTACCACTTTCTAAAAGTGCAAATTTCCCAAAAGCCCGCTCATTGCGGGCTTTTTTGTTTCTACGCTCGCCAAATCTCCCCTGAATTTTCTACTTGCCCCTTGATATTTACCGTATTTGCCCCATTTTGTGTGCATAGGTTTTTAGTTGTATGGCTAAAAATTGTTCACTGCTATTGTGTATTTCATTTGTATTAGGAGTTCCATTATGACCATAGATGCTCGCAAAGAAACACGCGGCTTTCAAACTGAAGCTAAACAATTGTTGCATTTAATGATTCACTCGCTCTATTCAAATCGCGAGATATTTTTGCGTGAGCTGGTATCTAATGCGTCGGATGCGGCTGATAAATTACGTTTTGAAGCTGTATCTAATGGCGACTTATACGAAGGCGATGCCGAGTTAAAGATTCGTGTGAGCTTTGATAAAGATGCCAAAACTATCACCATCAGTGATAACGGCATAGGTATGACGCGCGATGAAGTGATTGAAAACTTAGGTACTATCGCTAAATCCGGTACCGCGAACTTTATGCAAAAATTGAGTGGCGACCAGAAAAAAGATGCGCAGCTTATTGGCCAATTTGGTGTGGGTTTTTACTCGGCGTTTATTGTGGCCGATAAAGTGGTGGTAACCACTCGCCGCGCTGGCGCACCGGTTAATGAGGCTGTACGTTGGGAATGTTCTGGCGATGCAGAATTTGTGGTGGAAACTGTCGAAAAAGCTCAACGCGGTATGACCGTTGAGTTACATTTAAAAGATGATGCATTGGAATTCGCGGACAACTGGCGTTTGCGTACAATTATCAAAAAATATTCAGATCACATCGCCATCCCGGTTGTTATGCAAAAACAAACTCCTGTGGATGAAGAAGCTAAAGAGCCGGAAGATGAAGTCATTAACACGGCAACTGCGCTTTGGACTCGTTCACGCAGTGATGTGACTGATGAAGAGTACAAAGAATTCTATAAGCATGTAAGCCATGACTATGCGGAGCCATTAACCTGGAGCCATAACCGTGTAGAAGGTAATTTGGACTACACCAGCTTGCTATATTTGCCTTCACGCGCCCCTTTTGATTTATACAATCGCGATGCTTCACGTGGTTTGAAATTGTACGTTCAGCGCACCTTTATTATGGATGACGCTGAGCAATTTTTGCCCTTGTATTTACGTTTCATTAAAGGCGTTGTTGACTCCAACGATTTGTCCTTAAACGTATCGCGCGAAATTTTACAGAAAGACCCTAATATCGACAGCATGCGTGGTGCGTTAACCAAGCGTGTGTTGGATATGTTGGCAAAACTCGCGAAAGGTGAGCCAGAAAACTACAACAGTTTCTGGAAAGAGTTCGGTCAAGTCTTAAAAGAAGGCCCCGCAGAAGATTTTGCTAACCGTGAAAAAATTGCCAAGTTGTTGCGTTTTGCTACTACGCACACTGAAACAGCAGAACAAAATCAATCTTTGGAAGATTATGTTGCGCGCATGAAAGAAGGGCAGGAGAAGATTTATTACATCGCCGCCGAAAATTTTAATACCGCAAAAAACAGCCCGCACTTGGAAGTCTTCCGTAAAAAAGGCATCGAAGTATTGCTACTGACTGATCGTGTAGACGAATGGCTCATGAGCCATCTCTCTGAGTTTGATGGCAAGTCTTTACAAGATGTCGGTAAGGGCGAATTAGATTTAGGTAAGCTCGATACTGAAGAAGAAAAGCAAGCGAAAGAAAAAGTAGCTGAGCAATTAAAGCCGCTGCTTGAGCGCGTAAAAGCCGCATTGACTGAGCAAGTTGCCGAAGTGCGTATTACCGATCGCTTAACCGACTCGCCCGCTTGTGTAGTGGTTGCTGAGCATGATATGGGTGCACAAATGCGCCGTATACTTGAGCAGGCTGGTCAAAAACTGCCGGATTCAAAACCTATTTTGGAATTGAACCCTGAGCATCCTTTGGTGAAAAAATTAGAACAGGAAGCTAGCGAGTCACGTTTTGGTGATTTGGCACATATTCTATTTGATCAAGCTAATTTGGCTGAAGGCGCGCAGCTGCAAGACCCTGCAGCCTATGTGCAGCGTTTGAATAAGTTGTTGTTAGAGCTAAGCAACTAATTTAGGGCTAAGCTGCTAAATTTAACGCGAAGCGAATAGGTTTTAAAGTGTAATTAATGAAAGGCCTTGGCTATACTCTAGCCAAGGCCTTTTCTTTATTGGGGATTGTGATGGAATTCAAACAGGTTACATTGGGTGCTAAAAAAAGCATCGCGCTAATTGCGCACGATAATAAAAAGCAAGATATGGTTGCTTGGTGTCAAGAACATAAAGCGGAGTTATCAAATCATAAACTTTATGCCACTGGCACTACGGGTATGCTGATTGAAAAAGAAGCGGGCTTGCAGATTACTAAACTTATCAGCGGCCCTTTAGGTGGTGATCAGCAAGTGGGGTCATTGATTTCTGAAGGCGCTGTGGATGTATTAATTTTCTTTTGGGATCCCTTTGAACCCATGCCCCATGATCCCGATGTTAAAGCGCTCTTGCGTATTGCGGCGGTGTGGAATATTCCCATTGCCTGCAACCATAGTTCGGCAGATTTTTTAATCGCTTCGCCATTGTTTAATTCTGCATCTTTGCGCGATGTGCCTGATTATGCAGCCTACCTAGCTAATCGTTCGGTGAGCTTCTAATGATATTTTTTAATTCGATTGAACAGATGAATCAACACGCCAAATGCTTATTTAATTTGGCCGAGGTTGAATCTGCGCTAGATATGGTAGTGCAACAATTAACACAAGATTTAGCGGATAAGCAGCCAGTGGTTTTAGGGGTTATGCGCGGTGCCTTGCCGATGATGGGTTATGTGATTCCACGGCTAGGGTTTTATCTTGAAGTAGATTATGTGCACGCCACCCGTTATCAAGAAAAACTGACCACAGGCGAATTGTTGTGGTTGCATGAACCGCATGTCGATTTGCATAATCGCAGCGTCTTATTGGTGGATGATATTTTAGATCGTGGTATAACCTTAAAAGCTATTGCTGATAAATGTTACGCGCTAGGCGCCAAAGAAGTTAAAATTGCGGTGTTGTGTCAGAAACAAATCGCCAATTTTTTACCTGCAATTAGTGCCGATTATATGGCTCTGCAAGTGCCGAATACTTACGTGTTTGGTTATGGTATGGATTACGAGGGTGGTTGGCGCAATGCGCCCGGTATTTATGAATTAACCAGTTTGTGAGTTGCTGACAGGTAAAATTTACTCTTCGTTCTGAGGTGGTAGTGCAGGAATTTCCACAGTAATTTTTAAGCCGCCACCCACTTTATTTTCAGCCCAAATTTTTCCGTAATGCAGGGTAACACTGCGGTGTGCGATAGCGAGCCCTAAACCGTGCCCACCGCTTTCACGGTCGCGTGCAGAATCTGTGCGAAAGAAGGGTTGGAAGATATCGTTTAATAAGGTTTGCGGTACGCCCGTGCCAGAATCAGCGATCACGACCGCAAAAGTATTTTCGTCAGGCTTGTGAGTTAAGCGAACATTAATATTGCCTAATGTTGGCGTGTAGTGAATTGCGTTACGTAAAATATTTTCAAATACACCTACTAACATATTGCCATGGGTTGCGACCAAGGCTTCATCAAAATCGCTGGAAAAATTAATATTAATTGTTTTCTCGCCGGCCATTTGCTCGTAATTTTCAACGATGTTGCTGAGCAATGCTACCAAATCCAATGTGTCATCTAACTGCCAGCCTTGTTGCTCATGTACCGGCAGAGAAAGAATTTCCGTAATAATGTTGCCGAGATAATCCGCCGCTTGTTTTATTTTTTCCAGTTCATTGTCAACGGTTCCATTACTGCGTTGCTGTGCAAGGGCGAGTGCAAATTGCAACCGCGCTAATGGTGTGCGTAACTCGTGAGATACGTCCTTAATCAAGCGTTTTTGTTCCAGCATGGCTTTTTCAAGCCGTGCTGTCATTTGGTCAAAGTTGTGGCCGAGAGACGCGATTTCATCTTTTCGGCCACTAAAGTGTTTACTTACGCGCGCACTTAAATCCCCTTTGGATACTTTTTGAATAGTCTCTTGCAAACGTTTAAGGCTGGAGGTGAAATGCCGCGCTAATAAAAAGCACGCGCTACCACTCACCAAGATAGAAACTAGCAACAGCGGCCATATATTATTAATAAACAGTTCCCAAATAATATCGCGATCCGGGCCTTCATCACGGCCATCCGAAATAGTGATCAATTTAATCACATCGCCATCATTCAGCGTTAAGTAACGACCAAAAAGTTTACGGTTTCTATCTTGGATTTTGTCGTAAGGATGTTTACTGTTGAGTTGCTCGGCTAACATTAAAACGCCTGGGGGTAGCGAACGGTTTAATACGTCTTGATTATTATCATCAAGTGCGAAAATAAACGGTGATGACCAAGCGGGCAGGGCGCGAATATCTTTGCGAATGTCAACGGCATTGCGGTTAATGATACTGCCAGCCATTTGGAAGAGTAAACGTTTAGCGGGCTCGTCATCGTGAGTGAGATGGGAGCTCTGTAAGCTGCCTTCGGGTGTCATATCAAACCAATGTACAACTACATTGGTCCCGACAATGATGGTGGCGGTTATCAGCCAAAATGTTAAAAATATTTTGAGATATAACCGCGTCATGCTGAATTATTTTTCTTCGTGCAAGGTGAGCATATAGCCTGCGCCGCGCACATTAATAATCAACTCTTTGTTAGCACCTGCTGCAGTCAGCTTTTTACGGATATTGCTCACATGCACATCAATACTGCGATCATAGGGCGTGAGTTTTCGGTTAAGTGCTTGCTCGGTCATATCATCTTTGCTGATGACTTGCCCAGCTTGGCGCACCAAAATTTCCAGTACGCTGAACTCAGTGCCGGTCAAAATAATTTCGCTGTTGTTCCAGGTAACATGGCGGCTACCCAAATGTAACATCAGTGGGCCTGAAGCAATTTTTTCAAGCTTGGTTGGGCTGGGCTCATTGCTAGCAGAGCGACGCAAAATAGCGCGTATGCGAGCGACCAATTCGCGCGGGTCGCAGGGCTTGGGCAAATAATCATCGGCACCAATTTCAAGACCAATTACGCGATCAACCGTATCGCCCTTGGCTGTTAACATGAGCACGGGAGTCTGAATCGTTTTGCGTAAGATTTTTAAGACTTCAAAGCCATTATAGATGGGCAGCATCACATCTAAAATGATGGCGGAAAACTGCCCTTGAGTGGCATGTTGGATGCCCGCTTCACCATCATAAGCAACTGCAACTTCAAAGCCTTCGGTAGTTAAGTATTCGCTGAGAAGTTGGCTCAGTTCTTTATCGTCGTCAATGAGCAAAAGTTTATTCATGAAAGATCATCACTATTAGAAAAATTTATGTGCCAAGTGTGCAATAGAGGGGGTTGAGTGTCATTGATATTGTAGCTGTTTAACCCTTCTTAACAAATTTGAAGCTGAAATATATTTAACCCAAGCCTCAAAAGTTAAGGTGTGCCAAGTTCAAACTCGTCATCTGACGCCTCTATACAGAAGATTGCTTGCGTATGAAAGCTATTGTTGGGAAAATTGCGACCTCTTATTAAATCGTGTTGAGGTGTTTGTGGCCCAAATAGGTCTATTTTTTGGAAGTGACGAAGGTAACAGTGAGCGTGTTGCTTATCGTATTCAGAAGCGTCTTGGTGAGGATGTAGTGAATGTGCATGACATAGCAGATGTCACCCAACTGGATTTTGCGAATTACGACCAGATTATTTTAGGTATTCCTACGTGGGACTTCGGCCAAATTCAATCGGATTGGGAAGAATTTTGGGATGATATAAGTGCAGTAGATTTTTCGGGCAAAGTGGTCGCATTTTTCGGTTTGGGCGATCAATTTGGCTACGGTGATTACTTTCTGGATGCCATGGGCATGTTGCACGATGTGGTTATTCAAACTGGCCCAGAGATCATTGGCCATTGGTCAACGGAAGGCTATGAGTTTGACGCTTCTAAGGCGGAGATTCCGGGGGCAGGCAAATTTGTAGGCTTGGCGCTGGATGAGGATCAGCAGGAGAATCTTACCGCTGAGCGTTTGAATCGTTGGTGCGCCCAAATCCATGCCGAATTTGGTTTGGATAGCCCGCTTCACGAGGTTGCTGATTAGTTTTATGTACAGCGCCAGAGTAGGGCTGGCGCACCGTACGCCTTTCCTACTCACATGCTTCGTGGTACTTTCGTAATTCCCATCATTATTGGTACTTCCGTACCCCATGACTAATCAACCCCAAAAGTTAAATCGTCACATTGGCTTATTCGCTTTAGTGGTTTACGGCGTTGGCGACATTCTGGGAGCTGGCATTTATGCGCTCATTGGTAAAGCTGCCGGAGAAATGGGAAATGCTATTTGGATGGCATTCCTCGCGAGCATGGTTGCCGCCGGATTAACGGGGCTTTCTTACGCGTCACTCGGTTCACGTTACCCACGCGCAGGTGGAGCGTCCTTCTTCACCCATCATGCATTTAAAAGTAATTTCCTAGCGTACGTCATTGGTCTCGCAGCGCTTTCGTCGGGCGTTACATCCATGGCCGCAGGGAGCCGTGCCTTCGCTGGATACTTTAACTCTCTCGTATCCTCAGTTCCGGTCGATCTAGTGGTGGTCGCGTTTTGTTTCGTGGTGGCGGGCGTGGTGATTCGCGGTATTCGTGAATCTATGTGGATGAATATGCTGTGTACGGGAATCGAGCTTTGCGGGTTGCTGCTCGTGATCGTTGTGGGTTGGAAGTTTTTAGGTTCGGTTGATTACACCAGCGCTGTAACCGTTGCGAATCCCGCTGGCGATTTGACTATTTCGTTGATCCTAACGGGCGCAGTACTCACGTTTTATTCGTTTGTAGGCTTTGAAGACATTATCAACGTGAGCGAGGAAGTGAAAAACCCCGAGTCGAATATGCCCAAGGGTATTTTGCTTGCGGTATTCATAGCGTCGATCGTTTACGTGACGATTTCGATTGTGGCGGTATCGGTAATTCCTGCTGCTGAACTCGCGGCTTCTTCGGCACCGCTAGTTGATGTAGTGAAACGCGCTGCTCCTTGGTTTCCACCAATCCTATTCGCATTTATTGCCATGTTTGCAGTGGCGAATACCGCGCTGTTAAATTTTATTATGGGTTCGCGGCTCATTTATGGAATGGCAAATCAAGGTTTGATGCCCAAGGTGCTTGCCAAAGTGAATCGTCGGCGTACGCCTTATGTTGCATCTATAGCAGTCTTAGGTTTTATGCTGGTGCTTGCATTGACGGGAAACATTGGTTCGCTGGCGCGCGCAACAAGTGTGTTATTGCTGATCTGCTTTATGGCGGTGAACCTGTCGCTGGTGGTACTTAAGCATCGTAAGGGTGAACCTAAAGGGCGCTTTGAAATCCCCTATGTAATTCCTGTGCTCGGCGCACTTGTTTGTGCCTTGATGTTGTCCTACGCCAAGCTCGAGGAGTTTAAAGTTGCAGGCGCTATCTTGGTTCTGATCGTGATTCTTTATTTCGTCATTCGGCCGAATTCAGATGCCATCAAGCGGGGCCTTGAAGAATAAAAAACTTGTTGCACAACAAGAAATACTGTATATAATCCCAATTACTGTATAAACAAACAGATAACGGGGTAGTCAATGTACAATCTTACGTCGCGCCAAGAACAGGTCTTACAACTCATAAGAAGTTATGCAGATGAAACAGGCTACCCACCTACGCGGGCAGAAATTGCGCGCATTCTAGGCTACAAATCTCCCAATGCCGCCGAGGAGCATATTAAGGCTCTAGCGCGTAAGGGTGCGATTGAGATTATTCCCGGTGCGTCGCGCGGTATTAAATTGCCCGAGTTAGTCGATCAAGGTTTGCCAATTGTTGGCCGTGTAGCGGCAGGCAGCCCGATTCTCGCGCAAGAGCATATTGAAGATTACTGCAATATTCCCCCCAACTTCTTTTCCCCCAATGCCGATTACTTACTGCGTGTGTGCGGTATGAGTATGAAAGACGCAGGTATTTTGGATGGCGACTTGCTTGCAGTGCACCGTACAGATCAAGTTCGTAGCGGGCAGATTGTAGTGGCGCGGATTGGTGAAGAGGTAACGGTGAAGCGTTACAAGCGTATTGGCAATCGTTCGCAAGTTGAGTTGTGGCCAGAGAACCCCGATTTTGAAGTGATTCAGGTGGATTTAGCTGATCAAGATTTTACTATCGAAGGCCTAAGTGTAGGAGTGATTCGTCGTGAATAGAATTCGTCAAAACCAAACTCAAGCTCAGCAACAGCCAGCAACTAGCTGTGGAATTACTGAGCTGATTATTGCTAATGCATCGCCAGAACAAGCAGCACTGCTTATGCCGATGATCGCGTTTCTCACTAAAAGCTGTGCAGATCGTTGGGTGACATGGATAGCACCGCAACATATGTCGCGCGAGTTTCTTGAATCATTCGGTGTGGATACGCGCTTCGTGCGTTTAATTCATTGTAGCGATGAAGAGAGCCGCTTGTGGATTACTTGGGAAGCTTTGGCTGCTGGCAATAGCCACACAGTCATTGCCAGCCCAGGTAAGCTGACTGATAAAGAGTTCAAGCAGCTTGAAAGCGCAGCTCACCAAGGTCAATGTCAAGGTTTGTTGCTGCGTGTTAGATAAGCCTCTTCTGATAGTGCAGTCTGAGCAGACGCAGCACTAAGCTTCGGCTACAAAGACTGCACGAATAGGGGCAGGGTGACCTTCAGCGGTTAGCTTAGGGTTTTCAGGATGAAGAAACTCAGGGAGGGAGTGAAATTTCATCCACGGAGTTGAGCGCTGTTCTTCGGTAGAGGTTGCGCAAACATCCACAACGCGTGGATTGCTAAAGCCCATTTTACGCAGCCAGCTCAGCATGGTTTCGCAGCTGGGCAAAAACCATACGTTGTTCATCATGGCGTAGCGGCCTTCTGGTACCAGCACCTCACCAAGCTCGCCTTCAATCACCAGTGTTTCTAAAACCAACTGACCGCCGGGGCGCAATGCTTCTTTCAATTCGCGCAGGTGATCCATAGGTGATTTGCGGTGATAAAAAACTCCCATTGAAAACACAGTATCAAACGCTTGTAGTTTTGCGGGCAATTCTTCAATACCCACCGGCAGTACATCGATAGGGTAGTGGGTGCCCGCCAGTTGTTTGATCATCTGAAACTGCACGACAAAGCGCGGCGATGGATCTATGCCGATCACTCGCTGCGCGCCTTCACCCAGCATGCGCCAACAGTGATAACCATTGCCGCAACCTACATCTAATATCAAGCGATTTGCCAATGGTGCCAAGTGTGGAATAACCCGATCCCACTTCCAATCTGAACGCCATTCGGTATCCAAATGAATACCGTGAATCCTGTAGGGGCCTTTGCGCCAGGGAATAAGTGCTTCCAAGCTTTGCTGTAATTGCGCGCGCGTCTCTTCATCACAATCCAAGAGTGCGCCAATTTCAACTTTATCGGCAAAGTTATTTTGGCTGTTCTTTAGCGCGGGCATTTTTGCCATTGCGGTTTGCCATGTCGCTAAATCACCGTAGCGTTTTGTGCACAAGCCATCCGCAATTTGTTGCGGAAGTTTTTCTGACCAGCCTGCAAGAGGGCTTTCGGGCAAATAGTCGAGTAAATCGGTATAGGCAGCTAAATGGGGGGAAGTAAGCAATGGGGAGTCATTATTCATTTGATGGCAATTATCGAGGCAAAGTTAAAACATTGAAACCAAACATCCACACTGCTAAAGCCTGCGTCTTTTAAACGTTGGCGATGCACAGCAAGGGTTTCAGGAATAAGTACATTTTCAATAGCGCTGCGTTTTTGTGCGATTTCTAAATCGCTGTAACCATTGGCGCGTTTAAAGTTGTGGTGTAATTCAATCATGAGCGCTTGATGTTGTTCGTCATCAAACGCGAGTTTTTCTGAAAGAATCAATACGCCATTGGGCTTCAAGCCATCGTGGATTTTGCGCAGAATTGCTGCGCGCTTTTCTAAGGCGATAAACTGGAGTGTGAAGTTAAGCACCGCAACAGAGGCATTATTAATTGGGAATTCACACAAATCGGCGCAATGGAGCCCAACGTCTATTTCAGCGCTGTCGGCAGCAATCACCTGTTGGCAGCGGGCAATCATAGCAGCGGAATTATCGACACCAACAATGCTGCAATTAGCCGCTTGAATGCGGTGGCGCATGGCGAGCGTTGCTGCGCCGAGTGAACAGCCCAAGTCATAGCAAAAGCTGTCGGGTTGTGCGTAGCGCTCTGCCAAATTGCCAATCATATTGATAATGGTCGCGTAGCCTGGCACCGAGCGCTTAATCATGTCGGGAAAGACATTCACAACGGCTTCATCAAAGGCAAAAGAATCGACTTGTTGCAGCGGGTTGGCGTAGAGGCTATCGGTAGCGTGATTGGGCATGATTTTGAGGCTGGTCAGTTGGCCATACAAATGGCTTGGCTGCATATTGTACCCGTTGGTTATTGATGCGACAAACTGAGTGCATACGCTTTAAAGTTCTTTTGTTCGGACACTTATGTTTTATTAGTGCCTAAACAGCCTACTTGTTGAAATTAAGCTACTCTCTAGGTGTTTGTTCTTACCACTTAAGCTCAGTTGATAGTTGGTTAGCGAGTTGATATGCGGAAATATATCGCTTAGCCAATCAATTGTTCGAGAGAGATTTTATTTATGTCTGATAATTCCTATGCAAAATTACAGGCTTTGATTGTCGATGACTTTGAAAGCTTCCGCATTACTCTGTCAAAAATGTTACAGGAGCTCGGTATAGGCACGGTGGATTCTGTGTCTTCCAGCAATGACGCACTGCGTTTTTGTAATTCTAAAGTTTATGATGTGATTCTGTGTGATCAAAATTTAGGCAAGGGGAAAACGGGCCAGCAAATTTTGGAAGTGTTACGCCATCAACCCAGCCCAAATAGCGATAGTTTGTTTGTGCTGGTATCAGCAGAGTCCAATAAAAGCATCATTATGGCGGCTTATGATTATGAGCCAGATGCCTATCTCACCAAGCCTATAACCGGCCAAGCCTTGGGTCAACGGCTTGACCGGTTATTTAAACAGCGGATGGCGTTAGCACCTATTTATAAGGCTTTAAAAGAAAAAGACGTAGACTCAGCAATTCAATTATGTGAAGCGGAAATTGCAGCCGGTAATCGTTACACGGGTTCTTGTCAAAAAATGTTAGGGCGCTTGTTGTTACAAGTGGGCAATGTTGAAAAAGCCGAAGCGTTGTATCGCAATATTTTGGATGTTCGTCAGCTCGATTGGGCTATGTTGGGTATGGCGCAAACAAAAAAAATGCAGGGCGATTCATTAAGCGCGCAACAGTGGCTTGAAGAAATTATTCAGTTCAATCCTCTCTGCTTAAAAGCCTATGATGTTTTGGCTGAGATTATGGTTGAGCGCGGTGATTCTCAAGGTCAGCAAAAGATTCTACAAAAAGCTGTGGATATTTCGCCTTTATCTATTTTGCGTCAACAAGAGTTGGGTGATGTTTCCTTTAAGAATAATGATCTTTTGGGCGCAGCTAATGCCTATCGCAAAGCCGTTAAAATTGGCGAAAATTCCTGCCATGACAATATCAAATTTCATGAAAGCTTTGCTCATGCAGGTATTCGGTTGGCCAAGCTGGATAAGAATTTGGCATCAACCGTAGTTCGTGATGCGTTAAAAGTCATTGCAGAAATACCCCACCGTTTTGGTAAAACCAACAGTGTAAGAATGAATGCTTTATTACTGGAGTCGCAGCTGTGTGTAGCGTCGGGTGAAGAGCGGCGCGCTGAAGAAGCGTTGCAAAACGCGCAAAAAATTATTGAGGCGGATACCTCTGCAGTTACCTTGGATACTCGTATTGAGCTGGTGAGAACGCTACGTGAACTGGGTAATAAAACTGAGAGCGACAAAATTATTGCCGAGTTGTTGAGCGAATATGAAGGCGATGAAACTCAGTTGCAAAAAATAGATTGCTTATTAGATGAACCTTGCAGCGCTAAAAATAAAGCGCTGGTGGCGCAGATTAATAAGGATGGTATTGCATTTTATGAAGCGAAAGATTTTTCCCGTGCGGCGGATTGCTTTACCAGTGCGCTGCAAGATTTTCCGCAACATATCGGTTTGCGTTTGAATTTGGTTCAAGCACTTATGGGGCATGTTAAAGCAGAGCCAGACAAAACTACCGTGGTGACAGCTATGCAGCAGACAATGGCATACATCCGGAAAATTATTCCCGATAATCATGCGCAGTTTCGACGCTTCCGCCAATTAGAAGAGCTTTTGCGCGGAATTATCGTATCGTCAAAATTAGCGAATTAAGGTAGCAATATTATGAATCGAGAATCTCAAAAAATTGATTTTTCATTTGTACTTGCTTCTAGCGTGCATGATATGAAAAATTCGTTGGGGATGTTGTTGAACACCCTCGCTGAGGTGATGGAGCAATACCCACCGCAAAACACCGAGCACGCTAAATCCTATGGAGTATTAGAGTACGAGGCTGCGCGTATTAACAGCGAGCTAATACAATTGCTGTCGCTTTATCGGTTGGATCATGATGAGGTGCGAGTGCATATTGAAGAGTGCATGGTGGTAGATGTATTGAGTGAGCAGGTAGCACGCAATCACGGTTTGTTGCAAACCCGCTCGCTTAACCTCGTTTTGCAATGTGACGACTCTTTAAGCGGTTATTTTGATAGTGATTTGGTAGGTGGCGTCATAAATAATGTATTGGTTAATTGCACTCGTTATTCCAAGCAAAAGTTAATCTTGTCCGCGCAGCAAACCAATGAAGGGCTTTGTATTAGCATTGAAGATGATGGGCCGGGTTATCCTCAGGATATGCTCAATGCGTCTACATTTGCTGAGGCGCACACCAGTTTTGCGAATGGGCGGCCGCATTTAGGATTGATGTTTGCTAATAAAGTGGCGCTTATGCATCGCAATAAATCTCAACAAGGTTTTATTCGTCTGACAAATGACAGCTCTTTAGGTGGTGGATGTTTTAAGTTGTATCTCCCCTAATAGGGGGTAATTCACCCAGAATATTAAAAATGCGAATAAATCAGAAAGGAAATTGGGCTTTATCATCTTGGTTTAATAAAAAGCCTAGATGTGGTGCTTGAAAAGGGGGGACACCTATAGCATCATCCCGTCTACATATTTTGCTGTAGGTTGTTCTCCCATGCTAAAGATTCGCTATAAAAATAATAAGTATAATTCGGTGTGGTTAGTGGAGCCCATGATTAGCATTGGGCGTTCGGCAACCAATGATCTAGTTGTTGATGATGGTTATGTAGCAGACAAACATTTTGAAGTTCACGTCAGCCATGAAACTCTCACACTAAAAAATCTTCAGCCACTTAAACCTGTGCGTGTGAATACAGTTGATGTCATTGGTGCCTGTACTCTCAAAGTTGATGATGAGATTATTTTGGGTGGCATCGAGTTAATTGTGATAGATCCCAAGCGTGAATCTAAAACGAGTTCCGCTGAAACGGCGAATGCAACACAGATGCGCGCCGTACCCACTACCGGTTGGGCCCTTAAAGCCAATCACACAGCTTTAGCAAACCGCGTCTTTCCTCTAAAAGATACGACTGTGATAGGGCGTTCTGCTGATTGCGATATCAGCCTTGCCGCAGCGCACTTGTCGCGTCGTCATGCACAACTACAAATTATTGATGGTGCGCTGTTTGTAAAAGATTTGGGCTCGGCAAATGGTACCTTCCTCAACGGTAAGCAAGTGATGGAGGCCCGTGTAAAACGTGGTGATGAGTTACGCTTTGATGCTTTAACTTTTGGAGTAATGGGGCCTGCGGATGAAATGGCCAAAACCACGGTTCGTTCTATTCCTGTACCAAGCACTCTACCGACTGCAAAGCCTGCTACACCCAAGCTCAGCCCAGTTAATGACAAATTTGCTAAGCAACATACGTTTGTTAAAAAAGATAAGCCTTTAACACCTAGCGGTGCAGGTAAGCGCGGTTTAATTGTATTGGCAATATTGGCGGCAGTAGTAATTGCTGCGTTTATATTTAAGCGTTAATTTACTTGTGAAAATTTATTTATATGCAACGCTCGGTTGTCATCTCTGCGAGCAAGCGAAAGTTATTTTGTGGCCTTTGTTGCTGAAATATCAATTTCGTTTGGTAGAAGTTGATATTTCAAATAGCGATGAAATGATTGAAGCTTACGGAACACGTATTCCAGTTTTGGGTGTTAATGAACATCTTGCTCAGTTGAGCTGGCCGTTTACGTCGGAAGAAGTGGAGCATTTTTTTGCGGAGCTTATAGATTCGTAATGTGTGAGTCTGACGTAGGTTTTGGTATTAGGCTCTTTATTTATTATTTGTTTTTCCCTTTATACCTAAGTCATTAATGGTTATATCCACCCAGGCTAAAGTATCTATATAAATTTGCGCTAGCTGTTCGGCGTTGATGTTATTTTCTGCAAGATAATCCCAGTCAATTTTTTCCCAGTTACCTCTCTCATACGCGGTGGTGATTTCCAATACTTTGCCTTCGCTACCCATGTTTTTGAGAATGGCATCATTGATGTGTTTACTCAAAGAAATACTATCTAATAATGTCGTCATGGGTGCATCCATAAATGCATCCAGGGTAGATAGCAAGCCGACGGTAAAATAGCCATCGGATTTATTTTTATCGGTTAGCTGATTGGCAATAAGTTCGCACATGCGCGCACGTGTCAATGCCGAAACACTCAGCTCATGCGGTTTATCGCCGAGGTTTGACATGGCGAGGATATTTACCCAATTTTTAATTTTATTTAGGCCGAGCAGTAGAACAGCGTGTTTCAGTGAATCGACTTTGCGGGTTAAACCAAAGGCCGCCGAATTTACTAGCCGTAATAATTTAAAGCTTAGAACCGTATCGCGCGCTAACATTTTTTCGATTTTTTCCACCGTTACATCGGGGTCTTGTAAAGCGGCTAAGAGTTGTAAAACAGACTGTTTATTGTCTGACATTTTTCGCCCGGTAATAATTTGTGGGCGCGCTAAAAAATAACCTTGGAATAAATCGAAACCAGCCGATTTGCAAAACTCCAGCATCTCATAAGTTTCTACTTTTTCTGCCAACAATTTAATGCCAAACGGCCTTATGTATTTTACATGGTTAACAACTTCTTGCGGGGAGAGCTGCAACACATCCAGTTTAATAATATCGGCATAGGGGATGAGGCTGTGAGTTTCCGGCGTAAGTACAAAGTCATCCAGCGCAATAGTGTAATTATGCTCACGTAATACTTTTAACGAGTGCAGCATAGCTGCATCAACCTTTTGGCCTTCAAGAACCTCAATCACTAATTGCTTCTGATCAAATGGTGGTGGGGTTTCTAATAGGTTTCGTGTGAAGTTAATAAAAGCAAGGTGTTTACCTACCACACTAGCAATGGAGAGCTCAGTAAATGTGTTAAGTAATACTTGCGAGCTGGCAGCATCGCCATTGATAAAACTGGCTTGATTAATATGGCTTGATCGGCAGAGCAATTCATAACCAACCACTTGCATTTCAGTGTTGAAAATAGGTTGGCGAGCCAATAGTGGGAGAGAGTCAGACATAAGGCGCCGTCGCATAAAATATATGACAAGTGTAGCTGGATATACTTGCTATACAAATTCAGGCGCCATTATAGCCGTTGATTTCAACGCTATAATTTAGCGAGCTTTTGTATCTAGCCTATACTTATCCCTAGAGTGAGCGAATATCGTTCAAAAAATATACGTTTTAGTTGTCGGAAAGTGGCTATTGCATGTCTAAATTATTAGATTCCATTGATCAACGTACTCGGTTGGTAGGTGAAAATCGCCTTGAGTTGTTGATGTTTCGTTTACGCGGGCGCCAGTTGTTTGCGATTAATGTTTTTAAAGTGCAAGAAGTCGTTAAAGTGCCCGTGTTGCGCGCCGTACCTCACAGCCATCCGCATGTGAAGGGGGTTGCCTATTTGCGCGACCAAACCGTTCCAGTAATTGATTTAAGTGCAGCTATAGGCTCTGGACCCTTAACCGATATGGGCAATGCCAACCTCATAGTTGCCGAATATAATCGTTCGGTGCAGGCATTTTTAATTGGCGCGGTAGATCGAATTATTAACCTCAATTGGGAATTGATTCTGCCGCCTCCAAAGGGTACCGGGCGCAGCCATTTCTTAACGGCGATTACCCGCTTGGATGAGCAACTCGTTGAAATTTTGGATGTGGAGCGTGTCTTGGCCGACATTATTCCCTATAACACTCAAGTCTCTAAAGAAGTCTTAGATGCCGAACTCGCGAGTGAGGCAAAAAAACGCAAACTTAAGTTATTAATGGCGGATGATTCGCCAACCGCTATTAGGCAGGTGCAAGCGACTCTGCAAAATTTAGGGATAGAGGTTATCTATGTACAAGATGGCTTACAGGCGCTTAAACAATTGCAAGAGTGGGTGCGTGAAGGCCGCAGTATTGATGAAGAAATTTTTATGTTGATCACTGATGCTGAAATGCCAGAAATGGATGGTTACCGATTAACTGCAGAAATACGGAAAGATCCTGCGCTAAAAGATCTTTATGTGGTTTTGCATACCTCTCTCAGCGGTAGTTTTAACAAGGCTATGGTAGAAAAAGTGGGGTGTGACGATTTCCTCTCCAAATTTCAACCCGATGATCTCGCCAAGGTGGTACAAAAGCGGCTGCGAGACATTATTAAACCAGCATAAAAAATGCCCCTCAGGGGCATTTTTTTATGGTGAGCATTTTTAGTGGGCTATCCGTTTTTGCTACAACTCTCTAGCCGCTTCTTGCGCAGTAATAAAAGGTTGTTTTGTGCCCGTGCGATAGGCGTAAATAACCGCAAAAGATAAAACATTCTGCACGTAAAAACGCGTTTCCTTGTAGGGAATAGTTTCTATCCACACATCATAGGGCAACTTAATTTCGTTTTTATTCATCCATTTTTTTACCCGTGTCGGGCCAGCGTTGTAAGCCGCGGCGGCCAATATGCGGTTGCCTGAAAAAGAACCCAGCAATTGGTTGAGATAGCGGCTGCCCAAGTTAATATTTTTATCTGCCTGCAATAAATCTTGAGGTTTATACACAAGACCTGCTTTCTTAGCGGTTTCCTTGGCGGTAGTAGGCATTAGCTGCATTAATCCCATGGCGCCTACCGGTGATTTCGCATCAATATTAAACGCGCTTTCTTGTTTGGCGATGGCGAAGACAAAATGCGGATCAATAGCGGTTTGGCGCGTGGCGGCTTTCACGTGTTCCTGAAATGGAATAGGAAAACGTACCGATAACTCGTCCCAATATTCAGAGTCTTGCATGGTTTGTATGGCTTGGCGATACCAGCCCCAACGGTCTGCTAGCCGGCTTGCTGCAACCATTTCTTCTGTGCTGGCTAAGCGATTGGTACTAAAAGTCCACTCGCGGTTTGCCGAGGCTAATTCACCCAGCAAATAAAACTCTCGGGCGCGTTGAATGCCGGGTTCTGTTTCAACTTTAGCCAAGAGTTCTTTTGATAACGGCAAGGGTTTGTCGCGTAAGCTGTAGTCTATGCCCAATTTATCTGAAGCTAAAAAGCCATAGAAGCTGCGGGTGGCGGCAACCGTGGCGTAGAGTTCTTTAGCGGTTTTCCCAGCAGAGTCTTGAATTTTCAGTTGTTCCATAATGCGCGCTTGCCAATAGCCCCAACGTTCGGTGTTTTTACTGTCTTCGGGTAGGCGCATCAACCAGCGGTAGGCTTTTTGCCAATCTTGCTGTGCCAGTGCTTCACGAATTAAGGCTTCTAGTAGTTCTGGGTGGCTAAAATCTGGCGTTGCGGTAACCAATGCCTCAGCTGCTTGGCCCTGATCCTGACGGATTAATTGACGCGCAATGGCATAGGTAATATGAACTTTTTCATGCGCGGTAAAATCGCCGCGTTTTGCGTAGCCTTGCCAAAGCTCCGCAGCTGCGGGGGCATCGGTTTGAGCGTATTTTTCAAGGCCTAACACAATACTTGCGCGTGTTTCGGGCGTTGGTGCTTTGAAATGTTCAGGCTGCAAAATCAAACGTGGGTTTTGCGCCACATTTTCATAGAGTAAGGCAGGTACTTGCTGCACGGGTGTCATCTCTTGAAGCAAGCTAGCCGCAAGGCTGATTTCACCGGCATTGACTGCTTTGAGATGGCGGCTCCACAGTAATGCTGGGGTTAAGTAACCGGCTTTTTTCCAGTCTGCAACTACTGGATCACAGGCTGGGGACTGTGGTTTTGCGATATTCCACAAAGCTTCAACATCTTTAAGAGCGGTTTTGTCACCGCTAGCGAGGCGTGCGCGCAAATTCAAACAAGCCAGCTCTGGATCAGTCAGGTTGCTGTCATAAAATCGGCGGTATTCCGACCAGTTCTCTTTAATAGCAAGAGCGCGCAGCCAACGGTGGCGTAGGCGTTCGGCAGAAAAAGAGTTGGGGTAGCGGTTAAAAAACTGCTCAACCTCTTTAGTAGGCAGCGCCATGAGGCGCTCACCCAGCTCTTGGTATTCCAAGTAGGGTAGGAGCGGGTAGTTTTTAAGGTGCGGCAAGAGCTCTTTGTAGCGTGTGAGCTGCTTTTTTTCCAAAGCAGTTTGAGCCGCTAAATAATAACTGCGTTCGGCTTTGCGGGCGTTAGAACCGGGTGCTTCAGTTTTTACAATAGGAGTCTTTTTAGCGTTAGCCTTCTTGGATTTGGCATCTGGTGCGGCGGCTTGTGCCAGTGAGCAAGTGACTAAACTCAGCAGCAGGTATTTGCTGAGCAGGCTAAATGAAAATCGGAATCGCATTGCTAAACCTCAAAAAATGTCGGCGATATTTTTCTATTGGCTCTGCTAATCATGGGATGACACAGTCTTGCGAATAGATGAAACAAGTGCAGTCATTCTAGTACGCGGAGCGCGTGAACAAAAGGTTTGACTGCGATTGAGTGAAATTGTGCAGAGAATGAGGCGAAATATCTTCTAGACGTTTTTTTGATCGCCCCAGTTGTTTCTGAGTACAATCCTAAGCTTCCCTCTAGAAAAATAGGGCGCCATTTTCTGGGTTAAATAGAATGATGTGAGCCACGCGGTAAACTCACACAAGAAACTATAGCAATGCCTAAGCCAATTTGTCGTTGTTTAGGGAGGATCTTTACTTCTATGTGCAAATCATGAGCAGCTTGGTAGAACATGATAGCCAAATCGGGATAAATTCCGGTTTTGTTTATGTCAATGTGGCAGTTTAATCTATACTGCAATAAGTTATTATTTTTGGCGAGCCCGCGGCGAAGTGCAATCGCGGTGGGTTCTGCGTTAACGGTCAATTGCTAATCCTATATGTGCTATAACAACAACTACCTTGAGCGGAAAGCATCCATCCATGCAAGATAAGACTCCATCGTTTATTCATGGCATTTCTTTCCAGCTGGCCAAAATAGGTATTATTTTGGCTTTTGTGCTTAGCTTTGTAATGAGCTTTATTCAAACGTCATTTGATTATATAGAACAGCAAAAAGACCTGAACAAATTTATTGATCAAGTGATAGCGGTAGCAAAGCCCCCAGCCGCGCGATCTGTTGCAACGTTGGATGAAGAATTGTCCGATGAGGTTGTAAATGGCTTGCTCAAATACGGTTTTATTTATGAAGTTGTGATTGCCGATGAACAGGGCACCATTCTCTCGCAAGCGATCACCCCTCGCGACCCCGCCAATACGCGTTGGTTAACACAAAAAATTTCCGATCCCATTAAAGAATATAAAGATGTCTTAGTGATTCCTGGGTACGCAGAGGGAACTACGGGCAGCATTCGTTTTAAAGTCGATATGGATAAATGGTTGGCACCATTTTATGCGCGTGCTTACTCTAATATGGTGTTTGGCATTCTGCGCAACATGGTGTTAGTGCTGTTGTTATTTTTTGTATTTTATTTCACGCTTACCAAGCCGCTCGTTAAACTTTCGCGTGAAATTAATAATATCAACCCTGATCACCCCGGCGTGCATCGTTTAACAATGTTGCCCCCTAAGCGCCGCGATGAACTGTCGCAATTAATTGTTAACTCCAATCATCTGTTGGATATTGTTGAACTGTCGCTTGCCAAGCGCCGCGCGGTAGAGTTAGCGCTGCGCAAGAGTGAAGAACACCTGCGCCAAATTATTGATAACCTCCCGGTAATGATTGGTGCGCGCAATATCGCGGGCTATTATCTGTTTGCCAATAAAGCCTTAGCCGACGAATTAGGCTTCACACCCGATCAAATGCGCAATTTACATGTGCGCCAACTGCTCAAAAATTCGGTATTCGATATAGATACCATGCTCCAAAATGATTATCGCGTTATTCGCGGTAACGAAGAGTTGGATGTTATTGAAGAGCGTTTTATTACTGCCACAGGCAAACAACTATTCTTACAGACCCATATTATGCCTTTGGCATTTTATGATGAAAAAGTCGCACTTATTGTTTCGGTAGATATTACTGACCGCAAAAATGCGCAAGCCAAAATGGAATTTATGGCACACCACGATTCGCTCACCGGCTTGCCGAACCGTTTGCAGCTCGTTGAACGACTTGAGCATGAGTTGCGTCGCGCCGAACGCCATGGCTATTTTGGTGCGGTATTATTTATCGATTTGGATCAATTCAAAAATATTAATGATTCCTTGGGTCACCCAGTGGGAGATCGGGTATTGCAAGAAGTGGCAACGCGTTTGCAGAACTCGGTTCGCGATGAAGACTTGGTTGCACGTTTGAGCGGTGATGAGTTCGTGGTGGTACTCACCGTTTTAGATCAGAATATCGAAACAGCCGCGTTACGTGCTGGCGAAATCAGCGAGAAAATTCGCACGGTAGTTTCACAACCTTGCATGTATGACAATATGGAGTTGCGTGTTACCTGCAGTGTGGGTGTGGTGATTTACCCTGATAAAAATAACTCAGTCCATGAACTTTTACGCTATGCCGATACTGCTATGTATCAAGTAAAAGAAAAAGGCCGCGATGCGATTGAGTTTTTTAATGAAGAGATGGCCGATAAAGTTAGCCGGCAATTGGTGATGGAAGGTGACTTGCATCGCGCGCTAGAAGAACAGCAATTTGAATTACATTACCAGCCTAAAATCGATGTGATGACGGGTTTTGTAGTGGGAGCTGAAGCCTTATTGCGCTGGTTCCACCCTACTAAAGGCAGCATATCGCCCATTGACTTTATTCCGGTACTTGAAACCTCGGGCATGATTATTGATGTGGGTCAGTGGGTACTGGAAGAGTCTTGTAAAGCGCTTGAGCGCTGGCATGAGCTGGGTTTATGGCGAGAGGGTACTCGCTTAAGTATTAATATCAGCCCACGCCAATTCCGCCGTACCGCTTTTGTGGATGATGTTGTACAAACCTTAAATAAGCACAAAATTCCGCTGAATTCTTTGGATATGGAAATTACTGAAGGTATCGTAATTCAGCGTGTGGATGAAGCTATCACCACCATGACAGTTTTATCTGACTATGGTATTAGTTTCTCGCTGGATGATTTTGGTACCGGCTATTCTTCCATTAGTTACCTCAAGCGTTTACCGGTTAGCACCTTGAAAATTGATAAAGGTTTTGTGCGCGATATTATTGATGATCGTAACGACCGTGTCTTGGTGGAAACTATTATTACCATGGGGCGTTTATTGGATATGGAGTTAGTTGCAGAGGGCGTTGAACAATTGGATCAATTAAAAATATTGCAGCAATTTGGTTGCCATTATTATCAAGGCTTTTTATCAAGCCCTGCGGTGAGTATTGAAAGTTTTGAAAGTATTTTGATAGAGGATGGAAAAAGCCGACTGCAAAGTGCTTAGTGGTGGTTCTTGTTTTTGCAGATGGTTATAGTCATTGCTTGCTATTACTGCCTACCCAACACATCTAATACAGTCTACCCAATAAATACGGTACTACCGTTTCCACTCGCATAATTCGCTCGCCCAAATTGACTGCTGTAAACCCGCATTTCTGTAACAAATCAATTTCGTAAGGAATGAATCCCCCTTCTGGCCCAATAGCTAAGGTAATTGCATAATCAATTTGTACAGGGCAGGGCAGCTCGGTGTAAGGGTGTGCAACCAGTGCGCGGCTTTTGCCAACAATACTGGGTAAGTCATCCTCCACAAAAGGTTTGAAGCGTTTAATTAAATGAACTTCAGGCATGTAGGTGTCGCAGCCTTGCTCTAAACCAAGCAATAGGTGTTCTCTAATGGCCTCCTCAGTTAATAAGGGTGTCTGCCAATAACTTTTTTCCACGCGGTAGGAATTAATTAAATAAATTTTCTTAACGCCAAGCGTTGCCAAGGTTTGTAATGTGCGCTTTAACATTTTTGGGCGCGGTAGTGCTAACACTAAAGTGACGGGTAAAGGTTTTGGTGGAGTTTGCGTTAAGGAGATTTCTAACTGAATTTCAACTTGATTAAACAGTACCACTTCGCCTGTGCCCATGTGGTCATTAATAAGCCCCACTTTTAATGTGTCGCCCAGTTTAATTTGGTGAATATGAGTGATGTGTTCCAAGCGTCGAGCATCGCGAATGGCGACGCGGTTATCGCTAATAAAATCGGCTTGTGAAAACAATACAATATTCATAAGAAGGAACTTGAACTCGCTGGCGTCCCCACCAGGAATTGAACCTGGATCGCCCGCTTAGGAGGCAGGTGCTCTATCCATTTAAGCTATGAGGACTAAGATCAAAAAGATGCGTAGCGATGCAAACGCGGGCGCATTGTATGAATTTTCAAGGGAGAAGCAAAGGGGTTTGGCTACAGAAGAGAGTTGGGTGGAGTAAATACATAAGTACTTTGCTTGCAAAAAACAAAGTACTTATTGTATTTAGGCTTTCACAATAGTGTGTGAGCCGCTGTGATTGGTAGTTGAGCCTTTTTGTGTATAAAGCGAAGGCGCTACAACTTGGCCGCGAAGTAAATTCAATAGGTGTGACAAGGTTTGTTTGGAGCGATTAATCATTTTACCGTTAATGTCATTGGCGGTTCGGCACTCGATAAATTCATTCGTCAGTGTTTGCCATTCAGGGATTAACGCGAGGGTTAGAGTGTCGCGGCTTAAAAATATGTTCCAGCCTGCTAGATCAGTTGGCAGGCCAGCATTTCGTAGCAGTTGTTCGCGCTGTTTAGCGGTAAAGGATAAGTTGTCTAGAAGTTGGTCTTTTACACTAAGAATTTCTTGCATACCTTCCAGCTTGCGCTGTTCAAGCAACTCTCGCTCCTTTAATAGCAGCACTTTGAGTTGTTTAACGGCATCGGCATCTTGCGCCAACATATCGCGTAAAAATTGGGTATTAAGAGACATAGCAACCTCACTATTAAGAGTGTTAGCCACTGTTGGGGGGTGTGGCCAATAACGGGCAAAAAATCTATATAAGTGCTTGTTGGCTCAAAGGGTTTAGCCTAAGAGTTCATCTTGCTTGAGCATGTTTTCAGCAATGCGCTCTGGATTAATTTCAAAGCGACCTTCAGCTATAGCCTGCTTGATGGCTGCAACGCGCTCCATATTCACATCGGGCAAGCTGTTGATTTTGGCCTGTAAACGCACCAAATTTTGCGCTTCAGAACTAAGCACAACATTATCTTTGCTGGCTTTCTCTTTACTGCCTGCCTCTACCGATGTAGTAGGCGCTGCTGGAGTTTTGTTGCTCGGCGCGGCTACTACCGGCGTTGAGCTTCGGCTACGGTTGGCACCGCCAGACGAGTTGATGTTGTTTGTATCTATAACCATGATGTCGTTCCCCAACGATTGCTATGAGTTCAAAGAGGCCATTGATAATAGGTTTCTATTAATCAGGGCTTCCCTATGAGGGTTGTCGGCCATTTGCCTTGGAACTTTAGCAAGTTTTTTGACTTTTTTGATCTTTTAAGTCTACGTATTTTTAAACAGCGCATTTATAAAAGATGTTTTCATATAAAGCACTTTCATATCTAGCGTAATCGTGGTGTTACAAAATACTTTGGACTTTGCCTGCACCAACCACTTTGGCGTTGATAATGCGCGCCGATTGGTTGTTTTTAACACGGATTTGCTGGCCAATGCGCCCATCGCTAACAGCCGTAGCGCTGGTTGTTACGCTGATCTCACCTACGCTGGACTCCATGCTGACAACATCGCCACGTTTTATAACCAACGGTGCATCTAGCGCAGAGGTGCGAAAGGTTTCGCCTTTATTAACGGCAAATTTGATTTCTTTGCCAATAATCACCTCGGGTGTGAGCGCAAAACCAATGCGTAAATCACCTACATCTTTTACGGTGCTGCTCAAGTCAGCGGCACTCACCACATCACCGCGCTGTAAATTGCGGCCAGCCACTGCCACCGAGCGGTAAACCTTTGCCTGAGCGGGGACTAGAATTGTCCAGCTTGTTCTGCTACTGCAGCTCACTTGGACATTAATGTTGCCGCCGGTTTTACTGGTATCTTTCAGGTTTAACTCAAGGCTTTGGGCGCATTTGGTTAAGCGCAAACGGCTATCGAGCTTCCCAACCCTTACTTCAACTTTTTCTGCATTGGTATGGCTATATTCATCTGTCAAAAACTGGGTGACTTTTGATCGAATCTCTTCAATGTTTTCTATAGGTGCCTGTGCATTGGCGCTTTGACATAAAAAAATCGTTGCTATAGAGGCTAAACCCAAGTTGTTAATCACTTGTTTTAGTGGCTTTGCATTTTTTTTGAAAAAGAAAATTTTATAAAAACTACGAAACTTCATAATTTGTCCTATCCTCATAAGGCGGATTGCTGCATTTGAAGAAATATAGAACGTTTCATCTGCAATCAACCTAAAGAGTGACGGTTTTCAGCCGTAAAAGCTTTCTAAGATGAAGAAAGCAAGGATTATGCCGTTTTCCTTGGCCGTGAGAAGCCAGCTTAAAAAGGCAATATAAATTTAACAAGTTACTGTGACCCTACAGGGCTTGAGAACCTTGAATATCTGTTTGATTATGAAAGAGGTGGTGGCATGGCCGGTGTAATGGATAGTGTCAACCAACGCACACAATTGGTTGGACAAAATCGTCTGGAGCTATTGTTATTTCGGCTGGGCAGTCAACAGTTGTATGGCATTAACGTCTTTAAAGTAAAAGAAGTGTTGCAATGCCCCCCTTTAAACGCCATTCCTGGCCGTAACTCGGTTGTGCGTGGTGTTGCGCATATTCGCGGCGGCACTATTCCTATTATGGATATGAACCTCGCCATTGGCCGTAGAGAGCTGCCGGATATTGATACCTGTTTTGTTATCATTACCGAATATAACCGTACGGCCCAAGGCTTTCTGGTGCGCTCAGTTGAGCGTATCGTAAACATGAATTGGGGTGATATTCATCCACCACCAAAAGGTGCAGGTAAAGAGCATTACTTGACGGCGGTAACCCAAGTGGATGGCCAGTTAGTAGAAATTATCGATGTAGAAAAAATTCTCGCAGAAGTGTCACCTGTTAAAGAAGATGTGAGTGCGGGTGTTATTGAAGACGGTATTGCCGATAGAGTTGTACAGAAACATGTCTTAATAGTGGATGACTCTACTATTGCACGTAAGCAAATTCAGCGTGTTGTAGAGGGCATGGGTATTCGTACAACGGTGAAAAAAGATGGGGCAGAGGCGCTGGCTTATCTCAAAGCTATTTTGGCAGAAGGCAAAGATCCTTATGCGGAATTAGTGATGATTATTTGCGATATTGAAATGCCGGAAATGGATGGTTATACCTTTACTGCAGAAGTTCGCAATCATCCTGATTTGAAAAAGTTACACATTATTTTACATACATCGCTCAGCGGTGTATTTAACGAAGCGATGGTTCGCAAAGTGGGTGCAGATGATTTCCTGGCAAAATTCCACCCCGATGAACTGGCGCGCCGTGTTAACGACCGAGTGCTCGCTATTACCGGTGAAAGTATCCTGCCACCTGCAGAGCAATGATGCCGCTGGTATGGTCAAAGAGCTATGCTCATTAACGCAAAGTAGTATTGCTAAGAGCTGCTGTTGATAAGAGTACCTATGATAAACAAAGACACCCCTGTAAATAACGATGTGTTTGCCAAATTGGCAACGCGGGATAAAGTAGATGAGGCTGAGTTCGATCAGTTTCGACAATTTTTGGAGGATGCTTGCGGAATCGCACTGGGTGACAATAAGCAATACTTGGTTACCAATCGCATGCGGCGGTTAATGGATGACTATAAAATCTCAAGTTTTGGCGAATTGGTTCGCAATCTGCGTTTAGGCCTTCAGCGCAAGCTGAAGGAAGATGTTATTGATGCTATGACGACTAACGAAACTTTTTGGTTTCGCGATGTGTACCCCTACGAACACCTTAAAAATAACCTTTTTCCGCAATTAGTGGGCGCTAATAATAAGGCGTTTGGGCCGTTGCGAATTTGGTCTGCAGCTTGTTCATCGGGTCAAGAACCTTATTCCATTAGTATGATGGCTGAAGAGTTTAAGCTGAAAAACATGGGTAACTTGGCGCGCCAAGTGCAAATTGTTGCTACTGATTTGTCCACCACCGTGCTTGAGCAAGCAAAGCAAGGCGAATACGACAAATTGTCGGTTATGCGCGGTTTGTCTAATGAGCGTTTGGATCGGTTCTTTGATAAAACCCCAGCGGGCAATTGGAAAGTTAAACCTTTATTGCGCGATAGAATTGAATTTCGCCCCATTAATTTGATGGATTCTTACGCCGGCTTGGGTAAGTTCGACATAGTTTTTTGTCGCAATGTGTTGATTTACTTTAATGCCGATTTAAAGCGACAAATTCTACAAAAAATTCATGCCTCCTTAAAACCACAAGGCATTCTCTTTTTGGGTTCTTCTGAAGGTTTGGCGGGTGCAGCAGATTTATTTGAGATGGTGCGCTGCGAGCCGGGGATTCTGTATAAGGCGATTTAATTTGCTAAATCCATACTGTCATCCTCGCGTAGCGGGGATGACGATTCCCTGTTAAATATAGATTTCGCTAAGTATTGACTTAAAACTCACGGTCCAAGTAGTTCTGCGTACCACCAGTTTTAATGTTGATTATGCAGTTTAAACACTCAATCCCCCGCTTTAAATCGCCACTTCATAAACCTCCAAGGGTAAACCGTCTGGGTCTGCAAAAAATGTAAATTTCTTGCCGGTATATTCATCCACTCGAATGGGTTCTACCACAACACCTTTCTGCTCTAAATCTCTTTTGGTTTGTTCTACATCGGCTACGGCAAAGGCTAAATGGCGCAACCCACAGGCTTCTGGGCGGGAAGGGCGGCTTGCTGGGTTGGGGAATGAAAACAGCTCCAGTTGAGTACCATCGGCCACGGCTAAATCCAATTTATAGGATTGCCGCTCAGCCCGATAGGCCTCGGCGATAACGCTAAAGCCTAGTGTTTGTGTGTAGAAATGCTTAGAACGCTCATAGTCAGAACAGATGATGGCGACATGATGAATAGCTAAAAAAGACATAGTGGTATTTCGTGAGGGGATAAAGGGTAGGTACCTACTTTGCCACAAACCTTGGTGTGGCGGTTAGTGTTCTAATGGCTGGCCTGCGTTAATTTTCCCTTGCCGACACAAGCGGAAAAGCCTTGCCGCTTTGGCTTTTTGCCGCTTTCGTACTTGCCGTTTTTATATCACCTAAAGAATAAAAACTTCAATTAAAACAATTGGATAAGATTTTTTATAGGTTTGGCATAGGCGTTGCAATCTATTTTGTAACAAAGGTAAATGGGCAAAGCCCTTAAACCAAACGCCTAATTGAGAGTTGCAGCCATGCCCATATCATTCGAGTCAGCCTTGGGAATTCACGAAAGCGCATTGCGTGTACGCGGTCAACGCGCCGGGGTCTTAGCAAATAACTTGGCCAATATCGATACTCCAAATTACAAAGCGCGCGATATGGATTTCAAAGAAATACTCAATCGTAAAACTACCGAATCCAATGTATTTAACTTGCAGGCTACCAATGAGCGCCATATCGCTATGGGTACTGCCTTTGGTGAAGATGCTGATTTGCTGTATCGCTCACCACAACAAGCTTCTATTGATGGTAATACCGTTGAAGATCAAATTGAGCACGCTGAATACATGAAAAACGCCTTAGCGTTTCAAGCCAGTTTTCAGTTTTTAAACAGCAAGTTTCAAGGTTTGAAATCAGCAATTCGCGGTGATTAGCGTTGCAGTTTAGGATTTAAGGTGTGCGTTAATTTAACCCAATTTTTTATTGATTTACTTATTGATTGAAGCGAGAAACATCATGGCACTGGGAAACATTTTTGACATCGCCGGCACCGGTATGAACGCGCAAAGTTTGCGTTTAAATACGACTGCAAGCAACTTGGCAAATGCGCAATCTGCGAGCTCAAGTGTTGATGAAGTTTATCGCAGCCGTCAGCCGGTGTTTGCCGCCATTCAACGCCAAGCCATGCAGCAATCTTTAAATGGCGATAGAGCCATCAATGAAGAGGATGCCAATTCCGGCGTGCAAGTTTTAGGAATTGTTGAAAGCGATGCGCCCTTACAACGCCGTTATGAGCCAACTCATCCTAAAGCAGATAAAGAAGGTTATGTGTTTTACCCCAACGTTAATGTGGTTGAAGAAATGACCAATATGATTTCTGCTTCGCGTTCATTTCAAATGAACGTGGAAGTGATGAATTCTGCGAAACAAATGGTTCAACGCGTTCTTACCTTAGGCCAATAGGGTGAAATGAAATGAGTGATGTAGCTAATACGGGTTCTGTTGCTGATGTTTATGCCAGTTATGCCATTGACAAAAACAAAGCGGCCACTCCTGCAAAAAAAACCAATGAGCTTGGGCAAGATGCATTTTTGCAGTTGATGATTGCACAAATGAAAAACCAAGACCCATTGAGCCCGCAGGACAACACTGAATTTGTTGCACAGCTTGCGCAATTCAGTTCAGTACAAGGCTTGGAAAAATTAAATACCAATTTTAATAGTTTCAGCAGCAGCTTCCAATCCAACCAAGCATTGCAAGCATCGTCGCTGGTTGGCCGTTCAGTCAGTGTAGAAAGTGCTACCAGTATTTTAACGAACGGTGGAATTGTGTCAGGTACAGTAAATTTGCCGTCATCAACATCAGATATGAATATCAATATTTATAATTCTAAAGGTGCATTAGTGGCAGAAATTCCCGTTGGAACCGTACCAAAAGGTGATACTAATTTCCGTTGGGATGGCCAAAATATTGAAGTTAATAATGAATTATTGGATTGGACTTCAGGCGATAAAGCTCTACCGCCTGACACCTACAAATTTCAGGTAACTGCAACGCAAGATGGTAAAACAGAACAGTTGGCTACCAGTTTGAGTGCGAACGTTAATAGCGTAACACTCGGCGCAGATGGGAAAATTATTCTGAATCTCGCGGGTGTTGGTCCAATGGATGTAAGTAAGGTTAAGCAATTTAATTAGTCATCCTGATGGCAAGAAAACGTCAATACATTAATTCGGTTACCAGTGACTAGAAGCTAGCCACTCAACATTTAGGGGGATGTCATGTCATTCAATACAGGTCTCAGCGGAATTCGTGCGGCAAACACTGATTTGAGTGTTACCGGGAATAATATTGCCAATGCCGGTACGATTGGTTTTAAAGGTTCGCGTGCTGAGTTTGGTGATGTGTACACCAGCTCTATATTAGGTGGCGGTTCTAATACTGCGGGTAGTGGTGTGACATCGTTGATGTTGCGCCAAGGATTTAGTCAAGGTAATTTAAAGTTTACGCAAAATTCACTTGATCTTGCGGTGAATGGTTCCGGTTTTTTTGTAGTCAGTGATGGTGGCAACAAACTCTACACACGTGCTGGTGCTTTTGGTTTGGATAAAGAGGGTAATATCGTCACTAGTACGGGCGCATTGCTTCAGGGTTTTGGTGCGGATGCCAGCGGCAACGTCAGCGGTGTTCTCGGTAATTTAAAAGTTGACGTAAGCACTCAGGCGCCACGCCAAACTACAGGTGTTGATGCAGCCGTTAACTTGGATGCCAATCAAAAAGTGTTGGAAACCGTCGGTAAAACTTTTCAAACTAATGGTACAGGTATTGGTGAGGCTGAGCTGGGTTCAAAAGTTGCTTCTACCGAAAGCTTGTCCCTAAATACGCCGATTGTTATTCCCCCAACGCTATCTTTTTCACCCAGTAATAAAACCACATTTACCTTGTCGCGTACCGATCCTGCATCAGGCGCTGTGGTTTCAAATACGATTACGTTGAGTAGTGGCAATGCAACTTCTTTGGCCACACTGGCAAACCTGATTAACTCGGCAAACTTTGATCAGCCAGTGAAAGTTAATGTGGAAGCTTATGCTGATGAAGCCACGAATACTTTGCATTTTCGCGATCTTGCCACAGGCGTTGACTCCACCATTGATGTGGTTCTTGATGCCCCCAATTCAGATGCCAACCCTTTAACAACCGCATTGGCAGGTGGGCAAACCGTCACCAACGGCGTGCCCCAAGTCAGTAATAATTACGGTTCGCACACCTTAGTAATTCAAGGGCCAACGGGCACCCCTCTCACTTATGTCAGCAAATTTGGGTCAGGTGCGGATATTACCGCTTCCGAATTAAATTCCTTGGCGGGTGTTTCTGCTACGGCGACAGCTAAAGCAACTTTGTATAAAACCGATGCAGTTGCAGGCACCGTTTTTACGAATAATGGGAGTTTTCAAATTAATGGCGTGACGCTCTCATCGTCTGGTGCTCCAGATATGACGGGCCTGCGTGATGAGATTAACAAGCTGACCAAAACAACCCTGTTTGGCATTAGTGCCGAGATTGATGTTAACGGTAATTTGAGCGTTACTTCATCAACCGGTAGAGATTTGTCATTTGGATTCGGTGCAGCCGGCGGCACCGCTCAAATTCAGGGGCCTCAAGGTAACCCTCAAATTGTTAACGATGCTGTTTCCTCTGTGAAAGTGGGTGGCGAGATCAAAGTCACTTTGGATGCAGGTTACTCAATCACCAACAGCCAACCAACGGTACCGGTGAGTGGCGGCAGCATGTTCGGTTCAATTAATGTTCCGAGTTTTTTCACCAATGTACCTATCAATTCATTTGACCCAAAAGTGCAGGCTACTTTCAACCATTCTACTTCTGCGCCCATTTACGATAGCTTGGGCAATGAACATCGCATGACGACTTATTTTGTAAAACAAGACTATAACGCTAGTGATTCAACCACTACTCCCAACCATTGGAAAATGTATGTGCAAATTGATGGTCAGAATGTGGGTGATCCAGACCCTACCTTACCTTCGCCACAAAATACTATGCCGACAATGGCATCTTATGATGTTCACTTTAATAAAGACGGCACACTCAACTTGGCGCAAACCAGTAATTTGCTGATTTCTAACTGGACTCCAATGGGAGCTGATGGAAAAATTATTGGCGCCCTGACCCCATTGAATGTATTGCAAGGCGGTACTTTACCTGTTGCGGAGCCACCATCCAGCTCTAACTTTATGATTGATTTGACGGGTTCAACCCAATTTGGCAGTGCTTTCTCGGTGGAAAATCTGGTACAGGATGGTTACACCACCGGCCGTTTGTCGGGTCTGGATGTGGATAAAAGCGGTATTCTATTTGCCCGTTTTACCAACGGCGAGGCGCAAACCTTGGGGCAAGTGGCACTGGCCAACTTTAATAACACAGAGGGCTTGAAACCTATGGGTAACACCATGTGGGCGCAGACCTTTGAGACCGGTGAGGCAGTAATAGGTGCACCTGGTACGGCTTCTCTGGGAGACATCACTTCAGGTGCGTTGGAAGAATCTAACGTGGATTTGTCAGAAGAGTTGGTGAACTTGATTATTGCGCAACGCAACTACCAAGCGAACGCCAAAACCATTGAAACGGCGAATGCGACAACTCAGACGATTATTAACCTAAGGTAATAAACTCTAAACCCCCTCCCAACCTCCCCCTTGAAAAGTGGGGAGGGGCTAAAAGCTCGCTCTTATTGATAATGAAGTTGGATCAAACGCCTCCCCAGCTTTTCAAGGGGGAGGCGGGGAGGGGGTTAAATTCCATTGCCAATCCTAGCGGCAAACAGCGGAAGTTGTTTGCCGTTTGCCGCTTTTCCACTGCTCATTGCCGCTTTCCCTTCTGCTAAAAACTCATTATTTATCAATTGGTTATATTTCATTCGTTGGCCATTAATGGCTGGTCATCTACTTGGCACCCCTCTTGCAAAACTCCGTATAACGGCAAATCTGCCAAAAAAATAGCGCTTAGTGTGTTGCTAACAACTAAGGCTCTAGCGGAGAACATATTGTGGACAGAGCTCTCTATATCGCCATGACCGGCGCCAAGAACAACATGATGGCGCAAGGCATTCGTGCCAATAACATGGCCAACCTCAATACCGCCGGTTTTAAAGCCGATTTTGAACAATCTCGAAGCATGGGTGTGTATTACGGTGATGGTCAGCCAACCCGCGCCTACTCACTCACGGAAAACCCCAGCGCAGACTTTGAAGCTGGCCCCACGATGACTACCGGAAACCCCCTAGACATTGCTATTCAAGGTGAAGGCTTTATTGCGGTACAAGCGCCTGATGGCAGTGAAGCTTACACACGTGCAGGCAATTTGGCGGTGGATGCAGCGGGCACGTTGCGTACCGCCAATGGTTTACCTGTAATTGGCAATGCGGGCCCCATCGCTTTACCACCATTGGACAAAATGGAAGTGGGAGCAGACGGCACTATTTCGGTTATCGGTTTGGGTCAAACCGCTGAAACCATGGTGGAAACCAATCGCATTAAATTAGTTCGTCCCGATCTTAAAAATCTTGAGAAAGGCACTGATGGTTTGTTTCGTCAACGCGATGGTTTAACGGCAGTAGTGGATGGCGCAGTACGTGTTGCAAGCGGCGTATTGGAAGGCAGTAACGTGAACGCCATGAGCGAGTTCACGCAAATTTTAACGCTCTCACGCCAATTTGATATGCAACTTAAATTAATGAAAACCGCTGAAGAAAATTCAACTGCTTCAGCGCAACTTTTGCAAATGTCTTAATGATTTAACAGCAGAGCCCAAGCTCGCGAGGATTCCATCATGATTTCTGCTCTCTATGTAAGCAAAACCGGTTTGGCGGCACAAGATAAACAACTCTCTACTATTTCAAACAACTTGGCGAATACCGGCACCATCGGTTTTAAACGCGATCGCGCAGTTTTTGAAGATTTGCTTTATCAAGTACAGCGCCAACCGGGTGCACAAGAAACGCAAGATTCACAATTACCTTCTGGCTTACAAATTGGTACGGGTAGCCGTGTAGTGGCCACGCAAAAACAATTTACCCAAGGTAATTTGCAGGTAACTGAACAACCATTGGATGTTGCCATTAATGGCCGTGGTTTTTTACAAGTGCTCCAAGCAGACGGCACTATTGCTTACACACGTAATGGTCAGTTGCAATTAAGTGCAGAAGGGCAGGTCGTTAACTCCGAAGGCATGATATTGGAACCTGCGATTACTGTTCCTGAAGGCACTAACAGAGTGACCATTAGTAAAGACGGTACAGTAAACGCTTATACCGCTGGCGAGGAAGCAACGCCGCAACAATTAGGCAATATCACGCTTGCTGATTTTGTGAATCCATCTGGCTTACAAGCGATTGGTGGAAATTTATTTGTACAAACCGTTGCAAGTGGAACACCCACGCAAGGTGCTCCTGGTGAAAACGGAATGGGTAGTTTGTTGCAAGGGCAATTGGAAGGTTCCAATGTCGATATCGTTGAAGAAATGGTCAATATGATTACCACTCAGCGCGCCTATGAAATGAACTCCAAAGTTGTTTCAACGGCTGATCAAATGCTGCAAAACATTGCGCAGAATCTTTAACTGACTGAGTAATACGCTATGAAGTCGCTCTCGTTAAGATCGCTAATTTGCTCGCTCGATAAATTGCTGATTGCACTCGGCATCATATTTTTATCTGGCTGCATGGCAAGCAATAGCCCAAAGCCGGGTGATCCGTACTACGCACCCACTATTTCTGCCGCTCAGGCAATGCCACAACGCACCGATGGATCGCTCTATCAAGATTCTTACGGCTTAAGTTTATTTGGCGATAGAAAAGCACATTTTGTGGGTGACATTATCACTATCACCTTAAGCGAAAATACGGTGTCAAAAAAATCTTCAAACGTTAATGTTAAAAAAGATGACAGTGTTGTGTTTAACGGTGGTGCAGGCACTTTGTTGGGAATGGATCCTTCTGCTGGCAGCGTGAATTTAGCAACCAATATTGCACAGAACAGAAAATTTGGCGGTAATTCAGGCGCAGACCAAAGTAATAGTCTGCGCGGCAACATTACCGTAACAGTTGCGGAAATTATGCCCAACGGCAATTTAGTGGTTCGCGGTGAAAAGTGGATGACATTAAATAGTGGCGACGAGTTTATTCGTATTAGCGGCATTGTACGCCCCGATGATGTTGCGCCAGATAACACAATTCTATCCACCCGTTTGGCGAATGCCAAAATTTCATACAGCGGTACAGGTTCACTGGCTGACTCGCAAAAAATGGGTTGGTTAGCCAAATTCTTTAACAGCCCAGTTTGGCCGTTTTGATCTAAAACTGGATCCTCGCCTGCGCGAGGATGACGATAGTTAGTTAAACGAGATTGCAGTAATGAAAGCATTAATCCTCCATAACCTAATTGCCAAAATGATCATTGCAAGTTTTCTTGTGCAGTTATCGTTTAACGCATCGGCTGAGCGAATTAAAGATATCGCGAGTGTTGCAGGTGTGCGCGCAAACCAGTTAATTGGTTATGGTTTGGTGGTAGGTTTAGATGGCACGGGTGACCAAACCACACAATCTCCCTTTACTACACAATCGTTTAATTCCATGTTGAAACAATTTGGAATCGCAGTGCCAGAAGGCGCGCGTATGCAAATGAAAAACGTAGCTGCCGTTATGATTCAAGCCGAGTTGCCCGCGTTTGCAAAACCAGGCCAAACACTCGACATTACTGTGTCATCCATTAGTAATGCAAAAAGTTTACGGGGTGGCAGTTTGTTAGTGGCACCCTTAAAAGGTTTAGATGGAAAAGTTTACGCTGTTGCACAAGGTAACTTAGTGGTTGGCGGCTTTGGTGCGCAAGGTGCAGATGGCTCCAGTATTAAAGTCAATATCCCCAGCGCTGGGAGAATTCCTAGCGGTGCAATGGTTGAGCGTGCAGTAGAAACTAATTTCGCCGCAGGTCAACCCATTGTGTTTAATTTAAATCGTGCAGATTTTACGACGGCTAATCAATTGGCAAAAAGTATTAATAACTTACTGGGGCCAGATGTAGCGCGCCCGATAGATTCGGTATCGATTATGGTGGATTCACCACAGAATCCAGCGCAGCGCGTGGATTTTATTGCCATGTTGGAAAATCTTGATGTGACCTTGGGTGAAGAAACGGCAAAAGTCATTATTAATTCACGCACGGGCACAATTGTGGTTGGTAAAAATGTTCGGGTATCACCTGTTGCAGTGACTCACGGTAGCTTAACCGTAACGGTTGCAGAGAGTTTAACGGTCAGCCAGCCAAATGCTTTTGGTGAAGGCAAAACCGTTGTGGTGCCGAACAGTAAAATAACCGCTGCTGAAAAAACCAATCCTATGTTTAAGTTTGCACCCGGCGCATCGCTGGATGACATTGTTCGCTCTGTGAATAACGTTGGCGCATCGCCTAGCGATTTAATGGCGATTTTAGAAGCCTTAAAACAATCTGGCGCGCTTAAAGCCGAACTAGTGGTGATTTAAATGTTACCTATTGATAACACTTCATTAAATACCTCATTGCTAGGTTCATCCGCGGCATTAAAACCCTCTGCCGTAAAAGATAACTATTTTGATCAGAATTCGTTAAATTCTGTGAAGACAATGGGGCGGCATAACGACCCTGCGGCATTAAAAGAAATTTCTAAAAAATTTGAAGCTATGTTTGTGCAGCAAATGTTGAAATCCATGCGCGATGCCAATGCAGTGTTTGGTGAAGACAATGTATTTTCCAGTAAGGAAACAGAATTTCATCAAGAGTTAATGGATCAACAAATGGTATTGAACCTAACCAGTGGCGAAGGTATAGGTTTGGCCAAAACGATGTTCCAGCAAATGCAGAAGCTTTATGGTCACCCGGTAGAGCCCGGCGCTCAATCGGATGCTATTAACACGTTGGAGCATAACTTCCGCTTGGCACCGAGGGTTAAATCTTTAGCAGCTGCGTTAAATGAAACGTCTATGCGTGATGGAGTGAAAACACCTGTAGCGCAATCACAAGAAGAATTTATAGCAAAAATGAAACCCCATGCTGAAAAAGCAGCGGCTGAATTAAATGTAAGTACCGATGTGTTATTGGCGCAAGCGGCTCTGGAAACGGGTTGGGGTAAGCACCTGATTCACGATACCCAAGGCAATAACACGTTTAATATTTTTAATATTAAAGCCACAAATTGGCAGGGTAAAAGTGTTGCGGTTAATACTTTGGAAAATAGGCAAGGCGTCACACAGCAAGAGCGCGCAAATTTTCGTCAATACGATGATTACGCCCAAAGCTTTGCGGACTACGTTTCGCTTATTAAAAATAACACACGCTATAAAGAAGCCTTGGCTGCAGGCGATAATTCAAACGTTTACGCCGAAGAATTGCAAAAAGCAGGCTATGCAACTGACCCTGACTATGCCGCTAAAATTAAAAGCTTATTGAATAGCGATTCCATTCGCACCGCAGTGGCTGAACCCGCTGTTATTGACAGTTCTGTGAATGAATCTGGAGTGCAATCATGAGTGGAGTTCTTTCCAACGCTATTTCAGGTTTGCAAGCCAGCCAGATTGCCTTGCGTACCGCTGGTAACAACATATCTAATGCCAACACCGCAGGTTACAGCCGTCAGCAAGTTAATTTCACCAGTCGCCCTGAGCAGCAGTTTGGTGCTGCTGGGTTTTTAGGTTCAGGTGTTAATACGGATTCGGTAAAACGTGTTGTCAACGAATTTATCAACACCCAAATCCGCTTGGATACCACCAATTTTAATCAGCTCGATAAATACAACCAAAACATCAGTAAAGTTGATAAATTATTTTCGGATGCTAACACCGGGTTGATGGGCAGCTTCCAAAGTTTTTTTGCCGCTCTACAAAATGGTGCGAGCGACCCATCTTCATCACCTGCGCGGCAATTAATCATAACCCAAGCCGAAAGCCTCACGTTGCGTTACAACACTCTTTATGATCGTATTCAGGAAACGGCAAAGAGTGTTGATAATGAAATTGGCACTATAGTTTCGCAAATAAATGCCTTGGCGAAATCAATTGCCAATTTGAACCAGTCGATAGGGCAAAAAAATGCTTCGGCTACGGGTGCACAACCTAATGATTTATTGGATAAGCGCGACGAGGCATTAAGGAAACTATCAGAATTAACTTCCGTGCAGCTGGTTAAACAGGATAATGGCGATATCAATGTCTTTATTGGTAACGGAGAGGCGTTGGTAGTTGGGTCGGGTACAAGCTCATTCACGGTTCGCAATGGTGGAAAAATATATTTAAGTAACAGTACTAACTCAACCGATATTACGAGTTCAATAACGGGCGGTCAGTTGGGTGGCTTGATAAATTTTAAAAAAGAAGTGATACAGCCCTCGCTTAATGACATGGGTCGTATTGCAATTGTAATGAGCGATGCGTTTAATAAAATACAAACCCAAGGGTTAGATGCAAACGGTAATTACGGCTCTGCCATGTTTACCGATATTAATGAAAAAAGTCTTACCTATAGCCGTATTGAGCATGGCAGTAATGCCCAGCCAGATGATCGCGTTTTATCATTAAGCATTACCAATGCCAGTGCACTTACGATTGATGATTATCGTTTTGCTATCATCCCCGGCACCAACAATTACAGTATCAAACGCGCATCTGATGACTCTGTTGTTACGCAGGGCGTTTTATCTGGTGGCTATCCACAAGAGATTAGTTTCGAAGGTTTGAAGCTGACATTAGAAAGCGGTTCGTTTCAAGGCGGAGATAGTTTTACTTTGCAGCCTACGCGCAATGGTGCGCGCGATATCCACGCGTTATTAAAATCCCCAGAACAACTTGCTTTTGCATCACCTATACGCACGACTAAATCCGGTGGTAATACGGGCAATGGTGTTGTGAGCGCGGGGCAAGTATTGAGCTTGTCTGATGCGACTAATAATTTGTTGCCAGCCTATTCAGTGCCTGGGAAATTATCGCCACCACTGGTTATTCGTTTTACGTCTGATACTACTTACGATGTATTGGATAACACTGATCCTGCTAATCCTAAACCCTTAAATCCTGCCATGCGCGAGCAGACTTTTTACCCCAATCGCGATAACGCAATTTTTACGAGTGACATGGGTGAGACGCGAATTATAGGTAAGGGTGCCAGCCTTGGTTTACCTGAAGGGCGTACCGCTTCTGCGCCTTTATTGGCGGCATCGCCACGGCAAGCGAATGGCTACCCTGCGGAATTTTATACATTTACAACTACCGATAAAGTCACTGGGCAGACCAGTACCCAAGCTATGACGGCCAGTTCTAATGCTACGGCTTCAGAAACAGCGGCGCGCATGAATACCATTCCCGGCGTAACTGCGCACGCATTTACGACGGCAACTATCACCGACATCAATATAGATAGCAGCGCATTTGCACCGCCATTTCAAATCAGTTTAAACGGTATAAGTCTGGTGGCTTATGACGCGTCGGGCGGTATAGCGAGCGATGTACCTAACCCCTCTGTTGATGAGTTGGCCTTCAATAATTACCTAGCTGCACGCATTAATAGTAATGAGAGTTTAAAAACGCTAGGTATTCGCGCAGAAAGTAGTAGCAACCCTGTTACAGGGGCGCCAGAGCTTCGCTTGGTTGCGTCATCCGGTGTTGATCTGGATGTACGTCTGACGGCGGCGAACACGCCGGGCAATATCAACAATATCAGCGTTAACGATGGCAATGGTAATCCCAATGTGCGTTTGTACGGCGCCGATGTAGGTGGTAATGAACAAAGCGCGGTTACCGTGGGTGGAAGAATTGATGTTACGTTGGCGGATGGAGTCGTGCTCAAAACTGCACCTACTGTCAGCCAATTGTTGAGCGACTCCACTGCAACAAATTTTGCTACTTCATCATACTTGGGGTATCAAATCAGCATTTCCGGTGCGCCTAAAGCAGGTGATACATTTACTGTCGATTTTAATAAAGATTCCAAAAACGATAACCGCAATGCCTTGGCTATGACCGCGCTTGAAGCAGGTAAGACCATGCAAAATGGAACCATGAGTTTTAGTCAAGGTTATGGCCGCTTGGTAGAAGAAGTGGGAACCAAAAGTAACTTGTCACAAATTAATACGGCGGCAAGCCGAAGCCTGCTAGAGCAAACCACGGCTATGCGCGATAGTGTTTCGGGCGTGAATATGGATGAAGAGGCAGCTAACCTGATTTTGTATCAACAAATGTACACCGCCAATGCACGAGTCATTACTGTTGCAAAAGATTTATTTGATGCTCTGTTGCGTTCGATGGGCTGATGTTTAACAAAACATCAGTGATTGATGTTACCTATATAGTGGAGAATTATCATGCGCGTATCTACCTCACAAATTTATAGCATTGCCAATATCGGTATGCGTGATGCGCAAGCTGCTGTTAATAAAACCGATCAACAAATTGCCAGTGGCAAGCGCGTGCTGTCACCTGCTGATGATCCTGTGGCAGCTACTGCTATTTTAATGTTGAATCAAGAACTGGCTCGGACAACTCAGTTCTCTAAAAATATTGATACTGCAGATAATAATCTCGCGCTTGAAGATACTACCTTGCAATCGGTAGTTACTTTGATAACTCGCTTAAAAGAATTAGCTGTGCGTGCAGGTAATACCGCTACCTTGACCCCATCCGACTACAAAGCCATCTCCGCGGAAGTGGATAGCCGATTGGGTGAGTTAATGAATTTGCAAAATACTCGCAATGCGTCTGGGCAGTATATTTTTGCGGGCTTTCAAAGCGAAACGCAACCTTTCGTGAATAATGGTGGTGGAAATTATTCTTATCAAGGTGATGAAGGTCAGCTCTATATTCAGGCCTCTAATACCGTAAGTATTGCGGTGAGTGATTCTGGCAAAAAAATATTTATGGATATTCCCAGTAGCCATAATACTTTTACTACACATGCGAGTTCATCAAATAAAGCAACACCACCTGCGATCATTACGGTAGGTGATGTGAATGATCAAATGGCGTTTGATAAATTATTTCCAGAAAATATGGTAGTTACATTTAATGCTAATTCAGCAGTAGCACCGGCTTCGCCAAATTACACGATTACCGAACGCTCAACTGGTAAAGTCTTGGCGGACAAGCAGCTTTATGTTTCCGGGCAAGCTATTGAAGTTAGCGGCGCTAAGTTTTCTATTTTGGGATCACCTCAAGGCGGTGTTGCTGCAGTACCTGCAACACTCCCATTTAGCTTTACTAGCGCAGCATCATTTGCTCCACCTGAACCCATTACGATTACCGTGGGGGGCGTTACTGAAACTTTATATCTGGATAGAAATGTTAATAACGCTACCGATTTAGCGGCTGCGTTATCCAGCGCTACTGAAAATATCCCCGGCAGCGGCGCAGCGGCCAACGCGAGTAAATTGGCAAATTTAGGGTTAACGGTAACGGCTGCCGGTTTGGTATCGGCATCAGGGCTTAATATTACGGTTAAAGGCGGTTCAACCAATACCAATAACGTTACTGGCTTGGCGACTACGGGCGTTGGTACAACATCAGTCGATGGTGTGGTGGCGAAAGGGGGGGATCAGTTCATTATCGAATCCACTAAAAGCCAAGATCTGTTAACAACCGTTTCTCGTTTTAGTGAAGCCATGAAAGGGCTTGATGGAACTCAGGAAAGCAAAGATGCTTTGGCCAAAACTATTGCTAAAATCATAGCAAATTTAGACAATGTAGTGACCAATCTATCCTCTGTTCAAGGTGAGGTGGGTGCGCGTCAAAATATGTTGGAGAGTACAAAAGATCTAAATTTGGATCTCAAACTCAATAATCAGGAAGTATTATTAAAACTGGAAGATTTGGATTACGCGGAAGCCTCTACTCGGTTACAAATGCAAACCTTTGTACTCAGCGCAGCGCAGCAAAGCTTTATTAGAGTGAGTGATTTAAGCTTATTTAAATTTATGTAAAAACGCGTCTTTAGGTGTAACTGCGTGTTATTAGATGCTTAATAGTCAAATGTGTAAAACTCAAGATATTTTCGGGCGACGCTAATGAACCAGAATGAATTATTGCAGCCTCTCTATGAGGCCTTAACGCTTGCCCAGGAATTAGTCAGTTTGGCGCAGGCAGAGGCGTGGGAGACAATGGATCCTGCGACCACTCAATATGAGCAGCAACTTAGCCTTTTAGGCGATGAAGCTTATATGCAAGCAATTAGGGATGCGCATTTAGAGGATGAAGCAAAAGTGGTTATTGTAAAAATCCAAGCTATAAATGATGATCTAGATAGCTATACTTTATTGCAGCGCGAAAAAACTGCGTCAGAATTACGTCAATTAAGTCAGTCGGGTAAGGCGCTTGAAGCTTATAGACGGTAAATTGACTAAATTGTGCGATATTTGAGCCTTTATAACTAACTGCCATACAAATTCGTAAAACCCGCTATAAATATTTTAAGTCTTTTATAAAAAACTCCTCAAGCAAGTGAAAAGTCGGGCGATAACCTTAACAGAAGTGCTGATAGCAATCTGTTCAGGCTTCACCAACCGACTTGCTACAGCAAATAATCTGTAGTCAGAATCATCACTAGGAGATTTATCATGGCTTTAGTAATTAACACCAACGCATCTTCACTTAATGCTCAACGTCAATTGATGAACTCTGGTTCTGCACTTGATCGCGCCACTGAGCGTCTTTCCTCTGGCAACCGTATTAACTCAGCAAAAGACGATGCCGCCGGCCTCGCGATTGGTAACCGCATGACGTCACAAGTTCGCGGTCTTGACCAAGCGATTCGTAATGCCAACGACGGTGTGTCAATGATTCAAACCGCTGAAGGCGCATTGCAAGAATCCACTAATATTCTTCAACGTATGCGTGAACTGTCGGTTCAATCTGCGAACGGAATCTACGGCGACGCTGACCGTAAAACCTTGCAAGCAGAAGTTAAACAACTTCAATCTGAATTGACCCGTATCTCTGAAACCACCACGTTTAACGGTAAAAACCTGCTTGATGGTTCTTTGGGTAATACTGCTCTGCAAGTAGGCTCACAAGCTAACCAAACTATCAATGTAAAAATTGGTTCGTTCAGTGCTAACTCGTTGGGTGGCTCTACGGGTGATTTGGTGGGTTCAACTACCACTCGAGCATTGATGATCACAGCAACCACTGCTGCTGGTGATTTCACCATTAATGACAAAGATGCAACTGTACTGGACGCCACTAACGCAGCCACCGTTAATAAAATGTTGAGTGTAATGAACGCTGACTTCAACGCGGTTGGTGTATCTGTCGCCACTGTGTCCGAGTTTACTGCCGCTAATATCGGCTCTGGTGTATTGGTTGCGGGTACAGATGCTTTAGGAATAGTGGTTGTGGATGGTGATGGTAGATCTCAGACTTTGCAGATCACTGGCACCAACAGCATGAAAGAGGTTGTTGAGAAAATTAACGCTGCTGCTGGCGGTATTGTTCAGGCTTCCTTGAATGATTCAGGCAAGTTGGTTTTGAACTCACAAAATGCAGAAAGTATTACTGTTTCTAACGCCCAAGGTACTGCAGCATTGACTGCGGCAGGTGCAGGCACAGGTGCTGTAGCAGCCACTTTCTCTCTGGTACTTAATAAGCAACCAGGTTTTAATGGTGATATTAAGGTTACAACAGATACAGCCGCTTCTCTTATTGGTGCTGGTTTGAATGCCCGCCAAACTGATGGCTCTGTCCAAGGTGCAACCGTTGCCTCAGGTGCGCTGAATAAGGGTGATTTAATCATCAACGGTGTTGAAATTGATTCTGTAGCTGCAGGCGTTATTGTCGCTGCTCCAGCGCAAACAGCTATACAAAATCAAGCCAATAACCTTGTTGATGCTATTAATGCTAAATCTGCAGAAACAGGCGTGGTAGCTTATGCCACTGGTACTGGTGCTGATCAGATTTCACTGAAATCGGTAAATGGTGGAGAAGTTTCTGTTAAGTATGGCGATAACATTACTGCTGCAAATGCTTTAGCACGTACCGGTTTACTTGAACGTAATGCTACCGAAGGTGCTGGTTCTGTAGCATCTATCGATATCTCTACCTCAGCGGGTGCCCAAAAAGCGATTAGCATTATCGACAAGGCCTTGGAGCAAGTGAACGCTACTCGTGCTGACCTTGGTGCTGCCAATAACCGTTTAGACTTTACTGTATCTAACTTGTC
>Ga0164241_10000310_pt1 | contig 102786 bp, 92 predicted proteins | sample OricomyardsoilBY_FD_108780 | JGI IMG/M metagenome (GOLD analysis project Ga0164241, IMG submission 108780) | Backyard soil microbial communities from Emeryville, California, USA - Original compost - Back yard soil (BY) | ecosystem: Environmental > Terrestrial > Soil > Unclassified | place... | reverse complement strand
GGCCGAGGCGCTGCCCGACGTTCGCATCCACCTGAAGGAGATGACCTCGGCCGCCCAGCGCGACGCGCTGCTGGCCGACATCGTCGATGTGGCCGTGCTGCGGCCGCCGATCGACCACGGCAAGTTCGGGGTCCTGCCGCTGCGCACTGAGGCGTTCTTTGCGGCCCTGCATGCCGATGATCCGCGTGCGGAGCTGGAGCAGCTGGAGCTGCGCGATTTCGATCGCCAGCCCTTCATCATGTATTCGGTCGAGGGGGCCGGCTACAGCCACGCCATCCTGTCGGCGATGTTCGACCGGGCCGGGGTCTCGCCGACCATCACCTATCATCTCGACCAGAACCACACGATCCTGTCGCTGGTCTCGGCCGGCTTCGGCGCGGCGCTGGTGCCTGAGGGCGTGACCCGGCTGCGGCTCGACAATGTCGTCTTCCGCCCCGTGCGGATCGAGCCCGAGCGGCCGCTGGAGATGTACATGCTGTGGCGGCGGCAGAACGACAATCCGGTGCTGCCGCGCTTCCTGGCGCTGTGCGAGGACCTTGGGCTACCCGCCGCCTGACAAAAGAAAAGGCGCCGGACAAGCCGTCCGGCGCCGTAGTTTCTGGAAGGTTTGGGGGAACAGAAAAGCGGGCCTTCCAGAGAAATCGAAAAGGCTGGGTCAGCCCGGCTTGCCGTAGACCTTGGCGAGATAGGCCTGCACCTGCTTGGCGTCCTCGTCGGTCAGCTCGGCGCCGTTGCCGCGCATGCGCTCGATGATGCCGGTCCATTCCTTGGGCGTGTGGCGCGCTTCGGTGACCATGCCCAGGTCGTGACACGACTGGCAGGCGCGGTTGACGATGGCCTTGCCGGGATCGGCGGCGGGCGGGGCGTCGGCGGGCGCGGCAAGGGCGGCGCTGCTGGCCAGGAGCGCGCCGAGAACGAGCGCGGTCTTCAGAGATTTGCTGAGCATGGTCCCTAACGGTCTTCGAGTATCGGCCTGCGCGTGGTGTTGCGTGAAGCTCGGCTTCCGCTCCATCCAAATTGGTCAGGCCACCATAAGGGCATCGTGGCGCAAATCCATTGCAATTCAATGATCGCCCGATACGCGCCGCGCATCATTCCGCAACAATGCCTCGGCGATCAGCAGGTTCGGAACCCACGCCAGGAACGAGATCGCGCGGTACCAGGGCAGGAACGGCAGGTCGAGAATCTGCACCGCTGGCAGGTAGAGCCGCAGGGTCACGGCCGCCAGGGTCAGGGCCCACGAGCGGATCATCCAGCGGCGATGCTCGACGAAGCGCCGGTCCAGCGCCGCGCGCCAGCCCAGCAGGTTCACGGCGATCCAGATCACCGCCAGGCTGCCGAAGCCCGCCGTGGCGATCGGGCCGGCGAAGGAGCCTGGCGCCAGGATCAGCCCCGCCACGCCGCCGACCAGGCAGCCCAGCACATAGACCCTCCCAACCCAGCGGTGCGCGCCGATCCGGCGCAGTCCGGGGATGAACTGGAACGAGCCGAGCAGCAGGGCGGTGACCGCCCCGGCGACATGGATGAACAGCCATGGCACGCCCAGCGGATTGCCCAGCGCCTCTTTCGGCGTCGTGGGCGGATGCAGCAGGTAACGGCTGGCGGCATAGCCGGCGACGCCCAGGCAGAGCAGGGCGGCCAGCGTCCAGAAGGTGCGGACAGGCCAACGCGGCGTGGGCAGGGTCGTGGTGGTCAAGGCTTGAGGTTCCCCATGTGGTTCGCCGAACCTCGTTGCGGCGATCGCCGGGGCTCGCTAGGCCTTGCTTCGTGAATGGCGCCGGGGCTGCGCGAACGGGATCGCGAGATGGGGCTGGGCCTGGACATGGGACGACGATGGGCGGTCGACCTGGCGGTGCTGATCGCCATCGGCCTGCTGATGGGCTTCCTCGGACCGTTCGGCTCCGAGCACATGCCGCTCGAACGTCGCTACGTCTACTGGATGGTCTGCATGGTCGGCAGCGGCGTGATCGGCGTCGCGCTGGATCAGTTGCTGGTGCGGCGCGTGCCCTCGACCTGGCCGCGCGTGGCCGTGGTCTCGATCGTGATGACGCCGCTGGCCTCGCTGCTGGTGATGACGGCCGCGGTGGTCATCTTCGGCGACCACTACAGCTGGAAGGGCTTCTGGCGGCTGCAGCGCCAGGTGCTGCCGATCGCCCTGGCCGTGATGGCGGTCCGCGCCCTGGTCTGGCGGCCCAGACCGCATCGGGTCGAGACCCGCACCGTCGTCGAACCGCCGTTGCCTGAGGCCGAAGCCGCGTTCCGCAAGCGCCTCTCCGCCAAGCGGCGCACCGCCCGCCTGATCGCCGTCGAGGCCCACGACCACTACCTGAAGGTCCACACCGACGCCGGCGAGGAGCTGATCACCCTGCGCTTCGCCGACGCCCTGGCCGACCTGGAACGCGCCCACGGCTGGCGCGTCCACCGCTCCTGGTGGGTCGCGGCCGAGGCGGTCGAAGCCGTCCGCTGGCGGCGCGGCGCTGGCGAGGTGCGCTTGGCCGGTGGCCTGGAGGCGCCGGTCAGCCGAACCTATGCGCCGGTGCTGAAAGAGGCGGGCTGGTTCTAGGCCCCGCACGACTCCCGCACGATCAGGTCGGTCGGTAGCGTCTCCGGGTCGTGGTCGCCGTCCTGGTCGAGGATGCGGGAGACGAGCAGGCGGCCGGCCTTGGAGGTGTCCTGCTTGATGGTGCTGAGCGCTGGGGTCGAGAGGCGGGACAGCAGCATGTCGTCATAGCCGACCACCGAGACGTCCTCGGGCACCTTCATGCCGGCGCGTTGCAGGGCCCGGATGGCGCCGAGCGCGATCAGGTCGGACGAGGCGAAGATGGCGTCGAAGGTCGCGCCTCGGCGTAGCAGGCGGCTGACGGCGGCGTCGGCGGATTCCAGTTCGAAGTCGACGGGCAGCACCAGCGACGGCTCGGGCTCGAGGCCGCTTTCGCGCAGGGCGTCGAGATAGCCTTCGCGACGCTGGGTGGCTTCGGGGTGGGTCTCGCCCAGGAAGACGATCCGCTTGCGGCCCAGGCGCGCCAGGTGGAGCGTCGCGCGACGGCCCCCCAGGAAGTTGTCCGAGCCGATCGAGCAGTACTTCTGGCCCGGTAGCTGGGCGCCCCAGACCACGAAGCGGGCGTCGGTGGCGGCCAGCTGGTTGAAGGCCTCGTGCAGGTCGCCTTGGCCCAGGAAGATCGTGCCGTTGGCGCGGCTGGCGGTGACGGCCAGATAGAGGTCGTCATAGCTGGCCGGGGCGGTGTGGCTGACGGTGAAGTCGCAGCCGCGATCGCGGGCGGCTTCGCCGATATTGGCCAAGAGCTCCAGGAAGAACGGGTGCGACAGCGGCAGCGGCCGGCCGTGGGTGCGGGGCAGGACGATGGCGATCGCGCCCTCGGCCCCGATCGGCGCGGCGGGCATGTAGCGGCGGAACGAGTAGCCGCGCTCCTTGGCCAGGGCCCAGATCTTCTGCTTGGTCTTGGTGCTGATCGAGTGGTGATCGTTCAGCGCCCGCGAGACGGTCGAGACCGACACGCCGGCGATCGTCGCCAGGTCTTCAAGCGTGATGTTGTTGCTGTTATCGTCCGCCATCGCGCTCTAACACATAAGAATAAGGCCGAAGGGCCGGGGGAAAAGGAAGCCTTTGCCAGGAGAGCCGCAAGACCTCCGAAGCGCGGTCGCGACCGCGCCGCCGAAGGCCAATCTCAGCTTTCTTCAGATCTGGAACATGTGCTGTGGCCTGTTCGGCGTGCAGATCGTGTGGGGCCTGCAGAACGTCAACACCAGCCGGATCTTCCAGACCCTTGGCGCGGACGTCAACGAACTGGCCATCCTGTGGATCGCCGCGCCGATCACGGGCCTGTTGGTGCAGCCGATCATCGGTCATCTGAGCGACCGGACCTGGGGGCGCCTCGGCCGTCGCCGGCCCTACCTGCTGTACGGGTCGATCCTGACGACGGTGGCGCTGATCTTGACGCCCAACGCCCCGACCGTGCTGGCCGCGAGTCTCGCGCTGTGGCTGCTGACCGCCTCGATCAATGTCGCCATGGAGCCGTTCCGGGCGTTCGTCGCCGACTCGCTGCCGGACCAGCAAAGGACCGCCGGCTTCGCCATGCAGGTGTTCTTCATCGGGGCGGGGGCGGTGTTCGCCTCGGCCCTGCCGTGGATCCTGACCCACTGGTTCGGCGTGTCGGGGCAGGCTGCGCCGGGCATGCTGCCGCCCTCGGTGCACGCGGCCTTCTATGTCGGCGGGGCGGGCCTGATGGTCGCGGTGTTGTGGACCGTGTTCACCACCACCGAGACCCCGCCCGAGCGGCTGGCCGGCGGCGCGCCGGTGATCGAGAGCCGCACGCCCTCGCCCGAGACCGTTCTCTGGATGCGCAACAGCGGCCTGCTGTGGATCGCCGCCGCCGCGATCGTCGGCGTCTGCGCCTTCCTTGGTCGCTGGGGACGCGAGATCCATGTGTTGGCGCTGATGGCGGGCATCTTCGGCGCGGCCCAGCTGGCGACCAGCTGGCTGCGCGGCCAGGGTCGCACCTCGGTGGGCCTGTTCGAGGTGGTCGAGGACATTGTCCACATGCCGCAGGTGCTCAAGCGCCTGGCCGTGGTGCAGTTCTTCACCTGGTTCGGGCTGTTCGCCCTGTGGATCTACGCCACCCCGGCCGTGACCGCCCGCCACTATGGCGCGGTCGACACCACCTCGGCGGCCTACAACGCCGGGGCCGACTGGGTGGGGGTGCTGTTCGCCGGCTATAATGGCGTCGCGGCCCTGGCCGCCTTCGCCCTGCCGCTGCTGGCGCGACGTCTGGGGCGTCCGGTCAGCCACGCCGTGTGTCTGGCCCTGGGCGCGCTGGGCTTCGCCGGCTTCGTGCTGATCGACGATCCGATGCTGCTGTGGATCCCGATCATCGGCATCGGCCTGGCCTGGGCGTCGATCATGTCCGCGCCCTACGCCATGCTCTCCAGCGCCGTGCCGCCGGGCAAGATGGGCGTCTATATGGGCATCCACAATCTGTTCCTGGTGATCCCGCAGCTGGTGGCCGCCACCGTGCTGGGCGCGGTGGTCAGCCGTCTGCTGGGCGGCCAGGCGATCCTGGCCCTGGCCCTGGCCGGGGGCGCCTTCGCCATCGCCGCCTTGCTGGCCCTGACCATCCAGGACCACGCCGAGCGCGGCTGAGCCCGGTCTGCCTGATTTTGCGATGCGCCCCGTCATGGAGCGTGACTATCCGCTCAGCGCAAAAATTGCGCAACCCTTTTGCGTAACGCGGGTCTCAACGCCTTGCTGGACAAGGGGTTTGCGTGTCTTTGCGCGGCTTTTTGCGTAAATTTCCGTAACGCTGCTATTGCAACACGCGCAAATTGGCGCAAAAACAACGCAACACGAGAGCGCGGCGGTCCCCAGTGATCGCTCAGAATTGCGCAAAAATTGCGTAAATCTCTCGCGGGGGAAACGAAGGAGGGAACGGCGCCGCAAGGCGTCCGTCCGGTTGGCGAGCGCGCAACTCGAGCCGGGCCATCGACATCGCAAGACCAACAAGACGCGTCCGGCCCGATCGGTGGGACCGGCGCGAGACGAACACAAACGACCCGCGATCAGGCGCGGGCGAACAAGACGTTAGGGAGCAGAGGGATGAGGAAGTTCGATTTCGGCCGAGGCCGGAAGACTGTCCTGCGGGGGACTGTTTCGCTGGTCACTTTGGTGGCCGTTGGGGCGACCATGGGCGTGGCCGGCACGGCTTATGCTCAGGCGACCGCCAAGAGCGATCCGAACGACACCGTCGACGAGGTCGTCGTGGTGGGCGTGCGCAAGTCGCTGGAAAGCGCGCAGCTGATCAAGAAGAACGCCGACACGGTGGTCGACTCGATCACCGCGACCGACATCGGGGCGTTCCCCGACAAGTCCGTGGCCGAGGCGCTGCAGCGCGTGCCCGGCATCACCGTTTCCCGCCTGCAGTCCAGCGACGACAGCTCGCACTTCTCGGCCGAGCCGGCCAGCGTGCTGATCCGCGGCCTGACCCAGGTGCGCACCGAGTTCAACGGCCGTGACAGCTTCTCGGCCGACGCCAACCGCGGCCTGAACTTCAACGACATCTCGCCGGAGCTGATGGCCGGCGTCGACAGCTACAAGAACCAGACGGCCGAGATGATCGAGGGCGGCATCGCCGGCACGGTCAACCTGCGCACCCGCCTGCCGTTCGACAGCAAGAACCAGGTGATCTCGGTCACGGGCAAGGCCGACTACGGCGACAAGTCCAAGAAGACCACCTACGAGTACTCGGGCATCATCACCAAGACCTGGGACACCAGCGTCGGCCGCGTCGGCCTGATGGCCAACTACGCCAACTCGCACGTGCTGACCCAGACCGAAGGCGTGGTCATGCAGCGCCTGGGCACCTTCTGCTCGGCCGGCTACCAGGACGCTTCGGGCAAGCCGATCGTCAAGTCGGACGGCACGATCGCCTGTACGGCCAACCCGTATGGCGGGTCGAGCTGGGTGTTCATCCCCGACCAGGTCAACTACTCGCAGGTGGTCTACGATCGTAAGCGCCACGGCACGGCGCTGGCCTTCCAGTACGAGAACAACGAAGGCAACGTCCGCTTCTCGGCCCAGTACAACGACAGCTACTACAAGAACGCCTGGCTTGAGCGCAGCGTGAACGTGGTGGGCTTTGGCCTGTGGGCCTCGCCGGCCTTCTCGCCGCAGACGACCGCCTTCCTCGCGCCGGCCCAGGGCACGCCGGCCTTCACCTTCGGCCAGGACGGCATGCTGACCTCGGGTGTCCTGACCCAGCCGATGGGCGACTGGGGCGGCAGCACGGCCGACAACATCGCGCGCGGTTCGGCCGTCGCCGGCCTGCCGTTCGTCAACTACTGCGGCGCCGGCGCGCCCGCCTGCGCCAGCCAGCGCGAAGGTCTCTACATCGAGAACCAGGCCCGGAACTTCAACCACTCCGAAGGCACCAAGGACTTCTCGACCCACCTGGACTGGGACGTCTCCGACAAGCTGAAGACCAGCTTCGACACCCAGTACATCAAGGCCGACACCAACAATTACGACATCCTGGTCGCCAACCGCACGATGGCCGACGCCAAGTACGAGGTGAACAAGGACGGCACGCCGAAGATCACCCTGCTGCCGGGCTCGAACGTCAACTACGCCACGGGCGGCCTGGCCAACCCGCACAACTACTGGATCCCGTTCATCCAGGACCACTACGAGGATAACGACGCCAAGGAATTGGCCCTGCGCGCCGACGCCGAATACAGCTTCGGGGGCGGCGGCTGGCTGAACTCGCTGAAGGTGGGCGTGCGCTATGCCGACCGGAAGCAGAACGTCCGCTACTCGACCTACAACTGGTCGCCGGTGGCCGCGCCGTGGAACTGCAACGGCCCGGGCTTCAACGTCGACAACACCACCCCGACCCCGTACCCGGCCGCCTGCGGCCGCACCGACACCTTCCAGGGTTACGGCAAGGGCATCTGGACCACGGCCGGCCTGGGCGACTTCTACAACGGCGACGTCTTCCCGAACGGCGACATGGTGTTCCTGAGCAAGGACACGCTGGCCGACCACGACGGGCTGATCAAGGCGCTGTCGGGCAAGACCACCAACTCGCCCATGCAGTGGACCCCGCTGTGCGAGCGCACCACCAACACCGAGGGCTGCTTCATCGCGCCCGAGATGCTGAAGGTGCAGGAGAAGACCAAGGCGGCCTACGCGATGCTGCGGTTCGGCGGCGACGACAAGACGATCTTCGACGGCATCACCGTCCAGGGCAATGTCGGCCTGCGCTACGTCCATACCGACGTGTCCAGCTCGGGCGGCGTCGCCTTCCCGGTCAACACATGGTACACGACCGCGGCCGCCGTGCCGTGCTCGACCCCGCTGTCGGGCGGCAATGTCACCAACATCTCGTGCTGGCTGAAGCCCGACCTGCTGGCCTTCTCGAACGGCGGCTCGGCGCTGAACGACTACGGCCAGACGCACGACAACTGGCTGCCCAGCTTCAACGTCCGCTTCGGCCTGACCGACAAGCAGTTCGTCCGCTTCGCCGCCTCGCGCGCCCTGTCGCGTCCGGACTTCGGCCTGCTGCGCAACTTCGTCGGCGTGCAGACCCCGGCCATCAACACCGGTCCGGACTCGCCGTACATCATCTGGAACGACCCCAACGCCCCGCACACCGCGGCCAACGTCAAGGGCTATAACTTCCAGTTCAACGCCGACTCCGGCTATGCGGCTCTCAAGCCGATCACGGCTGACCAGTTCGACGTGACCTACGAGAACTACTTCACGCCGAGCAGCTCGTTCACGGCGGCGCTGTTCTACAAGAAGCTGAACGGCTCCATCGCGTACGGTGAGTTCCTGCGCTCGTTCACCAACAACGGCTCGACCCAGAACGTCCTGGTCCGCGGTCCGCGCAACGGTGACGGCGGCGGCGAGCTGAAGGGCTTCGAGGTCGCTTACCAGACCTTCTTCGACTTCCTGCCGGGGATCTGGAGCGGCCTGGGCTTCCAGGCCAACTGGACCCACACCAAGCAGTCGGGGATCAGCAACTCCAACCTCGCCAACCAGCCCGGCTACGCGGCCGGCGGCACTGTCGCCTTCGGCGGCGGCCTGCAGGTCAACGGCCAGGTCATGGACAGCCACCGCCTCGCCGGCATCTCGGACAACGCCTACAACATCGTGGGCCTGTACGAGAAAGGCCCGATCGCGATGCGTCTGGCCTACAACTGGCGGTCCAAGTTCCTGACCAACAACCTCGACTGCTGCATCGGCATGCCGATCTACCAGAAGGCCGCCGGCTTCCTGGACGGGTCGATCCGCTGGTCGGTCAACGACAAGGTCGAGGTGTCGCTGGAAGGCTCGAACCTGCTCAACACCACCTCGGTGTTCCAGCAGCAGGTGTTCGGCGACAGCGGCCTGACGCCCAACGCCAAGGCCGTCGTCAAGGACACGGGCTGGATTCGCAACGACCGCCGCGTCCAGTTCGGCGTCCGCTTCAAGTACTAGTCGCTACCGGGTCCGCGCCGCTACGGTTCGCCGTGGCGGCGCGGGTTCCAGCTTGAGGTCCGACCATGCGGACAGAGAACCAGTTCAGAGTCGTCATCGTCGGCGGAGGCACGGCGGGATGGATGTGCGCGGCCGGCATGGCCCGCCTTCTGGACGCCCGCGACTACGCCATCACCCTGGTCGAGTCCGACGAGATCGCGACGGTGGGCGTGGGCGAAGCGACCCTGCCGCACATCAAGACCTTCAACGACATGCTGGGCATCGACGAGGTCGAGTTCCTGCGCGAGACGCAAGGTACGTTCAAGCTCGGCATCGAGTTCCGCAACTGGGGCAAGCCGGGCGACCTCTACCACCACCCGTTCGGCACGTTCGGCGAGCCGTGGGCGGGCGTCGACTTCCAGCACCATTGGACGCGGGTCAAGCTGGCCGGGCTCGATCCGGCCCCGCTGCAGGCCTATTCGTACGCCGTGGTCGCGGCCCGCGCGAACGCCTTCGAGTTCCCGAACGAGGATCAGAAGTCGATCCGTTCGACCTATGCCTACGCCTACCATTTCGACGCCGGCCTCTATGCGGCCTACCTGCGCCGCTGGGCGACGGCGCGCGGGATCACCCGGATCGAGGGTCTGGTCCAGGACATCGCCAAGGACGGCGAGACTGGCCACGTCACGGGCCTGACCCTGAAGTCCGGCCAGCGCATCGAGGGCGATCTCTTCATCGACTGCACCGGCTTCCGCTCGCTGCTCTTGGGCGGGCTGATGAAGGCCGAATGGGACGACTGGACCAAGTGGCTGCCGTGCGATCGCGCCATGGCCGTGCCGTGCGGCCGGGCCGGGGACTTCAGCCCCTACACCCGCTCCACCGCCCAGGAGGGCGGCTGGATCTGGCGCATCCCGCTGCAGCACCGCACCGGCAACGGCTACGTGTTCTCCAGCGCCTTCATGGACGAGGATCGCGCCCGCGACACCCTGCTGGCTCAGCTGGACGCCCCGGCCCAGATGGAGCCGAAGCTGCTGCGCTTCGCCGCGGGCCGCCGCAAGGCCGGCTGGACCGGCAATGTCGTGGCCATGGGGCTCGCGTCGGGTTTCCTGGAACCGCTGGAGAGCACCAGCATCTTCCTGATCCAGGCCGCCGTGGTCGACCTGATCAACCTGATGCCGACCAAGCGAACCGGCATGGACCCGCGCCTGTCGGCCGAGTTCAACCGCCTGTTCGAGATCCAGTACGACCGGGTCCGCGACTTCCTGATCCTGCACTACCGCCTGAACCAGCGTGTGGGACAGCCGCTGTGGGACCACGTGCGGACCATGCCGATCCCGGCCAGCCTGGAAGAGAAGCTCGCTTTGTTCGAAGGCCGCGCCGGCCTGCCGGACTACAAGTACGGCCTGTTCTCGCGCGACAGCTGGCTGTCGGTGCTGGAAGGGCAGGGGATCGCGCCCCGCGCCTATGACCGCCTGGCCGAGGCGATGCCGCTGGATGTGCTCAGCGCCAAGCTGGCGGATCTGAAGACGCGGGTCGACACCAACGTGGCGGCGATGAGCTCGCATGCGGACTTCATCGCCCGCTATGCGCCGGGCGCCGTCGAAGCCCCGCGAAAGGCGGCAGCCCAATGAGCGCCGCGCCGAACTCCGTCGTGGTCGTGGGGCGCGACGCCCCGCTGTGGCTCTCCGCCGCCGTCCTGCGCGCGGCGCTGGAGCCGGCCGGCGTGACGGTCACGGCGGTGGAGCTGCCCAGCCGCCTGACGCCGGCTAGTGTCCATGCGACCTTGCCGGCGCTGGAGGCGCTGCACAATCTCCTGGGCCTCGACGAGTCGGCGCTGCTGCGCGGCGTCGGCGGAACGTTCTCGCTGGGCGGCAACTTCGTCGATCTGACGGAGCAGGCTCCGGCCTTCTTCCACGCCCACGGGGCCCACGGTGCGCCGATCGATGGGCGGGACTTCTTCCCGTACTGGCTGAAGGCGCGGGCTCTGGGTCTCAACGCCGAGTTCGCCGACTTTTCGCTGACCGCCGCCGCCGCGCGCCACGGCCGGTTCGTGATGCCGGACGAGGAGGCGGAAGTCTTCGGCCGCACCGATTACGGCTACCATCTGCCGGCCCTGGCCTATGCCGGGACCTTGAAGAGCCTCGCCGTCCGGCGCGGTGTCGAGGCGCACCAGGCGCTGAGCGTCACGGTCGAGCGCACCGAGGCCGGCGACGTCGCCGCCCTCGTTCTCGGCGAGAGCCGGCGTGTCACCGGCGATCTCTTCATCGATGTCGAGGGGCTGATCGACAGCCCGCGCGAGGCCTGGAGCTTCCCGGCCGACCGCATGCTGACTACCCTGGCCCCGGCCTTCCCGTCGATCCCGGCCTATGCCGAGACCCGAGCCTGGGCGCGGGGTTGGACGGCCTTGCATCCGGCCCAGACCGGCACGCACATCGTTCAGGTCCACGCATCCGATCTGTGTACGGATGAAGAGGCGCTGCAGGCCGCCAGCGCCGCCTCCAGCCTGCCGATCCAGGACGCCTCGGTTCGCGCCATAGCGCCCGGCCGCCGCCTGTCGGCCTGGGACCGCAACGTCGTCGTCCTCGGCGAGGCGGCCTGCGTGTTCGATCCGCTGCACGGCGTCGACCTGCACGCGGTGCAGATGGGCCTCGTTCAACTGCTGGCCCTGTTCCCGGTCTCGGGCGACTGGACCTACGAACAAGCCGCCTACAACCGCGCCATGGCCGAGCAGTTCGAGCGGGTGCACGACTTCCAGCAGCTGCACTACGCGTTGAACCGCTACGGCGCTTCGGACTTCTGGACCCGCGCCCGTCAAACGCCGGTCTCCGCCGACCTGGCCCACATGATCGCCACCTTCCGCGTTCGGGGCGAGATCGCGCCGTTCGAGCACGACAGCTTCCCGGCCGACAGCTGGCGGGCGGTGTTCGTCGGCCACGGCGTCGCGCCCGACAGCCATGCCCCGGGCATCGATGCGACCGCGCCCGAGCTGATGAAGCACGAGTTCCGCCGCATCCTCGGCTTCATCAAGGACCAGGTCGAGCGCCAGCCGACCCACGACCTCTATCTGGAGAGCTTCTGCGGCCGGGAGCCCGTCCATGGATAGCGGCCTGGCCATCGACCCCACCCTCAGCCTGGAAGCCCTGCCGCGCGTGGCCGCCGTCGCCGCGCCGTCGTCGGAAGCTTTCGAACGCATCGTCGCCGCCGAGGCGCCGGTGGTGATCAAGGGGCTGGTCGAGACGTGGCCCGCGCTCGCGGCCGGTCGTTCGCCAGCGACCATGAACGCCTACCTCAAGGCCATGGACAGCGGCCTGCCGGGCCCGGTCATGGAAGCCCCCGCCAGCACCAACGGTTGGTACGCCTACGGTCCCGACCTGCGCGAGTTCAGCTTCTCCAAGCGCAACGCTGCCATCAGCCAGACGCTCGACCGCATCGAGGCCTTGCTGGGCCAGAAGGACGCGCCGTTCGTGGCTATCCAGATGCTGCCGCTGGCCACCCACATGCCCGAGTTCGTGCGCCAGAACCCGATGCCGCTGGTCTCGCCAAAGGTGATGCCGCGTCTGTGGGTCGGCGGGCCGCTGCGGACCCAGACCCACAACGACCGCGACCACAACCTGGCCTGCGTGCTGTCCGGCCGCCGCCGCTTCGTGCTGTTCCCGCCCGAGCAGGTGAGCAACCTCTATGTCGGCCCGCTGGAGAACCCGCCGCCGCTGTCGCTGGTCGATCCGGAAGCGCCGGACCTGGCCCGCTTCCCGCGCTATCGCGACGCCTACGCCGCCGCGCGCGTGGCATGGCTGGAGCCGGGCGACGCCCTCTTCATGCCCAAGCACTGGTGGCATCACGTCACCTCGCTCGAGCCCTACAACGCCATGGTCAACTACTGGTGGGGCGACACGGCCGTGGGCCTGGAGCGGCCGGTCGACGTCTTCCAGATCGCGCTGCTGGCGCTCAAGGACCTGCCCGAGGGTGAGAAGGCCTACTGGCGAGAGATGTTCGCGACCTATGTCTTCGGCGATCGCGGCGAGGCGACGGCGCACATCCCCGAGGTCCTGCGTGGTGCGCTCGGGACTTTGAGTCTCGCCCAGCGCTCGGCCTTGAAGCAGCAGCTGAAGATGGCCGTGCTGAGGTCGCCGACATGACCGTCGCGACCGCCGTCAAACCCCTGCTGCTGGGCCCGAACATCAGCGTCCGCCTGCGCAAGATCGGCCAGGAGCAGCAGCCGCTGCTGGTCGTCGACGACGTGCTGGCCGATCCACACGCGATGGTCGACGCCGCCCGCGCCGCCGACTTCTACCGCCCGCCGCACACCAACTATCCCGGCCTCAACGCCAACCTGCCCGAGGCCTACTACTGCACCGTGGTCACCGCCCTGCGCGGTCCGATCGAGGCGGCGTTCGGCGTGAAGGCGAGTGCGGTCCTGAGGTTCTTCGGCTTCTTCGCCCTGGCCACCACGCCGGCCTCGGCCGCGACGCCCGTGCAGACCCTCCCGCACCTGGACGGGCCGGATTCCAAGCGCCTGGCCATGGTCCACTACTTCTGCCGGGGCGACTTCGGCGGTACGGGCTTCTTCCGTCACCATGCAACTGGCTTTGAGTCCGTCGACGCCAGCCGCACTGACGCCTACGCCGCCGCCATGAGGGCCGAGCTGGCCCAGGAGCGCCGCGTGTTCGCCGGCGCCGACACCCCCGGCTACGACCTGATCGACCAGGCCGAGCCCGTGTTCAACCGGCTGATCATCTATCGCGGCCACGTCCTCCACGCCGGCCTGCTGGGCCAGGGCGGCGGCGCGGCCGATCCCGCCACGGGCCGTCTGACGGCCAACGGCTTCATCGAGGCGGTCGACACCGGATAGCGCCCGCCTCGCAACCCTCCTGTCCGAACTTCGACCGGCGCGGGCATCTGGCGCGCGCTTCCGAAGACCTTTTGCGTTCGATCGGCCCGAGTTTTGGGCCGGTTCAAGTCCTCCCCCTGCGTCCCGGCCCCGATCCTGCGGAGCCGGGGCGCCCTTTTCGAAGAAAGACTGTCGATGAGCTTCCGAACCCTGGCCCTGCTGGCCGCCCTGGCCTCGCCGGCGATCGCTCAGGCCGCGGAACGCGAGTGCGCCCAGTCGCCGGGCAAGGTGATCGAGGTGTGCGTCTTCACCAAGGACGGTCAGGCCTTCTACGAGGTGAGCAAGGGCGGCAAGGTCGTGCTGGCGCCAGGGGCTATGGGCCTCTCCTTCGCTGGCGAGGCGCAGGCGCGCTATTCGGGGATCACCGCCGCCAAGCGCTCGGCCTCGGACACGACCTGGGAGCAGCCCTGGGGCGAGCAGCGGGTCATCCGCGACAATCACAGCGAACTGACTGTCTCGCTGGCCGGCGACACGGCGCTGAACCGTAGCGTCGACGTCACCTTCCGCCTGTTCGATGACGGCCTGGGCTTCCGTTACGCCTACACCGCCATCCCGGCTGGCCAGGCCGTGGCGGTCACCGACGACCGCACCGAGTTCAAGCCCGTCGGCGCCTATGACGCCTGGTGGTACGAGGCCCTGGGCCAGGAGCGCGACGAGTACCTCTACAAGCAGACCGACGCCCGCCGCATCACCCTGGCCGAAACACCGCTGACCCTGCGCGAGAAGGGCGGCTTGCATCTCTCTATCCACGAGGCGGCCCTGGTCGACTTCCCGTCGATGCTGCTCGCCGGCAATGGCGCCGGGACCTACAAGGCCAAGCTGATGCCGTGGCAGGACGGGACCCTGGCCAAGAAGACCGGCGCCTTCACCACGCCCTGGCGCACCGTGCTGATCGGCGACAGCGCCGGCGCCCTGGCCGACAGCCGCATCGAGCTCAATCTCAACGAACCCAGCAAGATCGCTGACACCTCGTGGATCAAGCCCGGCAAGTATGTCGGCGTCTGGTGGGAGATGCACCTGAACCGCTCGACCTGGGGTAGCGGCCCGATCCACGGCGCCAACACCGCCAATGTCGAGCACTACATGGACTTCGCCGCCAAGTACGGCTTCGACGGCGTGCTGGTCGAGGGCTGGAACAAGGGCTGGGACGGCGACTGGATCAGCAACGGCGAGAAGTTCAGCTTCACGCAGGCCTATCCGGACTTCGACATCAAGGTGATCACCGAGTACGGCAAGAAGAAGGGCGTCAAGCTGATCGGCCACAACGAGACAGCCGGGGCGGTGGTGAACTACGAGGCCCAGCTGGAAGACGCCATGAAGCTCTATGAGAGCGTCGGGGTCAGCCAGGTGAAGACCGGCTATGTCCGCCACAGCGGCACGATCCTCGACCAGGACGGCCAGCAGCAGTGGTTCGCCGGCCAGTACATGGTCCGCCACAACCTGCATGTCGCGGAGGTCGCCGCCGCCCACAAGATCTCGATCGACGCCCACGAGCCGGTCAAGGACACCGGCCTGCGCCGCACCTGGCCCAACATGCTGAGCCGCGAAGGCGCGCGCGGGCAGGAGTTCAACGCCTGGGGCGATCCGACCAACCCGCCCGAGCACACGGTGATCATCCCGTTCACCCGCATGCTGGCCGGGCCGATGGACTTCACGCCGGGGATCATGGATGTCATCCACGGCAAGACGACTGAGCTGACCCGCCGCGGCCAGTCGACCATCGCCGTGCAGCTGGCCCTCTATGTCGTGCTCTACAGCCCGATCCACATGGCCGCCGACCTGCCGGAGAACTACGAGGCCCGTCCCGACGCCTTCCAGTTCATCCGTGACGTGCCGACCGACTGGGAGACGTCAAAGACGCTGCAGGGCGAGGTCGGCGACTATATCGTCGTGGCCCGCCAGCCGCGGGGCGGCAAGGACTGGTTCCTGGGCGCCCTGACCGACGAGAGCCCGCGCAAGCTGAGCCAGAAGCTGGACTTCCTGGCCCCCGGCAAGCGCTATGAGGCGCAAGTCTACAAGGACGGTCCCTGGGCCGACTACCGCACCAACCCTGGCGCCCTGACGGTGGAGAAGAAGGTGGTCACGGCCAAGGACAGCCTGGACTTCGACATGGCCGCCGGCGGCGGCGCGGCGGTCCGGTTCAAAATCCTCGATTAACGGGGCTCTCGACTAAAGTTTTTACGCAACACGGCGTTCAGCGACCTTCCAAAGCAATTGTCGGCCGGCTCGGGGCTCTGTAAGCAGGCCCCTTGCTGGTCGCCGCAAGGCGCTTTGGAAGGTCGCGAATGCCGAGTCCCTTGATGGCGGCGCTGAAGGATGTGGGAGACGGCGTCCGTCTCGCGCCTCTGTGGTGGCGGCTCGGCCTGGACCAGACGGCCTCGCGCTTCCAGCGCTCGATCCTCGGTCCGTTCTGGATGGCCTGCAATCTGCTGGTCGTCGCCTTCGCCCTGGCCTTCCTGGTCAGCGCCCTGATGGGCGTCGACATGAGCAAGAGTTATCCGCAGGTGGTCGCGGGCCTGCTGGCCTGGTCGCTGGTCGGCACCACCATCGCCGAGGCCCAGGCGATCTTCCTCTACAATGCCGGCCTGATGCAGAGCCAACGCCTGCCGCTCAGCTTCTACGTCTTCCTGCACGCCCAGAAGGCGGCGACCAACTTCCTGTTCCAGGCGATCGCGTTCTGGGCGGTGATGCTGGTCATTGGCCGCTTCGCCGTGCCGCACTGGACGCTGATCCCGGCCGTCGTCCTGATGCTGCTGATCGTCTGCCTGCAGGGCTTCATCATCGCCATCCCGTCGACCCGCTTCCGCGACGTGGCCTATATGATGAGCTACGTGGTCCAGCTGCTGTTCTACGTGACGCCGGTGTTCTGGATGACGGCCAATGTCAGCGCCAAGCACCGCTGGGTGGTCGAGCTGAACCCGCTGGCCCACCAGGTGGAGCTGCTGCGCGCGCCGCTGACCGGCCACGCCCCCGCCGCCCTCGACTGGTATTGGACGCTGGGCACCACCGGTGTCCTGGCGATTGTCGCCCTCGCGCTGCTGGCCATGTTCCGCAAGCGCGTGGTCTTCTGGCTGTAGGAGACGGCGATGACTCACCAGATCAAGCTGACGGACGTCGATCTCGACTATTTCGTCTACAGCCTGCGCTCGCAGTCGCTGCGCAGCGCCGTGTTCAACCTCGCGGTCGGCGGCAAGATGTACAAGGCCGCCGGCGACGTCGCCGCAGTCAAGGCGCTGCACGACATCAATCTGGAGATCAACGAGGGCGACCGCATCGCGCTCGTGGGCCACAACGGCTCGGGCAAGACCACCCTGTTGAAGGTGATCGCCGGCATCTACAGCCCGACGCGTGGCGACCTGAAGATCGACGGCGACATCACCTCGATGATCGCCATCAACGCCGGCCTCGACATGGAGGCCACGGGCCTTCGCAACATCCACAAGCTGGGCCTGATGCGTCGGCTGTCTCGGAAAGTCATCGACAGCCGCATCGAGGCCATCGCCGAGTTCTCCGGCCTGGGCGATTTCCTGCACCTCCCGGTCCGCACCTATTCGGCCGGCATGCAGGCGCGCCTGATGTTCGCCGTGGCCACCGAGTTCGAGGCCGACATCCTGGTGCTGGACGAGTGGCTCAGCGCCGGCGACGCCGCCTTCGTGCAGAAGGCCGCCGATCGCATGCAGCGCATGGTCGAGGACGCCAAGATCGTCGTGCTGGCCACCCACGACCACGACCTGGTCCGCCGGGTCTGCAACCGCGTCTGCGAGCTGCAGGCCGGCAAGATCGTGTTCCTGGGCTCGACCGAGGACTGGCTCGTCCACCGCGAGGCCAGCGCCGCATGACTGCTCGTCTCCTGGCTCACGAGGACCTTGCCGGCCTGGCGCCCGAGGTCTGGCTGGCACGCCTGAAGCGCTCGGTCGTCGAGCGCACCCAGAGCGACCTGCTGTACCCGAACTTCCCGTCGGCCGAGATCCAGCGCCAGTTCGTCGGCTCGGCCTATGAGGACGCGCTGGACGAGGCCGGCAAGTTCTACGCCTTCGCCCAGGAGGCCATGGCCGACCGCGCGTACAAGGCCTCGACCGGCCAGGGCTATCTGGACTTCGGCTGCGGCTGGGGCCGGATCGGGCGGTTCTTCCTGCGCGACTTCGACGCCAAGGACATGGTCGGGGTCGATATCGATCCGGACATGGTGGCCTTCTGCGCCGGGGCCGACCTGCCGGGCCGCTTCGAGACCATCGCCAACGGCCAGCCGCTGCCGTTCGCCGACGGCCAGTTCCGACTGGTCACCGCCTATTCGGTCTTCACCCACCTGCCGCCGCACCTGTTCCGCGCCTGGCTGGCCGAGCTGCTGCGCGTGCTGGCCCCCGGCGGCCAGCTGGTGTTCACGGTCGAGCCGCCGCGCTTCCTGGATATGGTCGAGGCCATCGCGCCGGACGCCGACAACGCCTGGATGGCGGCCCTGTCGATCTACAAGGACCAGCTGCCGCAGCTGCGCGCGGACCTTGCCAGCGAAGGCATCGCCTATCTGGCCTCGGGCGGCGGCGACTATCGCGGGCCGGACGTCTATGGCGAGGCCGTGGTCACGCCCCGGTTCGTGGCCAAGGAAGCCGCGCCGCACGGCGGCGAGGTGGTGCGCTACATCGACGACCCCGCCCAGTTCTGGCAGGCGGCGGTGGTGATCCGCAAACGCGACCCGAACGCCAAGCAGGGTCTCTTCGCGCGTCTGGGCGCCTGGATGACGGGCAAGGCATGAGCGGTTTGCCGTCCGGATTGAAGCCTGGCCGCGACGTCACGGTCCAGGGCCTCGACGCCCAGGGCCGGACGATCCTGGCGGCGGCCGGCGGCGACCCGCAGATGATCTGGACCCCGACCCGCGAGCAGCGCGTGTCCTTGCGCGCCGCCAAGGCCGTGCGGATCGACCTGAAGCTCGAGGCCACCGATGGCCAACTGGTCGGCCCCGCGCTCTATGCCGACTGGGGCGACGGCTTTTCCGAGGATTCGTACACGCGCCTGAAGGCTGGCCCCGACGGCTGGTTCGCCTCGCTGCCGGCGCGCAGCTTCCAGCTGACCGCCGTGCGCCTCGACCCGTCCGAGGGCGAGTGCCGGTTCACGGTGTCCGACTTCAAGGTCACGCGCATCGGCGACCTGGGCACGGATCCGCGCGGCCTGCGCGGGGCGGCGATCCAGGCGGTCAAGCCGCTGCTGGGGCCGTTGCGCAAGCCGGCCGGCGCGCTGTGGCGGCGTGGCCGAGCGGCGCTGCAAGGCTCGCGCGCGCCGCGTGTCGGCGGCGGTGACGCCGGGCCGGTGCAGGCGACCTTCACCCACGCGCTGCAGGTCTCCAAGAACCTGCGCAGCCCGCACTTCGCGGCCCCGATCGCCGCGCCGATCGCCTTGCCGGCCGACGCGCCGAAGGTGGTGGCGTTCTACCTGCCGCAGTTCCATCCGTTCCCGGAGAACGACCTGTGGTGGGGCAAGGGCTTCACCGAGTGGACCAACGTCTCCAAGGCGCAGCCGCAGTTTCTGGGTCACTACCAGCCGCGCCTGCCGGCCGATCTCGGCTTCTACGACCTGCGCCAGCGCGACGCAGTCGCCCAGCAGATCGAGCTGGCCAAGGGCGCGGGCGTCTCGGCCTTCTGCTTCCACTACTACTGGTTCGCCGGGAAGCGCCTGCTGGAGCGGCCGATCGAGCTGGTCCTGGCCGACCCCACCCTGGATTTCCCGTTCGCCCTCTGCTGGGCCAACGAGAACTGGACCCGGCGCTGGGACGGCGACGAGAGTGACGTGCTCATGGGCCAGGACCACTCGCCCGAGGACGACCGCGCCGTGTTCGAGGACATGGCCCGCTACATCCGCGATCCGCGCTACCTGAAGGTCGGCGGCAAGCCGGTGCTGGTGCTGTACCGCCCCGAGATCCTGCCGGACAGCAAGGCCACCACCGACCGCTGGCGAGAGCAGGCGCGGGCCATGGGGATCGGCGAGCTGCATCTGCTGTGCACCACGGCGTTCGGCTTCCAGGACTATGCCAGCCACGGCTTCGACGGGATCATCGACTTCCCGCCGCACGCCATTGTCGAGGGCGAGATCACCCGGCAGGTGACGCCGCTACACGCCCAGTTCACCGGCAAGGTCTACGACTATCCCGTCGTGGTGCAGTCCAAGCTGGACGAGCTGTCGGCCGTGCCCGACGCCTTCGTGCCGGGGGTCATGCCGGGCTGGGACAACCAGGCCCGCAAGCCCTGGGCCGGCCACGCGTTCCACAACGCCGACCCGGAAAGCTACCTGACCTGGCTGTCGGGGGCGCTGGCCCACGCCGAGCGCAAGCATCCGAGGGGCGAGGCGATCGTCTTCGTCAACGCCTGGAACGAGTGGGGCGAGGGCGCTTACCTCGAGCCCGACCGCTGGTTCGGCCACGGCTATCTGCACGCCACCCGCACCGCGCTCAGCGCCTACACGCCGCGCCTGACCGACGCTCATCCGTTGGTGGCGACGGCGCAGGCGGGGTTCGCCAAGCGCGCCGAGGCGGTAACCCTGCTGCACCTGTTCTATCCGGAACTGATCGACTGGTTCGCCGAGCGCCTGGCTGCGACCGCCGACGTCCTCGACCTGATGATCACCGTGCCGGAGACCTGGGACGAGGCTGACCTGGCGCGCGTCCGCGGGGCTTTCCCGGCCGCGCACCTGGCCATCGCCCAGAACCGCGGCCGCGACATCCGGCCGTTCGTCGAGACCCTGCGTCGCGCCAAGGCCCTGGGCTATTCGGTGTTCTGCAAGCTGCACTCCAAGCGCTCGCCGCACCGGGCCAAGGGCGACCAGTGGCGGGCCGAGCTGGTCGACGGCCTGCTGGGCGGCGAGGCGGCGGCCCTGGCCCTGCGCGCCTTCGCCCAGGATCCGCAGCTGGGCCTGCTGGCCTCGTCGGAAGCGCGGATGCGGATCGGCGATCCGGACGTGATGGACAACAACCGCGTCGCCGTTGATCGCCTGACCGCCCGCATGGGTCTGAAGCCCAGGCCCGAGACGCCGTTCGCGGCCGGCTCGATGTTCTGGGGGCGGACGGAAGCCTTCGCGCCGCTCTCCGATCTCACCGACGCCGAGATCGGTTTCGAGCCCGAGCTGGGCCGCGTCGACGGCACCACGGCCCACGCGATCGAGCGCCTGACCGCCGCCATCGTCGCCCGCGCAGGCTATCGCGCGAGCTTCGAACTGTGAGCCCGATCAAGCGCCTGGTTCGCCGGGTCGGCCGCAAGCTGAAAGCCCTGGTCCCCGAGCCGCCGCTGCCGCCGGGGCTGGTCCTGACGATCGTCGAGGAAGACCCGGGCCAGCCGGTTCGGAGCGTCTGGTGCGCGCCTGCGTTCGGCGTCGTCTTCGATGCCAAGGGACGCGTCTTCGCCGAAACTGCGCGCTCGGCGCAGCGGCTCACGCCGACCCTGGATCGTCTGCCCGGCGCCCGACGCGAGGACGGCGAGACGCGGTTGGCCCTGCCCGAGAACAGCCCGACCCTGCCCGCGGGCACGGTGTTCATGGGGTGGGGCGCGGCGCACAACTACGCCCAGTTCCTGCTCGGCGCCCTGCCGGCGCTGATGACGGTCGACGCCGAGGTGCTGGAGCGCTTCCCGCCGATCGCCCCGCCGCTGTCGCCCTGGCACACCGATCTCCTGACCCTGGCGGGAGCCCCGTCGCCCACCGTGATCGACGCCTCGCTGGTCAGCCTGACTGAGGCGATGATCCTGGCGTCGCCGGCCCTCGGCCCAGGTCTCGATGTCGTCCGGACCCGGGTTCTGGCCGCCGTGCCGCCGGCCCAGGCCCGCCGCATCTATGTCAGCCGCCAGGGCTCCCTGAAGGCGACGCAGGAGACCGAAGCCTGGCTGGAAGAAGGCCTGGCCGCGCGGGGCTTCACGATCGTCCGGCCCGAGATGTCCTCGGTCCGCGAGCTGGCCGCCCTGTTCCGTGGGGCGGAAGTGGTCGTCGCGACCTCGGGCACGATCCTGGCCAATGTGCTGTTCTGCGCGCCGGGCGCGAAGGTGATCGAGATCCAGCCCGTCGAGCCGGCCGAGCCGTGGACGCGGGATCTCACCGCCCAGGTCGGGGCCACGTGGCGCGGCTTCGTCTCCGGGACCGGGGTCATCCCGCCCGAAGTGCCGCTGGAGCCGCGCCTGCGCCCGGCCTCGGCCTATGGCTGGCGGCTGGACGTGACCGCCTTCCTGGCCTTCCTCGACGGGCTGCTCTAGGACTCCAGGGTGGCCTCTTCGATCGATCTTTCCGGCGGCGAGCAGGTTCCCCTGGCCCAGGCCCTGCACGGCCCCGACCGGGCGGCGCGCACGCTGCTGATGAAGGGCGGCCAGCCCATTCCCCCCCGGCCGATGCTGTGGCCGTGCGCCGGCGACATGCTGAACGGCCTGCACGAACTGGGCGATCTCGTTGCGCCCGACGTCGACCTGCTGGTGCTCAAGCGCGTGGTGGCCGGCGGCACCGGCGCGCACCTGAAGCTGGATGGCCAGCTGGTCTATGCCGAGGGCGCGTACCCCTACTACATCAAGCACTGGTACGATCACGACATCACGCGGCCGGCCTGGGACTTCGACGCGCCGGTGCGCATCAGCCTGGACCGGGCCTTCGTGATCACCCACTTCAACTTCGTCTGGGGTCACTGGCTGACCGAGATGTACCCGAAGCTGTTCGTGATCCGGGCCTTGAACGCGGCCGGGATCACCGCGCCGCTGGTGCTGCCGCGCACCGCGCCGGGCTATGTCACCAAGATCATCCGGATGATGCTGCCAGAGCAGGAGATCGTCACCTACGACCATCGCGACGAGGCGGTCGAGATTGGCACGGCCCTGCTGCCGCACATGCTGCACCACAACTACGCCTTCCACGACTTCTTGCGCTGGAGCCTGGAGCGCGAGGCCCTGGCCTGGCCGCGCGGGACCGGCGAGGACATGATCTTCGTCAGCCGGGGCGGGGTGCGCACCGACCAGTCGTTCCGCGAACTAGCCAACGAAGCCGAGATCGAGGGCATCGCCACGGACCTGGGCCTGACCCTGCTGCGCCCCGAGACCAAGAGCTGGGTCGAGCAGGCGCGGATCTTCTCGCGGGCGCGGGTGGTGGCCGGCGAGTTCGGCTCGGGTCTGCACAACGCCCTGCTGTCGCCCGAGGGCTGCCAGGTCGTGTCGATGAACTGGCTGGTCGAGGTGCAGTCGCGGATCGCCAACTTCCGCCGCCACGACGTCGGCTACATCCTGCCGGCCGACGGCGAGGCGCGGCTCTACACGATCGCGCCGCAGCAGAACCAGCCGTTCACGATCGACCCCGACGAGTTCCGTCGCAAACTGGGTGTAGCGGTGGACCGGGCGGAGGCCCGCAAGGCCATGGCCGGCTGGGACGATGGCCCGCCGCCCGGCGAACCGGAGTTCCTGCTGTGAAGGCCCTGATGCTCGCCGCCCTGCTGGTCACCGGTCCTGTCTCGGCCGCCGAGCGGGTGTCGTTGATCAAGGCCTGCGAGACGCCGAAGGATATCGAGTTCCAGGGCGGCGGCTACGGCGGCATCTCGGGGATCGACTACGATCCGCGCAGCAAGCTGTGGGCCTTCATCAGCGACGACAAGTCCGAGCATGGGCCGTCGCACTTCTTCCTCGGTAAGCTGGACGTCAGGCCGGGCAAGGCCTGCGGGCCGGCGCTGACAGCGATGGTCCCGCTGCGTCGCGAGGATGGCCAGACCTTCCCCGACCGCAAGGCTGGGACCGAGGCGGCGGATGGCGAGGCGATCCGCTTCGATCCGTTGAGCGCCGAGTTCGTCTGGTCGACCGAGGGCGATTTCGACCACGGCTATCCGCCGGCCATCCGGCGGATGAAGGCCGATGGAACGCCCGTCGAGCGCCACATCGTGCCAGACGCCCTGACCTTCCACGACGGCGGCAGGACCGGCGCGCGCAAGAACGCCACCACCGAGGGGATTAGCTGGTCCGTTGACGGACGATCCCTGTGGGTGTCGATGGAATGGCCGCTGGTCCAGGACGGGCCGGTCCCGTCGGTGGCCGAGGGCGGGCTGACGCGGCTGAGCCGTCTGGACCGGTCCGGCAAGCTGCTCGCCCAGTACGCCTACCGCATCGACCCGGTGCAGGTCGCCTCGCCGGTGGGCGTCGGCGACAACGGGATCAGCGAGATCCTGACCCTGGACGACCATCGCCTGCTGGTGCTGGAGCGCTCGGGGATCAAGGAAGCCGACGGCCACTATAGTTATCATATCCGGCTCTACCTGGCCGATGTGGCCAAGGCCCAGGACGTGGCGAAAGTCGAGAGCCTGCTGGCGGCGCCGGTCCGGCCGGTCGAGAAGCGCCTGCTGCTGAACTTCGACAGCCTGGGCGTGCGGATCGACAACCTGGAAGCCATGGCCTGGGGGCCCCGCCAATCTGACGGGGCCCGCACGCTGGTCCTGGCGTCGGACGACAACTACGACGCCAAGCAGATCAACCAGGTCCTGGTGCTGCGGTTCACGCCGTAGGGAAGTCGGTCGATACCGCGACCTCGCGCCAGTCCTTCAGCACCGCGAGGTGGGCGGCCGCCACGGCTTCGGTCGCCGCCGCCGTGTCGCTGCCCAGGGGCAGGCGGACGGGCGGGTTGGGGGCATCGACGAACGCCATCAGCACCTGGGCCAGGCGGTTCGGATCACCGGGCTGGTTGTGGCTGACCACGGCCGCGTGGGCACGCACGGCGCCGGCCGTCTCGTTGTAGTCGGCGATGCTGGCCGGGCTGATGCTCAGCGAGGTCGCATCGAGGAAGTCGGTGCGGAAATAGCCCGGCTCGACGGCGGTGGCGAAGATGCCCAGCGGGGCCAGCTCGGCGGCCAGGGCCTCGGTCAGGCCCTCGACGGCGAACTTGGTCGAGCAGTAGACGCCGAAGCCCGGGCCCGAGCGCAGGCCGCCCACCGACGACAGGTTCAGGATCCGGCCCGAACGCTGGCGGCGCATGTGCGGCAGCACCGCCCGGGTCACGGCCAACAGGCCGAAGACGTTGGTGCGGTACAGCGCCTCGATCTCGGCGCCGGTGGCTTCCTCGACCGCGCCCAGCAGGCCGTAGCCGGCGTTGTTCACCAGGATGTCGATGCGGCCGAAGCGCTCGACGGCGGCCTTGGCGGCGGCATGGCCTTGCGCCGCGTCGGTGACGTCCAGGGCCACGGCCAGCAGGTTCGGGTGCTGACCCAGGCGGTCGGTGACGGTCTGGGGATTGCGGGCGGTGGCGACGACGGCGTCGCCGGCGGCCAGGGCCTTTTCCGCGATCAGGGCGCCGAAGCCGCGCGAGGCGCCGGTGATGAACCAAGTGCGCATGATGATCTCCTATTCCGTTGGCCGGGCGAGAGCGCCTCGGCGACGGACCAACATCTAGACCCACGCCTTAGATGAGATAATCTTCTCAGTTCTCGCCGATATAGTGAGCTTGATTCATCAATGCGTCCCGTCGCTCCCGCCGACCTGGCCAGCTTCCTGGCCATCGCCCGCCACAAGAGCTTCCGTCGGGCCGCCGACGAGCTGGGCTGCACGCCCTCGGCGCTGAGCCACGCCCTGCGCGGCATCGAGGAGCGGCTGGACCTGCGGCTGGTCAACCGCACCACCCGCAGCGTCGCTCTGACCGAAGCCGGCGAGCGGCTGTACGAGCGGGTGTCGCCGGCCTTCCGCGATATCGACGACGCCCTGGACGACCTCAACAACTTCCGGGGCCGGCCGATGGGCGCGCTGCGCATCAACGCCGCGCGCGGGGCGGTCGAGATGATCCTGCTGCCGGCGGTCACGCGCTTCATGGCCCAGCAGCCGGGCGTGACCGTCGAGATCATCGCCGACTCCGCCCTGGTCGACATGGTGGCCGAGGGCTGCGACGCGGGCATCCGCTTCGGCGAGACCATCGCCCAGGACATGGTCGCCGTGCCGATCGGTGGCCGCCAGCGTACGGCCATCGTCGCCTCGCCCGCCTTCTGGGAGACCCATCCCAAGCCGACGCGTCCGGAACAGCTGCGCGAGCTGCCCTGCATCCGCTTCCGCTTCGCCAGCGGCCGGTTCTATGCGTGGGAGTTCGAACGCGGCGGGGTCGAGCTGAACATCGAGGTCGACGGTCCGCTGGCAATCAACGATCAGCAGCTGACCATCCAGGCGGCGCTGGACGGGCTGGGCGTGACCTTCGCCTTCGAGGATCAGGTCGCCGACCTGATCGCCCAGGGTCGGCTGGTGCGCGTGCTGGAGGACTGGTGCCCCTATTACGGGGGCTTCTATCTCTACTATCCCAGCCGGCGCCGGACGCCGGCCCCGCTGCGAGCCTTCATCGACTTCCTGAAGGACGCCGCCTGAAGGACGACGATTAGTCGTTGCGGAACTTGTCCACGGCCTGGCGCAGGGCGCCGACATTGATCGGCTTGGCCAGGACCTCGATGCTCTCGAAGCCCTTGCGCGGCAGGTCGCCATAGCCGGTGGCGAACACGAACGGCACGCCCTGCTCGCGCAGCTGCTCAGCGACCGGGAAGACCATCTCGCCGCCGATATTGACGTCCAGCACCGCGCCGTCGGGGGCAGGCTCGCCGCTGCCCAGGAAGGCCAGGGCGTCGCCCACCGCGCCGAACGAGCCGGCGATCTCGCAGCCCAGATCGTCGAGCATGTCCTCGACCATCATGGCCACCAGCGCCTCGTCCTCGACGATCATCACCTTGGCGGATTTCATGCGGCCAGACTCATACGTTCGGAAAGCGGGGCGCGCAGGGTGTAGACGAAACCCTCCGGCGCGAAGTCCAGGGTGGCGGCGCCGCCCAGGTCGCGGGCCAGGCCGCGCTTGATCAGTTGCGAGCCGAAGCCCCGGTGCTCGGGCGGGTTGCTGACCGGTGGGCCGCCGACCTCGCGCCAGGTCAGGGTCAGCATCTGCGGCGAGGCGGTTTCGTCCACCGTCCAGCGGATGACGACCTTGCCCTCGGCCGTCGACAGGGCGCCGTGCTTGGCCGCGTTCACGGCCAACTCGTGCAGGGTCATGTGGACCGAGACCGAGGTCTCGGCGCTAAAGGTGATGGCCGGGCCGATGATGTCGAAGCGGTCGACTAGGTCGACGCTGAACGGGGCCAGGGCCTTGTCGAGGATCTCGTGCAGCTGGGCGCGGCCCCAGGCGCGGCGGGTCAGCAGCTCGTGGGCCTGGGACAAGGCGAGAATGCGGTCCTCGAACACCTCGGCGAAGGCTTCGGGCGTCGGCGTGGCGCGCAGGGTCTGGCGCGAGATCGACTGGACGATGGCCAGGGTGTTCTTCACCCGGTGGTCCAGCTCCTGCAGCAGGAAGGTGCCGTGGTGGCGGGCGTCGACCAGGCTGTCGTGCAGGCGGCCGCTTTCCAGGGCCGAGGCCGTGGCGCGGGCGATGACCTGCAGCTTCTTGACGACCTCGAGCGAGGGGATCTGTTCCTCGGCCCAATAGGCGCCGATCGCCGCGACCGGGTCCTCCATCCGCACCGGCGTCATCACCAGGCTTTTGACGAAGGTCGGCCGGTAGGCGTCGTGCGGGATGCGGTCATCCAGATAGATGTCGGGGATCACCACCGTCTGGCGGTTCAGCATGGCCCAGCCGGAGATGCAGGCGGTGAGCGGGAAGCGCTTGCCCTTCCACAGCGGGCCGATCGCGTCCTCGTCGAAGTACCAGCACTGCTCGTTGTCACGCAGGACGAAGGCTACGCCGTCGGCGCCCGAAACCCGGCGGGCGGCTTTGCGGACGACGTCGGCCACCTCGGCGATCGTGCGCGTCGCCGACAACGCCTCGATCGTTTCGATCAGCGTCATCAGGCCCGCGTCGGGCGCCGCCACTTCGTCTCGGAGCGCTAAGTCCAGCATGTCTCCAGCGTTGCACGTTGATTATAGTTGAAACCCTAACACGCAGGCGGCACCGGGCAAGCTGAGCCGCCGGTATACGTTTCGGATGTCGCTGTATCGGCCCCTATTGGCGTGGGCAATGCCATGCGTCGGATAGTCGACGAAGAGTGCGCGAGCACGTTAAGAACGTTGATAGGTCAAGGCTCTAGCCGGAGTCCGCGCGCTTGGCGGCGTGGGAAATCGCCGAGAAATGGGCATTACACGGCGCGTTTTCCGGCGCATGTCGCGCGTCAAACGGTCGCGGATGACCACGACCGTGACGGGTGGGGATAAGTGTCGGATACCGGGCGTTCAGCGCGCGTGGAGAGGCTCAGACGAGACGCGCGTCCAGCAGCACGGCGCCGGTCGCCAGGCCCGTCGAGATGTCGGCGAAACGGCCGGTCCGCAGCACGCCCTCGACCCAGACCGGGCCGGCGGCGTGGAACGTGGCGGCGTCCTTGGGCAGGACGTGGACGCTGTCGCCGCGCCAGTCTTCCGGACGTGTGGCCGTTGCCGGCTGGGCGTTGCGGTCGGCGGTCAGGGTGAAGAAGTGGCGCTGGTCCTGGCCGGCCGGCTGCAGCCAGCCCTGGAGGCGCACCTTGCGGCCGCTCATCTGCTGGAGGACCGGGGCGGCGATCGCACAATTAGGCGTTGCGGACAAAACTGCGCCAGAAAAGGCGACGGCCCCGGCGGTACCGATAAATGCGCGACGATCCATGCCCTGGCCCCATCTAAGATAACAATGATTTAGCAGGCGAAGATTACTTACGCTAGACGCGCGAGGACAAGGCTAAGTTCCCCTCAGGGGAATCAGGGCTAGTAGACCTGCTAGATTCAACCAGAAGCCGAAAGCTACAGGTCCTCGCCTTCGCTGAATCGTCATGATCAGAAGCGGGGCCAGAGCGGCAACCGCAAGGCTCATCGGGGCTAGGCGCCATCCGGTCAGCAAGGCGACGATCGCCGCCAGCGCCACATCGCCGCCGCCCATGCCCGTACTCATTTCCGGGTCGTTCCGCCGGGGACCCATCCGACGCAGCAGCAGCATGAAGGCCGCCACGGTCGCCGCGCCCAGCAGGTCGCCGGGCAGCTCCGACCATCGTGTCCAGGCGCGTAAGCCCAGCGCCAGCGCCGCCGCCAGTCCCAGGGCCGGGATCGGCAGGCGATAGCGCCGCAGGTCCACGAGGGCGAGATAGAGCAGGCAGTAGCCCAGGGCGGCGACCAAGGCCGCCTGCCCGGGCTGGGGCCAGGCCGCGGCGATCAGACCCACGCCCAGGCCGCCGGCCTCGCCCAGTGGGAAGGTGCGTGGGATCCTGCCGTCGCAGCAGCCGCGACGACCGCGCTTGAGCAGGTACGACAGCACGGGGACCTGGTCGCGGGCCCGCAGCGGCGTTCCGCAGCGGTCGCAGCGCGAACGGCCCCACAGGCGCGGCGCGCGCGGCCAGGCGGCGGCGAAGGTGGCGACGTAGAGCCCGATGAACGGGCCGATCAGCACCCAGAACAGCCGGGCGGGGAGCTCCATCAGGACGCCGCCGGCTGGCAGGCCGGGCGAGCGTCAGCCAAGGTCAGTCGGCGCCAGTCGTGGTCGCCGAACACCCGCTGTGGGGCGCCGAAATAGCGCACGCGCCGCCACAGGACCTGGTTGCGTCCGAAGCCGTCGCGAGCGGCGATGCGCAGCTCGATCACCTGGTTCGGGGCCAGCGGCTGGCGCGGGATGACCAGCGGCGGGGGTTTTTCGGGCTCCAGACGCGTCGCCTCGCGGCCGATGGTGGCCAGCATCCGCAGGCAGTCCTCCTCGGCGGCGTCGGCCTGCATCCTCGAGACCAGTTCGCTCAGGCGTTGGACCGAGAACACCGGTGCGTCCGGTGACGGCGGCGCGGGCGGCGGCATCACGGCGGCGAGGTCCTCGCCCAGGCGCGTGGCGGCCGGCTGGGCCTGGGCGGCGACCAGCACGGCGGCGGTGTCGGCGTTGATGTCCAGCTTGTAGGCGGTGTCGAACTGATCGACGGCGATGGTCTGGCCCTCCCAGTTGATGTCCTCGCGCCAGGCCGGCGCCTGGGGGACGCCGTCGCGGCGCAGGGTCAGCAGGGCCATCTCGGACGCGGACTCCAGGGCGATGGTGGTGTCGATGTTGTCCAGAGCCCGGCGCGCGGCGCGATCCTGGGTCACGGCCAGGCCGACGATCCCGGCCGCCAGGCTCATCAGCGAGAACGTCAGGATGGTGGTCAGGGCCAGGGTGAAGCCCCGCGCGCCCTTCTGTCGCCTAGCGCCCGGCACGCCCGAACCCCAGCGCCTTGATCCGCGCCGCGATCTCGTCGGTGATGCGGTCGGCCTCCGAGCGGGTCTCGACCAGCTGGGGCTTGAGGAACACCACCAGCTCGGTCTGTCGGTCGTTGCGGGTGGTCTGGCCGAACAGGCCGCCGATGATCGGCGCTCGGCTCAGCACCGGCAGGCCCGTGGCCCCGCGTGTGCGGCTGGACCGCAGCAGGCCGCCCAGCGCCACGACCTGGCCGTCGTCGACCTGGATGTGGGTGTTGAACCGGCGCTGCTGGATGGTCGGGGAGTCGATGCCCGAGGTGATGGTGTCGGTGACGTCGCTGACTTCCTGGGCGATGTCGATGAAGATCCGCCCGCCTTCGCCGACCCGCGCGGTGACGGTCAGGACGACGCCGGTGTCGCGATAGGCGACGCTGTTGACGATGCGGGCGTTGCTGGTGTCGGTGGCCTGGCTGGACTGGGTGATGATCGGCACCTGGTCGCCGACCTGCAAGGTGGCGGTCTCGTTGGCGGTGACCAGGATGCGCGGGGTCGAGATCAGCTCGACGTCGGTCACGGTCGACAGGGCGTTCAGCACCGCGCGGAAGTCGCCGTTGATGTAGCGCAGCGAAAGACCGGGGAAGCCCGCTGCGCCGGCGGCGCTGTCGCTGGCCGACAGCCCGCCCGTCAGCTTGCCGCTGTCGAGGAACGCCTGGACGCCGTATTTCAGCTGATTGTTCAGCGTGACCTCGGCGACCGTGGCCTCGATCATGATCTGCTGGGCCGGCACGTCCAGTTGGCGGACGATCTCCAGCACGCTCTGGTACTCGGCGTCGTCGGCGAACATCAGGATCGAGTTCGAGCGCTCGTCGGCGGTGATCGCGCCGTCGGCCCGGGGCCGGTTGGGACCGACCACCTGGCCCGGCGTCGGGGCGCGGGCGAAGAGCTCGCTCAGCGTCTTGGCGAAGTCGGCCGAGGCCAGGTTGGTCAGGCGCACCACGCGCAGGCGGCGGTCCGACGGCTCGGCCGGCTGGTCCAGGCGCTGGACCCATTGCAGGGTCTGGTCCAGCAGTTCCGGCGACTTGGCGGTGATGATCAGGGCGTTCAGGCGATCGACGACGATCATCTCGACCTGGCTGCCGACCGGGCCGGCCGCGCCGCCCATGACTTTCTGGACGTCGTCGGCCACGGCCTTCGCGGCCGCTCGGCGCATCGGATAGAACTGCACGCTGCGGCCGGCCAGCCAGTCGACGTCGAAGATCGCGGCCGCCCGCGCCAGGCTGCCGACCATCGACGGCGAGCCGGAGATATAGACCTGCTGGCGGGCCGGATCGGCGCGCAGGCGCGCTCCGCCCTCGGCCAGGGGCTCCAGCAGCTTGGCCAGCTCGGCGGCCCCCAGGTGGCGGGCCTGATAGACGGCCAGGCCGCCGGTCAGATAGGCCACGGGCGAACCGTCACCCGGCGCGATCGACGAGAAGGTCGGCGCGGCGCTGGCCGGCACGACGGCCACGCCGCCCCCGGCTCCACCGGCCAGGGCCGCGCCGCTGGCGCGCAGGGCCTGGTCGAACTGGGTCAGGATCTCGGCCTCGGTCAGCTCCCCGACCAGGCGTAGCGAGACCTCGCCCTGGACGCCGGGATCGACGCGGAACGAGCGGCCCAGGGCCTCGCCCAGCACCGCGTCGGCGGCGGCGGCGATCGGCGCGCGCTCCAGGGCGATGTTGATCTTCAGGCGCGGGGCGACGATGGCGTTGGGCGGCAGCGGCCGGGTGGTCGGCGGCGCGGCGGCGTCCATCCGCCAGCCTTCGCGCGGCGCTTCGGGCGCGGCCTCGGGGCGCGGATTGGCCGGATGTGGCGGGACGGAGGCGGGCAGGGCGACCTGGCCGTGCGGCACGCGCGGCGCGGCGCAGCCCGACAGCACGCTGGCCACCAGGCTCAGCGCCAGGCCGGCGCGCGAAAAGGCCCTCGCGCTCATTGGACGGTGATGTCGCGATCGCCGCCGACGCCGCCCGGACGGCCGTCGGCGCCCAGCGTCTGGAGCGTGAAGGCCGAGCCGTCGACGGTGTAGAGGAACGGCCGCGACCACGGATCGACGATCTGCTCGGGCTTGCGCAGATAGGGGCCGGCCCAGTTGTCGGCGCCGGGCGGAGCAGTGATCAGGGCCTTGAGGCCTTCCTCGACCGTGGGCGGGTGGCCGACGTCGCCGGCATAGAGTTCGACGGCGGCGGCGACCGACTGCATCTGCAGCTTGGCGGCGCGCGATTGGGTCTTGCCCAACTGGCCGATGGTCTGCGGAACGACGACAGCGGCGATTAAACCGATGATGGCGACAACCACCAGCATTTCGGTGAGCGTGTACCCCGATAGAGCTTTTCGGCCTCGCGCGGTCTTACGCCGCTGATAACAATGCGCCAAGTTCTAGCCTTCCACCCCAAAATCGATCGATATATGCCCCAAACCGATCCTTCTGATCTATCAGATGCTTCCAAATCGGGGACGGAGTCCATCGAGCTTCGACCGACGCTTGCAGCGCAGGCCGCGATTGCTGCCGGACAACTGGCCGACATGCTGGACCTGCCGGCCTCGCGCCGCGAGCGCCTGGTGCAGAGCGTGGGGCTGACGGGGCAGCCCGCCGCGGTGGTCGCCAACCAGCTTGGCCTGGCGCCCGAGACCACCATCGCCGAGGCCTCGGCCGGCCTGCACGCCACCCCGATCTGGGCCGAGCCGCTGCCCTCGCGCCAGGACCTGGCAGGCGGTCATGGCCTGAACCCGCGCTTCCTGCTGGCCCACCACGCCGCCGTGCTGCGCGCCGACGCCGAGGGGCTGGTGGTCGGTCTGGTCGACGCCGGGGTCGAGGCCGCGCGGCGCGGCATCCGCTACGCCGCCGATCGACCCGTGACCTTCGCCACCCTGCCGTTCTCCGCCTGGCGAAACTTGAGCGCCCGCGCCCTGCACGACGGGCCGGAGATCGAGACGGAAACCGCCGCCAACCCTGATCCGGCCGCGCGCGACGCGCCGGTGGTGACCTATCTGGACAGCCTGCTGGAACGCGCCGTCGCCGAGCGGGCCTCGGACATCCACCTGGAGCAGAAGATCGACCGCTGCATCGTCCGCTTCCGGATCGATGGCGACCTGCGCGACGCCGACATCCTGCCGGCCGCCTTCGGCCTGGGCGTGGTGGCGCGGGTCAAGGTGCTGGCCGATCTCGACGTCGCCACCGTGCGCTCGCCCCAGGACGGCCGCGCCATGGCCCCTGTGCGCGGCGAGACGATCGACATGCGGATCTCGACCACCCCGACCGTGCACGGCGAGTCGGTGGTCATCCGCCTACTGGCCCGGCAGGGCGTCGACTTCACCCTGGACAGCCTGGGCTTCGACCCGGACTTCGTCGCCGCCCTGGGCCGCCAGTTGCGCAAGCCGCACGGCTTGATCCTGGTCACCGGCCCGACCGGCAGCGGCAAGACCACGACGCTCTATGCGGCCTTGCGCCGTCTGGGCACCCGCCAGCGCAAGGTGCTGACCGTCGAGGACCCGATCGAATACGTGTTCGACGGCATCAACCAGACCCAGGTCAACGAGGCGGCGGGGGTGTCGTTCGCCTCGGCCCTGCGCGCCTTCCTGCGCCACGACCCCGACGTCATCCTGGTGGGCGAGATCCGCGACTCCGAGACCGCGCGACTGGCCGTGCAGGCGGCCCTGACCGGCCACCTGGTCCTGGCCACCCTGCACACCAACGACGCCGCCACCGCCCCGGCTCGCCTGATGGACATGGGCGTCGAGGGTTACCTACTCTCCAGCGTGCTGGTCGGGGTGTCGGCCCAGCGGCTGATCCCGCGCCTTTGCCCGGCCTGCTCGACCGTTCGTCCGGCGACGGAGGAAGAGCGGGCCCTGTTCTCGCGCCATGGCGCCGCGGCGCCCGAGGCGGGCCTGCGCGAGCCGCGCGGCTGCCGCGAGTGCGACGAGACCGGCCGGATCGGCCGCGCCCCGATCGGTGAGACCTTCGACAACGACACCACCATCGAGCGGCTGATCGCCACCGGCGCGCCGACCGCCGACATCCGCGCGCACCTCGCCGCTAGCCCCGGCTTCGCGGCCATGGCCCGGCGGGTGCTGGACCGGGTTGGACGCGGCGAGCTGTGCCTGGACGACGCCTACCGCACGGTGGGCCTGTGACGACCTTCGCCTACCGGGGCCTCGACGGCCAGGGACGGCCCGTGCGTGGCCGCCGGGCGGCCCGCGACGAGACCCATCTGCGCGACCTGCTGCTGGGCGAGCAGATCACGCCCCTGGCCATCACGCGGGGCGGGGATTGGGGCGAGGGCGCCTCGGGAAGCCTGAAGCTGGACGACGCCTCGGCGGCGGGCCTGGCCACCGACCTGGCGCGGTTCATGCGCAGCGGCCTGTCTCTGGGCCAGGCCTTGCAGCTGATCGAGACCGGCGGCGACCAGCCCCGTCAGGCGCGGTTGGCGAGGCGTCTGCACGAGGACCTGCTGCGCGGCCTGTCGCTGTCGGCGGCGCTGGAGGCCGCGCCGGGGCGCACCGGCCGCTTCCTCCAGGCGCTGGCGCGAGCGGGCGAGACGACCGGCCGCCTGCACGAGATCCTGGCCGGCGGCGCGGTGGCGCTGCGGGCCCAGGCGGCTCTGAAGCGGCGGCTGCTGACGCTGGTGCTCTATCCGCTGTTCGTCCTGTTCATGGCGACGGCGGCGATGCTGATCTTCGCCACCGTCGTGCTGCCGGCCCTGGAGCCGGCCTTCAACAGCGTCGGGAACCTGCCGGCCTCGACCCGCGCGGTGCTGACGGGCGGGGCGGTCCTGCGGGCCAGCGCGCCCTATGTCGGGCTCGTCGTGACCGTGGTCGCCCTGGCGATCGCCGGCCTGGCCCCAGTGCGGCGCTTCGTGCTGGAGCTGGGCGAGCGCCTGCTGCTCAGCCGCCTGGGCGGGGGCATCCTGGCCGACGCCCTGTTCGCCAGCCTGGCCCAGCGCCTGTCGATCGCCCTGCTGGCCGGCGTGCCCACGATCTCGGCCTATCGGGTGTCGGTCATGGCCATCGGCGTCAACGCCGTGCGCCGGCCGCTGGAGGCGCAAGACCCGCGCCTGGCCGAGGGCGCGCGGCTGTCCGACGCCCTGGCCGCCTCGCCGCACGCGCCGGCTCTCCTCTTGAACCTGACCCGCGTCGGCGAGCAGGCCCAGGACCTGCCGCGTGTGCTGGGCGAGGCCGCGACCACCCTGTCCGAGCGCGCCCATGAGCGCACCGAGCGGCTGCTATCGTTGCTGACCCCGGCCATCGTGCTGCTGATCGGCCTGCTGGTCGGCGGGGTGGTGCTGGTGATCTTCCAGGGGCTGCTGTCGATCAGCGCCGGGGTCGAGCCATGAGGAAACGGGGCGCGCGGGGTTTCATCCTGGCCGAGGCCATCGTCTCGACGGCGATCGCGGGCTTGGCCGCCACCCTGGCCATCGTCGTGCTGATCACCGTCTCGGGCCAGCTGGAGAAGGCCTCGGCCGAACGCGGCGCCGCGCGCCTGACCCAGGCGGTCTACGAGGAGGCGCGGCTGGCCTCGGCGGCGCAGCTGAACGGCGTCGCCACGGGCCAGATCGGCAAGTATTCGTGGCTGCGCAAGGGCGCGGGGCCGGTGGAGCGCGACCTGCCTGACAGCCCGGTCGATGTCCGCATCGACGTGCGCTGGACCGTGCGCGGCAAGCCCTACAGGCACAGCGTGCGCGCGGTGATCGCGCCGGCGAGCGCCCGATGAGGCGGCGCGGCGCCAGGGGTTTTGCGCTCTCGGAGACCTTGGTGGCCCTGGCCATCGGGGCGCTGATCCTGAGCCTGCTGCTGGCCCTGCACGTCAACTATGTCGGCTTCACCGGCAGGCTGACGGCCGGCATCCTCGACGCCCGCAACGCCGGGCGGCTGAACACGCAGCTGAACGCCGATCCCTGCGCCGAGCCGGGCGCGACGTTCGTCGAGGACGACAACGGCGTGGCCGTGGCGACGGGCGACAGCGCTGGCCGGGTGCTGACCCTGGAACCGGACCAGCCGCGCCTGGGCCACGTCCGGCTGGTCTCGGCCGCGCTGGGTTCCCTTGACCTGCGGGACTCGGTAAGCCTGAGACTGGTCGGAGCGACGGACGCTAGCGGCCAGGCTCGCCCGGGGCGTTCGGCGGTGATCGTCGAGACCCCTCGCGAGATCGTCGCAACGGGGGCGATGCGCTGTGATCTGCCCGAAATCTGCGCCAGCGCGGCCGGCGGTTCGTGCCGCGCGGCCAAGGCCCCGGTAACCCCCGCGCCATGAAGTCCCGCGCCCGCTTCAAGGCCTTCGCGCCACCGATCCTGGACCTGACGCCGCCGGCCTCAGTGCGGCCCGCCGCGGCGCCGTCGGAGCTGTTCGTGCAGGCGGTCGACCTGCCGGTCGCGGCGCTGAAGGACGCCCGCGCCGCGGTGGCCCTGCAACTGGACCGCCTGTCGCCGCTGCCGCCCGGCGAGGGCGTCGCGGCCGTCGCCCTGATCGGGCCGGCCGAGGCCAACCTGACCCGCTACGCCGTGGCCGTCGCGCCGCTGGCGATCTTCACGCCCACGCCGGGCGGCCGACCGCTCAAGCGCGTCTGGCTGGATGGGACGCTGGAGGGCGAGACCTATCGTTTCCGCTTCGACCATCCCGAGACCGCCGGCGAGCGCGCCGAGGGCATCCGGGGTTATCTGCAGGTGGTCGCCATCAGCGCCCTGTGCCTGATCCTGATCCTGGGCGGGGCCAGCATCGGCCTGGACCAGCGCCTGGTCGGCGACCAGGACCGGTTGGAGCGGACCCGCGTCGGCGTCGCCGCCGCGCGTCGGCAGGCCCAGGCCCAGTCGACGGCTGCGCGGCGCTGGGCGCAGCTGGGCGAGACCAACCAGGCCGGCCGGGTCGGCTGCGTCTTCGACCGCCTGGCCGCGGGCGGGCAGGGGCGGGCTTATCTGTCGGCGCTGTCGATCACGCCGAGCCTGACCACGGTCAACTATAGCACCGCGCCGACGCCGGAGCGCCTGACGGCCCTGGCTACGCTGGGGCTGGCGCCGAGCGCGCCGTCGCCCGGACCCGTCGCGGCGCTTCCCGTTACGCCGTCATCGGCCGCACCCGCCTATGGCGTGCCCGGAGGCTTCCAGTCGGCGCCCGGCTATCCGAGGCGCGGTCCGCCGCCGCCGCGCAGCGCGCCGGGGCAGGGCGGGTTCTATCCGGGTGTCGTGTACGGACCGACCTCTGGCGCAGGCAGCGGGTTTGTCGATCCGGCGAGCGCGATGGGGCCGCCGGCGCCGATCGCCGAGACCGTCACCCTGACCCTGGCGCGGTGGGCCTGCCCATGAGCGAGGCGCCGCGCCTGACGACCCCGGCCCTGGCCGTCCTGACCCTGGTCGCGGTCCTGGCCCTCGCCGGCCTGACCGTGCACGTCGGGCTGCAGCTGCGCGAGAAGACCGATCTGGCCACGGAGCAAGCCGCCCAGGCCGACCAGCGGGCTCGCTACCAGCACATCGCCGCCCGGTCGCTGGGCGGGCGGGCTCTCGTCCTGGACAAGGCCTCGGCAGGCCCGGCGCTGGAGCGGACGATCGAGGCCGACCTGCGCGCCGCCGGCCTGCCCGACATGACCGCCACGGCCCTGGAGTTCACCGCCCTGAAGCCCGGCCTGTCCCTGGCGCGGGTCAAGGTCTCGGGCCTGGCCAGCGCCGACGGCGTCGCACGCTGGAGCCGGGCGGTGGCCGCCAAGGACGACACCCTGGTCCTGGAAGGCCTGACCATGAAGACGCCGCCGACGATCAGCCCGCGCGCCGAGACCGTCGCGGAACTGACCGTGCTGGTCCGTCTGCGCTCGGAGCGTCGGCCATGATCCAGAGAAACCTGGCCTTGGGCGCGCTGCTGGCCTCGGCCGTGATCGGGGCAGGCCTGGCCTATGGCCTGGCGCGGCCGGACGCGGCGTCGCCGACCTCCAGCGGGGGCATGGTCGTCGGGGCTGCGGTGCGGCCCGCCGCGACCGAGGTGACGGCCCCGTCCGTCGCCCGCCGCCTGGCCTTCGCCCCGCCCGGCGCGCTGGAGGCCCAGGCGCTGGTCGAGACCACGCCGCCGACCCTGGTGGGCCTGGTACGCGGCCAGCGGACGGTGGCGATCCTGACCCTGCAAGGCCAGTCGGCCCGCTTGGGCGTCGGCGAGAGCCTGCAAGGCTGGAAGGTGTTGGCGATCAGCGACCACGGCGTGGTCGTGCGCCGGTCGGGCAAGCCGGTGCGGCTGGAGCTCTACGGCCGCTAGGCGGGCGTCCAGCGCATGTCCTGATAGACCTCGTCGGCCGCGGTCATCTCGAAACCGAGGCGCGCATAGAGGTTCGCCGCCGGGTTGTCGCGAGCCACCTGCAAGGTCATCGCCAGTCCGGCGGCGTGGGCTTCGTCCTGCAACTGACCGATCAGGACCGAGCCCAGGCCCTGGCCGCGCCAGTCCGGCGCCAGGGCGATATCGACCAGGTGCAGGCGCCTGTCGCCAAGGTCGCTGACCAGGCGGCCGATCGCCGTCCCGTCGGCCTCGACGATCTCGCGCCGCGCGTCGGGATACTGGGCCTGATGGCCTGTGCTCTGGGCGTGGAACTGCTGGCGCATCATCGTCTCCAGCATGGGCTCGGGCAGGCCCAGCGCCGCGAACGGGGTGGCGCGGACGGAGGAGAACAGCGCTTGCAGGAAAGGTTGATCCGAAACGTTTTCCGCACGGCGGACGAGCATGGCGGCTTGGCCTTCGCGGTCTTTGGAGGTCATAGTCGGAGCCTCAAGATCAAAGCCCGTAAAGAGCGCCTATTCGATGTCTGACGTTATCGCCGCCCTCACCGCCGATCGGTTCTCGTCCCATGTCGGCGAGCTGTTCCAGCTGGGCGACACCGAGCTGTCCCTGACCTTGGTGGGCGTCGAGGCGCATGAAGCGCCTGAAGGCGAGCGCGCGCCCTTCACCCTGGTGTTCCGGGGGCCCAAGTCCCCCTGGGCGCAGGAAAGCCTGTGGCCGGTGAAAGGGCCGGATGGCGCGGTGCACGAGATCTATATCGCGCCGATCCACACGCCGAGCCCCGACTGCCAGGACTATCAGGCCGTCTTCAATTGAGATCGTCCGCGCTCTTCTCGTCGAGAAGAGCGCGGGATCGACCGCCGATCAGTTGCGCGACGGATAGATGCCGCTGAGCGAGATGCAGACCGTCAGCGCCAGGTAGGGCTGCCGGTTTTCGTGCGGTTGCGTGCCCCCTTGGGCCACCAGGGTCTGGGGCGCCATCGGCGCCAGGGACGAACTGGTCGCCTTGTAGGGAAGGAAGGTCGGCGCCGCGCCCGAGGTCGCCGTGCCCACGGCGTTGCCGAGGATCATGGCGTTCGTCGGGGTCGAGACGTTGGCCGTGGCGGCCGCGGTCGTGCTGGCGTTCATGAAGTGGATATGCTGCGGCATCTCGGTGCTGATCAGCGTATGGGAATACTGGCCCAACACTTCGCCCAGGACCACGCTCTGACCCGAGACGCCACTCCCCTGGTGGAGGGGCGTGCGGGTGCGCAGGTCCGGAAGGGCGAAGTTGGTGGTGCCGTTACCGCCGTACGTGGTGCCCAGCAGCGAGAACAGGGCCTGGTTCTGCTGGATGGACAGTAGCTGTCCGTTGCAGAACGCCCAGTTCTTGGGCGGGAAGTTGAAGCTCATGATGCGAAGTTCGCCCATGTATTGCATGGCCATGGCGAGGCGCTCCGAAAGATTGAAGGGCGCTTAGTTGCGCGCCGGGAAGGCGCCTTGCAGCGCGATGCAATAGCTCACCGTCAGCGAAGGCATGACATTGTTGTGGGCGATGCTGCCACCGGCGATGCTCACCGTTTGCGGCGACATCTGCACGTTGGCCCCGCCGGCGGTGTACATCAGGCCTTGGCTGTTCTTCTGGAAGTTGCCCGTATAGGCCTTGGCCAGCTGGTTGCTGGCCGGCGACAGCGCCGTGCCCGTGCCGTTGACGACGGAGAGGGCGTGCGAGTGGGTGGGGATTTCGGTCTGCAGCAGGGTCACGCCAGCCGAACCGCCGGTCTGGCCCAGATCATAGATGCTGAGCCCGGGGCCGGGCTGGTTGCGGCCGACGTGGAGCGACGCCGAACCTTGCAGGTTCGGCAGGGCGAAGTTCGACGTACCGTTGCCGCCATAGGTCGTGCCCAGCAGCGAGAAGAGGGCGGTGTTCTGCGAGATCGGCAGGATCTGGCCGTTGCAGAGCGCCCAGCCGGCCGGCGCGAACGGGAAGGCGAAGATGCGGATTTCCGCGAGAAACTGATCGGACATGAAGGGGTTCCTCGAGCTGGCGGTCAGTTCTGCGACGGGAAGATGCCGTACAGCGCGATGATGAAGTTCACCGCCAGATAGGGCTGCATGTTCTCGTGCGGCTGGTTGCCGCCGACCTGCGTCGTGCTGTTGGCGGAGGCGACGGTCTGGGCGCCGCCGGCGGTCGCGTATTCGGGGATGGTGCTTCCGGTCTGCCCCGCGGCGAGCACCGTGCCGGTGGTGGGTGTGCCGGTGTCGCCCGGGAGCGTGGTGGCCAGCACGGTGTGGGTGTGCTGCGGGATCTGATTGAGCGTCAGGGTGACGGTTTCCACGCCGGCCTTTTCGCCGAGGGTGTAGGTCGTCCCCGCGGACGTACCCCAGTGGGTCACGACGCGCCCGCGCAGGTCAGGGATGCCGAACGTGTTGACGCCGTCCCCGCCGTAGGTCGTGCCGACCAACTGGTACAAGGTCTCGTTCTCGGCGATCGCTACGAGCTGGCCATCGCACATCGCCCATCCTGCTGGCGCAAAGTTCCCGCCAAACATGCGAATTTCACCGACATACGGCTGGGTCAAGACGTTCCTCCCCCACTTTCTAGTGAACTATTCTGTGGTCGGTTCTTGCCGTCACGATACGATCTGCGCGGCCTAAGTACAGAGAAATTGACGCGTTCGATGAACATTGTTTTCTGAGATCGCCGACACTGGCACAGCCCCCAGGGTGTGTCAGGTTGTCGCAGTCTCGGAGCCGAACGTGTCACCCCTCAGCACACGCGTCAATCGTTCTCGATCAAGGGCTCCCTCCCAACGTGCAACGACCAGGGTCGCCACGCCGTTGCCGACCAGATTGGTCAGGGCGCGGCACTCGCTCATGAAGCGGTCGACGCCGACCAGCACGGCCAAGGCCGCGATCGGGATGTCGGGGACGACCGCCAGGGTCGCGGCCAGGGTGATGAAGCCCGCGCCCGTCACGCCGCTGGCGCCCTTCGAGGTCAGCATGGCCACGCCCAGCAGGGCCAGCTCCTGACCCAGCGTGATGTGGGTGTTGGTCGCCTGGGCCAGGAACAGGGTGGCCAGGGTCATGTAGATGTTGGTGCCGTCCAGATTGAAGCTGTAGCCGGTGGGGATCACCAGCCCGACCACCGAGCGGCGGGCCCCGGCGTTCTCCAGCTTCATCATCATCTGCGGCAGCACGCTCTCCGACGAGCTGGTGCCCAGCACGATCAGCAGCTCCTCGCGGATGTAGGCCAGGAACCGCAGGATCGAGAAACCGCACGCCCAGGCGATCAGGCCCAGCACCACCAGCACGAACAGGATCGAGGTGAGGTAGAAGGTCGCCACCAGCGCGCCCAGCTGCATCAGCGCGCCGATGCCGTACTTGCCGATCGTGAAGCCCATGGCCCCGAACGCGCCGATCGGCGCCAGGCGCACCACCACCTGGATGATGCCGAAGAACAGCTTGGACGCGTCCTCCAACACGTTGGCGACCTTGTCGCCAAAGTCGCCCAGCCGCGTGCAGGCAAAGCCCGTCAGGATGGCGATCAGCAGCACCTGCAAGAGGTTGCCCTCGGAAAAGGCCCCGAAGAAGGTGTCGGGGATCAGGTGCAGCAGATAGGCGACCAGGCCCTCGCCGTGCTTGGCCTTTTCTAGGTAGCCGGCGGCGATGGTCGGATCCAGGGTCTTGGGATCGATGTTGAAGCCGGCGCCGGGCTTCAGGGTGCGGCCGACCAGCAGGCCCAGGATCAGGGCGAAGGTCGAGACGACCTCGAAATAGAGCAGCGCTTTGACGCCCACCCGCCCGAACGCCTTGATGTCGCCCATCCGGGCGATGCCGCCGGCCACGGTGCAGAAGATCACCGGCGCGATGACCAGCTTGATCAGCTTGATGAAGCCGTCGCCCAAGGGCTTCACCGCCACCCCGATCTTCGGCCACAGCGCGCCCACCAGTATGCCCAGTGCGATGGCGATCAGGACCTGGACATAGATCGATTTCAGATGCCGCACCGCGTTCGTCCCCCGGAGCCTTTTCGACGGGGTTCGCACGCCCGCCATCTTGCGCTATTGACCCTGCGCCTCGCACGCGAAGGCCCAGTAGCTCAGCAGGATAGAGCAGCGCTTTCCTAAAGCGAAGGTCGGGGGTTCGAGTCCCTCCTGGGCCGCCAAGGCGAGGCTATCGTCCCTTGCGCCTCGCGGGAGCGTCGTCCTTCTCGACAGGTTCGGCCACGGGGGCCTGCTTGGCCTTGGCCGGGCTGGCGGCGGGTTTGCTCGGGGCCTTGACCGTCCTTGGCGCCTTGGTCGGGCGAGGCGGGCCGGCCTCGGTGAGGTCGCCTTTGAAGTCCGGGGCTCTCATGGCCAGCTTCCCTTCGTATCCGCCCGGACCGAATACTGCTTTCGGCAAGAGTTCCGCGTGGGCGTTGTCCAGGAGGTGGGCGGGCATATTGTCGAACAGCTCGTGCCTCACCGCGAGTTCGGTGAAGGCCTTGCCCGGCGGAGACACGGCGGCGTTGTAGTACAGGAGCAGCAGCTCGTGGTTCGACAGCAGGGACCGCAGGAGCTTGATGTACTGCGGCGCTTTGGGAAACCTCTCGACCAGGACGATGGTGTTGAACAGATATCGGAAATAGTGCGCGAGTTCGGGGTGGTTCCGGAGAACGACGCCGAACGCGTGGACGATCGCCTTGTCCTCACCGCCTTTCGGCAGCTTCCCCTGCTTCTGGCGATAGAGCTTTCTGATTTCGCTGTAGATCACCCGGAAGGCGTCGCGTCCGCGCGCGGTTTCCTGGGTAACAGGGTCGGTGACCTGAAGGGCGCCGACCAGATCGTTGTGGATGGTCAGGGCCTGGTAAAAGGCGGTCTGGCTGTTCTGTTCGCTCAATGCGTCGGCGGAGCGCTCGAACTGCGTCCGGGATTCCTTCAGTTCCTTCCTCTGCAGGACCAGCGTGTACAGCAGCGCCAGGAAGGTCAGAAAGGTCAGGAGCGGGTTCAGGACCCCGCCGAAGAAGTCTCCGTTCTGGCCCATCTGTTCCAGGTCGAGGGGCGGGTGTCCCAGAGCCCATGCCGCCCCGGCGATGAGGCCGGCCGCGATGACGACCATGGCGACCATCGAAGTCCAGAACAAGCTGAAGCCGCGCTTTTCATCCCCGGCCTTTGCTGGCGGGGCTGTCGAATCCGTCATGGGTTTGTTCCGTTATTCGTCGACATCTCTCCATAGTCGATGTTTTTGGATTAACAATCCTTGGTAGAGTTTGGTGGATTTAGCCAAAATGCGTAGGCATAGGAATCCCATATAATGATGACGCTGTAGTCAACTTTGAATGTGAGATTGTGAACTATTGTGAATATCCTGAACGTTAGAGTTCTATTCAGGACTCGCGGCGATTTTCCGCCCGCTCAACGGGATTAAGGTAAGGGACGCTGCGCGGCTTGGACTAGGGTGTCCTGAGCATGCAGCCAGAAACAACCCCACGGCTCGAGTGAGCATTGTCGTCGCGGTCGGGGAGCCGCGACTTCTACTGGGGTTAGTCAGATGCCGGATCTTTACAGTGTTCGTTCTCCGTCCCGCTCAGGACGGAACCCTCGGCTATGGGCGGGTGTCTCCGCGCTGGCCCTGGGCGTCGCGGTGCTGGCGCCCGCCGCCGCCCACGCGGCCAATTTCACGGCCGGCACGGAGGCCGAGCTGAAGGCGGCGATCCTGGCCGCCAATGCCTCGACCGACGGCAGCTCGACGATCCAGCTGAGGGGCGCCATCACGCTGGCCAGTCCGAACGATCTGCCGGCGGCGACCAAGGCCATCACCCTCGACACCAACGGCTTCACGTTGAGCGGCGCGCGGTTCGACAGCCCGGCCGCCTTGAGCGTCATCGGCGCGGGCCAGGCCAATTTCTCGGGAACCATCAGCAGCGTCGGCGATCTCAACGTCACCAACGCCACGATGCGGGTCCTGTCGGGTGGCAAGGTCACCGGCGGCGCAGCCGTCCTGACCGCCGCGACCCTGGCGGTGGACGGCGCGGGCAGCCAGCTGACGCTCAACACGCTGCAGACCAGCAACGCGACCAACAGCGGCGTGTCCACGATCCAGGTCACCAACGGCGGCGTCCTCGACATGGTGGGGACGTCGGCCACCTGGGCGAGAGCCACCGGCTCGGATGTGAACGTGACGATCTCCGGGACCGACTCCCGCCTGCACACGGCCAGCACCGTGACCCTCGGCACGGGCCTGGCCACGCTCACGGTCTCGAACGGCGGGACGATGGCTATCGACGGCCGCTTCATCCTCGGCGCGCCGACCGGGACAAGCATGCACAGCGTCACGGTCACCGGCGCGGGCTCGAGCCTCTCGGTGAGCGGCGCCGACCTGACGATCTCCCGCGGCACGCTCGACATCCTGGCGGGGGCCCACGCCAGCGCCAATTCCATCGTCATGGGCGCCTCGTCCAGCAACCTGACCTCGACCCTGACGGTCGCGGGCGGCTCGGTGTTCGACGTCGCCGGCGCGGTGAAGGTCGGCACGACCACCGGCGGAGCCACTCCAGTCTCCACCCTGGTCCTGAACACCGGCGGCGTCCTCAAGGCCGGCGGCCTGGTCACGCTGGGCGGGGACTCCACCCGCAAGGGCGAACTGGTGATCGGCGGGAGCGGCGCGGCCCTGGCGGCGGGCAGCTTGAGCGCCGACGCCGGCGTGTTCATCACGGCGGGCAACGGCAAGCTGACCTTCAACCACACCGGCGTCGGCTACGACTTCACCGTCCCGATCAGCGGCGGCGGCGTCATCGACCACAAGGCGGGCGACACCCGTCTGGGCGGCGACAATTCCGTCTTCACCGGTGCGATCCACATCAACGGCGGCACGCTGCACGTGGACGGCAAGCTGGGGAGCGCGGCCTCGACCCTGGACATCCAGGCGGGCGGCGTGCTGGCCGGCGTGGGGACGGTCGGCGGCGACGTCACCTCGGTCGGCGGGACGATCGCGCCGGGCAATGGCGGCCCCGGGACCCTGACGATCGCGGGCAAGCTGACGCTGGACGGCGCCTCGACCCTGAACCTCGAGTTCGGCCAGTCCGGCGTGGCGGGCGGCCCGCTGAACGACCTGCTGAAGGTCGGCGGCGACCTCGTCCTGGACGGTGTGGTCAACGTCACCCGGACGTCCGGCGGCATATTCGACGTGGGTCTGTACCGCGTGGCCTCGTATGGCGGCGTGCTGACCAATAACGGCCTCAGCGTAGGCGCGACGCCGGCCGGCTCGACGGTCAGCGTCCAGACCGGAATCGCCGGCCAGGTGAACCTGATCAACACCGGCGGCCTGGCCGTCAACTTCTGGGATGGCGACGGGGCCGGGAACGCCGCGAACAACCGCGTCGACGGCGGCGGCGGGACCTGGTCGCCGGCGAACAGCAACTGGACGGTCGCGACCGGCGCGGCCAATGCGACCATGACCTCGAACGCCTTCGTCATCTTCGCCGGCGTCGGCGGCGCGGTGACCACCAACGGCGCCAACAATGTCAGCGGCCTGCAGTTCGCCGTCGACGGCTATCACCTGTCGGGCGGCGCCATCGGCATCGGCGCCGGGACCTCCACCATCCGCGTCGGTGACGGCACGGCGGCCGGTGAGAGCTATGTGGCGAGGATCGACGGTCCGTTGCGCGGCTCGGCCAAGCTGGTGAAAAGCGACCTCGGCACGCTGATCCTGAGCGGCGGCAACACCTATTTCGGCGGGACGCAGGTGTCGGCCGGCGCGCTCTATATCAACGGCAACCAGTCGACGCAGACGGCCGCGAATGTGGTCGAGCTGCTGGCGACCCTGGGCGGCGTCGGCCGGCTGGGCGGCGACCTGACCGTGAACGGGACCCTGGCCCCGGGCGACCTGAATGCGCCGGGGACACTGACGATCGAGGGCGACCTGATCCTGGCCTCGACCGCCAAGCTCCGTTACCGCCTGGGCGAAGCCGGCGTCGCCGGCGGCGCGCTCAACGACCTGCTGGTGGTGCATGGCGACCTGACGCTGGACGGCGCGCTGTCGGCGACCAATCCGAGCGGCGCGCTGCTGGGACCGGGCCTGTACCGTCTGATCGACTATACCGGCGCTCTGACCGACAACACGCTGGCCATCGGTAACGTGTGGACCGGTTACGACGCCTCGATCCAGACCTCGGTGGCCAAGCAGGTGAACCTGGTAGTGGCTTCGCCGCCTCCGCCTCCGCCCCCGCCACCTCCGCCACCTCCGCCGCCTCCTCCGCCCCCTCCGGAAGAGGAGCCGCCTCCGCCGCCCCCACCGCCTCCGCCCCCACCACCGGTGGAGGAGCCGCCCCCGCCTCCGCCGCCACCCCCGCCGCCGCCTCCGGTGTTCAACTTCTGGGACGGTGACCAGGGCGCGGCCGGCGACGGCAGGATCTCGGGCGGCGTCGGCGTCTGGCGCGCCGGTTCGGCCAACTGGACCACCACCGACGGCCAGGCCAACGGCGCCTATGCCGATGGTGTCTTCGCGATCTTCACCGGCGCGGCCGGCGTGGTCACGGTGGATGGCCAGGCCCAGCCGGTGCGCGTCAGCGGGATGCAGTTCGCCGCCGATGGCTATCGCCTGACGGGCGGCGCGGTGACCCTCGACGCCGGCGACGCCATCGTCCGCGTGGGCGACGGCACGACGGCGGGCGCGGCTTTTACCGCCACGATCGCCGCCGAGCTGACGGGCGCGGGCCGTCTCGACAAGGGCGACGGCGGCACCTTGGTGCTGACCGGGACCAACACCTATGCCGGCGGGACCAAGGTCAGCGGCGGCGTCCTGCAACTGGGCGCTGGCGGGACCACGGGCTCGATCGTCGGCGACGTCGCCGTCGACGGGGCCCTGGCCTTCAACCGTTCGGACGCGGTCACCTTCGGCGGCGCGCTTTCGGGCGCCGGCCTGGTCGCCCAGATCGGTTCGGGCGTGTTGAACTTCACCGGCGACAGCTCAGGCTTTGCTGGCCGCACCGATGTCCGGGCCGGGACCCTGGCGGTCGACGGCGCGCTGGGCGGGACGGTCAATGTCAAGGCCGGTGGGCGCCTCACGGGCGTCGGCACGGTCGGCGGGCTGGTCAATGGCGGCTTCGTCGCGCCGGGTCACGGCGTGGGCGTGTTGACCGTCGCCGGCGACTATTCCGGCCTGGGCGGCGTCCTGGAGCTGGAGGCCGAACTGGGCGGCGACACCGCCAAGGCCGACCGCCTGGTCGTTCGCGGCGCCACCTCGGGAACCACCCTGCTGGATATCAAGCGCCTGGGCGGGGCTGGCGCGGCCACCACCAACGGCATCCTGCTCGTCCAGGTGGACGGCGCCTCGAACGGGGTCTTCACCCTGGCGCGCGGCGACTACCAGCTGAACGGCGAGAACGTGCTGGTCGGCGGCGCCTACGGCTATGTCCTGCGCAAGGACGCGGCCGACGGCGACTGGCGCCTGCGCTCGTCGCTGGGCGCTAACCAGCCGCTCTTCCAGCCGGGTATCCCGGTTTACGAGGCGTACCCGGAGGCCCTGCAACAGTTGAACGGTCTGGACACGCTGCGCGAACGTACCGGTTCGCGTCAGTGGGCCGGCCGGGCGCTGTGGGGTCGAGTCGAGGGCGGCCACGCTCACCTGGAGCCCGTGGCCAGCACGACTGGGGCCACGCTGGGCGCCGATCGTTGGGCGATGGAGTTCGGGGTCGATCAGCCCCTGAGCGACTCGCTGACCGGCGGCCTCACCGCCCACTACGCCCAGGGCCAGACCAAGGTCGCGTCGTCGTATGGCGGTGGCGGCATCGACACCAAGGGCTGGGGCCTGGGCGCCAACCTGACTTGGCGCGGCCAAGCCGGCGGCTATGTCGACGTCCAGGCCCAGGCCAACCGGTTCGACAGCGACCTGAGCTCCAGCCTGCTCGGCCGCCGCGCCGACGGGGCTGACGGCAAGGGCTACGCGGTCTCGCTGGAGGCGGGCAAGGCGATGGCGGCGGGGGCGTCCTTCCGCCTGACGCCGCAGGCCCAACTGACCTACGCCAAGGTCGATTTCGACGCCTTCACCGACGCGTTCGGGGCCGTGGTCGCCAACGACAAGTCCGACAGCCTGCGGGCGCGTCTGGGCCTGGCGCTGGACCACGGCTGGACGACCAAGGCCGGCGAGGGTGGCGTCTATGTCCTGGCCAATGTCAGCCAGGAGTTCCTGGATGGGACCCGCATCGACGTCTCCGGGACCCCGGTCGCGGCCCGCCAAGCGCGCACCTGGACCGGTCTCGCGGCCGGCGGCCAATATGGCTGGGGCGAGGGCCGGTTCACGATCTATGGTCAGGCGGCCGCCGACACCTCGGTGTCGAGCTTCGGCGACAGCTATGGCTTCACCAGCAGCGCGGGCTTCCGCGTCCGGTTCTGATCGGGACGGGCGGGGTCGGCTCCAGGGCCGGCCCCGCTCACGCCAGGACCGGCATCTCCGCCAGCAGCTTGTCCAGGGTCACCGGATAGTCGCGCACGCGCACGCCGGTGGCGTTGTAGATGGCGTTGGCCACCGCCGCGCCGACGCCGCAGATGCCCAGTTCGCCGACGCCCTTGGCCTTCATCGGCGAGGACATCGGGTCGGTCTCGTCCAGGAAGATCACCTCCTGGTGCGGGATGTCGGCGTGGACGGGAACCTCGTAGCCGGCCAGGTCGTGGTTGACGAAGAAGCCGATGCGCTTGTCGACGACCAGCTCCTCCATCAGCGCCGCGCCGGCCCCCATGGTCATGGCCCCGATCACCTGGCTGCGGGCGGCCTTGGGGTTGAGGATGCGGCCGGCGGCGCAGACGGCCAGCATGCGGCGGATGCGGATCTCGGCCGTGGCGCTGTCGACGGCGACCTCGACGAAGTGGCCGCCGAAGGTTGACTGCTGGTGGGTCTTGGTGAGGTTGCCGTACTCCATGGCGTCCTCGGCCACGACGGGCGCGTCGGCGGCAGCCTGGGCCAGCGGCAGGCTCTGATTGCCGAGTTTGACCCGGCCGTCGATGAATTGCGCCGTGGACGGATCAAGGCCGAGCTTGGTCGCCACCGCCTCGCGCAGCTTCACGCAGGCGGCGTAGACGCCTGCCGTCGAGCTGTTGCCGCCCCACTGGCCGCCGGAGCCGGCCGAGACCGGGAAGGTCGAGTCACCCAGCCTCACGGTCACCTGGTGCAGCGGCACGCCCATCATCTCGGCGGCGGTCTGGGCGATGATCGTGTAGCTGCCGGTGCCGATGTCGGTCATGTCGGTCTCGACGACGATCTGGCCGGTCTTCTCCAGCCGTACGCGAGCGGCGGACTTCATGACGAGGTTGTTGCGGAACGCCGACGCCACGCCCTGGCCGATCAGCCAGCGGCCCTCGCGGACCTGGCCGGGACGTGGGTTGCGCTTGGCCCAGCCGAACTTGTCCGCGCCCGTGCGCAGGCACTGGACCAGCTGGCGCTGCGAGAACGGCCGGCCGGGCTTTTCCGGATCGACCTGGGTGTCGTTGAGGACGCGCAGATCGATCGGGTCCATGGCCAGCTTCTCGGCCAGCTCGTCGATGGCGATCTCCAGGGCCATCAGGCCCGGGGCCTCGCCGGGCGCGCGCATGGCGTTGCCCTCGGGCAGGTCCAAGGTCGCCAGCTTCATCTTCATCAGGCGATTGGCGCCGGCATAGAGCAGGCGGGTCTGCTGGGTGGCGGTCTCGGGGCCGCCGCCGGGCAGGTCGCCGGACCAGCTCTCGTGGCCGATGGCGGTGATCTTGCCGTCGCGATCGGCGCCCAGGCGGATGCGCTGGATCGTCGCCGGGCGGTGGGTGGTGTTGTTGAACATCAGCGGCCGGGGAAGCGCGATCTTCACCGGCCGGCCGGCGGCCTTGGCCCCCAGGGCGGCGAGGATGGCGTCGGCGCGGACGAACAGCTTCCCGCCAAAGCCGCCGCCGATATAGGGCGAGACCAGACGGACATTGTCCTTCGGGACGCCAAGGGTCTTGGCGACGTCGCCCCGGCCCCAGGCGACCATCTGGTTGGCGGTCCAGACGGTCAGCTTGTCGCCCTTCCAGGCCGCGATGGTGGCGTGCGGCTCCATCATGGCGTGGGCCTGGTCGGGGGTGGTGTAGGTGGCGTCCAGCTTGACTGGGGCGTCGGCGAAGGCCTTGTCGAAGTCGCCGATGGTGGTGTCGGGATTGTCCTTGCCGGCTGGCGGGGCGTCGTCCTTGGCGGCGGCCAGGTCGAAGCGGCCTTGGGTCTTCTGGTAGTCGACCTTGATCAGGGCGGCGGCGGCGCGGGCCTGCTCGAAGGTCTCGGCGACCACGACGGCGACAGCTTGGTGGTAGTGCTGGATCTCGGGCCCGCCCAGCAGGTCGGCGGTGTTGAAGTCGCCCTTGGTCAGCTTGCCGGCGCTGGCGGCGTTGACGATGGCGATCACGCCGGGCGCGGCCTTGGCGCGGCTGAGGTCCATGCCGTTGATACGACCCTTGGCGATCGCCGAACCCAGCACATAGCCGTAGGCGACGTTCTCCAGGGCGTCGTGGCGCTCATAGGCATACGGCGCCGTGCCGGTGGTCTTCAGCGGGCCGTCGATGCGGTCGGTCGGCTTGCCGATGACCTTCAGCTGGTCGATCGGGTTGGTCGTGGCGGGCGTGTCGAACTTCATCGGATCAGCTCCGCGCCTGGGCCATGGCCGCGCCCAGGGCGCGTTCGGCCAGGGTCAGCTTGAAGGCGTTCTGCGAGGTGGTCTTGGCGCCGGCCAGCAGCAGCTCGGACACCGATTTGATCCCCTGCGGGAGGTTCGCCTCGGCCGCCTCGACCCGCCAGGGCTTGTGGGCGACGCCGCCCAGGGCGACCCGGCCCGCGCCGTCCTTGTGCAGGATGGTCGCCACCGAGACGAGGGCGAAGGCGTAGGACGCCCGGTCGCGGACCTTGTGATAGGCGTGCACGCCGCCGACCGGTTTGGGCAGGGTGACGGCCGTGATCAGCTCGCCCGGCGTCAGGGCCGTCTCGAGGTGCGGCGTGCTCCCCGGCAAGCGGTGGAAGTCGGCGATCGGGATGGTGCGGGTCGCGCCGTCGGGACGGACGGTCTCGACCTTGGCGTCCAATACCCGCATTGCCACGGCCATGTCGGACGGGTGGGTGGCGATGCAGGCTTCGCTGGTCCCCAGCACCGCGTGGCCGCGGGTGAAGCCGCCGATGGCCGAGCAGCCCGCGCCGGGGGTGCGCTTATTGCAGGGCATGTTGGTGTCGTAGAAGTACGGGCACCGGGTCCGCTGCAAGAGGTTGCCGGCGGTGGTGGCCTTGTTGCGCAGCTGGCCCGAGGCCCCGGCCAGCAAGGCGCGCGAGAGGACGCCGTAGTCCTTACGCACGCGCTTGTCGGACGCGAGATCGGTGTTGCGCACTAGGGCCCCGATGCGCAGGCCGCCGTCCTTCGTCGCTTCGATCTTGTCCAGCTTCAGGCCGTTGACGTCCACGAGGTGGCGCGGCGTCTCGATCTCCAGCTTCATCAGGTCGAGCAGGTTGGTGCCGCCGGCGATGAAGCGGGCGGTCGGGTCCTTGGCGACGGCGGCGGCCGCTTCGGCAGGCGTGCGCGCCTTTTCGTAGGTGAAGGCTTTCATGCCAGGCCTCCCGCGACGTCGCCGATGGCCTCGACGATGTTGGAATAGGCCCCGCAGCGACAGATGTTGCCGCTCATCCGCTCACGGAGTTCGGCCTCGGTCAGCTTCGGGTCCTGGGTGATGTCGGCGGTCACGTGGCTGGGGACACCGGCCTTGATCTCGTCCAGCATCGCCTTGGCCGAGCAGATCTGGCCCGGCGTGCAATAGCCGCACTGATAGCCGTCATGCTTGACGAAGGCGGCCTGCAGCGGGTGCAGCTTGTCGGGCGTGCCCAGGCCCTCGATCGTGGTGACCTTGTCGCCCTCGTGCATGACCGCCAGGGTCAGGCAGGAATTGATCCGGCGGCCGTCGACGATGACCGTGCAGGCCCCACACTGGCCGTGGTCGCAGCCCTTCTTGGTGCCTGTCAGCTTCAGGTGTTCGCGCAGGGCGTCCAGCAGGGTGGTGCGCGTGTCCAGCGTCAGGCTGCGCTTGTGGCCGTTCACCTCGAAGGCGACCTTGACCAGGCTCGGTGCGTCGGCCGGAGCGGCGTTGGCCGCTGAAGGCGCGCCCGCCAGGGTCGCGGTGGCCGCGCCGGCGGCCATCAAATCGCGCCTCGACAGGCTGAGGTCTTCCGTGTCGGCCATTGCATCCTCCGATCCTCCAACGACGCCCAGCCGTATAAAGCGGGGGAGCGCGGTGGTGGTTGCGACGCGGTAGCGTCGCTTCGCAGGTTAGAGCCTGGATGGCCGAGAAATTATAGAATTTTCCTACGCGAGCTCATGAGTCGCGTTCATCAGTCGGGTAGGGCGGCTGGGCTCAGTGGAAGACGTTGTACCAGCCGACGATCGCGATCATCACCCATCCGCTCAACAGGCTGCCCGCGAAGTGACGCGACAGCCAGTTCCTGGTTTTGTTCAACGCTGACATGGAACGCCCCTGACTAAACTGAGCAGCAGGCTGCCGAGTGATTCTATCCACAGGCAATCTTGTTCGTGGCCTGTCATCAAAGTTTTGCTGAATTTCGTCGTTCAGGCGCCTGTTTGTGAAGCATAGCGGCGTAGTGATTCATGAGTTAAGCGATGGTTAACGAGAAGATGTATCGTTCGGTATCCGACAGATAGCCAAGCTTAAGCATAAAAAGTTCTTATTGTTCAGTATTTTTGACGCCGAATTCAAAATCTTAATGCGATAACCTGACGCATTACGCTTGTCGCACGTCCCGGATACATATGGATTAACCATACGGGTTGTATCCATCGTCTTATGGGGGCGTGCTTGAGTATCGATTTCCCCGGTCGGGCTGCTTTGCTTGCCATGGCCGCGATCTGCGGCGGCCTGCTCGCCGGACCCGTGCAGGCCCAGGTGCTGGAGATCGGCGCCGACGGCGCGGTGACCCGTTTCGACGGCCCGGCCGTGTTCACCGCCGACGGCGCCAAGACCCTGATCGAAGAGACGCCCGCCGCCGACGCCCCCGTCGGGACGGACTCGGTGCGCCAGCAGATCTCGACCGCCGCGACCGCCTACGCCCTCGACCCGAAGCTGGTCGAGGCGGTGGCCTGGCGCGAGAGCCGCTTCCGCTCCAATGCGCTGTCGGACAAGGGCGCCATCGGCGTCATGCAGCTGATGCCGGGCACCGCCCGCGACCTGGGCGTCGATCCGCACGACCCCGCACAGAACATTCGTGGCGGCGCGCTCTATCTGCGCCGGATGATGTCGACGTTTGGCGGCGACGTCCGCCTGGCGCTGGCCGCCTACAACGCCGGCCCCGCCGCCGTCCGCAAGCACGGCGGCGTGCCGCCCTATGCCGAAACCCAAGCCTACGTGACCTCGATCCTCGGCCGCATGGCCGCGACCGGGGCGTCCCTCTCCGTCCCCGCCCTTGGAGCCCCTCAGTGATGCGTAAGTCTATCGCCGCTCTCGCCACCGCCCTTGTGGCTACCGCTTCCCACGCCCACGCCCAGGCCGTCCAGTCCGACCCGCAAGGCTCCAGCGCCCTGCTGGCCGGCGTCATGTGGCTGCAAGGCTCGCTGATGGGCAATGTCGCCACCGCCGTGGCGGTGATGGCCGTGGCCGCCGTCGGCTTCATGATGCTGACGGGCCGCCTGAACTGGCGCTACGGCGCGACGGTCATCCTGGGCTGCTTCATCCTGTTCGGCGCCACCACGATCGTCAGCGGCATCCGCGCCGCCTCGGGCGCGGCGTAAGTCATGGCCGCCCCGCTGGATCGCGACGTGGTGTTCGGCGCCCTGACGCGCCCGCAAATGTTCGCGGGCGTGACCTACAGCTACTTCGTGATCAACGGGGTGGTGACGGCCGAACTCTTCCTGATCACCAAGTCGTTCTGGGCCATCGCGGCCGCGCTGGTGATCCACGCGATCGGCTACGCAGCGTGCCTGCGTGAACCGCGCATCTTCGACCTGTGGCTGACCAAGGTCAGCCGCTGCCCCCGTGTTCCCAACTTCCGGGCCTGGCGATGCAACAGCTACAGCGCGTGAATCCTCGCAAGGAGATGACGGCCGGCAAGCGCCTGCCGTACGCCCGCCACCTGGACGACGTCACGCTGGAGACGCGCGATGGCCTGCTGATGCAGGTGATCCACCTCGCCGGCCTGCCGTTCGAGACGGCCGACAGCGAGGAGCTGAACTACCGCAAGGCGGTGCGCGACGTGATGCTGCGTGGTCTCTCCAGCTCGCGGTTCGCCATCTACCACCACGTGGTCCGCCGCCAGGTCGACGCCCGCACGCAAGGCGCGTTCCCGGACGCCTTCAGCGCCGAGCTCGACGCCACCTGGAGCGAGCGCCTCGCGGCCCGGAAGCTCTACGTCAACGACCTGTTCCTGACGATCGTCCGCCGCCCGCTGCAGGGCCACGGCGGCGTCATCGACGGTTTCCTGCGCGCCCTGAAGGGGACCGGCAAGGCCGAGGCCGCCGCCGTCCAGGCCGCCGACCGCCGCGAGCTGGACAGCGCCCGCGACAGCCTGATCTCGGCCCTGACGCCGTACGGTGCGCGCGTTCTCGGGACCTATGACGGCGCGACCGGTCGCTGCTCCGAGCCGCTGGAATTCCTGTCCTGCCTCTACAACGGCGAGATGCGCCCGGTGCTGGTGCCGCAAGGCGACGCCGGCGAATACCTGCCGTACCGCCGCGCCAGCTTCGGCCTGGAGACGCTGGAGCTGTCGCGCGCCGGCGCCCTGGCGCGCGGTTTCGGGGCCATGGTCTCGATCAAGGACTACCCGGCCCAGACCACGCCAGGGATGCTGGACGATCTGCTGCGCCTGCCGTGCGAGATGGTCGTCACCCAGAGCTTCGGCTTCGTGGACCGCCAGCCGACCCTGGAGCGGATGAACCTCGCTTTGCGCCGCATGAAGGCCGCCGACGACGACGGCGTCAGCCTGCGCGCCGACCTGACCCGCGCCAAGGACGACGTCGTCTCGGGCCGCGCCGCCTTTGGCGAGCATCACCTGACGGTTTTAGTGCGCGGCGAGAGCCTGGACGGCCTGGACCGCTCGGCCGCCGAGGTGATGTCGGCCTTCACCGAGATGGGCGCCATCGCCGTGCGCGAGGACATCAATCTGGAGCCGGCCTTCTGGGCGCAGTTCCCGGGCAACTTCAAGGACATCGCCCGCAAGGCGCTGATCTCGACCGCCAATTTCGCCGGCTTTGCCAGCGGCCACAACTTCCCGGTCGGCCAGGCGGACGCCAACCATTGGGGTCCGGCCGTGACCCTGCTGGAGACCACCTCGGCCGGTCCTTACCACTTCAACTTCCACAAGGGCGATCTGGGCAACTTCACGGTCATCGGCCCGTCGGGCTCGGGCAAGACCGTGGTGCTGAACTTCCTGCTGGCCCAGGCCCGCAAGTACAGCCCGCGCATCGTGTTCTTCGACAAGGACCGCGGCGCGGAGATCTTCCTGCGCGCCATCGGCGGCCGCTACGAGACCCTGCGTCCGGGTCAGCCGACGGGCTTCAACCCGTTGGCCCTGGCCGACACCGCCGCCAACCGCAAGTTCCTGACGGAATGGGTGGCCAAGCTGGTCGCCGTTCCGGGCGAGACCCTGTCGGCCGACGATACCGCGCGGATCAAGGACGCCGTCGACGCCAGCTTCGACCAGGCTCCGACCTTGCGCCGCCTGCGCTATTTCGCCGAGCTGTTCCGGGGCGCGCGCCGTCCCGACGCCGCCGACCTCGCCGCGCGGCTGGCCCCTTGGCACGGGACCGGCGAGCACGCCTGGCTGTTCGACAACGAGACCGACGGCCTGGACCTGGACGCCCTGACCCTGGGCTTCGACATGACCCAGCTGCTGGACGATCCGGCGCTGCGGACCCCGGCCATGATGTATCTGTTCCACCGCGTGGAGCAGCGCCTGGATGGCCACCCGACTTTGATCGTCATCGACGAGGGCTGGAAGGCCCTGGACGACGACGTCTTCGTGGCCCGCATCCGCGACTGGGAAAAGACCCTGCGCAAGCGCAATGGCGTGGTCGGCTTCGCCACCCAGAGCGCTCAGGACGCGCTTGAGAGCCGCATCGCCAGCGCCATCATCGAGCAGGCCGCGACCCAGATCTTCATGGCCAATCCCAAGGCCCAGGCCAAGGACTACTGCGAAGGCTTCGGCCTGACCCAGCACGAGTTCGAGCTGGTGAAGACCCTGCCGGACACCTCGCGCTGCTTCCTGATCAAGCATGGCACCGACAGCGTCGTGGCCCGTCTGAACCTGGCCGGCGCGCCCGAACTGCTGACCGTGCTGTCGGGCCGCGAGACGTCCGTGCGCAAGCTGGACGCCCTGCGCGAACAGCTGGGCGATGATCCCCAGGCCTGGATGGCCCAGCTGGTGAAGGCCGCGTGATGGCGACCTGCGCGCAGCTTCCCGTCGACGCGCCGATGGTCCCGGGCCTGATCGGCTCGGTCGACTGCCGGGTGCACGACCTCGCCGAGAGCGGTTTCGCCGCCCTGGCCGGTCCGGGCTCGCCGGTTGGCCTGCTGCTGACCGGCCTGCTGACCCTCTACATCGTGTTCATCGGCTATCGTCTGATCCTGGGCCGTGGCGGTCTTCGCGTGGGCGACGCCGCGCTGTCGATGCTGAAGATCGGCCTGGTCGTGGCCTTGGCCACCAACTGGGGCCTGTTCCAGACCCTGGTCTACGACACCCTGACCAAGGCCCCGACCGAGCTGGGCGGCATCCTGCTGGACGGCCAGGCGCCGTTCGCCCGCCTGCAGGACGCCTTCGACGGCCTGCAGCAATCGGCGACCCTGATGGCCAGCCGCGCCAGCGTCGGCGCCGCCGCCACCCAAGGCGGTCCGGGGTTCGGGGCGTTCGCGGTCAATACCGGCGGCATGACCTTGGTGCTCTCCACGCTGGGCGTGCTGCTCGCCAGCAAGGTCGTGCTGGCCATCCTGCTGGCGCTTGCGCCGCTGGTCGTGGGTCTGGCCCTGTTCGAGGCCACACGCGGCCTGGTCGAGGGTTGGCTGAAGGCGATGATCGTCCTCGCCTTGGTCCCGCTGGTCGCGACCCTGACCCTCTCGCTCGAGCTGGCCATGCTGGCCCCGTCGCTGCGGGCGCTCGCCGAGGCGCGGACGGCCCAGCAGTTCGCCGCCTTCGACATCAATCCAGCCGTGACGGTGCTGGTGCTGACCACGGTCTTCGCCCTGGTCATGCTGCTGGCGGTGGTCGCGCTGGGCGTCATCGCCGCCGGCCTGCGTCTGCCGCGCGGCCTGGCCGGCGCCGCTTGGTCCGACCAGAACGCCGCTCCCGGTGCGACCCGCTACGCCAGCGCCCAGGTCGAGCCGATGAGCCGCGTGGCCACCATCGCCGCCGCCGCCGTGGCCATGGACCGCCGAGACACCAACGCTCCGTCGTCCGACCCGATCAGCACACGGATGCTCACCGTCGTATCGGATCGCAGCTCGACCTCCACCGTCCAGAACACCGGCCCTGCCGCGCCGCTGGGCCAGACCTATCGCCGCACACCCGCCCCCCGCCGCGCCGCCTCCAGCGCCCGGAGAGACCAGTGACCCTCGCTTATCCCCGCACCGTTCTCGCCGCTCTGGCCCTGGGCGTCGCCCTGGCCGGTCCGGCCCTGGCGACCGAGACGCCGCGCCCGGGCGCGATCGACTCGCGCATCCGCACCGTCGCCTACGACCCCGACCAGGTCGTGCGCCTGACCGGCTATTTCGGCATCCAGACCATGCTGGAGTTCGCCCCCGACGAGCGGATCGAGAACGTCTCGATCGGCGACGCCATGGGCTGGCAGGTGACGCCGAACAAGAAGGCCAACCTGCTGTTCCTGAAGCCCCTGGACCGCACGGCCGCCACCAACATGACCGTGGTCACCGACCGTCGCCGCTACGTGTTCGAGCTGGTCGTCGCGGGCCCGAAGGCCTCGGCCAAGGACCTGGCCTATGTCGTGCGCATGCTGGTCCCGGCCCCCGCGCCGGTCGCCGTCATCGCCCCGCCGCCGGCCCCGCCCGCCGCGCCGGTGGCCAAGAACAGCGCCTATGCCGTGAAGGGCGACGGGGCCATCCGGCCCTCGAGCATCTTCGACGATGGCGTGGCGACCTACTTCGCCTGGCCGGCCCAGGCCGACTTGCCGGCCGTGTTCGTGGTCGGCGCCGACGGCGTCGAGGGCCTGGCCAACGCCGTGGTCCGCGACGGCTATCTGGTCGTCGACCAGCTGGCCCCGCGCTTCGTCCTGCGCTCGGGCAAGTCCAGCCTGAGCGTCACCAACGCCGCCTTCAGCCAAGGGGCGACCCGATGACCGATCCCCGCCAGTCCGCCCAGGTCCAAGAGGACCTGGCCGCCGCCGACGCGCAAGTCCGCCCGGTCGTGGCTCGCACCCACGCCGGCCTGCCGACGCCCGTGATCATGGCCGGCTTCGGCCTGCTCGGCGTCGGGGTGTTTATGTGGATGGCCGGCCATCGCGCCGATGCGCAAGTGCGTGCGCCGCGCAAGGCCGAGGTGATCGCCGCCACGGCCCTGACCGCGCCCGCCGGGCCGCCGGCTGTCATCCCCGGTCCGCAGTTCATCGAGAACAACAGCCTGCCGCCGACCCCGGCCCAGGTCGCGGCGATGAACGCCGAGCCGCTGCCGCCGACCCCGCCGGCCGATCTCGACCAGCGCCGCCGCGCCCCGACCCTGGTGGTCGACTTCGGCGGGGCTCCAACCTTGATCAAGGCTAGCGTCTCGACCGATCAAGCCGCGCCGATGGCGGGCAAGACCGCCGACACGGGCCTGAACGCCGACGAGAAGTTCGCCGACCGTGTCGGGACCAGCGACGCCGAGCCGGCCAAGGCCACGGCCATGCGCAATCTCGACGCCGTCATCCCGCAGGGCGCGGTGATCCCGGCGGTCATGGAGACGGCGATCAATTCCGACCTACCGGGCCTGGCCCGAGCCATGGTCACGCGCGACATCAAGAGCTTTGACGGCTCCACTGTGCTGATCCCGCGCGGCAGCCGGGTGATCGGCCAGTACAAGTCGGGCGTGGCCATGGGCGCCTCGCGCGTCTTCGTGGTCTGGACCCGGGTGATCCGTCCGGATGGCGTCTCGATACAAATTGCATCTCCGGCTGCCGACCCGCTGGGTCGCGGCGGCCTGGAAGGCAAGGTCGATCGGCACTTCTTCAGCCGCTTTGGCGGCTCGATCCTGATGTCGGTGCTGAACGCCGGCGTCGCGGCGGTGGGCAACGCCCGCTCGACCTCGCAGATCTATATCGGCTCGGCCTCCGAAGCCGCGAATCTGGCCGGCACGGTGATGAAGAGCGACCAGGTCGCCCCGACCATCCAGACCCCGCAAGGCGCGCCGGTGACGATCTTCGTGGCCCGCGACCTCGACTTCTCGGGCGTGCGCAAATGACCGCGCCCGCCAAGCTCGGTGTGTATCTCGAGGCCTATCTCGCCCCGCTCGCGCCCTGGCTGGCCGAGCCGGCGGTGACGGACCTCTATGTGAACCGTCCCGGCGAGCTGTGGGTCGAGCGTCTCGGCGGCGTCGCCGAGCGCGTCGAGGTCCCGGCCCTGGACGAAACCAATCTGTGGCGGCTGGCCCGCCAGGTCGCCAGCCTGTCCAGCCAGGGCGTCAGCCGCGAGCATCCGCTGCTGTCGGCCGTGCTGCCCGACGGCGCCCGCGTGCAGGTCGTGGCCCCGCCGGCGACGCGCGAGGGCCTGGCCCTGGCGATCCGCAAGCACGTGGTCAGCGATCTGTCCCTGACCGACTACGCCGCATCCGGCGCCTTCGACCAGGTGCTGGCGCCAAAGACCAATTCCGACGCCGTCCTGCGCGCCTTCCTGGACGCTGGCGACATACGCAACTTCCTGGCCGCCGCCGTGCGGGCGGGTAAGAACATCGTCGTCAGCGGTGGCACCTCGACCGGCAAGACCACCTTCCTCAACGCCCTCCTCAAGGAGGTCCCGCTCGACCAGCGCCTGGTGCTGATCGAGGACGCGCCGGAGATCCGTCTGGTCCACCCCAACGCCGTCGGCCTGGTGGCCGTGCGCGGCGAGCAGGGCGAGGCCCGGGTCACAACCGAGGACCTGCTGCAGGCCTCGCTGCGCCTGCGGCCCGACCGGATCATCCTGGGCGAGCTGCGCGGGGCCGAGGCCTTCTCGTTCCTGCGCGCGGTGTCCAGCGGCCACCCCGGCTCCATGACCACCGTCCATGCCGACGATCCGGCGGGCGCGGTCGACCAGCTGGCGCTGATGGCGCTGCAGGCCGGGGCCAATCTCCGCCGCGCCGACGTCGTCGATCATGTCCGGCGCGTCGTCGATATCTTCGTCCAACTTCACCGCCAGAACGGCGTCCGAGCGGTCAGGGAGGTCGTCTTCCAGGACCGCTAAACCCGCTCATCCTTTCAACTTTTCCTGGTTTTCCAGCTTAAGGCGCGCCGGCCCCTGCCGCGCGTCAGGGACCTTGTCATGCGTAAACAGTACTTTGGCTCGGCCGCGGCGCTGAGTTTGGCCTTCTTCCTCACCGCCTGTGGCGGCGGCGGCTCCAGCGGCGGAGGCGGCGGCGCAGCAGCGTCGGCCCCCGCCGAGAAGCCGGCCTCGATCAACACCGGCGGCATCGGCGGCACCTCGCCGACCGCGCCGGAAGACTTCACCCCCGAGACGGTCGCCCGCCTCGCCAAGCAGGCAACCTTCGGCCCGACTCCGGAGCTGATCGAGCACATCTACAGCCTGGGCAGCACCGAGGCGTGGCTGAACGAGCAGTTCGGGCTCTCGACCAGCACCTACAGCGACATGGCGGCCAAGCCGGTGCCGGGCAACTTCTGCCAGACGCTGACGGGGACCGATCAGACCAACTGCATCCGTGAAAACTTCACGGCCACGCCCATGCAGCTGCGGTTCTACGCCAACGCCATCGGCAGGGATGACCAGCTGCGCCAACGCGTGGCCTTCGCCCTGTCGCAGATCATCGTCGCCTCGGCCGTCGATGTCGGCAACACCTCGGGCCTGGCGACCTTCAACCAGATCCTGCTCAGCAACGCCTTCGGCAATTACCGGGACATCCTCAAGGCGGTCACCCTGAATCCGTACATGGGCGACTACCTGGACATGGCCGACAGCAACAAGACCCAGCCCAACGAGAACTATGCTCGCGAGCTGATGCAGCTGTTCTCGGTCGGCACCGTGCTGCTGAACCCGGACGGCACGCCCCAGACCGACAACACCGGCGCGACCATTGCCACCTACAGCAACACCGACGTCAAGGAAGTGGCCCGCGCCCTCAGCGGCTGGACCTACGCCCGCCTGAATGGCGCGCCCCTGACGGACCCCACCTATCGCGACTGGACGACGCCGATGATCGTCTACGCCGCGCGTTACGACACCGGCGCCAAGACCTTCCTGGGCAAGACCGTCCCGGCCAACGCCACGCAGCAGGCCAGCGTCGACGCGGTGGTGGACGCGGTGTTCAACCACCCCAACACCGGGCCCTACATCTGCAAGCGGCTGATCCAGCAGCTGACCCTGGCCAACCCGACGCCGGCCTATATCGCCCGCGTGGCGGCGGTCTTCGCCGACAACGGCGCGGGCGTGCGCGGCGACATGAAGGCCGTGGTCAAGGCGATCTATCTCGACAGCGAGGCCCGCACCATCTCGCAGCTGCCGGGCAAGGTGAAGGAGCCGGTGCTGCTGGCCACGTCGCTGGCCCGGGCGATCGGCTACAGCAGCGATGGCTACGCCTTCACGACCCGCGACGCCGGCATGGGCCAGGCCCCGTTCCGCGCGCCTTCGGTGTTCAACTTCTACCCCTACGACTTCCCGCTGCCGCAGGGCGCGGGCCTGGTCAGCCCGGTCAGCAAGCTGATCACCACCTCGACGGTCATGGCGCGCCATAACTTCGTCTACGACTGGACGATGGCCGGCGATGCGACCCGCGGCGAGTTCAAGCCGACCCTGGGCGCCCTCGGCACGGTTCCGAACTGGGCCAGCTGGGAGGCCAACGGGACGAACGACGGCAAGACCATCGACCGCATCAACCTTGTCCTGCTGAACGGCGCGATGACCACGGCCCAGCGCCAGGCGCTGATCACGGCCATGGCCGCCGTCAAGAACAACGACCCCGTCCTGCAGGCCCGCAGACGTGCCCAGGTCGCCCTGTACATCGCGGCGTCCTCGCCGCTCTTCCAAGTGGATCGGTAAGCGTAGCCATGACCGTCTCTCGTCGTGAAATCATGCAGATGGTCGCCGGCGGTTCCGCCGCCGCGGCCCTGGGCCAGCTGGGCCTCTCCAGCGCTCTCGCCGCCGACGGCGGCAACTACCGCGCCATGGTCGGTGTCTTCCTGTTCGGCGGCAACGACGCCTGGAACATGGTCGTGCCCACCGACAGCCGGTACGCCGACTACGCCAAGCAGCGCGGAACCAGCCTCGCCCTGGCGCAGAGCAGCCTCGTGCCGCTGACCGGGACCGCCTTCGGCCTGCACGCGTCGATGGCGCCCCTGAAGTCGGTCTGGGATGAAGGCGGCCTCGGCGTCGTGCTCAACACGGGCACGCTGTTCGCGCCCCTGACCAAGGCCCTCTACACCAGCCGCCCGGACCTGCGTCCCATCAATCTGATGTCCCACGAGGACCAGCAGAACCAGTGGCAGGGCATGCGCACGCGAGCGGCCAACAAGGACGGCTTCATGGGCCGGATCCACGACCGCTCCGGCAGCACCACCAGCCTGCCGCCGCTGATCTCGATCGCCGGCTCGAACCTGGCCCTGATCGGCGACAGCACCGCGCCGCTGATCCTGCCGTCCAGCGGCGGCATCGTCCGCAATGGCTACAACGCCGCCAGCACAGACGCGGCGACCAAGGCCCGCCAGGCGGCGCTGGACGTCTTCGCCGACACGTCGTCGTACGGCGCGATCACCGACCTGACCGGCAAGGGCATGTCCTCGGCCTACGCCCAGGCGATCCAGGCCAACGCCATCGTCACCGCCACGACGTCGGCGATGGACAAGTACTTCGTCAATCCGACCACCGGAGCGGCCCTGACCTCGGACGTCTCGCGTCAGCTGCTGCGCGCGGCCCGGATGATCGAGGCCCGCAACACCCTGGGCCACGCCAAGCAGACCTTCTTCGTCAGCCAGGGCGGTTACGACACCCACACCAGCCAGCTGTCGACGCACAACAACCTCTACGGCGACCTCGCCAACGCCCTGGCCGCTTTCTACAACGCCATGAAGGCGCTGAGCCTGCAGGACAGCGTCACCGCCTTCACGATGTCGGACTTCGGCCGCGTCTTCAAAGCCAACGCCAGCGGCGGCACCGACCACGCCTGGGGCTCCAACCATCTGGTGCTGGGCGGCGCCCTGGCCAACGGCAAGGTGCACGGCCGCTATCCGGACGTGACCCTGGGCGGGCCGGAGGACGCCTCCAACGACGGCCGCTGGATCCCGTCGATCGCCACCGAGGAATATATCGGGGCCATCGCCCAGTGGTACGGCGTCAGCGCCGCCGATCTGCCCTACGTGTTCCCCAATTGGAGCACTTGGAACGGCGGCGGGCGCGGACCCGTACCGTTGTTCGGCTAATCGCTTGTCAGGCCGGGACGGGCGCCCTTAAGCAGGGAGCATGTCCTGGCCTGGTTCAGCAGCGAACGGCTTCGATCACCTTCGGCTGATCGCGGCCGCGCTGGTGACGGTCCACCATGCACGCGTGCTGAATGGCGCCGCGCCCTGGATGATCGGGTGGGGGCCTGATCCCGGAGCTCTAGGCGTCGGGATCTTCTTCGTGATCAGCGGCTACCTGGTGACGGCCAGCCTGCGCCGGACGCCGGGCGTTGGCGCATTCATGGCCAAGCGGGTGCTGCGCATCGCGCCGGGCCTGCTGGCGGCGCTGCTGCTGACCGCCCTGGTGCTCGGTCCGCTGGTCAGCGGCCTGCCGGTGTCGGCGTATTTTGACGGCGCGGCGCCTTGGCTCTACGTGCTCAAGAACCTCAGCCTCTACGCGGTCACCTACGACCTGCCGGGCGTGTTCGCGCACGCGCCCTATCCGAATGTCGTCAACGGCTCGCTGTGGAGCCTGCGGCTGGAGTTCACCGCCTATCTGGGCCTGGCGCTGCTGGGCGCCTTGCGGCTGGTCCGCGCGCCGGTGCTGGCCGGACTGGCGCTGCTGGCGGGCGGCGTGTTCCTGGCCGTGCATTTCACCGGTCTCGACGCGCGCAGCGACCTGGCGCGGCTGGCCTCGCTGGCGACGCTGAACGGCTGGCTGTTCCTGTGCGGCGCGGCGCTGGAGGCGTTCGAGGTCAAGCCGCCGGCCTGGACGGCGGCGGTGGGGCTCGTGCTGCTGCCGACCCCGGCCTGGTTCTTAGGCTTGCCGCTGGCCGTCATCGCCCTGGGGCGGATGACCGCGCCGAGGTTGCCGGCCGACCTGTCGTACGGCCTCTACATCTACAGCTTCCCGCTGCAGCAGGTGCTGGCCGAGCATGGCCGCCTCAACGTGCTGACGTCGCTGGCCCTGGCCCTGCCGTTCGCGGCGGCGTCCTGGTTCCTGGTCGAGAAGCCGGCCCTGAAGCTGAAGGCGCGGCTGCCCGGCGCGGTGAGCCCAGCCCCCGCGCCGATCCATCAGCCGCTTTAGGCCTTCGGCTTCTTCTTCTTCGGGGCCAGCTCTTCGGGCGTCAGCTTGCGGATCGCGGTGACGGCGTAGGGCTGAGGGCCGATCGGGCCGGGCGCGACGACCGTGGCGTCCGCGGGCTGGCAGACCCAGGAACCGGTGCGCGCCACGACGGAGATGTTCAGGGCGGTGTCGATGTCGCGGGCCTTGGAGAACAGGGTCAGGCGCCAGACGTCGCGCGGGCCGATCGAGACGTCGACGTTGCGGTTGTCGATGACGTTGAAGCCGTTGACCTCGTCGGCGCGGAAGCACGCGCTGCGGTCGGGCTGGGGCTTTTCATCGGCCGCGAAGGCCGGTGTGGCGCTGAGGACGGCCAGCACGGCCGCCGAGGCGATCAGGATCCGCATGAACTCTTACTCCCAGGGGCGCCCGCCGTTGGCAGTGTCGCGCCGAAGCCCGCCAAGCTCAAGTGGCGCTTGGCTTGGCGACCCGCAAGATCGCCAAGCCGACCAGCGCCGAGGCCAGGGAGCCGGCCAGCACCCCGATCTTGGTCTCGTCGATCAGCTTGGGATCGGCGAAGGCGAGGCCGCCGATGAACAGGCTCATGGTGAAGCCGACCCCGCACAGCACCGCCACGCCGTAGAGCTGGCCGAAGCTGGCCCCGCGCGGCAGCCGCGCCCAGCCCAGCTTGACCAGGCCGAAGGTGACGCCGAACACCCCGACCTGCTTGCCCAGGAACAGTCCCAGGGCGACGCCGAGCGGCACGGGGTCCAGCAGGGCTGACAGGCCGATCCCGGCGAACGACAGCCCGGCGTTGGCGAAGCCGAACAGCGGCGTGATGACGAAGGCCACCGGCTTGTGCAGGGCGTGCTCCAGCCGGTGCAGCGGCGAGTGGTCGTCGGCCCTGAGCGGAATGGTCAGGGCCAGGGCGACGCCGGCCAGGGTGGCGTGGATGCCCGACTTCAGCACCAGCACCCACAGCACCGCGCCCAGCAGCAGATAGGGCCAGAGCACCAGGACCTTCAGTCGGTTCAGGGCGAACAGGGCCAGCAGCACGACCCCTGCGCCGGCCAGGGCCAGCAGGTGCAGTTGCTCGGTATAGAACAGGGCGATGATCACGATGGCCGCCAGGTCGTCCATGATGGCGATGGCGGTCAGGAACACCTTCAGCGAGGTCGGCACGCGCGGGCCCATCAAGGCCAGGACCCCCAGCGCGAAGGCGATATCGGTGGCCGACGGTATGGCCCAGCCGGCGATGCTGTTCGGGTGCTTGAGATTGAAGGCCAGATAGATCGCCGCCGGCAGGATCACCCCGCCCAGGGCCGCCGCGCCGGGCAGCAGCACGTCGGCGGGCTTGGACAGTTGACCGTCCAGCACCTCGCGCTTGATCTCCAGCCCGACCAGCAGGAAGAACAGCGCCATCAGGCCGTCATTGATGCCGTGCTGCACGCTCATCGGGCCGATGTATTCGTGCAGCGCCGCGAAATAGGCCGGGGCCAGGGGCGAGTTGGCGACGATCAGCGCCAGGGCCGCGGCGGCCATCAGCACATAGCCGCCGGCTGCCTCGTCCTTCAGGAAATCGATGAGCGCGCGCCGGGCGCGAAGACTGATGGCCCGCATGTTAGAGGGTCCTCAGGAACCGGTGGGCGAAGAACAGCCCGACCAGGCCCAGGCCGCAGGCGGCATAGGCGCCGATGGCCAGGAACTGGGCCCAGGCGATGTCGAGCTGGGCGAACGACTTCACCAACAGTAGCGAGATGCTGCCGAGATAGCCGAACGAGTCCGCCACATAGATCAGGAACCCCGCCGTCCCGACCTTGCCGGTGGCGGCGATCATCCGGTCGAACAGCATGGCGTTGAATGGGGTGTAGCCCATGTAGAGCCCCGCGCCGGCCAGGATCATCCACCAGACGGGGCTCAGCACATGCAGCTGGAACGCCAGGGTCGAGGCCCCCAGCAAGGCAAAGCCCAAGGCCACGAAGCCGATGTTGAAGGCCACCGCGCGGCGGTTGTCCTTGACCCCCATCAGGGCGGCGAGGCCCACCAGCACGATGGCGGCCACCGGCAGTTCCGACAGGGTGAAGATCGCGGCGGCGTTCTTGAAGCCCAGCTCGGCCCAGATCTCGGCCGAGAAGTTGTCGCGGAAGTCGCGCAGGGCGGTCAGGATCATATAGACCGCGATCAGCAGGATCAGGGCCGGGGCGTGGGCGGCGAAGAGCGCGATGCGGTCCTGGCGGCTCATCGGCGCGCGCTTGACCCGCTCGGCCTCGTCGGCGGCGTTGGGCGGCGGCAGTTGGGCCAGGGCGACGACGGCGATCAGCATCAGCGGCGCGAACACCAGGCCCGAGATCGCCGGCATCCACTTCTCGTCGACATGGGACAGCAGCAGCATCTTGCCGACCGACTTGGCCACGCCCGACGACAGGATGAAGCTGGCGCACAGCATGGCGCCCAGCACCTCGGTCAGACGGCGGCCTTCCAGGAAGCCGAACACCAGACCCCAGATCATCCCGAGACACAGCCCGTTGAGGTACATCGCCATCGGCCCGATCACCGTCGGCAGGGTCCCGAACAGCAGGAGCGACATCTGCGCGCCGAAGATCAGGGTCAGGATGGCCACGGCCCGGCGGCTGGCCTGCATCTCGGAGATCACCTTGACCCCGATGAACTTGGCGGTGGCGTAGCCGGCGACCTGGGCGATGACGAGGGCGATCTTGAAGTCGATCGCGAAGGGCCAGCCGTCCGGATGGGCATAGGCGGCGGCCGTGAACGGCTTGCGATAGCCGAACATGGCGAAATAGACGGCGAACGAGGACAGACCGCCGTACAGCGCAAACACCCAGGGCGGGGCCGTGGCCAGGAAGCGGGTGACCGCGCCTTGCGGCAGGGTCCGATCGGCGGCCGAGTTCATGCTGTCTTACGCCCCGTGATCCTCCAGCTAGCCCGCTTCTTCCGGCAGGGGCAAATCCAGATCATATAAAGATATCTTTATATCCTTCTTGACGGGTGCGCCGTTCCAGCGCCTATTGCCTGCGTCGTGGTCTGCGGGCGTTCGCGCTCGGAGCTAAGAGGGAAGTCGGTGAGGGCGTGAAACCCCGAATCCGGCGCTGCCCCCGCAACTGTGAGCGGCGAGCCGCTGTCCGTTTCGTGTCACTGACGCGCCGAAGCTGGATCGGTGGCGTGTCGGGAAGGCCAGGGCAGGGGTGACGACCCGTGAGCCAGGAGACCTGCCTCGACAGATAACGTCCTCCGGCGGGGTGTCCGGTCTGGTCGCATGCTTTACGGCGTGACCGGACCTCCGTCCGTGCGCGCCTACCTGCGCGCGTCCCGATCAGCCTCGCCACAACACCGGCAGAGGCTTTTCAAGAATGACCGTCACCGTCGCCACACTCGGCTTCCCCCGCATTGGTCCCAGGCGCGAGCTGAAGACCGCCCTCGAACACTACTGGTCCGGCCAGAGCGATCAGGCCTCGCTCTTGGCCGTCGCCGCCGAGCTGCGCGCCAAGACCTGGGCCCGCCAGGCCGCCCTGGGCGCGGACCACGTGCCGTCGGGCGACTTCTCGCTCTACGATCAGGTGCTGGACACCAGCGTCCTCGTCGGCGCGATTCCGGCGCTCTATGGCTGGACTGGCGGCGAGGTGTCGCTGGACACCTATTTCGCCATGGCGCGCGGCAGCCAGGGTGTCGAGCTCGCCCCCTGCGGTCACGACCACGGCCCGAAGACCGGTGTCCCGGCGCAGGAAATGACCAAGTGGTTCGACACCAACTACCACTACCTGGCCCCCGAGGTTTCGCGCGATCAGGCCTTCGCCCTGTCCTCGACCAAGCCGGTCGATGAGTTCCTGGAGGCCAAGGCGCAAGGCATCCACACCCGCCCGGTGCTGTTGGGCCCGGTGACCTTCCTGAAGCTGGCCAAGACCAAGGATGCTGACTTCGCGCCGCTGTCGCTGCTGTCGGCCCTGCTACCCGTCTATGCCGAGGTGCTGCAGCGCCTGGCCGAGGCCGGCGCCGACTGGGTGCAGATCGACGAGCCGTGCCTGGCCCTGGACCTCACCGACTTCGAGCGCGGCGAGCTGCGCCGGGCCTATGGCGTCCTGACCCACGCCGCGCCCGACCTGCGCCTGATGCTGACCAGCTATTTCGGCGGCTATGGCGAGAACCTGTCGACGGCCGTGAACCTGCCGGTCGCCGGTGTGCATCTGGACCTCGTCCGCGCGCCGCAGGAACTGGAGTCCGCCTTGGCCGCCAGCCGCGAGAGCCTGGTCCTGTCGCTGGGCGTGATCGACGGCCGCAACGTCTGGCGCGCCGACCTGGAAAAGCTGCTCGACCGCCTGGAGCCCGTCGTCGCCCAGCGCGGCGCGGATCGGATCGTGCTGGCGCCGTCGTGCTCGCTGCTGCACACGCCGATCGATCTGGCCCTGGAGACCGCGATCGACCCCGAGGTCCGCCAGTGGCTGGCCTTCGCCGTGCAGAAGATCGAGGAGCTGGCCGTGCTGGCCAAGGCCCTGAACGCCGGCCGCGCCAGCGTCGCCGCCGAACTGGCCGCCAGCGCCCAGGCCGCACAGGCCCGCCGCGTCTCGCCGAAGATCCATGACCCCGCCGTCGCCGCGCGCCTGGCCGCCACGACCGAGACCATGGCCAAGCGCCACGCCGCGTTCGACCGCCGCCGCGCCCAGCAACTGGAACTCCCGGCCTTCCCGACCACCACGATCGGCTCGTTCCCCCAGACCGAGGAGGTCCGCAAGGCCCGCTCGGCCCACGGCAAGGGCGAGCTGACCGACACCGCCTACGAGACCTTCCTGCGCGAGGAGACCCAGCGCGCCATCCGCTGGCAGGAAGAGGCCGGCCTCGACGTGCTGGTGCATGGCGAGTTCGAGCGCAACGACATGGTCCAGTATTTCGGCGAGCAGCTGTCGGGCTTTGTCTTCACCAAGCACGCCTGGGTGCAGTCGTACGGCTCGCGCTGTGTGCGGCCGCCGATCCTGTTCGGCGACGTGTCGCGGCCCAAGGCGATGACGGTGGTGTGGTGGCAGTATGCCCAGAGCCTGACCGAGCGTCCGGTGAAGGGCATGCTGACCGGGCCGGTGACGATCTTGAACTGGTCGTTCGTCCGTGACGACGTCCCGCGCGCGCTGGCCTGCCGCCAGATCGCCCTGGCCATCCGCGACGAGGTCGTCGACCTGGAAGCGGCGGGCGCGAAGATCATCCAGATCGACGAGGCCGCCCTGCGCGAGGGCCTGCCCCTGCGCCGCGCCGACTGGCAGGCCTATCTGGATTGGGCCGTCGAGTGCTTCCGCCTGACCGCCTCGGGCGTAGCCGACGCGACCCAGATCCATACCCACATGTGCTACTCGGAGTTCAACGACATCATCGCCGCCATCGGGGCGATGGACGCAGATGTGATCTCGATCGAGACGGCGCGCTCGAAGATGGAGCTGCTGGACGCCTTCGCCGGCTACGCCTACCCGGCCGAGATTGGTCCTGGCGTCTATGACATCCACTCGCCGCGCGTGCCCTCGGTCGAGGAGATGGCCGACCTGCTGACGGCGGCCCAGGCCCGGCTGTCGAGCGGCCAGCTGTGGGTCAATCCCGACTGCGGCCTGAAGACCCGCAAGTGGCCCGAGACCAAGGCCGCCGTGGCCAACATGGTCGAGGCGGCGCGACGGGCGCGGGAAGCCGTCTAGCCGAAGCAAAGAAGGCGCTCCTCGCGGAGCGCCTTCGAAAGGCTAGGGGACCGAGAACTTCAGCGGGATGCGGACCTCGCCGCCGGCCGTCGGCTTGCCGTTCAGCGTGGCGGGCTTCATCTGGAAGTACTCGCTGAGCTGGATCGCCGCTTGGCCGAAGCCGGCCTGCTCAGGGCCTTCGCTGATCACCTTGCAGGCCGTCAGCGCGCCCTGGATTGTCACGCGGCAGTCGATGACCGCCATGCCCTCCAGCTTGGTCTTCTGGGCCTCGGGCGGATAGAAGCGCGCCATGTCCTGTGCAGTGGGCTTCGTCGCCCAGTCGGGCGCGGTCACATACTGGCGGGGCGCGGGTGTGGCGGCCCAGACGGCGCTTGCGCCGGCCAGGGCGATCGCGCCGACGACGGCCAGGCCGATCCGACGACGGCCGGTCGTCGTGGAGACAACATTCAGCATCAACAGTCTCTCCTTCAGGGGATGGACGCCGGTCGCCGGCCAATGGCAGCCGAACGGCGCGGAAAAAGGGGTCATGGCGGCGCCGAGCAGCAGCTCGGCATAGAGCCGCCGGGTATCGGGACGGGCCGCGGTGACGGCGGCGTCGCAGGCGATCTCCTGGTCGACACGGAAGCGGCGGGCGCCCAGATGGACCAGGGGATTGAACCAGGCCAGGCAGCGCAGGGCGACGACCAGCCCGTTGACCGCCGCATCGCCGCGCGCCTGGTGGACGCGCTCGTGGTCGAGGACCAGGCGGCGGGAGAGGCCCATGAACCGCGCCTCGAAGTCGGCCGGCACCACGATGCGCGGCCGCACCGCGCCCAGCAGCATCGGCCCGCCGCCCAGATGCTCGCCGCGCAGGATGGCGGGATCGCTCTCCAGCGGCGTCAGGCGACCCAGGGCGCGGACGAACTGGACTTGGCGCAGGGCGAAGAAGGACGCGACGACCAGCACGCCAACCGCCCAGACCGCAGTCAGCAACGGCGACAAACTAACTGCCTGCTGTGTGACTGGCTCCAGGCTCTTCGCGCCGGCGCCGACCAGCGCGACGACGGGCGCGGTCACGACCGGTGGCGCATGGATGGGGACGAGGCCGGCGGCCAGGCAGATCGGCGCGACCAGCCACAGGGCGTAGCCGGCCAGCGGCCCGAAGCGCCGGCGCACGGGCCGGCGCAGGGCCAGGATCGCCAGCACGGCGAGAGCCAGCACCAGGTTGGCCTTGAGGACGGCGGTCAGGATCGCCGCGCTCATTTGCCCATCTTCTCGATCAGGGCCTTCAGCTCGGCGATGTCCTCGTCGCTCAGCGTCTCAGTCTCGGAGAAGTGCGTGACCATCGGCGCCAGGCGGCCGCCGAACAGGCGGTCCAGCAGGCCCTGGCTCTCCGTCCCGACATAGGCCTGGCGCGAGACCAGCGGGGAATAGAGATACCGGCGGCCGTCGGCCTGGGCGGCGACGGCCTTCTTCTTGACGAGGCGGCTGATCAGCACCTTCACGGTGCCTTCGGTCCAGCCGTTCGGCTCGCCGACCTCGGTGATGATGGCTTCCGAGGTCAGGGGGCTGCGCCGCCACAGCGCCTCCATGACCACGCTTTCCGCCGAACTGATCTTCATGACCGCCTCTCGATGACAGTTGTCAACGAGTCGACGTTGACACTTGTCATCGATGTGGTCAACCGGCGTTCTTCAGGAGCGTGCGGACAAACAAAAACGCCCTCCGCTGGGCGAAGGGCGTCTTCGTGTTCCGAAACCGGAAGAGGCTGCCTTAGGCGGCCTTGACCAGCGACTTGGTCAGGATGCCGATGGCGGCTTCGCGGTCGATGCGCTCGATGGCGGCGACTTCACGGGCCATGCGGTCCAGGGCCGATTCATACAGCTGGCGTTCCGAGTAGGACTGTTCCGGCTGGTTCTCGGCGCGGTGCAGGTCGCGGACCACTTCGGCGATCGAGATCAGGTCGCCCGAGTTGATCTTGGCTTCGTATTCCTGGGCGCGACGCGACCACATGGTGCGCTTCACGCGGGCGCGGCCCTTCAGGGTGGTGAGGGCTTGGCTGACGGTGCCGCCTTCCGCCAGCGGACGCAGGCCGGCCGTCTTGGCCTTCTTGGTCGGGACGCGCAGGGTCATCTTCTCGTGGTCGAAGGTGATGACGTAGACTTCGAGCGAATAACCGGCGACTTCCTGGGTCTCGACCGCCTGAATAGTGCCCACGCCGTGCGCGGGGTAAACGACGTGATCGCCGACCGAGAATTCCAGACCAGTCTTGCTCATGTTCGTCCTCATCTATGCGGGCCCTCGGGGCCCGAACGCCGTGATCATCCCCCAATCAAAAACGACAGGTCCTTGCTCCGCGAAATCATGTGCGCGGGGCTAAGCCTGTCAGGATTGGGAATAGATCTCTAAGACACCTTCGCCTTCGATCGGGCGGGCCGGCTCGAATAGCTTCTCGAACCGACTTCTTCGACAAGACGGACCGTCGCGATTAGCCGCAACCGTCACGTCGGCAGCGACAATAGCATAAAATTCAGCCCTATGAAAGGGTTGCGTCCGGCAATGCACGGCGCGCCGCCAAGCTTTCGCGGCCTGGCGGGGGATCAAGCTTGAGAAATCGTGGCTGGGCTTAGGAACCCTTGCCCGGCTTTTCGCTGAAGTACTTCTCGAACTTGCCGGTCTCGCGCTCGAACTCCTCGCGGTCGGCAGGCGGTTCGCCCTTGACCGTGATGTTCGGCCAGACCTTGGCGTAGTCGGCGTTGATACGCAGCCACTTGCCGTCGGCCTCGTCCTCGGTGTCCGGCTTGATGGCGTCGATCGGGCACTCGGGCTCGCAGACGCCGCAGTCGATGCATTCGTCCGGATTGATGACGAGGAAGTTCTCGCCTTCGTAGAAGCAATCGACCGGGCACACCTCCACGCAATCCATGAACTTGCAGCGGACGCAGGCGTCGGTGACGATATAGGTCATCGAAAACTCGGGAAGAGGATCGGGACGGGTTAAGCGCGGGCGTTTTCGGAGCCCCGGCCCGGCTTGTCAATGCGGCTTGGCCGCCCGCGCGCCCAGGAATTCTTATGACGTGGCCCATGTGGGCCGTCTTTCTGTCCCCGCGCGTTCTCCAGGGGGCGTCGATGCGTCCTGACGCTGTGTCGTCGTCGCAAACACTTTCTTATCGAACGAACACCAATATGTGGGATTGGAAACGCTCAATAAAAACAAAGTCGGAAAGCCGACACGCATGAAGACTGAAGCCTTGGCTATCCAACCGATCCTGGAGGCCGACACCGCCACGCGCGCCCTGTCCAAGGCGCGCGCGCGGGCGTTCGGCGAGTTCATCCGCGAAATCCCGTTCGCCGCGGCCTTGCTGGACCGCGACCTGATGCTGGTGGCCGTCAGCCGCGAGTGGGCGACGCAGGGGATCGCGCCCAGCCTGGCGATCGGCGGCGACGCCGGGGCGGGTGGCCTGGTGGCCTCCGAGGACGTGGGCGTGCTGCTCGCCTGCGCCGAAGAAGGCGTCGCCTTCTCACGCTATCTGCCGACCTTGGACGCCGAGGGCGTCCAGCACGTCTGGCGCACCGAGTTCAGCGCCTGCCGCGACGGCGACGAAAGCTATGCGGTGATGATCACCGCCCGCGACGTGACCGGCTATGCCGAGAGCGTGCTGCGCGCCGAGCGCGACAAGCAGCGCCTGACCATGGCCCTGGAGCTCGACGACCTGCTGGTCCGCGAATACGACCTGCGGACCAAGGAGCTCTATTTCTCGGGCAACGCGCCCGAGCTGCAGAAATACTGCGTCTTCAAGGACGATCCGCTGGAGATCGCCCATCCCGACGACCGCCAGCGCTGCGCCGACCTGGTGGCGACCCGCAAGATCGGCGAGGCGCGGGTCTTCGAGTTCAAGCTCAATCGCGACGACGGCGTCGAGACCTGGGTCCGTTCGGTCGGCAAGGTGTTCGTCGGCGCAGACGGCAGGCCCGAGAAGCTGGTCAACCTGTTCAAGGACATCACCGACCGGCGTCGCCACACCGAGGCGATCGAGACCCTGGCCTTCAAGGATTCGCTGACGGGCCTGCCCAACCGCGCCCTGTTCCAGCACCGCTTCCAAGAGGCCGTGCTGGCGTCCGAGAGCCTGGGCGAGATGTTCGGCCTGATCATGATCGACGTCGATCACTTCAAGGACATCAACGACACCCTGGGCCACGACGCCGGCGACGAACTGCTCAAGCGCCTGGCGGCCATGCTGCAGCACGCCTTCCGCAGCAACGACACGGTGGCGCGCCTGGGCGGCGACGAGTTCGCGGTGATCCTGCGCGGTCTGCACGGCGAGGCCGACATGCTGCGGCCGATCGCCAAGCTGCAGGACCTGCTGCGCCGGCCGATCGAGCACGGCGGCCGCAGCTTCACGGCCAGCGCCAGCATCGGGGCGGCCCTGCACGGCGACCCGGACGCCGATCCGGCCCACATGATCAAGAACGCCGACATCGCGCTCTATCGCGCCAAGGCGGCCGGCCGGAACCGCAGCATCGTGTTCGAACCGTCGATGCGGTCCGAGGTCGAGCAGCGGATCGAGCTGCTGCGCGACGTGCGCATGGCCCTGGCCGACGGCGAGTTCACCCTGTTCTACCAGCCGGTCGTCGACATCCGCGAGAACCAGGTCGCCGGCTTCGAGGCGCTGATGCGCTGGATCCACCCCGAGCAGGGCGTGCTGACCCCGGCCCGCTTCATGCCGGCCTTCGAGGACCAGGACCTGTCGCTGAAGCTGGGCGACGTGGCGTTCGAGGCGGCGCTGCGCCAGATGCGCGAATGGCTGGACCAGGGCGTCGAGTTCGGACGGGTGGCGGTGAACATCAGCTCGGCCCAGTTCCGCTCGGGCCGCCTGGCCGAGGAGATCCAGGAGCGTCTGGCCCGCTGGAACGTGCCGTGCGAGCGGCTCACGATCGAGGTCACCGAGAACGTCTATATGGGCTGGGGCTCGGACCTGGTCAGCAGCACGGTCAAGCAGCTGCACGACGCCGGCGTGATGATCGCGCTGGACGACTTCGGCACCGGCTACGCCAGCCTCGCCAACCTGCGCCAGTTCCCGATCGACCGCCTGAAGATCGACAAGTCCTTCGTCCAGAACACCGAGGACGAGGCCATCGTGAAGGCCGTCATCACCCTGGGCACCTCCATGGGCATGAAGGTGGTGGCCGAGGGCGTCGAGGACGCCGCCCAGCTGAAGGCGCTGGAGCACTATGGCTGCGACCAGGTGCAGGGCTACCATTTCGGCCGACCGATGCCGGCGGATCAGGTGGCGGGCTTCCTGAAGGGCTTCGGGGGCAACCCTTAGTGGCCTAGGGCGGCGCGCTTCGTATAGCCTCACGACATGACAGTGACGGTGCGCAAGGTTCTGGGCCGCTCTCGCGGCTTCGTGGGGCGATCCATCTGGGTGGTGGTCGCCATCGTGCTGCTGCAGCTGTGCGCCAGCGTGGCCTTCTACAGCGCCATCGATCGCCAGACCCTGCGCGAGGATCACGCCCGGCGGATAGGCGAGCTGCTGGTCGTCGGCGAGCGGGTCGCCAAGCTGGGCCAGGCCGATTTCGACAAGGTCATGACCTCGCACTACATGGAGGCCGAGGTCGTGGCCCTGCCGCCCGAGGGGCCGCCGGTCACGCAGGTGCAGAAGGTCGAGGCCGACGCCATCGCCGACTATGTCCGCCAGTGGGAGCCGATCCTCGCCAACCGGCCGCTGCGGCTGTGGTCCGAGAGCCGGCCCGAGGGCGGCCGCGACTTGGTCGGTGTCATGGGGCTGGAGGACGGTCGCTGGCTGACCTTCCGCTCGCGCAACTTCCCCCGGCCCTGGCCGATCGCCCTGCGGGCGGTGGCGACGACCCTGGTCTTCTCCCTGGCCTGCGTAGCCCTGGGCGCCTACGCCCTGCGCCAGCTGGGCGAGCCGCTGCGTAGGTTGACCGAGGCCTCGCGCCACGTCGGCGAAGCGCCGCCGTCGCCGATCATGGTCGAAGGCCCCAACGACATCGTCGAGCTGGGGCGGGCCTTCAACGACATGCAGCGCCGCATCGCCGGGCTGATCGAGGACCAGGCCAAGGCGATGGAGGCGCTCAGCCACGACCTGCGCACGCCGTTGGCCCGCATGACCCTGGCGGCGGACTATATCGAGCCGGACGACATCAAGACGCTGATGGCCGACAATGTCGGCGAGCTGGACGCGATGCTGAAGTCGCTGGCCGACTGGCTGCGCGCCCAGCACTCGGCCAGCACCGCCGAGGTCGTTGACCTGCCGTCCCTGATCCAGGGCGTCACCGCCCGCTGGCCGGACGCGGTGCGCTACGAGGGCGGCAAGAGCCTGGAGGTCACCACCCATCGCGGCCCGCTGGAGCAGGCGCTGATCCGGCTGGTCGATAACGCCGTGCGGTTTGGCGGCCAGGCGAAGGTGCGGCTGGTCGATGGTCCGGATGGCCCGTTGATCGAGGTGCTGGACCAGGGGCCGGGCCTCACGGCGGACGCCATGGCGCGGATCTACGAGCCGTTCTTCCGGGGGGATGCGGCGCGGGCGCGGGATACGGGCGGGTTTGGCTTGGGGATCCCCACGGCTGAGCGGCTGATCAAGCGCTTCGGCGGGCGATTGGTGATCGGCAACCGCGAGGGCGGCGGGGTGAGCGCACGGATCTGGCCGCCGGTGGTGGTTTAGCGCCCCCTCCGTCTCGTCGCCTATCGGCGCCGATCCACCTCCCCCGCAAGCGGGGCAGGAGGAAGTGTCTTCTCCTCACCCGTGAAACGGGGGAGGTGGCGCGATGCGGATACGCATCGTGACGGTGGGGGCGCTCTACCCCTCCACCGCCTCGTAAAGCCCACGCGCCTCGGTCGCCGGCCCCCGGCGTTCGCCGCAGTCCAGCACCCGCACGGCGATCAGGCGGCCGCCCAGGCCGAAGACCACCACATCGCCCGGCTTCAGCGTTCGCGACGGCTTGTCCACCCGGCTCTCCGTCCCCGAGCGGGTCAACCGGATGCGGCCTTCGTCAACGAACTTCGCTGCCAGGGAGCGGGTCTTGAAGAACCTCGCTCGCCAGAGCCAGACGTCGGCGCGGACAGCATCGTTCACGGCGTCGGTCATGATGCGGCCTGCTTGGGCGCAGCTGGCTTGCGCCGTCTCGGTCGCTTGCGGCGCTCGGGCGGAGGCGGCGGTTCCGTCAGCTTGGCCAGCGCCGCGAACGGCGAGTCCGGTCTCGCCTTGACCGGCTTCTGCTCCAGCTTGGCCGCGCCGCGGCGTTTCCAGACGATCGGCTGGTCGGGCTTGGCGCGGATGGCCGGCGTGTAGTCGAGGGCGCGCAGGACGTTGGAGGCCTGCTTGGCGGTCCAGTTCAGCTTCTCCAACGACGCCTCGGTCAGCACCACCCCGCCGTGGTGCTGCTCGGCGCGCAGCAGGGCGTCGAGTTCTTCCAACGCCTCTACCGGGATACTGAAGCCGGCCACGGCGCGCAGGCCGCTGGCCGACAGCTCGCGGGCCGAGGGTTCGGGCGAGGGCAGGGGCTCCAGGGTGGTCAGCGCCCCGCGCCAGCCGGTTGGGTTCAGGGCGCGGGCGCAGGCGATGGCCTCGGCCTTGATCGCGCCGGGGCAGTAGAGGCTGAACGCGCCGATCCGCACGCCCAGGCTCTTGAGTGTGCGACGCTCGGCCTGGCTCAGGGCCTTCAGTTCCGGATCGACCGGGCGCTTGTCCAACACGCCGCCGGCTTCCAGCAGGCGGTGGGCGATGCCGCGCGGCAGGCCCTTGAGCTCGCCGCCGCCGAGAGCGCGCTCCAGCTTGCGCAGCGGAGCCAGCTGGGTGTCGACCTGGCTGGCCAGGAAGGCGTCCAGCCGGCGCTCGGCCCGCTCGCGCACGGCGGCGGGACCCAGCTCGCCCAGCAGGCGGGCGCGCGGCGACAGCAGCGGCAGGTCGCGGCGTACCGCACCGGCCGCCTCGCCGCGCCACAGGATCGCGCCGTCGGGCGTCAGGGCGAAGGCGTCGTCGGCTTCGCTGGCCAGCAGGCCCAGGCGCTTGGCGATCTCGGGCCCGACCGCGCGCTGGGCGGCGTTGCGCAGGGCCTTCTCCTCCAGCGGCGAGGCGGCCTTGACCGGGGTGAAGGCCACGCCCGCCAGATGGCCGACCACATGGCCCTCGACCGTGACCTCGCCGTCCTGGCCGACGCCGGCATAGAGGGTCTCGCGCTCGCCCAACTGCTTCATCAGCACGCTGGTGCGGCGGTCGATGAACCGCGCCATCAGCTTTTCGTGCAGGGTGTCGCTGATCCGGTCCTCAAGCTGACGGGTCAGCCCCTGCCAGTGGGCGGGATTGGCCACCCAGTCGGGACGGTTGGCGATGTAGCTGAGCGTGCGCACGCCCGACAGGCGGCCAGCCAGGCTGTCGATCTCGCCGTCGACGCGGTCCAGCGCCTTGTACTGGCTGTTGATCCAGTCCTCGGGCAGGCGCTTGCGGCCGGTGGTCAGGTCGTCGAACAGGGTGCGCGCCATGCGCTGGTGGTCGTCGTCGGTGGTCTTGCGGAAGTCCGGCGTCTGGCAGACGTCCCACAGCTTCAGCAGGGCCGAGCGGTCGGTCTTGCAGCGCTTGATGACGTCCTCGTCCTTGGCCAGGGCCCGCAGGGTGCGCTCGTCCAGGGCTTCCTGCGACAGCGACAGGCCGTTGCGCTTGGGCGTCTCGTTCAGCGAGCGCAGCAGGCCGGGCAGCGAGCCGAAGTCCAGCCTGGCGTTGCGCCACTCGGCCTGGGTGATCGGCTCGAAGGTGTGGCTCTCGACGGCCTCCACCAGGTCCTCGTCGATCTCCTCGCAGTCGCCCGTGACCCCGAACGTGCCGTCGCGGGTGTAGCGCCCCGCCCGGCCGGCGATCTGACCGACCTCCTGCGGATAGAGCCAGCGCGTGCGCCGGCCGTCGAACTTGCGCAGGCCGGCGAAGGCCACGTGGTCGACGTCCATGTTCAGGCCCATGCCGATGGCGTCGGTGGCCACCAGGAAGTCGACCTCGCCGGACTGGTACAGAGCGACCTGGGCGTTGCGGGTGCGGGGGCTCAAAGACCCCATGACCACGGCCGCGCCGCCGCGCTGGCGGCGGATCAGCTCGGCGATGGCGTAGACCGCGTCGGTGGAGAAGGCGACGATCGCCGAGCGCCGGGGCAGGCGGGTCAGCTTCTTGGAGCCGGCATAGGACAGGTTGCTGAACCGCTCGCGCCCGACGATTTCGGCGTCCGGCAGCAGGCGGCGGACCAGCGGGGCCATGGTCCCCGCGCCCAGGAACATGGTCTCGAACTTGCCGCGCGCATGCAGCAGGCGGTGGGTGAAGATGTGGCCGCGCTCGGGATCGGCGCACAGCTGGATCTCGTCGACGGCCAGGAAGTCGACCTCGCGGGCCAGCGGCATGGCCTCGACCGTGCAGACGAAATAGGCCGCGCGCGGCGGGGTGATCTTCTCCTCGCCGGTGATCAGGGCCACCGAGGCCTTGCCGCGCAGCTTGACGATCCGGTCATAGATCTCGCGCGCCAGCAGGCGCAGCGGCAGGCCGATCATGCCCGAACCGTGGGCCAGCATCCGCTCGACGGCCAGATGGGTCTTGCCGGTATTGGTGGGCCCCAGGACGGCGGTCAGCTTCGAAGGGGCCAGGCCGGTCGAACGGTCACTCATGGCCCAAAGGTGGGGCGGGAATCGTGAGGAGGCAAGCGGGGGCGGGGCCCTCTAGACATGCAGGGAGGTGACCGAGCCCGTCTCGTACAGCGACTGGACCGGGGCCTTGCTGGCCGGCGCCTGCGTTGCGAGCACGCGCTTGGCGTCGTTGGAGAGGTCGACCTTGTCCTTGACCGGCTCGCGTTCGCCCAGGAAGTCGGCGATCTGCTGGATCCACGAGGAGGACTTGGCGCCGGCCTGGACGTCGGCCAGCCGGATCGCGGCCGCGATCTTGGGATTGCGGGCCGCCGCGTGGATGGGCTCCTCGTCGCCCGAGGCGTCCTCGATGAACTTGGTGATCTTGATGCTGGCGACCATGGCGTCGCGCCAGCCCTTCATGTCCGTGTAGGGCCGGGCGCCGGTCATGTCGGAGCCGTTGATGCCGCCCCGGAACAGGGCGTCCTGGTCGCCGGGGCTCAGCTTGTCGAAGAAGTCTAGCCCGGCCTGCTGCGAGGCCGAGCCGCCGCCGTTCCGGTAGGCGTCGATCTGCGCGATGACGAACTTCTGGTGGAGGTTGCGGACTTTCTGGAAGACCGCCGAGTTGCTCAGCGTCTCGTTGTAGATCTTGTTGTTGTCCGCACCTATGTCGCGCAGGCCGCCGGTGACGGCCATGTCGTGCAGGGCGGTATAGGCGTCCAGCTGTTCGGTTTCCGAGAAGGTGCGGGACTTGTTGCCCACCCTTTCGATCAGTTCGTTGAAGCGGTCCTGGTTCTGGAAGGCGGCGGCCGGCGCGGCCGGGTCAGGCGCGCCGGTCGGCGGCGCGGCCACGGGCGGCGTCGCGACCGGCGGGGCCAGGACCTGCGGCGTGGCAGGCGACTGGGCTACAGGCGACTGGGCGACAGGTTGCGGGACGACGGGCTGCGACGCGATTTCCAAGGCCGACCTCCATGGATGCTCCATCTGAGATTGCGCCGATTGCCCTAACGTTGTGTTCACGGATCGGGTCGTCACCGCCCTAACGTCAGGTGGAGTGGACAGGTCGCGCGCGCTTCGGTAGCGAGAGGCGGCGTTCTTGGGGGCTTGGGCGTGTTTCAGCGGTTGTTATCGGCTCGGTCGACCATGCTCGGGACGCTCGTCCTGGCGGCGGGCGTGCTGTTCCACATCGTCATCGGCCTGCCGTTGCTCGGCGCCGGCCATGCCCATTGGGTCGAGCCGGGCGGCGACATGGCCACGATGATGGCCGGCCACTACGCGATCATCGACCATCCCTGGCGGTTCCCGCTGGGCGTGACGACCGCCCTGCGCGGCGCGGCGATCCCGACGGCGATCGTCTATACCGACAGCCTGCCGTGGCTGACCGTGATCATGAAGGCCCTGGGCCTGGGGCGGGTGCTCAACCCGCTGGCCCTGTTCATGCTGATCGCCTATGTCGCCCAGCCGCTGGCCATGGTCGCGCTGCTGCGGGCGTGCGGGGTCAAGCGGACCTCATCCCTGCTGCTGGGCGGGCTGCTGGCGCTGTTCTTCCCGGCCTGGCTGTCTCGGCAGTTCGGGCACGTCGCCCTGACCGGCCAATGGCTGCTGATCCTGGCCGTGACCTGGGCGGTGCTGGTGGCGCGCTTCGGCCTTTCGCGCCGGCGGACCGTCGAGATCGCGCTGCTGGGCCTGGTGGTCACCGGGACTCACGCCTACCACCTCGTGCCGGTCGCGGCCTGCCTGGGCGCGGGCCTGCTGTCGGAGGTGCTGCAACGGCGCGCCAAGGCCTGGATCAACACGCTGCTGACCTTGGTCGCCTTCGCGGCCGGCGTCGGCTTCGCCGCCTGGGTGCTGGGCTATGGCGGCGTCGGTCAGTCCGGCGGCGGCGGAGCGCTGGGCGTCTATTCGATGAACGTGCTGGGTCCGCTCTGGCCGCAGGCCTCGACCCTGGCTGGCCAAAAGTGGGATGGCGTCTGGTTCACGGGCGCGCTGAGCGTCCCCGGCCAGACCTTCGAGGGCTACAACTATCTGGGCGCCGGCGTGCTGCTGGTGATCGCGGTGGCGGCCGTCCTGAGCCTGGTGCGGGTCAAGGGGCCGGACGCGGCGGCCTGGCGGCGCTTCGGACCACTGGCGCTGATGCTGGTCGTCATGACCCTCTACGCCATTGGGCCGCGCCCCTATCTGGGGTCGCTGCTGTTGTTCGACATCGGCCGGCCGCAGGGCGCGTTCGGGCTGGTGCTGGGCCTCTTCCGAGCGCACGGGCGGTTCTTCTGGATCGTCGGCTATGCGGTCCTGGCCTTCGCCGTGACGCGGATCGACCGCCTGGAGTCCGGCCGCCTGCGCCTTGGCGTGCTGGGGCTGGCGGCGGTGCTGCAGGTCGCCGACATCGGCCAGATGATCCACGGCGTGCGCAGCGTCTATGGGACGACCACGCCTTACTACGACACGGTGATCCGCACCGATCCGGCCTTCGAGCGCCGGCCCTGGCGGTTCCAGCCGGTGGTCGAGTGCATCCGCGATGTCGACGCCTGGACCCTGGTGCAGATGTCCCACCAGGCCCTGCGCCGACACGGGACCTCCAACTCCGGCCCCGTGGCCCGCGCCCTGGCGGTCAGTTGCGAGGTCGAGCCGGCGGCCAGGGGCGACGCCGAGCCGGGCGACCGCACCCTCACCGTCGTGATCGGCGATCCCGTCCAGAAGCCCGAGCTGTTCGAGGCCTTTGACGAGCGCACCGACTGCTACCGCTTCGTGCGCGGTCTGCTGTGCGGGCGCGGCCTGGACAAGGTCCCCGGGCTGGAGCGCTATGTGGGCGTCTCGGCCAAGGCGCTGGCCGCCGCGCCGGTGATCTATCTGAACAAGGGTGTGAAGCCGCCCGAGCTGGGTCCGGGCTGGGGCCTGCCGGAGCAGTTCGCCATCTGGAGCGACGGCAAGAGCGCCTGGCTGACCCTGGACACCAAGGGCGCGCGCGACGTCATGCTGTTCCTGAACGTCATCGCCATCGGGCCGTCCAAGGACGACACCCAGGCGATCGAGGTGGTGTTCGACGGCAAGGTCCAGCGCCGCACGCGCATCACCCGCGGCATGTTCTCGGTCCGCATCCAGGGCGCGACGCCAGGCAAGCCGGCGAGGGTCGAGCTGCGCCTGCCCGAGGCCGCCACGCCGCCGCCGTTCCGCGGGATTCCCGACCCTCGCCTGCTGGGCATCGGGGTCAACGAGATCCGCGTGGTCCCGCTCGACCGTTAGCGGCTGAACACCACCTTGCCGTCGACCACCGTCAGCACCGGCTGGGCGGTCAGGATTTCCTTGGGCTCCACGGTCATGAAGTCCTTGTCGAAGGCGGTCAGGTCGGCCTTCTTGCCGGCTTCCAGCGTGCCCAGTTCCTTGTCGCGGAACACGGCGTAGGCCGGGGCCAGGGTCAGCATCTTCAGGGCCTCGGCGCGGGTGACGGCCTCTTCCAGGTGCCAGTCGGCATTGGCGAAGCCATCCAGGCTGTGGCGATAGACGGCGGCGTAGAACTCGATGCGCGGGTCGCCGACCTCGACCGGGGCGTCCGAGCCAGCCGCGACCACGACGCCGGCCTTCAGGAAGTCCTTCCAGCGATAGCCCTCGTGCAGGCGGGCCTGGCCCAGGCGCGCGGGGGCGAAATAGAGGTCGCCGATGGCGTGGCTGGGCTGCATCGAGGCGATGACGCCCAGCTTGGCGAAGCGCGGCACGTCGGTGTCGGCGACGATCTGCGAGTGCTCGATGCGCCAGCGGGCCTTGGTGTCGCCCCCGAGGCTCTGCTCGAACCAGTCCAGGGTCATGCGGTTGCCGCGGTCGCCGATGGCGTGCATGGCGACCTGCGCCCCGGCGGCCTTGGCCTGCTTCATCAAGGCCAGGCCCTTGTCCTGCGGGGTCAGCTGCAGGCCCAGGCCCTCGGCGTCGCTGTAGGGCTCCAGCAGCGCCGCGCCGCGCGAGCCCAGGGCGCCGTCCATATAGAGCTTGATACCGCGCGTGCGGATCAGGCCGGTCGCATCGGTCTGCGGGCCCTTGCTCAGCACCTCTGCCGCGCCGCTGGGGTCCATATAGTTGTCGACGCGGATGTGGAAGGCGCCCTTGGCGGCCTCGTCGCGCAGCAGGGCCAGGTCGTCGGCCATGACGCTCATATTGTCGAGGCCGGTCCAGCCGCGCGAGGCGTAGAGCTCCCCGGCCTTGCGCAGGGCCTCGCGCTTCAGGGCCTCGCTGGGCGGCGGGATGACGTCGGCGACCAGGGCCTGGGCGTGGTCGATCAGCATGCCGTCGGGCTGGCCGTCGGCGCCCATCAGGATCTTGCCGCCGGCCGGGGCGGTGGTGGTGGCGGTCACGCCGGCGTTGGCGAGCGCGGCGCTGGAGGCGACGCTGGCGTGGCCGTCCGAGCGGCCCAGCACGATGATCCGGCCCGGGGCGGCGGCGTCCAGGTCTGCCTTGGTCGGGAAGCGCTTCTCGGGCCAGTGGGTCTCGATCCAGCCTCGGCCGTAGATCGCGCCTTCCGGATGTGCGGCGGCATGGGCCTTCACCGTGGCGACGAGGTCGGCCAGCGACTTGGTCTGGTCGAGGTTCAGGGTCAGCTCGCGCAGGCCGATGCCGGTCAGGTGGGCGTGGGCGTCGACGAAGCCCGGATAGGCCGTCGCGCCCTTCAGGTCGATGTCGCGGACGTCCTTGGCGGCCTTGCTCTTGGCGGTGGCCAGATCGCCGACGAACAGGATCTTGTCGTCACGGACCAGAACCGCCTGGGCGGTCGGCTTGGCGTCGACGCCGGTGTGGATCGGGCCGCCGTGGATGAGGATGTCAGCCGCTTGGGCCGTCGAAAGCGAGGTCGCGGCCAGCAGGGCGGCGAGGACGAAACGGCGCAAGATGAGTTCCCCCGGAACAGCAAGTTCCGGAAATCGTAGGCCGCACCCCTCGCAAGTCGCAACGGTCCTGCTATTTTTTCGTCATGAGCGCACAGCGTTTCACCTTTTTCGACACGATCATCGGCCGTTGCGGCATCGGCTGGGGCGCGCACGGCCTGATCGGCCTGCAGCTGCCGGAAGGCACGCCGGGCGCGGCCTGGGCCCGTCTGCGCAAGCGCTTCCCCGACGCGGTCGAGGCCGAGCCGCCTGCCGAGATCGAGGCGGTGATCGAGCGCATCCGCGACCTGTTGGCCGGCGGCAAGGACGATCTGGCCGACATCCCGCTGGACCTCCACGGCCAGCCGACCTTCAACCTGCGGGTCTACGAGATCGCCCGGGCCATCACGCCGGGCGAGACCTCGACCTATGGCGAGGTGGCCAAGGCCATGGGCGAGCCGGGCGCGGCGCGGGCCGTCGGCAAGGCTCTGGGCGAGAACCCCTGGCCGATCGTGGTGCCCTGCCACCGCGTGCTGGGGGCGTCCGGCAAGAGCATGGGCGGGTTCTCGGCGCCGGGCGGCGCGGAGACCAAGGCGAAGCTTCTGACGATCGAGAAGGCGCGGACCGATGCGGTGCCGACGCTGTTTGATCTGGAGTTCTCGGTGGCGCCTCGGCGCGGGGGCTAGCTCCCTTAGCGCGCCCACCGTCGCGATGCGTATCCGCATCGCGCCACCTCCCCCGTTTCACGGGTGAGGAGATGCAGCTGTTCTTCTCCTGCCCCGCTTGCGGGGGAGGTGGCGCGGCGCCGATAGGCGACGTGACGGAGGGGGCGCTTCGGTGAATTTGGATTTTAGCGAAGAGGCCAGGAACACCGTCCGCCCACGCCTCTTAACGCGCGGTAACGCTTCTTCGAACAGGGGCGAAACGAATCGGGACCGAATCGGCGACGTTGGCCAATTCAGTGTTTGTTCCCTACAAGCTATTGTAGCTTAAAGCGGATTAACCACAAATCGGTTTCGCGACGGGTGGTTACTTCGCCGCCGTATCCGCAGCTTTCTCCGCCGGCTTCTCTTCCGGGGCGCACTCGGCCGAGATGCGTTTGGCGTCCATGCTGCCGGCCAGGTTCATGCCGCTGATGGTCTTGAGGTGGATGTCCATGCGGAAGCTCTCGGGCGTGTAGGTCCCGGTGGCCGAGACCGGCGAGACGCGGTCCTTCTTGTCGGTCCACGTGCCCTTCAGCTGGATCTTGCCGTCCTTGACCACATTGGTCGTGTAGTCGCAGCGATAGCGCTTGGTGCAGATGCCGCGCGAGAACTGCTCGGCGTCGGCCGGCTTGAGGCACTTGCGCTCGCTGCTGACCGGGATGACGCCGACCTTATAGTCGTACTCCCACTGGCCCGGCAGAATCGTCGACTTGGCCGAGGAGGTCGCGGCCGCGCGGACCACGGGTTGGGCCAAGGCGACGCCGCCTACGACGAGGGCCAGAACAGAAGCGGCGAGGGCGGTCGAACGCATGCGGCGGGTCTCCTTGATACCGCTCCTATATAGAGTGGCATATGAACCGTGCTTGAAGGCGGAGGTTGGGCGGCGGGTTCCACGCGGACCTCGGGCCCAAGAGCCGGGCCTGCCTTGACTCACCTGTCTTGACTCAGGGGCGACCCTTCGCCTATATCGCCCGCTCTCGCGCGGTCGGCCTGGTCCAACCGTGTGTCCGAATTCATATCTTATCGGAGCCAGGCTCTTCACCGAGCCAGACGGTTTCGCCCAAGCCAAGGTAACCACCATGTCGCGCCGTTGCGAACTTACCGGTATCGGTCCGATGGTCGGCCACAATGTGAGCCACTCGAACATCAAGACCAAGCGCCGCTTCCTGCCGGCCCTGTCGCCTGCCACGCTCCAGTCGGAGTCGCTGGGCCAGACGTTCCGTCTGCGCATCAGCAACGCCGCCCTGCGCACCCTGGACTTCAAGGGCGGCCTGGACGTGTTCCTGCTGGGCGCCAAGGACGAGCAGCTGTCGCCGCGCGCCCTGAAGATCAAGACCCAGGTGAAGGCGAAGGCCAAGGCCGCCGCCCTGCAAGCCGCCTAAGGCTTCCGGCCCTTCCAAGGCTGATCCTACGAAAGCCCGCCGGGGTCATTCCCGGCGGGCTTTTCGTCGTTCCTGTTTCAAGGTCCCGAACATGGGTTGACATCCACTTATGCTCAAAGTTAGCATAAGTCCGTCGCTGGATAGACCGGCGGCGTCAACCAGCGTGAGGGAGCCTCATGCGCTACGACTATCTCGTCCTGATCGGACGCTTCCAGCCGTTCCATAACGGCCACCTGTCGGTGCTGAGCCACGCGTTGCGCCTGGCCGACAAGGTCATCGCCCTGGTCGGCAGCGCCGGCCAGCCGCGCACCACCCGCAATCCCTTCAACGCCAGCGAACGCGCCGTGATGATCCGCGCCGCGGCGGGCGACGAGGTCGGGAGGCTGATCGTCAAGCCGCTGCGCGACCGGCTCTATAACGAGACCGTCTGGGTCGCCGACGTCCAGCGCCTGGTCGCTGAGACGCTTGAAGCCGAGGGCGCGCCCGACGCCAAGGTCGGCCTGATCGGCCGCGACAAGGACGGGGCCACCGGCGCCTATCTCGCCGCCTTCCCGCAATGGCCGCTGGTCGACGTGCAGCACACCGACGTGCTGTCGGCCACCGAGCTGCGCGCCTGGCTGTTCTCCGGCGAGACCGGGGCCCTGCGCCTGGTCGAGGCCAACACCCCGCCAGCCGTGTTCGAGATGCTGGAGGCCTTCCGCGCCGGCTCGCCCGCCTACGCCCAGCTGGCCCGCGAGGACGCCTTCATGCGCACCTATCGCCAGAGCTGGGCCGCCGCGCCCTATGCGCCGACCTTCGTCACCGCCGACTCGGTGGTCGTCCATTCCGGCCACGTGCTGCTGGTCCGCCGCCGGGCCGAGCCGGGCAAGGGCCTCTGGGCCCTGCCGGGCGGCTTCGTCGAGCAGGACGAGACCGTGCAGGAGGCCGCGATCCGCGAGCTGCACGAGGAGACCCGCCTGAAGGTGCCGCCGGCCGTGCTGCGCGGCTCGATCAAGGCCCGCCAGGTGTTCGACTATCCCGGCCGTTCGCTGCGGGGCCGCACGATCACCCACGCCTTCCACTTCGACTTCCCGACCGGCGACCTGCCCAAGGTCCGCGCCGCCGACGACGCCGACCGGGTCCGCTGGGTTCCGCTCAGCGAGGCGATGCTGATGGAGGAGCAGTTCTTCGAGGATCACTTCCACATCCTCGAGCACTTCGTCGGCAACGCCTGACCTCAACCCTTGTCACGCCGTCCCGATAGACGGGGCGGCCAGTTCCCGCGCGAAGGAGCTTCCGCGATGTTCGACAATCTGGTCCTCAACACCGACAGCTATAAAGCCAGCCACTGGCTGCAGTATCCGCCCGGGACCACCGGCGCCTTCTCGTATGTCGAGAGCCGGGGCGGGCGCTATGACCGCACGGTCTTCTTCGGCCTGCAGGCGATCTTGAAGAGCCAGCTGGGGAAGCCCGTCACCCACGCCATGATCGACGAGGCCGCCGCGCTGCTGGCCCTGCACGGCGAGCCGTTCAACGAAGCCGGCTGGCGGCGGATCGTCGACGTCCACGGCGGCCGACTGCCGGTGCGCATCCGCGCCGTGCCGGAAGGGACGGTGGTGCCGACCCACCAGGCGCTGATGACGATCGAGAGCACCGATCCTGAAGCCTACTGGCTGCCGTCGTACCTGGAGACCCTGCTGCTGCGGGTCTGGTATCCGGTCACGGTCGCCACGATCAGCTGGCACGTGAAGCAGACGATCAAGGCCGCGCTGGAGAAGACCAGCGACAACGCCCAGGCAGAGCTGCCGTTCAAGCTGCACGACTTCGGGGCGCGGGGCGTCTCCAGCCAGGAATCGGCGGCCCTGGGCGGGCTGGCGCACCTGGCGAACTTCCAGGGCAGCGACACGCTGAGCGCCGTGCTGGCCGGCCGCGCCTGGTACAATGAGCCGATGGCCGCCTTCTCGATCCCGGCCGCCGAGCACAGCACCATCACCAGCTGGGGCCGCCCGAACGAGGTGGAGGCCTATCGCAACATGCTGACCCGGTTCGGCAAGCCCGGCGCTCTGTTCTCGGTGGTGTCGGACAGCTACGACTTGTTCCACGCGGTGCGGAACCTGTGGGGCGGCGCGCTGAAGCAGGCGGTGATCGACAGCGGCGCGACCCTGGTGGTGCGGCCCGATTCTGGCGACCCGGTCACGGTGGTCGCCGAGACGCTGAAGATCCTCGACGAGACCTTTGGTTCGACGGTGAACGGCAAGGGCTACAAGGTGCTCAACCACGTCCGGGTGATCCAGGGCGACGGGGTCAATCCGGTCAGCATCGGCCAGATCCTCGACCGCATCGTCGCCGACGGCTTCAGCGCCGAGAATCTGGCCTTCGGCATGGGCGGCGGCCTGCTGCAGCAGCTGGACCGCGACACCCAGAAGTTCGCCCTGAAGTGCTCGGCGGCCAAGGTCGACGGCCAGTGGATCGACGTCAGCAAGGATCCGGCGACCGATCCCGGCAAGAAGTCCAAGGCCGGGCGACTGGCCCTGCTGGTCGATGAGGCTGGGACCTATCGCACCGTGGCCCTGGTCGAGGGGCAGGCGCTCGAGCCCGGCTGGCGCGACGCGATGGTCACGGTCTGGGAGAACGGGGAGTTGCTGGTGGACCAGACCCTGGCGGACATCCGCGTCCGCAGCGAGGCCTGAACAAGCAAAACCCGCCGCGACCTATGCCGCGGCGGGTTTTGAACGCTTGGTACTAAAAGGCTTTCGTCAGCGCTTAGCGCGCGACGACGGCGCCCGAAGCCGGGTTGGCCGCGTTGAAGGCGGTCAGGGCCGGGTTGTTGATCTTCGACACGGCGTCGTTGACCGAGGCGCGGATGCAGGCCGGGTACAGGTAGCCGGCGAGGGCTTCGCCGCGGATGTCCTGCCAGCAGACGGTCGAGGCGGCCTTGACGATGTCGGCGCGGACTTCGGCGGCCGACTTGCCGGCGACCTTGACGCGGACTTCAGCGGCCGAAGCGGGAGCGGCGGCGAACAGGGCGATGGCCGAAGCGGCCAGAACGATGGAGCGGATCATGTCGATGTTCCGAAAGAGGGTTGGGTTCAACCCCCTCCAGACGCGTTCCTCTGACGGCCCGTCCCCGGTCTATCGCCTGCTCAGCCCGTCGCGTTGCATATAGCAACGTTCTCGTGGGTTATCAACGATTATGTTGCGGCGCACCTAAGGTGGAGCTGTGTGGTTGTTTCGCGTGCGAACAACCGATTGCAGGCGCGAAAAAGCCCGCGAAACCGGAGTTTCGCGGGCTCTGTCGTGAAAGCGCTGGCCGCTCTTAGCGGGTGGCGACCTTCAGGAAATAGACGTCGCGGCCCTGGGCCTTGTCGTAGGCGATCAGGTCGCGGCTGTGGGCGCGGCTGATGGCGTCACGGGCGACGTCGCGCACGCAGTAGGGGGCGATCTGGACGGCGTAGGGGTTGCCGACGAGGTCTTCCTGGCACAGCTGGCGGGCGGCCTGGACGATTTCGGCGTGCACGGCGGCGGTGTCGCGGCCGGCGACCTTGACCTTGATTTCGCCGGCGCTGGCCGAGGTGGCGGCGGTGGTGGCCATCAGGGCCGACAGAGCGATAACGAGCAGACGGATCATGTTGATAGTCCCGGAAAGGAGGTTGAGTTCAACCGCCTCCCGACGCGTTCCTCTGACGGTCGCAGGTTCTCGCCCTCGTCGCCCCGTCGAGGTCATGTGTACGTGACACCGGTGTCTATTTCAATGGTCAAGTCGCCGATTGCGACAAAAAGTCCAATACAATCATATAGTTGGCAATGAAACCGTATCGTCCGCAACGAAACGGTTTTCTAGCGCTTCCGGACCGGCTTCCGCGCTGGCTTGGGCGGCATCGGTTCGGGCATCGGCGGGGCCACCCAGTCGAAGGCCAGCAGCAGGGTGCGCTGGCTGTTGCTGACCGCGCCGTCGTCCGAGATCAGGTAGATCCGCGTGGAGCCGGCCGGCGCGCCGGAGGGCGGACCGGTCAGGGACACGCCCTCGAAGTTGTCGCGCGGCATCGACCCTTCGATGTGCAGGGCCGCGGTGGTCCTCTGACGGGCGGCGGGCAGGGTCGGGTCGGAGATGAACCGCACCACCGAGCGCCAGCCGCGCACCGGGTCATAACCGCGGTGCAGCGTGGCGATGGCCGCACCCTGGAAGGGGGCGAAGCCGGTCAGGCCCCAGGTGAAGTCCGGGCCCGACTGCGGCGGCAGCGACTTGCAGTCGGCCGACAGCCTGCACAGCCACACCTCGCCCTCCTCGCCGCCGACGAGGTAGGCGTCGGGGCCGGCGGCGGGATAGGCCGAGATCGCCTCCATGCCCTCGTTGTCGGGGAAGATGGTGGCGGGCTTGGGCGCGGGGGCGGGCAGGCTCCAGGTCCCGTCGGGACCGACGGCGTAGCGCCAGATGCGGTGATTGCGCTCGAAGCTGACCAGGCGGTCGCCGTTGGGCAGCACCGCCAGGCCCTCGGCGTCGGTGTGCTGCTTGGTCTGCAGCGGCTGGCCGTCGGGGCCCTTCAGCGGCCACAGCTTGGTGTCGGTGAGGCCGACCAGCTTGCCGGCCGCGTCCAGCGCGACCTTGGCCTCGAAGACGTCGCCCTCGTCGCTGATCGCCGTCAGGCGGCCGTCGCCGGTCACCGACAGGTCCGATAGGCCATGCAGGCGCGTGGTGGTCGTGCTGGTCAGCCACAGGCCGCCGGCATAGGTGAAGCCGCCGCCGACATCGATCTTGGCCGGGTTGGCGGCGTCCAGCGGCACGGGCGTGGCGGTGACCGTGATCTCCGGCCCGGCCTTCACCGGCGCGGGCGGCGCGGCGACCACGGGCGGCGGTTTGCGCGGCGTGCACTGGGTGGCCATGCCGGACAGGCCGCCGATCATCCCGAAGACGAGCGCGGCGCGCAGACCGATCACGCGGGGACCTTGCCGGTCTTGGGGACCTGCGGTGTCACGACCGGCGGCGGGGCCAGCAGGCCGCGCGCGCGGGCGATCTGGCGCGGCTCTTCCTCGAACAGGGCGGCCAGCTGCTCGACCAGCACCCCGCCCAGCTGCTCGACATCGACGATGGTGACGGCGCGACGATAGTAGCGCGTGACGTCGTGGCCGATGCCGATGGCGATCAGCTCCACGGGGCTCTTGCCCTCGATCTCACCGATGACCTGGCGCAAGTGACGCTCCAGATAGTGGCCCGAATTGACGCTCAGGGTGGAGTCGTCCACCGGCGCGCCATCGGAAATCACCATCAGAATGCGGCGGGCTTCGGGCCGGCCGATGATCCGCTGGTGGGCCCACATCAGGGCCTCGCCGTCGATGTTCTCCTTCAGGAGCCCTTCGCGCATCATCAGGCCCAGGTTCTTGCGGGCCCGGCGCCAGGGGCTGTCGGCGGCCTTGTAGATGATGTGGCGCAGGTCGTTCAGGCGGCCTGGCGCGGCGGGCTTGCCCTGCTTGATCCACTCGTCGCGGCTGGTGCCGCCCTTCCAGGCGCGGGTGGTGAAGCCCAGCACCTCGGTCTTGACCCCGCAACGCTCCAGGGTGCGGGCCAGGATGTCGGCGCAGATCGCCGCCACCATGATCGGCCGGCCGCGCATCGAGCCCGAATTGTCGATCAGCAGGGTCACGACCGTGTCGCGGAACTCCTGGTCCTCTTCCTGCTTGAAGGAGAGGGGCGCGGTCGGATCGATGATCACCCGCGTCAGGCGGGCGACGTCCAGCATCCCTTCCTCGAGATCGAAGGTCCAGGCGCGGTTCTGCTGGGCCAGCAGACGGCGCTGCAGCTTGTTGGCCAGGCGCGAGACGACGCTGGAGAGGGCCGACAGCTGCTGATCCAGATAGGCGCGGAGGCGCGTCAGCTCCTCGGCGTCGCACAGGTCCTCGGCGTCGACGACCTCGTCGTGGGCCGTGGTGAAGATCTTGTAGAGCGGCTCGCCGCCTTGCGACGCGCCGGGGTCGGGACGGGCCGGCTTGGCGCCGTCGCCCATCTCGGGCTGCTCGTCGCTTTCCTCGGGTTCGCCTTCCTGGTCCGACTGGACCATCTCCTCGTCGCCGGCCTCGGTCTCGCGGTCGGAGCTCTCGCTCTCCTGCGGCGAGGAGCCTTCGGGCTGTTCGCCTTCGCCCTCGCCCTGATCCTCGTCGGAATTCTCGGTCGCGCCTTCCTCTTCGCCGTCGTCCTCGTCGGCGCTTTCGGTGGCGTCGGACATCTCCTCGCCGAGGTCCAGGTCGCGCAGGATCTCGCGGGTCACCCGGGCGAAGGCGGCCTGGTCGTCGATGGCGGCGGCCAGGCGGTCAAGGTCCTTGCCGGCCTTCATCTCGATGTCGTTGCGCAGGATGTCGACCAAGGCCTTGGCCCCGTCGGGCGGCGCATCGCCCGTCAGGCGCTCGCGGACCATCAGGCCCAGGATCTCGGCCATGGGCGCGGACTGGCGGTCGGTGGCGACGGCGCGGGTCAGGCCCTGGCGTTCCAGTCGGGCCTCCAGCGCGGCGGTCAGGTTGCCCCGCACGCCGCCCAGGGCGTTGGCGCCAATGGCTTCCAGGCGGGCCTGCTCGATCGACTCGAAGGCCGCCTGGCCGTCGGGCGAGGAAGGTCGGGCGCGGGCGTGGGCGATCGGATCGTGATGGGCCAGGCGCAGGGCCATCTGGTCGGCGAGGCCGCGGATGCGGGCGGCCTCCTTCGACGACAGGTCGCGCGGCGGATGCGGCAGGATCGCCCGCTTGCCGAGCAGCTGCGGGCCATCGCCCGAGAACACGACCTCGAGGTCGGGGGTCTCGGCGAGCGAGCGCGCGGCGTGCGCCAGGGCGCGCTTGAAGGGTTCGGTCGGGCTTTCGGGCTTGGAGGCCATGGCTTCTGGGTTAGCGGCGCCGGGCGGCGAAAACAAGGAACGCCGTGGCCGGAAGAGACGTTGATTTTCCAACGGCGCCGCTAAAGCGCCTTCGTGAGGAAACCAAGATGCTCAAGTGGGCCATCATTCTCGCCGTTGTCGCCCTGATCGCCGGGGCCCTGGGCTTCACAGGCGTGGCCGGCGCGGCGGCCGGTGTCGCCAAGATCCTGTTCTTCCTGTTCCTGCTCGGCTTCGTGATCGTTGGACTGCTGGGCGTGACCGTGTTCAAGGCGGCGGCCGGCCCGAAATAGCCGCCGCACGCCTTGCGCGGGCCGGAGCGGAAGTCGACCCCGCCGCCGGCATCAGTGTGGCGCTAGGACCCCGTGGGAGAGGTCCTAGCGTCCCGCGTTATTCTGGCCGCTTTATTTGGCCGCGTACGCCTTGGCCTGACGGGCCACCAGCGCGTTCAGGTCGCCCATCTCCACGTTCACGTCGATCAGGTGCAGGCCCCAGTCCTTGAGCACCGCGCCGCCGACCATGACATCGCCGGTGATCTCGTCGGTGCGCGGATCGGCCGGGTCGGCGTTCACCTTCACCGACAGATAGGTGAAATCGCCCGCGCTGACGCACTGGGCCGAGACCAGGCCCGGCAGCGACACGAACGGCGTGGTGACCTTCACGTCCTTGGCGAACGGCTTGGGCTCGCCGCTCGACAGGAAGCTCTTGCTGCTCAGATAGGCGTGGACCGGCGTGTCCTCGGTCGAGGCCTTGCCGGCCACCAGGGCGGCGGGGTTCACGCAGCCGGCGCGATGGCCCTGCTCGTCGGTCTTGCCGAAGCGGCTGTTGGCTGGCGGCGGGCTGGAGGCGCGGAACGAGACATAGGTCACCAGGCACCCGGCCTGATCGGCCTTGTCGCACAGCGGGATCGAGCCGAACTTGCCGTCGGTCACCGGCGTGTTCATGCCGATGACATAGGCCGAAATCATCTGCTTCTGGGCCGGCTTGCCGTCGATCTCGTTCTTCAGCAGGTCCAGCAGCATCCGTGAGCCCTGGCTGTGGCCCAGCAGGACCACCCCGCGGCCCTTGTTCTCGTTGGCCAGGTACCAGCGCCAGGCGTCGCGCACGTCGCCATAGGCCAGGACGCCGTTACCAGGCGAGGGCTGGCCCATCATTACCGCGCGCAGGGCCGCCAGGGTCACCTGGCGGTACATCGGGGCGTAGACCCGGCACTGGCCGCCGAAGCGGGCCAGTTGCTGCTCGACCACGCGGCGCTCGGCCTCGTCGATGACCATGTCGCTGTTGCCGCCCGGATCGGTCGAGACGGTCGGGTAGATATAGAAGCAGTCATAGGCGGGGTTGGCGGCGAGCTTGAAGGCCTCGGTCGAGGTCTTGCCGTCGGCCTGGACGATGGTGGTGGTCTGGTCGACCGCGCAGGCGTCCGCTCGACCCGGCAGGCACAGCCAGTTGTCCTTCTTGCCGTAGTCGTTCGGCGCGGTGTTGGCCGGCGCCTGGGCGCAGGCCGCGCTGCTCAGGGCCAGGCCCGCCGTCAGGATCATAGCGGCCAAGGTCTTCGCCATCGTCTTCCCCTCCAAACACTTGTTTGGCGCGGACAATGGCCGAGAGAACGGCGCTCGCCAAGGGGGCTTAGAGCGGGCTTGGCGCCAGGATTGCGACGAGAGGCCGGACTGTCCCGCTGAGGGACGTTCCGTATTTCGTATCGAGGCCGGCCATGAGCCCCAAGACCCTTGTCCGCATCGGCATTCTGGCCGCTTTCGCCAGCATCACCCTGGCTTCGCCCGTCCTGGCCGACGGCTATGAGCGCGCGCCGTTACGTCAGTCGCATGCGCCAAAACGGGTCATGACGCGCACCAAGGTCGTCTATGTCGACCGTGTCGTGGAGCGTAAGGTCCCGGTCTATGTCGACCGTCCCACCACCCAGATCGTCGAGAAGGTGGTCGAGAAGCCGGTGATCGTCGAGCGCCCGGTCGTGGTCGAGAAGCGCATCGAGGTGCCGATCGAGAAGCTGGTCCAGGTCCCGGTCGAGAAGATCGTGGAACGGCCCGTCTATATCGACCGTCCGGTGGAGAAGATCGTCGAGAAGCGCGTGGAAGTGCCGGTCGATCGTCCGGTCTATGTCGACCGTCCCGTGCCGGTGGATCGCCCCGTGCCCGTCGAGCGTCCGGCTCCGACCCCGGCCCCCGCGGTCACGCACTGCCAGCAGGCCTGTTCGGGTCCTGGCGGCGAGGTGGTCGACCGGATCATCCAGGTGCCGGTCTACGTCTATGTCGATCGCCCGGTGGACCGTCCGGTCTATGTGCCGGTCCCGCAGCAGGGCGGCTGCCAGCCGCGCGTCTGCGGCGGCGCGGTCTACCAGCAGCAATGCAGCCCCTGCGGCGGTCAACGCTATGAGGGTGGGCAGCGCTATGAGGACAGCTATTACGAGGAGAGCCGCGAGCGCTCGTCCTATGACTATTCGGGTTCGCGCTACAGCGCCGGCGGCGGCTGGAACGCCGGTTCGGCCGGCAGCTCGGCCTGGGGCAACTATGTCGAGCCTCCGCCCCTGCCGATGGGCTATATCGGCGCGCAGTCGGGCGGACGCGGCGGCGGCTACGGCGGCTACGGCGGTCCCGGCCTGGCCGGCGGTGGCGGCTATGCCGGCGGGTACGCCGGCGGCCATTCGGGCGGCTACGCGTCGAGCTCGGCTTCAGCCTCGGCTTCTGCGTCGTCCTCGGTCCGCATCGGCGGCGGTTATCACGGCGGCGGTGGCGGCAAGGGCGGCTGCAGCGCCTGCGGTGGCGGACGCCACTAATCTAAAGCGAAAGCCAGCGCCTGGGGCTCTTGTCGCCCAGGGCGCGGGCTTCGCCGGGCCGCAGGCCCAATTCGCGCATCCGGTAGGCGACGATCTCGCGCAGGGCCTCGACGGGCTCCTTGCCGGCGACGGGGCTTGAGGCCACCGAACCGGCGTTCATCGCCATGTCCACGGCGCTCCACTCGGCCTGGGCGCGGTCTGCTTTCCCGACAGCGAAGTAGTGGCGGACGGGCAGGCGCTCGCCCGGGACCTCGACCATCACGCCGATGACCCAGCCTTGAACGATCAGATCGGCGTCGGGGCGTTGGCGGAACATGGCAGCGCATGTAGCCCTCGCCCGGCCCCACGGATAGAGGCCTCTAGCCGATCAGCTGGAACGCCGCCTGGCTGATCAGGCCCAGCACCAGCCAGGCCGAGACGCCGATCACCACCAGATTGGTCCGCGAAGGACGCCGCCGACGATGGGTGGAATACAAACGCACGAACGACATTGAAGCCTCCATGCCCTGAAACGTGAGCGAGAGGTTAACGCCGATGCTCCACCTTGGATGCATGGTCTTTTCGCTCGTCACGGGAGTGTGAGACCGTCGTTATGCGGACAAAGAAAAAGGGCGGAGCATCAAAGCCCCGCCCTTCTCATTTTCAGCGGTAGGCTGAACTTCTGGATTAGAAGTCCATGTCGCCCATGCCGCCCGGCATGCCGCCGCCCGGAGCGCCACCGGCGTTCTTCTTCGGGGCTTCGACGATGGCGGCTTCCGTGGTGATCAGCAGGCCGGCCACCGAAGCGGCGTCTTGCAGAGCGGTGCGGACAACCTTGGCCGGGTCGATGACGCCGTCGGCGACCAGATCGACATACTGTTCGGTCTGGGCGTTGAAGCCGAAGGTCGCATCGTCCTTTTCGAGGATCTTGCCGACCACGATCGAGCCTTCGACGCCGGCGTTTTCGGCGATCTGACGGATCGGGGCCTGCAGGGCGCGACGGACGATGGCGATGCCAGCGGTCTGGTCGTCGTTGTCGCCGGTGACGTTCGCCAGGGCCTTGGAGGCCTTCAGCAGAGCCGTGCCGCCACCCGGGACGATGCCTTCGTCGGCGGCCGCGCGGGTCGCGTTCAGGGCGTCGTCAACGCGGTCCTTCTTTTCCTTCACTTCGACTTCGGTCGAGCCGCCGACGCGGATGACCGCAACGCCGCCGGCCAGCTTGGCCAGACGCTCTTGCAGCTTTTCCTTGTCGTAGTCCGACGTGGTGTCTTCGATCTGGCGCTTGATCTGGGCGATACGGGCTTCGATCGCTTCCTTCTCACCGATGCCGTCCACGATCGTGGTGTCGTCCTTGGTGATAGAGACCTTCTTGGCCTTGCCGAGCATGTCGAGCGACACGTTCTCGAGCTTGATGCCCAGGTCTTCCGACACGACTTGCGCGCCGGTCAGGATGGCGATGTCTTCCAGCATGGCCTTGCGGCGATCGCCGAAACCCGGAGCCTTGACAGCGGCGACGCGCAGGCCGCCACGCAGCTTGTTGACGACCAGCGTGGCCAGGGCCTCGCCTTCGACGTCTTCAGCGATGATGACCAGCGGACGGCCCGACTGGACGACGGCTTCCAGCACCGGCAGCAGCGGCTGCAGCGACGACAGCTTCTTTTCGAACAGGAGGATCAGCGGCTCTTCCAGCTGAACTTCCATCTTGTCGGCGTTGGTGATGAAGTACGGCGACAGGTAGCCGCGGTCGAACTGCATGCCTTCGACGACGTCGAGTTCGGTCTCGGCGGTCTTGGCTTCTTCGACGGTGATGACGCCTTCGTTGCCGACCTTGTCCATGGCGCGAGCGATCATGTCGCCCACTTCCTTGTCGCCGTTGGCCGAGATGGTGCCGACTTGCGCGATTTCAGCGTTGGTCGTGACCTTCTTCGACGACGCCTTGATCTCGGCGACGACGATGGTGACGGCCTTGTCGATGCCGCGCTTCAGGTCCATCGGGTTCATGCCGGCGGCGACCGACTTCAGGCCTTCTTGGACGATGGCTTGGGCCAGGACCGTGGCGGTCGTGGTGCCGTCGCCGGCCTTGTCGTTGGTCTTCGAGGCGACTTCGCGGATCATCTGCGCGCCGAGGTTCTCGAACTTGTCAGCCAGTTCGATTTCCTTGGCGACCGAGACGCCGTCCTTGGTGGTGCGCGGGGCGCCGAACGACTTTTCGATGACCACGTTGCGGCCCTTGGGGCCCAGGGTCACCTTCACGGCGTTGGCGAGGATGTTGACGCCGCGCAGCATCTTGTCGCGCGCGTCGGAACCGAAATAAACGTCTTTAGCGGCCATGGAGGGCGCCTTTCTGAAATAGGAAATTCGAGGAAGAAAGCGTCTGGAAGACGGGAGGGATTAGCCCTCGACCACGCCCAGGACGTCGCTTTCCTTCATGATCAGGAGGTCCTGACCGTCGACCTTCACTTCCGTGCCCGACCACTTGCCGAACAGGATGCGGTCGCCAGCCTTGACGTCCAGAGCGACGACGTCGCCCTTGTCGTTACGCGCGCCGGGGCCGACGGCGACGACTTCGCCTTCCTGCGGCTTTTCCTTGGCGGTGTCGGGGATGATGATCCCGCCCTTGGTCTTGGTTTCTTCTTCGACGCGCTTCACGAGGACGCGGTCGCCCAGGGGACGAAATTTCATGGGTGTTCTCCGTCGGAACGGTTGCAGATAAAGGCCGAGTTGGATCGGGGAGCTGCGCTGTTAGCAGTCGCTCCCATCGAGTGCCAACGTCGGGCGTGAGTTAGGCAGGGGGCTCGGGGGAGTCAAGGACGACGCCCGCGAACTTTTCGCGAAGGGTTAACAGGGAGGGAGCTTCGATGTTCGACCACATGGGTCTCGGGACGGCCGATTACCAGCGCGCGACGGCCTTTTATGACGCCGCCCTGGCGCCGCTGGGCATCCGCCAGCTGTATGTCGTGCCCAAGGAATTCACCAATGGCGTCGACGTGGTGGGCTACGGGCGCGAGCGGCCGATGTTCTGGGTGGCGGGCCAGGACCCGACCTCGGGCAAGCTGCACATCGCGTTCGCGGCGGAAACTCGCGAGCAGGTCGACGCCTTCTACGAAGCGGCGCTGAAATCCGGCGGAAAAGACAACGGACCGCCCGGACTTCGCCCACATTACGATAAGGACTATTACGGCGCGTTCGTTCTGGACCCGGACGGCTTCAACGTCGAGGCTGTCTGCCGGTCGCCGGAATAGCAGGAGTTCCTGAGCCCATGTCGAGCTACGTCCTGTCGCTGTTCCTGGCGGTCCTGGCCTGTGTCATCGGCGGCAGCCTGGGCGGCATGATCCTGGCGCGGCCTCAGACCATGCTGGGCCTGGCGGGTCTGGCCGACGACGACACCCCCAAGCCGCCGCTGTTCGCCGAGGGCCGGGCGCTGGGCGGGGTGCTGATCGCCTCGCACGGCGTGGCGGCGCTCTATCTGGGCTACCAGCCGCGTATCGGGTCGGCCATGGCTCTGGCCCTTGCGGTGGCCTGGCTGGGCGCGGCGGCGGGCCGGGCGGTGTCGGCTGCGCTGGACGGCAAGGCCGGGCGCTACAACAGCGGCGCGATGGTGTTCAACGCCCTGATCGGCGTCACGCTGAGCCTGCCGTTCTTCAACATCGGCCGCGTGGTGATCGAGGGCGCGCGGCTGGCCTAGAGCGCCTTCTCGTGGGTCAGCAGCCAGCGCTTGCGCTCGATGCCGCCGCCATAGCCGGTGAGGGCGCCGTCCATGCCGATCACCCGGTGGCAGGGCGCGACGATGCTGAGCGGGTTGCTGCCATTGGCGTGGCCGGCGGCGCGGACCGCTAGCGGGCGTCCGGCGCGACGGGCCAATTCCGAATAGGTGATCGTCTTGCCGGCGGGGATCGCGCACAGCGCTGTCCACACCGCGTGCTGGAAGGCCGTGCCATTGGTCGCCCAGGGAATAGTGTTCAGGGTGTCGAGTTGGCCGGCGAAGTAGGCGGCCATGGCCTCGCGGATCGCGGAGGGCGCCGCGCCAGGCTCGGGACGCAGCGGACCGTAGTGGGTCTTCAGCAGGCGATCGAGGCGGTGCTCGTGGTCGTGGAAGTCCAGCGCGCGCAGGGCGCCGGCCTCGTCGGTGACGATCAGCAGCTCGCCGATCGGCGAGGGTGCGCGGTCGAGGACAAGGCGGGCGGGACGACTCATCGGGCGATCATCGCCCGGACGCGATGAGCCGTCCGCCCGTTTGTTGCTAGCGGATGCCCGGCACGTGCAGCGCGGCTTCCTTCTCAGCCTTCTGCTTGAAGACCAGGTCGCCGTACTTGCCGTACTCCATCCGCGCGATCGTGCGCTGGTGCACCTCGTCCGGGCCGTCGGCCAGACGCAGGGTGCGGATGCCGGCATAGGCTTTCGCGAGACCGAAGTCGGTGGTCACGCCGCCGCCGCCGTGAGCCTGGATGGCGTCGTCGATGATCTTCAGGGCCAGGCGCGGGGCCGCGACCTTGATCATGGCGATCTCCAGACGGGCCGACTTGTTGCCGGCCTTGTCCATCATGTCAGCGGCCTTCAGGCACAGCAGGCGGCACATCTCGATGTCGATGCGGGCGTCGGCGACGCGCTCTTCCCACACCGAGTGGTCGGAGACGTACTTGCCGAAGGCTTTGCGGCTCATCAGGCGCTTGCACATCTTTTCCAGCGCGACTTCCGCCGTGCCGATGGTGCGCATGCAGTGGTGGATGCGGCCGGGGCCCAGGCGACCCTGGGCGATCTCGAAGCCGCGGCCTTCGCCCAGCAGCAGGGCGTCCTCGATCGGCACGCGCACGTCCTTGAGGATGACCTCGGCGTGGCCGTGCGGGGCGTCGTCATAGCCGAACACCGGCAGCATGCGGACGATCTCGATGCCCGGGGCGTCCAGCGGCACCAGGACCTGGCTCTGCTGCTGGTGGCGGCTGGCGTTGTCGGGATCGGTCTTGCCCATGACGATGGCGACCTTGCAGCGCGGGTCGCCCACGCCCGAGGACCACCACTTGCGGCCGTTGATGACGTAGTGGTCGCCGTCGCGCTCGATGCGGGTCTCGATATTGGTGGCGTCCGAGCTGGCCACGGCCGGCTCGGTCATCAGGAAGGCCGAACGGATCTCGCCGTTCATCAGCGGGCGCAGCCACTTCTCCTTCTGCGCCAGCGTGCCGTAGCGCATCAGCACTTCCATGTTGCCGGTGTCGGGCGCCGAGCAGTTGAAGACTTCCGAGGCGAAGCCGACCTTGCCCAGCTGTTCGGCGATCAGGCTGTATTCCAGGTTGGTCAGCTGCACGCCTTCGAACTGGAAGGTGTCGTCGACATGGGTCTGGCCGCTGTGCGGCGGCATGAAGAAGTTCCACAGGCCGGCGGCTTTCGCTTTCGCCTTCAGCTCCTCGACGACCTGCACGACCTTCCAGCGCTCGGCGCCCAGGACGTTCATCTCAGCCTCATAGACCGGGATCGCCGGAACGATGTGCTCGTCCATGAACGCGGTGACGCGGTCCAGGAAGGCGCGCTGCGTGGGGGAGATATCGAAGTCCATGGTCGTTCCCTCTGCCCGGTTCTCTATATGTCAAACGCTTGTTTGAAGTGTTTGTAGACCGGCTTGACGCGGGCGGCAAGCCTGTCGGACAACGGGGCCATGCTGAACCTGACCGCCGACACCCTGCAGGGCCGCTATGTCCGGCTCGAACCGATCACCATCGATCACCGCGATGAGCTGAAGGCCGCCGTCGACTGCGATCCCGCCAGCTGGGAGATCATGTCGGTCAACGGCTGCGGCGAAGGCTTCGAGGACTTCTGGGGTTCGCTGCAGGGCGAGACCGACCGGGGCGAGCGCATCGGCTACGCCATCCGCCGCCTGTCGGACGGCAAGATCATCGGCACCTCCAGCTATCTGAACATCCGCCGCCTGCATGGCGGGCTGGAGATCGGCTCGACCTTCCTGAACCCCGACGCCCGCTCGGGCCCGGTCAATCCGGAGAGCAAGCGTCTGCTGCTGGCTCACGCCTTCGAAAAGGCCGGGGCCATCCGCGTCGAGTTCAACATCGACGTCCGCAACGCCCGCAGCCAGGCCGCCGTCGAGAAGCTGGGGGCCAGCAAGGAAGGCGTCCTGCGCAATCACAAGGTCACCTGGACCGGCCATATCCGCGACACGGCGGT
>Ga0164241_10000309_pt1 | contig 103040 bp, 107 predicted proteins | sample OricomyardsoilBY_FD_108780 | JGI IMG/M metagenome (GOLD analysis project Ga0164241, IMG submission 108780) | Backyard soil microbial communities from Emeryville, California, USA - Original compost - Back yard soil (BY) | ecosystem: Environmental > Terrestrial > Soil > Unclassified | place... | reverse complement strand
TCAATTTTAAATACCTTACCAATAAATATGATACAGCTAATGGCAAAACCTACCACTTTTGCTACGAGTACGGCTACCTGCCATTAGACGGCGATGAAGTACTTTTGGTGAAGAGGGAAGAAAAGGCAGAATGATAGAAATGTGCTTCCCTTCAACTAATCACTCGTCAACTTATTACCTAATCACTACCTTCGTCCCATCCGGGATAAAAACCCGGCAACGTTATGGTACAAGAAATTGAAATAGTATGCTCGCCAGAGCAGCACGAAGATTTAGTTGCTTTAAAAGGCATAGCCGCTACCACGCTTAAGGTTTACGCCAATCAGGTAACCGACCTCAAAATTTTAAAACGCTCTATTGACGCCCGTGGCCGTAAAGTTGTTTACCGCATGCAGGTTCAGGTATTTATGGGCGAACATAAAGCGCCCGATGTATTCACAGTTAACTATCCTGATGTTAAAGACGCAAAACCGGTAATTATTGTAGGTGCCGGTCCGGCAGGCTTATTTGCTGCGTTGCACTGTATTGAGATGGGTTTGAAGCCCATTGTATTAGAGCGAGGCAAGGATGTAAAACAACGCCGTCGCGATCTGGCTAATATTAACAAACAGGGTCTGGTCAATCCAGAATCCAACTATTGTTTTGGCGAGGGTGGCGCGGGAACTTATTCTGACGGTAAACTTTACACCCGCTCAACCAAACGCGGCGATGTAAATGCCGTTTTAAAAACCTTTGTTGCACACGGTGCCGATGAAGATATACTGATAGATGCCCGGCCGCACATTGGCACCAATAAGCTACCACAGATTATTACCGCCATGCGCGAGAGCATTCAGAACGCAGGCGGCGAAGTGCGTTTTGATGCAAAGGTTACCGAGTTGCTTATCAGTTTTGATCAAATTAAAGGCGTGCAACTGGGCACCGGCGAAAAGCTTAAAGCGGATGCCGTTATACTGGCAACAGGCCACTCCGCACGCGATGTGTTTGAAATGCTGCGCCGCCAGGATATACTAATGGAGGCAAAAGCCTTCGCATTGGGTGTTCGTATAGAACATCCGCAGGAAATTATTGATAAGGCGCAATATCATTGTGATTTTCGAGGCGAACACCTGCCGCCCTCTTACTATAACTTAGTAGAACAGGTAGAGGGTCGTGGGGTGTTTTCGTTCTGCATGTGCCCCGGCGGTATAATCGCCCCCTGCGCTACCGAACCCGGCGAAATTGTAGTGAACGGCTGGAGCCCTTCCAAACGAAATAACCCTTACGCGAATTCTGGTACTGTAGTGCAGATCAATCTGGAGGACGTTATTGGCGACAATGCAGATCCGTTTAAAATGCTCAACTTTCAGCATGAGGTGGAAATGGCTGCTTTCCGCGCAGGCGGCGGTAATTTAGTAGCCCCGGCACAACGGATGGTTGATTTTGTGGAAGGCCGCTTATCGCGCGATCTGCCAAAAAATTCTTATTTGCCCGGCACCAAAAGTGTCGATCTGTTAGAAGTACTACCCTTTAAGGTGCACGAACGCCTGCGTAAAGCGCTACCTGTTTTTGGTAAAAAAATGAAGGGTTATTACACCAACGAAGCTATTTTAGTGGGTGTTGAGTCGCGCACATCATCTCCCATAAAAATACCCAGGGATAAAGAAACCTTGCAGCATCCGCAGGTAAAGGGTTTGTTCCCCTGCGGCGAAGGAGCGGGTTATGCGGGCGGAATTATTTCTGCTGCAATTGATGGCATAAATTGTGCTGTAGCAGCTGGAAGAATATAAAGCATATGAATACATCAACTCAACTTCAAGCCGAATTAAAGAACGTATTATGGGGGCAACCCTGGTATGGTAACTCCGTATACGTTACACTGACCGGTATTACTTTTGAAAGCGCGCTTAAGCGCCCCCCGGGTGGTGCGCATACCATAGCCGAAATTGTTCTGCATATGATAAGCTGGACGGAAGAAGTAATAGACCGCATAAACGAAAAGCCTGCGGGCTTGCCTTTAGGCGGCGACTGGCCCGATCCGGGCGATTTTGACGAGCTAAAATGGAACCTGTATCTGGATGATTTGAAACTGGTAAACAACAACTTGTTAAGAGCCATCCAGGATTTCCCGGAAGAAAAATGGGAAGAGCAAATAATTGACGAGCGCGGCGAAGAACCAGTTGTTACCTATGCCGAAATGGTACACGGGTTAATCCAGCATCATATTTATCACCAGGGGCAGATAGGGTTGTTGGTGAGGGTAATGGAATAATAAAATAAGTTGTCATGCTGAACTTGTTTCAGCACCTCATATGCAAAGCACGCGTTCATATCTTATGGGGTGCCGAAACAAGTTCGGCATGACATCGGTTAATAAGCCAGCTCCTCGCAGGCAAACCCCGCCTCTTTCAACAATTTTTCAATTTGCCGGGGAGATAACTCATCAGACACTATCCGTAAAATGTTATCGCAGTCTTCCAGGTCAAAGTTCCAGTCCTCAATTTCGGGGCGCGAACTTAGCAAAGGTTTAATGCTGTCAACCTGATGCGGTGCCGAAACACTTGTTGTAAATACCAGTACATTCATGTTGTTATTGATTATGGTTTGTAATAAGCGGAGGAATCGAATAAAATCAACCCCTCCACCCATATAACGATCATGCTGACTAAAACAGGACAATTTCCTTGTTATTCCTCAGTTTTCTTTGCATCCTCTGCCCAATCGTTCCATTTTTGAGCAAAGGGATGATGGCTGCAACGCTCCTTCATTTTTTGCTTAAACTCCTCGCGCTCTTCAGGCGTCATGTTGGCAAGGCGCTCCTTCATTTTCCAGCGCATCCAGGGTGCCCGGCCCCCGCCAAATGGCCCGCAGCCTCTGCCTCCGCCAAAGCCAAACAATAACTTACACAGCACAAACAGACCCATAGCCTGCCAGAAAGTTATAACGCTATACCCAAATATGCCGGGTATCAAATAGTTCCATAACAGCATTACCACATAGCTCACCAGCAACAGGATGGCTGCAACCGCGATGGGTGCACCTATTACAAATTTGAACCTCCTCTTATTAAATTCTCTTTTCATTTTTTTAAATTCTTTAATATCTTGTTATATCTATATACAATTGTTGTAAACGGTTACGCAGGTGCAGTACTGCGTACCGCTTGCGCGATACCAGCGTGTTTACATTAACACCCGTTTGTTCGGCAATTTCCTGAAACGTCATGTCGTCCATTTCCTGCCATATAAAAACCTGCCGCTGCTCTTCGGGCAGCTCGTCCAGGGCCCTGAACAGCTCTTCCCAAAACAAATTGCGCAGGTAAGCGGTCTCGGGCGTTACCTCATCAGTCATCAAAATAGCCTGCAGGTCGCTGGTATCGTCGTCATCATCGTCGCTAATGAAAAGATCATCCAACAAACTCTCCGACCGCTTTTTGTGCTTATCCGTAATTTTGTTCCTCGCCACTTTATACAGCCAGGCGCCTGTCTGCTCAATAGGTTGGGCATTAACCACAGAGCTGAACTGAAACCATACATCCTGCAGAATATCTTCGGCATCGGCATCGCTCTTCACCCGCTTACGGATAAAGCCCATTAAGCTTTTGCCATACTCCTTTATTGTACCAAGAATGTGGCTGTTCTTATCTTCGGGCATTACGGTTGTGATCAATGTTTTATTGCTTTTATAAAGGTATAGACGACTGACCCTTTAAAACATTTCAAATTATTTTAAATTATTTTTGAGGCGGATGGTAGGTGTCTCCCATATATACAAAATTGTCATCCCGAGCGATAGCGAAGGATCTTGTAAGAGCGACTATCCGCCTGTATAGGAAAGCTTATAGGATTCTTCGCTGTCGCTCAGAATGACAAATACCTTTGGCTCAATATTTGAATTAAGCTATATATTATGGAAGATAAAAAAACATTGATATTAGGTGCCACGCCAGACCCATCGCGCTATGCCTACCTGGCAGCTAATCGTTTAACCGGAAAAGGACATACCATTGTAAACGTGGGACAGAAAACGGGCGAAGTGGCGGGTGTAGCCATTGAGAAGCCGGATACAATTCATGACGATATAGATACTATAACTATGTACGTTGGCACCCGCAACCAGGAGCCTTTGTACGACTATATATTAGCCACCCACCCCAAACGCATTATATTTAACCCAGGCACCGAAAACCGTGAGCTGCAGAAAATGGCTAACGAGCGGGGAATTGAAACGGTGTATGCCTGTACGTTGGTGATGTTAAGTATTGGGGAATATTAACCTCCTAACCTAAAGGTACGGAAGCGGTGTGCTTTCGAACGATACTACCAAATTCCCACCCAATTTTCAATTTGGCGTTTTGCAAGATCAACAGCTAACCAGGTAGTAACGTTATTTAGTTCGCGCTTTCCGTAAGCCATTAAGTAATGTATATGAAACTCTTCGCCTTCCTTCAAATGCGGCACAGTTGTTTCAACACCAAAACGGGTTAGTTTTGTAAAAGAGCCATGGAAGCCCAAATCTTGTTTCAATCTCTCAGGCATACCATCACCATTTACCGCTCTTTGGCGTAAAGTTTCTCCATCCTCAGTACCTATATGTAACGTCCAATCGTTATTAAATGCTTCAATTGCATCCAATGCCTCGCCGCAGGCAGTGTCAAACTCCACTATTTCATTTCTCTTTTTTTTGAGTGAACAAAACAGTTCAATTGATTCCCTTGCTTGGGTATGCTTCTTAATGCGCCACACCCATCCACAGGATACTGTTACGTAGTTGTTATGATCTGTAATATTTGGTAGTTTAAAAAACATCGATTCAAAACTGTAATTTTCAGTTTTTGTATGAATAGAACTACCATTTTCGTGCTTAAAAGGTCCGGTTGTATCACATTGAATAGAACCGCCCTTAAGTCCGCACTTCACCATACCTAACGGTGTTTCAAAACTGTAAATACTTAATATATTAAGCGGCATTGGCATTGTTAAAGATACTAAATCATCATTAGTTTATGATATCCTATCAGTCGGCAAAGTTTTTAAACGCATGAAAATGAGCATGCATTTTGATTGTCGGTTGTAGGATTAGATCCAACTAACTGTTCAAGAGGCCCAATAATCTTTATTAAAATCGCAATCCATTTATCCAGGTTGATACTTTCTCCAACGCTACCGGATTAAAAGTCTCTTCTATCTCTGCATATTCATTCACACCACCGGTTTTAGCTTTTTGAAACAGGTGATTAAGTCCTGGTAGTGCAAGCTCTTCATGATTTTTATTACCTGCCTTTTGCAGTGCTGCTTTTATTCCAGCAAGGTTACCAGTATTTTCAACCTGAATATCTAAAGTGCCATTTATGGCCAGCACGGGGCACTTAATTTGGGTTAGGTAGTCTGCCGGTTTAAGTGCCAGGGCGTAACGATACCAGGGCGTTAAGAACTGAGCTGTTATTCTGCTTACCATATCTTGCTTAGACTCTCTGGCAAACGTTTCAGGCGGGAATGTGCCCAATTCCTGAAAGAGCATAACGGTTGCTTTAGCTTTGAGCTGATCGCTGTTAAGTTGAGGATTATCAACTATCGTTTTGAATAGATTTTGTAGGAGTGCCGACGGCGCCTTCATTTCTTCCGGTGTTCTACCCGCCATACGTAGTTGATCCTTCTGTTGCTGAAGCCCAAGTTCTATCATAGGCACACCCGGAGCGGCTAACAAACACATAAACTTTACCGCTTTATTTCTACTGGCAACCATCGGGGCTATCATTCCGCCTTCACTATGGCCAACTAAACCAATGGATAATTTATTAAGGTCCGGTCGTGACTGTATGTAAGTAACAGCGGCCTCTGCATCATCAGCAAAGTCTGCTGTTGTAGCAGTAAGGAAATTACCTGTTGATTTACCGGCACCCCTGTCATCATAACGTAATACCGCTATCCCGTTACGGGTAAGCCAATCGCTTAATACTAAAAACGGGCGATGGTTCATGCCTTGCAACTCCTCGTTCCTGTTCTGCTTGCCCGACCCTGTAATAAGAACTACTATCTTCGATACCTTACCACTTGATGGAATGGTTAAAGTTCCCGCTAACACATTACCGGCTTTAGCGTTGGGGAAAGTTACTTCTTCCTGTTTATAAGGAAAAGCTGTTGGATCCTGCGGTCGCTTACCTTGATCGCTGGGCTTGCTATGCGTCAGGATCAGTGATGTGTTAAGAGCACCTTGCGCAAAGGTTCCATTAATTGTGCTACTGTCGGGCTTATAAGTTCCGGTATATTTAATGCCAAACTTATTAGCTTCAATAGTAATTGCATTGTTATTGACCGTTGTTTTATCAGTACCCAAGCCCTTTGCACCCTGATCAGGGCTATCCATTACAGTAGAGTACGTATCTCCTGACTTGTTGATGTGGAACACCAGGTTAAGTTTAGCTCCGGCAACTTTTATCGCACCGTACCAGTCGCCGGTTACATCCTGCGCTTTTAGGCTAAAAGTTGCTGCTAATAGCATCAATATAAAGGTTATCCTTCTCATTATTATTACGGTATTAGGTTAGTTTAAATATATCTTTTATTCCCCTTGTTTCAATTTTTCCATTTCGGCAATAGTTTCTTTTAGCTTATCAAACAAACGTCCGTATGTAACGCGTATCTCCAATCTGTGCAACTTAACCGAAAACAAAATCACCAGCAGCATAGCTGTCGCCAAATATGCCAGTGCCCAAAATTGAACATTTACATTAGGATACCTTTGATGCATAATTGTGAAGAAGCCGAATTTGTTCCATGAGGCCCATAGGCCGCTAAAACCTATAAAACAATATAGCGGTAATGAAAATCGGACTATTTTCTCCGTCTTAAGGAAAATGCCTTTCAGACAATCGTCAAATGATTTAAGATAATCATAACTGGTTGCCCCCTGGTCTAACGTTTTAATGGTATTTACTATGCCCCTAAAGTACCATATCAAAAAGCTGGCTACGATAGAAAAAGTTAAACCATACCAAAAGGCTCCCAAAAAATAATTTATTACAGGTGCAGATATTATAATCGCAAAAACGAAAATCCTTTGCTGTTTCATCCTGCGCTTTATAGTGTCAACCACATTTATTGATTTTTGGTTGTACAAGTCGTTAATTTTGGGCGCAACCAGGATGCTTTCGTTCAGAAAGCCCTGTTTCCATATCATTTCAATTGAGTTTTCCATTCAATAATTTTTTTAAACGTTCTTTAATTCTGCCCACTCGCACGGCAACATTGTTAGCCGTAGTATCCAATATTTCGGCAATGTCCTGGTATGGCTTTTCTTCCAGGTAGAGTAAAATGATTGCCCTGTCAACTTCCGACAGTTGCCGTATGGCTAAGTATAACTGATTCAATGGCTCGTCTTTAAACGCCCTGTTTTCGATTGTTACAAAGTCGGGTAATGGGTCGGAAGTGAAGTACGTTTTCCCATTTTTTTTATGTTTTTTGAGCAGCGTAAGGCACACATTCAGCGATACACGATAAACCCAGGTCGACCATAGACATTGCTCATGAAAGGTTTCTTTGCTTCGCCAAATTTGCAGGCATACCTCCTGGTAGTAATCCTCAAAATCTTCCTGCGAATTGGTATACGCTCTACAGATCTTTATAATGATGCCTGCAAAGGGTACAATAGATGCCTGGTAAAAATCTATGCTCAATTTCTTGTCGTTTATTGCTATTTACATGATTAGTGGCTGATATCAAATAATATTACACTAAGCTTGAAATTTTTTGGGATTGCGTTTCAGAAGGGCTCGGTGAAGTTGGCAATTTAAGCGGGACGCTTAAGTTTTGTGCATCCAGGTTGCAAACTTGGACGGGCGCGAGCAGTAAATTATCGTAATAATTATGATGAAATTTACCGGACCGGGGGTTTTACGGCGAATTCCTATCTGGCGGTGGCATCATGCAGCTTTCAATAGGGCTACAGGTATTTTTCCTATTGTTCCAGTTTAAAACTGCCGGATACATCGATTTTGTTAAAGGTGCCATTTAAGTTCGCCTTACCAGAAAATGTACCCTCAAGGATAATACCGCCGGTTTTAAATTTATCAAAATTAATTGTTCCATATCCGTCGGTAAAAATAGTTAAACGGCCCACCTGGGGCATAAAAAAATCTAAGGTAAAGATGCGATAACTGCCCACGCTTGCGTTTTCGGCTGTAATTGCAAATTCACTGGCATTATTTAACGCCACTATGTACGTTTCCAGTGCACCTGATGTGGTTAGGTAATTACCATAAGTAATTTTGTCGGCAGGTGTGCTAAAAGTGTAACTTTTATTCGCCGCATTTATAGTAACAAAGGCCTTCATGGGGCGGCTACAAACACTGATATCGCCCATTTTACCATAATACCCCTTTGTGCCAAAATCTGTTGTTGGTCTGATAATTTTATTATCAGCATCATAAATTGTTATCGTTACCGGGTCGCCAAAATCTACGCAGCCGAAAGTTTTTACTTTGTAATTGCCGTTTACAATCGCAGCATTATAGATCACCCCGTCGAAATTAAACTCAGCGCGACCATTGATCCCTTTAAAATCACAATCAATTACACGTCCTGTTACTGCTGTGGTAAACTTTGATAAACCGACAGTGAAGTTTTGAGCCAGAATCGGTGGCAAAGCACCATCTGGTAACTGCAAAGACTGTACATATTCGTCGCAGGGGCTATATAATGAAATAAATGGTGAAATAACTGATTTAGGTATCTTGTCTGTAATAACCGGAACATACATCAAAGCTATGCCATTTGAGTTAACAGCTACAGATTGATAAAGTTGCTTTACCAAAAAACCCGTTGGAAAGTTTGAGGCGGCATCATGGATAGATGCTTTAAGCAATGTGGGTGATGACGACTTCGCGAATTGCATATATCCTAAACCCGTTGTTTCACCTTCATACGAGCCGGCATTCAAAACAACGCTTCCGCTCTCAACCCATACATTGTCCGATTCATTATAGACCCACATTTTGTTGGTTGGCGGGGCAGTGTTTTCGGCATTAAATCCCATGTCATAATGAATAACCATCGGTTTAGCCAATTTCAAAAACTCACCCGTAGCGCTTTTCAATTTAATAAGCAAGCTGCCAAAAGCTTCGAGAGTTACCTTTTGATTTTTGTTATCCAGCCCCCGGGCATCGCCTGCAAAACTGTTGTATACGATAGATGAAACTACCGTGACTTCGCCGTTATACGCCGAGCCATCTTGTTTTACAACCGCGTTTGCCGGAAATGTAAAGGTGTCTTTATCTCTTGTTATTTTAGCACCGGCGCTATTTTGAAACGTACCTATTTTAGACTCAGGTTTAAAAAAAAACTTTGGAATGCCGGTAAAAGCTCCGGTTTGTAATACATACGTTTTATAGTCGTCAAAAAAACCTGGCTTAATGAACTTAATTACCACTTTATCGGTGTCCGTTAACTTGCCGGCGTAGCTATAATAACCCCTGTTATCGGTGTGCAGAACATTCCCGTCTAATGTTACTTCAGCGTTTACTGCCGGCGCGCCGTATTGATCAAACACAAGGCCGGATATATTAACCTGGCCCTTACCTACCTTTGGGTTTTGCACGCTGGTGCCTGTAGGGTCTGGCGAGTTTTTTTTGCAGGCGCAAAATAAAACCAAGCTGAACAAGAAGCATAAACAAGTTTTTTTGCGAAAGATAAGATTAAGCACGGCACTAAGATAAGAATTTGTATTAGCCACACAAAGGCGCGCTTATCTTAGAAACATTTTCCTCCGGATATTCATCCAAAAAATGCTTTTTTCTGCTCCGCCACGGAAGCAAAAAAAGAACTTATAACAAAATTCGACTATCAATAATTGAGTTGATTTCTCAGCTAATCTTACTAACGAATAAATTGACCCGCGCCGTTTATTTTAAATATCCCGGGTTAATATAACTCGCTAATAAATTCGGCACCGCTGCCTTATTGTAAAAAGCTAATATATTCTGCTGTATAGCAGGGCTAATTACCGCCCCATTATCGTTTTCAAGTTTAACTAACCATTCGGCATACGTGATATCGGCCAGGGTATATTCATTTAATACAGACAAATTTCCGGTATCATAATTAATATTAGGTAACTCCACCGTTCTGCCATGCTTTAATTTAGCCAACGCCAAATTGTAATTTGCCATTATACTGTCCATGCTTTCTAAAAAAAGGGCTTCGCAGGTTACGCCCGGGTATTTAAAACCCATTTTTTTTAAGGGACCAATCTTGGGCAATCTTTGCACCAGCCCGGCTAGCAGCTTAGCGGTTAAACCCGGGCGCGCCTTGAATGTTCCGGCTTGTTTATTGAACGCGTCTTTAGGCATACGATCGCTGAAACTTTTATGGGTGAAGCTTTGCTGCGACAACCTGATGCCGGCCTTATCCGACCGTCGTGCCACCCGTGCCAGTTCAGGAAACAGATCGCGGACACCCCAGCGAAAAGTTGCTATAGAAGAGTCGAAGTTCGGAAATACGGTTTTCAGATCCTGCCCATATACTTTTCTGAATGCCCTTTCTAAAACCGGCGTACCTATTTCAAACCCTATAAAGTTGTGAAAGGCTGCATCGGCATAGTTACCCTTGGCAATCTGGATCACATCAAAGGCAAATTCTATTCTGCTGTGTGAGGTATGGTCGTCATCATAGGTGATCACATCCCCGAACTTCTTTTTCAGCAGCGGATAGTCAATAGCAACAGAAAGGTTGGTAGCCAGTGAGTGGCCATACTTATCGGCCATGTAGTGCGACAAGGCACCCAGGGCAAAAGCATATTCATCCAAACTTTCGGCATCATCCAACAGCGTTGTTATAAAATCGCCGCTCCGCACATAATGCAGCAGATTGGTAAAGTACGGGCTGCCAAATGGCATATAGCCCATGTCGGCCACCAAACTGCCGCCGTAAGTATAGGCATAAGCCTGTTTTAATTCAGCAGCGGTTGCTGATGGGTATTTTTTAAGCAGCAAAGGTTTAATGTTACCGGCCCACTCGGCATCAATTATGGCTTCGTGAGCAAGTATAGAGAAGGCTTGCGAAGGATTGGAGGCGAGGATACACCACAAAAACAGCAAAAGGTGCCTGCGTGCGTATAGTAGTTTTATGATAAATGCACAATTGAACATGCTTACTTGTAGTTCACTATGCAAAGGTCGGGTTGTAATTTAAGCTGAAACTTGCTTTAAATTAATATATCATTAAATAAATAAGTGGGTTATGGTAAGAGTTTATTATTTATTAATAAAAGAAACAGGTTTAATTAATCAATTGATAACAAATGGATAATGCGACCAGCCGGGCTTTAATTTTTTCGCGCTAAAACAGGTTGGTTTTTGCTCCGCCGCCGGAACAAAAATTACCATTTTCAGAACAAATTGATTATCAATTATTTGATATGCATTTACAGCTAAATTTCCTGACGAATAAGTTGCTTCGCTTTGTTCCGCTTTAAAAATTAAACTGCTTATTATCAGCATATTAAAAATTAAAGTGTGCCGGTATGTTCCGCCTGTTCCGGAACGGAACAAGCGGAGCAAATATGTTACTACACTCCTAACCTGGTCAATATCTCCTGTATAGAAAACGTGGCCCCGCACACAAACTCGTCACTTGCGCCGTAGTAAATGGTGATAGTATCGCCATCCACCACATGCCCGTTGGTAAACACCACATTACCGAAGAAGCCGCTGAGTTCATAGGTTTCGGTGGGTATCATAATAGGGTCTTCGGCACGGGCTATAACCTTTGTAGGGTCGTTAAGGTCAAGCAGGAAAGCACCCAGGCAATACTGGTGCTCTTTGTTGGCGCCATGGTAAATTTCCAACCAGCCCTTGTCGGTCTTTACCGGAGCGGCCCCCGCGCCAACGCGGGCGCTATCCCAACTGTCGGGTCGGGTTTTAATAATGCATTTGTGCCTGCCCCAATGTACCCCATCCGGCGATTCGGCTATCCATATGTAATTACCGCCAATATCAACGCTGCTTGGCCGGTGCAAGGCGTAGTACATGCCGTTTATCTTCTCCTCAAAAATGGCGCAATCCTTATTATGGGGCGGCAGTATCATACCGTGGCGTTCAAAGGTTTTCCAATCCTTAGTGGTTCGCATCCCCACCCCCACGCCATTGCCTGATACCGAAGTGAAGGTTAGGTAGTAAGTATCGTCAATTTGCGTAACCCGGCAATCCTCGATGCCAAAGGCCTCCAGGTAGCCAATCCCAAAAAGCGCGTTGGGCCCTTTAGGCTCATAAAAGCTGATACCGTCATCGCTGCACAGCAAGCGCAGGTGCGATAAGGTGGTGAGGTAGTCCAGACCCATATAACGTATTACACGCGGGTCAGTGGTAATGAGTTCAGGATGCCCGACAGGTAACTCGATTATCTCCGTCTTGCCCAATTCATTTAGAATGGGGAAGAATATGGAACCCTCCTTTTGCACAGCGTTCTCTGCTACCCGAACAATGAGCCAGATTTTGCCTTCAAACCGAAAAACGCCCGGGTTGAGCAGGCAGATAATATGCAGGCCTTCCTCGCTTGGTGGCAGGTCCGAGGGTTTTAGTAGCGGGTTTTGGGGAAAACGGCGGGCCAGGTCAGTCATAGATCAAGTTTTTATTAGATGAAATAACAAGTCGCCTAATCATAAGTTTTAAGCAATAATTTTAATTAGTTGTACAAACAAAAGTTGTAAGGAGGTGGTTACTCCGATACAATATCTGAATTATATGGAACCGATATCACCATGGGCTGCGGCAATTGCTGATAAGTTTAATGATCAGGATCTGCCGCACATTTATCAAAAAACAGCCGGTCGCTATACCTACAGCGTTCACAACATCGGCGATTCCCTTTGGACCATTATTACCTGGCATTCGGGTGGACGTGTAGCCGTTAGAATGGCTTACTCACCCAATAGTGATATCCGTATAAAAAAAATTACGGAAAAGAATGATCAGGTTACTTTTTATATTGCTGCTGTGATAGGCAGCTACACTGTCAGACTGGAAATGCCGGTCGGGCAAACCCCGGTTTTTAGATACACCACCACCCTTAAGCCGGATGCGGATCTGTTTCTCCCTTTTTGGCCACGCGATATTATCGCCTTAAATAAAGACGGCAACGAAAAGCAGCCTGGTGGTAAAGTACATGCCAAGCAGTTTGGCACCCGCACGGGCTTTGTATATTTTAGTATGGAGCGCCCACAAAGCGGTTCGGTTTATTACGTGCAGAATCTGACGGCGCTGGCAGATTATTGCCAGGCGACTGAAACCTCAGGAGCTGATACGGTGGGTGGGCAATGGCCCGAGCTGGGCTTCGCTTTACCTCCTGCTGTGAAAAAGCCGCTTCCGGCAGGTAAGGAATTTATTATATCAGATGGTTTTTTTGCCTTAAGCGAAGAAATACCCGCCGACGAGTTAGAAATGTCGCGGCAGTTTATGGATCTGCTGGCTGCTATTTATCTCCGCTTGCCCTTGCCTGTCACAAAATACCATAGCTGGCCCGATATTTTGGATAAAGGCTTGAATGATCTGGAGAACAGCCACGGATGCTGGTCGCATGCCGGTGGGCACGATTACCTAAATGCATATGTTTCAGACTATGATACCCCACCGGAAATAATGGTGCAAATGGCCGTGTTGCTGCCCATGCATGAATATAACTTATGGAGTGAAACAGAAATACCGGCCGTCAGAAAAATAATTGAAGGACTGAGCGCTTTTTACGACGAAGAAATTGGCACCATTAACAGATGGCTGCCTGTTGTTATGGATCAGTTGGATGAGTCGGAAGAGCAGCTGAAGCCCTACGTAATGGATGCCTGGTACCTGCATCACCCGATGGTTAACCTGGCCCGAATGGCTCTGGCTGGCGATAAAACATGCCGCAGACTCTTTATGGATTCGCTGGAGTATATGATCAGGGTTGCGCATCATTTCAAATATAAATGGCCCGTGTTTTACGACATGAAAACCCTTGACATTATAAAAGGCGAGAAGCAGCCGGGTCAGGGCGGTGAAGGTGATGTAGCCGGTTTGTATGCCTTCGTAATGCTTCACGCCTGGGATTTGACTAAAGATGATCGCTACCTAAACGAAGCCAAAAAAGCTGCTAAAAGTTTGCTTGGTCTGGGTTTCGATCTGTTTTATCAGGCCAACAATACCGCGCTGTCAGCTAAAGCTATGATGCGCTTGTGGAACATAACAAAGGATAAAGTGTTTCTCGATCTCAGTTTATTATGCATCACTAACATTTTCAGAAACATGCAGCTATGGGATTGCGAATATGGTTTTGGAAAACATTACAGTACCTTTTTTGCCGTGTTCCCGTTATCAGATGCGCCGTATACTGCGGCCTACGAAGAAGCAGAGGTATTTGCTTGCCTGCACAACTATCTTGAATTGGATACTGAGGGTGATCTGCCGGAATCAGTATCGTTATTACTGGCTGAGTTTACCCGGTATATAGTACAACGAGCCGCATTTTATTATCCGCCAAATCTCCCCAAAGAAATGCTGTCAGAAAAAGTAAAAATGGGACAAGTCGATCCTAAACTGTGGATAGCTTTAGAAGATATACACGACGGATGGGAAAAATCAGGCGAAGTCGGCCAGGAAGTTTATGGCGCCGGTGTGGCCTTTGGTATAGTGCCGCGCCATTACTTAAAGGTGCCCGGCGAGGTATTTTTGATCTATTGCGACTATCCTACTGCCAAATTCACAAAAAAAGGCAAATCTGTTTCCTTTGACGTGAGAGGCGACAGCCGCCTTACCTGCCGTATGATGATAGTTAAGGTGGATAAACATGCGCTGCCGAAAGTCAAAGTAACTCAGAAAGGAGAGGGAAAAAAGCAAGAGTTGAAAGGGAAATCTGTAAAAGGCAATTTAGAGTATGTGGTGAATGGCAATAATAAAGTAAGTGTAAGCTGGGAGTAAGACTTGATCCCGGAATAAACACACATTCCCTCTTCGCATATTTACGCATAATCCTTAATATTGCCTTAATGGGCTTTTTGCAGATCCCCGGCTTGGGAACAGTACATTTTCATGAATACGGAACCGGTGATAAACCTCTCCTGGCTTTTCATGGCTATGGCATGACGGGCAAGCAGTTCCATGTTTTGGAGCATTCTGTTTTAAAGGAGTATCGCGTATATGGTTTCGATCACTTTTTTCATCACGAAAGCAGATTAGATAACTGGACTGAAGAACAAATAGTAGCCGGAATGCCCCGCGCCATGATGCGGCATTATGCAGAAGAATGGTTCAAGTTACACGGCAGGCAACGATTTTCGGTAATGGCCTACTCCATCGGCGCTAACCTGGCGCTTATATTGGTGGAGGAGTTTCCTGATCTGGTTGATGAGATCATTCTTATGGCACCCGATGGTTTGTCGGTTTTTAAAGGGTTTCACTTTCTTTTGCACCAGGGACCGGGTAAGCGATTATTCAGGCGTTTAACCAAAAGCAAATGGATGGCTACATCGCTGCTAAAAAATTTGCTACGCATAGGTTTTATTGACCAAAGCTTGTTTGACATTGCTTACAGCGAGTTGGATACACCTAAAAAGCGTTTAGATGTATATTATACCCTTAACTTAATGCGTTTACTAACGCCTGATACCGAAAAGCTGGCGGATGTGATCAATCAATATAAAATAAAATGCATCTTAATATTTGGCAAGCACGACAACCTGTTTCCGCATAAAAAGGCTTTACCGTTTATAGAAAAATTGCATAATCCGGCTATCCATCATGTTGATCTTGGACATTGGCTGATAGTACCCGCACTTGACGAATATTTAACTAAATTTGAGGGACAACGCACCGCAGACCATCTGCACCGATAAACCAATAGTAAATAACAGTGATATACGTAATTGCCGCAACCTTATTGTTTATGATATTGCGCTTTACGGTAACGCTGTTTAATTTTATATCAGATCCAAAACTCCGACGCGTAAGCCGGCATTATACCGACCTCGTATCTATCCTTATCCCCGTCCGTAACGAATCGCGTGATATTATTATGTTGCTTAAATCTATCTATCAGCAGGATTATAATAACTATGAGGTAATAATTTTAGATGATGACTCTAACGACGATACTTACAAATTGTGCAAGGCTTTTTGCGACAAACATCAAAATTTCAGGATAATTAAAGGCGAACAATTACCTGCCGGGTGGACGGGTAAAAATTTCGCTTGTCATCAGCTGGCCAAGGCAGCAAAAGGCGAATTCTTTTTATTTTTAGATGCTGATGAGCAGGTGTACAATGGTTTGATCAATACCGCCATTTACCGCATGTACCAATATAAGCTGGGCCTGCTAAGTGTGTTTGCTAATTCGGAAATGCGCACCGCCGGCGAGCTGATGGTAGTACCCTTGCTGCATTACCTGTTGCTGGGTTTGCTTCCTCTCCGGCTGGTTTATCTAATAAAGAACCATGCGGTAGCGGCCGCGAGCGGGCAGTTTATGCTTTTTAATGCCGACCTGTACCGGCAACATCAATGGCACAGCCAGGTTAAAGACAAAGTTGTGGAGGATGCTGAAATTATGCGTATAGTTAAAGCCGCTAACTACCGTGGCGAAACCCTGTTGGCCAACACCATGCTGAAGAGCCGTATGTACAGAAATTATGGCGACGCGGTAAGCGGCTTCAGTAAGAATGTGCTTTCGGTTTTTAATTATAATATCCTTTGGTTTCTTATCTATATCATCATCACCATAGGCGGGCCAATGATGGTTATGATAACGTTGAATATTCCGCTTATACTGTTTATGGGGGCCATTATTTTGATAGGCAGGCTGATGAGTTCGTTACTGGCAGGTCAAAACCCTGTTTACAATGTTATTTTGCACCCATTGCAGATGATCAGTCTTACCGCTATAGCGTTCATCGCTATACAAAAACACTTAACGCATAATGTAATATGGAAGGGCCGACGCATATAAATCAAATTGCGTTAAATATTGTTTAAATTTGCAGCGCATGGGAGCATATAATTTACAGGTTACTATAGATAAGGATTCGGGCTTTTGCTTTGGTGTTATTTACGCCATTGATATGGCCGAAGATATATTGGCCGAAGATGGCTACCTGTATTGCCTGGGCGACATTGTACATAATGACGAGGAAGTAGGCAGACTAAAAGCAAAGGGATTGCGTATTATAGATCACTCTGCTTTGAAAGACCTTCATAATGAGAAGGTGCTGATACGTGCGCACGGCGAGGCACCTGATACTTACCGTACCGCCTTAGAGAATAACATTACGCTGATAGATGCGTCGTGCCCCGTTGTTTTAAAATTGCAAAACCGCATCAAAACATCATTTGATGCAAAAGAAAAGATATTAATATTCGGAAAACATGGCCACGCTGAAGTTGTAGGCCTGCAAGGACAAACCAATAACGAAGCACTTGTTTTTCAGGATCTTGCCGAATTGGATAATGTAGAGCTACCCCAAAAGATCACCCTTTACAGCCAAACCACCAAAAGCATGGATAAGTTTTATCACATAAAGGATGTACTTACCGAACGTGGTTATGAACTGAATGCTAACGACACTATTTGCCGGCAGGTATCTAACCGCGATAAAGATCTGCCCGCCTTTGCAAAAAAATTCGATAAGGTAGTTTTTGTATCAGGCGTAAAATCATCAAACGGGAAAGTATTGTATGAGGTATGCCGCAAACATAACCCTAACACCTATTTCATTTCATCTATAGCCGAATTACGTCCATCTATGTTTTCGCCGGGCGATACCGTTGGGATTGCAGGAGCTACTTCTACCCCTATGTGGCTAATGGAGATGGTAAAAAGCGAATTGGAATCTTATTAATAAGAATACTTATCAACAAAAAAGCGGCCCCGAAAATAATCGAAGCCGCTTTTTATTTATATAGGTAGATAATAATGTCTTTTTATACAGAGAACGAGGTACCGCAACCGCAGGTACTTGCAGCGTTAGGGTTACTGAAAGTAAAACCACGCGCGTTCAAGCCATCCTGAAAGTCAATTTGCATCCCGGCCAGGTACATGCCGTGTGCTTTGTGCATGTATACTTTTATACCTTCAATAAAATACTCGTTGTCGCCATCCTTTTTCTGGTCGAAACCTAAAACATAGTTCATACCGGCGCAGCCGCCGCCTTCAACACCAACGCGCAGGCCAAAATTTTCGCCTATCTCCTGCTGATCTTTTAGCTTATGTAATTCTTTTATTGCACCGGTTGTAAAAGTTACCGGGGCTGCTTCAACGGCTACACTCATGTTATTTTTATTTAACTACACAAATATAAGGTAAAATGCGGATTTTTGTTGAGTCGGCCTTTTTTATGACCTGCGCCTAACATATTTTGTGAGCATGGATCTTTACCTCTTTTTGTTAGATATATTAAAATTTACCATTGCCGGTATCGGTGTGGTATGGGTGGCTTTTTACTTGCTAAAACCCTACCTGGATAAACAGGATCAGTTGCAGGTGCTGGAGCTAAAAAAGAGCATCAGTAACCAAACCCTTCCATTGCGCTTGCAGGCTTACGAACGGATGGTATTATTTAGCGAACGCGTTAATCCTGCAAATATGCTTATTCGCCTGAAAGCCGGGGATTATACAGCCGCCGAACTTCATGCGCTGGTAGTAAACGAAATACGCAATGAGTATCAGCATAATATTACGCAACAGATATACGTGAGTTTGCGCGCCTGGGGCGTTGTAAAGCAGTTAAAAAATGATACACTTAGCATTGTCAGCAACGCCACAAAGGCCTTGCCCGAAAATGCGAGCGGCATGGAACTAAGCAGGGTTATTCTCGCACACCTTAGCCAGTTGGAAAACGATCCTTATGAAGTAGCTGTCGGCCTCATCCGCAAGGACCTTGACAATATATTGTAATGCTATGGGCGGCAGAAGGGTGAAAACCACATCGGGAATTGAAATAAAGGAGGTTTATACTGAGCCTTCGGCGATGAATGAATTACCCGGCGAATTCCCTTATACGCGTGGCATTCAGAAAGATATGTACAGGGGCAAACCCTGGACCATGCGCCAATATGCGGGCTTTTCAACCGCCGAAGAATCTAACAAACGTTATCATTATTTATTAAGCCAGGGCACCATGGGGCTATCCGTCGCTTTTGATCTGCCTACTCAAATAGGCTATGATTCTGACCATGAACTATCCGAGGGCGAAGTGGGCAAAGTTGGCGTTGCTATAGATTCTTTAAAAGATATGGAAGCCTTGTTTGATGGCATCAAACTGGCAGACATTACCACCTCTATGACAATTAACGCGACGGCAGCTACGCTACTTGCCATGTATATCGCGTTAGCAAAAAAACAGGGCGCTGATCTAAGGCAGCTTTCGGGCACGGTGCAGAACGATATATTAAAGGAGTATGCCGCGCGCGGTACATATATATATCCGCCAACTCCGTCTATGCGTTTAATAACGGACATATTTGAATATTGTAGTAAGGAACTTCCTAAATGGAACACCATATCCATATCAGGTTACCATATCCGCGAAGCAGGCTCAACTGCCGTGCAGGAGTTAGCTTTTACATTAGCCAATGGCAAAGCTTATCTAAATGCGGCAATCAGTCGGGGCCTGGATATTAATGTATTCGCTAAGAGACTTTCCTTCTTTTTTAACTGCCATAATAACTTTTTTGAGGAGATAGCCAAGTTTAGGGCCGCACGACGTATGTGGGCTAACATCACCAAACAAATGGGCGCTACCGATGCCGGCGCGCAAAAGCTGCGCTTCCATACGCAAACCGGTGGCTCAACACTTACCGCTCAGCAACCCATGAATAATATCAGCCGTGTAACTGTGCAGGCATTAGCGGCTGTGCTTGGCGGAACACAGTCACTACATACCAACAGCTTTGATGAGGCTATAGGCCTGCCGAGTGAGGCAGCCGCGCAGATAGCGCTACGCACACAGCAGATCATCGCCTTTGAAACCGGGGCTACAGATACTGTTGACCCATTGGCAGGCTCTTATTTTATAGAAGCACTAACCGATGAACTAGAAAAGGCCGCTTATATATATATAGACAAGATAGAAGCCATGGGCGGTGCAGTGAAAGCTATTGAACAGGACTATATCCAGCAGGAGATAGCAGCGTCAGCTTATATCTATCAAAAGGAGATAGAGTGTACCGAGCGCATTATAGTGGGTGTTAACAAATTTGGGCAGGAAGGAGAAAAAGCCGAGGCCTCCTTCAGGATTGATGATAAAATAAGGCAGGATCAGATGGAGAAAATTAATGCGCTTAAAGATTCACGGGATTCTGCTCTTGTTACAGCATCGTTGATCCAATTAAAAAACGCTGCTTCTGGCAACGAAAATTTAATGCCTTATATTTTGACTGCAGTAGAGGCCTACGCCACTCTCGGCGAAATAGCCGGAACACTTCGAGACGTTTTCGGCGAATATTAACTGAATGTTATTCCCAAAAGTAGTATTGGCACGTTTTACATGTCGCGAAAACGCGCGCACGATGTTTATATTCTTTCTTCGCCGGGTTCAGAAAGCGCCTAATTTGCCTTGAAACGCATTATAATGTGTTAGAACACATATTTTAGCGTTTTTGATGCTAATAATATAAACCTTTACTATGAAAAATACGTAACAAACCATGTTATTTTTTTAAAATTTATTTCAATAAAAAGTTAAAAATTAATTTTTTAATTCGCTTTTTTTCTGAATATTCGATGTTCCGTAGCAGACCCAAAGAATGCATCGCTGAGGGTTGTAATTCAATATTTTACTAAATTAATAATGGAAAAAACTTGTACTAACGTCTGGAATAGCTGTCTCCAAATCATAAAAGATAACATACCGGCGCAAAGCTTTAAAACCTGGTTTGAGCCAATTAAAGCTTTACGCATGGAAGGCAGTGTCCTTACTATACAAGTTCCAAGCTTGTTCTTCTATGAATGGTTAGAGGAGCACTATGTTGGCCTGCTACGCAAAACAATTAAAAAACAATTGGGTGATGACGGACGTTTGGAGTACAACATTGTTGTTGAACAATCATCGGCAAGTAAACCGTATACAACTAATATGCCGTCAAACGGTAACGGAGCCGAGTCAAAAAAACAGTCTATGCCCATCCCCATTTCAATTAATAAGGATATAAAGAACCCGTTTGTTATACCGGGGCTTAAAAAGCTGAATGTTGATCCGCAGCTTAATCGCCAATATACCTTTGAAAACTTTGTTGAGGGAGATTGCAACCGTTTGGCACGCTCGGCCGGATATGCGGTAGCTGCCAAACCGGGCGGTACATCATTCAACCCTTTAATGATATACGGTGGTGTAGGTTTGGGTAAAACCCACCTGGCGCAGGCTATTGGTAATCAAATTAAACAAACGCTGCCTGATAAACTGGTGCTTTACGTGTCATGCGAGAAGTTTACACAACAATTTGTTGACGCGCTAAAACACAATAATATTAATGATTTTGTGAACTTTTACCAGGCTATTGATGTGCTGATAATGGATGATGTGCACAATTTTGCCGGTAAAGAAAAAACACAGGATTTCTTCTTCCATATATTCAACCACCTGCACCAATCTGGCAAGCAACTGATCATCACATCAGATAAAGCTCCCAAAGATCTGGCCGGTTTAGAGGAACGCCTGTTATCAAGGTTCAAATGGGGCCTTTCTGCCGACCTTCAGATACCTGACCTGGAAACCCGGATGGCCATCCTTAAAAATAAAACTTATCAGGACGGTATTGACCTGGGCGATGATGTGATAGAATATGTAGCACATAACATTGATAATAACGTGCGCGAACTGGAAGGTGCCATGGTATCATTACTGGCACAGTCAACCCTTAACCGTAAGGAAATTGATTTGAACCTGGCCAAGCAGATGTTGAAGAACTTTGTAAAAAATTCTTCAAAGGAGATATCAATGGAGTACATACAGAGCCTGGTTTGCGAGTACTTTGAAGTACCTATCGAGATGGTTAAATCTCAAACCCGCAAACGCGAAATAGTGCAGGCAAGGCAAATATCAATGTACCTGGCCAAGGCGCATACTAAAAGTTCACTTAAATCTATTGGCAGCTTTTTTGGAGGCCGCGACCACTCAACGGTTATCTACGCCTGCCAAACAGTAGAGGATCTGATAGATACCGACAAGAAATTTAAAGGTTACGTAGCCGATATACAGAAAAAGCTGAAAATGAGCTAAATCGATTTCGGATATCGAATTTTCGATTTCGGATTTTAAGGCGTTGCGGGTTACCGGGACGCTTTTTTGTTTTTCGGATTTAATTATGTGAGGGAAGGCTCGGCTTAATAAATATAAGCCAGCGGCCCATCCTTAGCCACCAGTACAGACCAACCGGGCTTAGCACCCACGGCAACAGAAGCAATAAACTTATCGCGGATGTAAATGCCAACCTCTATCAGGCCATCATCTTTTGATTCAGTCCATTCGCAACGGATATCGCTTTCGCGTTCTATCGGTTTTATGGTGGCGTCTTTTGATAAGTATTCCTTCGGATTTAAAAAGGGCATATCTTCGGGGAGCCAGAATGAGGTTTGAGGTGGTTCCTGTTGGTTGTAGAGCCAAACATCGCCTACAATGTCTTCCCCTTCATACAAATAAGAATAGGCGACACGACCATCATCTTCTGTCACTACAGAATAATGGCTGTCAAATTCGCAGTAGGTACGCAAGGAAATTGTAGACATATAATTATTAAGCTATCCCCATCGTCTCCTTATACTCCACCTGCAAGGCCCTCAAACAATCAGCACACATACAGCCATCATAATTTTCGCTAATATATTGCACCTCGTTCAGGGTTAGCTGCACACCGCTGCACTGGCATTTGGTGTAAGAGTTTGCTTTACACTCTATGCGTTTGCGGCAACGTTCACATGATATTATCTCGTGCTTGATCATCAGGCAATCAAATTGCCTGCAATTTAGAAACTATAAGCTAAAAACAGGTTACCCGCTGCGGATTTAAACCCTTCCGTACTGGAGGTGCCGTCAAACGAATTGATGGATACGCCGCTTACACTAAATGAATAACGTGCCTCAGCGCCTAAAATTATATTATTACCGAGCGCAAAGTTCAACCCTAATTTGGGCCCAACATAACCTATGGTTGATGGCGGCGTCTCTGGAACGTCAAATTCAACGCCTTGGGATTTACTATACGAATAGCTGTAACTCGACCTGATAGAGCCTAGGTTAACGCCAGCATAAAAACTACTGCCGGGGGTGATCTGTACTTCATACGCAGCACCCAGATATAGGCCTAAACCGTTGAAGTTTGAAAAGTTTATCTCCCCGGCCGCAACCATTTGCCCGTTCACCTCAACTTCGTATATGCCGGTGCGTATTTTGGGTTGATAAATCCTGTAGTCTACTGTACCGGATAATATAAAGTGTTTCCACCTGTTAATAACGGTTAGTCCAAAAGTAGGACCCGCTTTATATGTTTGTTTTAAATCGCCCAGCGGAGTTTCATACCCTCCATTTACCGCTAAAGCCCAGCCTTCAGTTGGCAGGTAACCTAAGCCGCCACCGCCCCGTTTACTGCCGCCAAGTAAATTACCGTCAGCATTCATGCCACCCGAGCGGTGCTGAGCTTGCGATGGTTTACAAATTATCATTAAAGATAAAACCGGAATTACGAAAAAATAAACGAGGTATCTGAAGCTAAAGTGCATGTATAAGGGTAAGATATGGTTGAAGCCCCTAATTTAATACATTTTTTTAACTGACACTAAAAAATTTCCTTTAAGCTATAGTTAATTTATTGATTGATAGCTTTTTCGCCACGTTAGCGCTTTTTAAATAAAATAGCTAAAGCGGCCTCATGTAACAAAGCAAAAAAAAGACGCCTTAAATGTTAAGGCGTCTTTCATAATTTAAATTTATTTAGGGTTTATGCTGAGCAGGTTACGCAGCCTTCCTCCATAGAACAAGTTGGGCCTGCAGGTATCTCATCTTCCACTTGTTGTACCACTGCTGGTATAACCGGATCCATGTTCTTTCCTCCCTGGTTCTCTACTGTAAATTTAACCGCTTGTGAAGCTGCTTGTGTACGCAGGTAGTACATACCTGTTTTTAAGCCTTTCTTCCATGCGTAAAAGTGCATTGAAGTTAGTTTTGATGCATTTGGTGAGTTAATGAACAGGTTAAGTGACTGTGACTGGCAAATGTACGCGCCACGGTCAGCAGCCATGTCTATAATATCGCGCATTTTAATTTCCCATACGGTTTTGTACAGGTCCTTCAGTTCCTGTGGTATTTCAGGAATATCTTGCACAGAGCCATTGGCAGTGATAATTTTATCCTTCATGGTATTATCCCATAAACCACGGTTCACTAAATCACGCAGTAAATGTTTGTTTACAATAATGAACTCGCCGCTTAATACCCTGCGGGTGTAAATGTTTGAGGTGTATGGCTCAAAACACTCGTTATTACCCAATATTTGTGATGTTGACGCGGTTGGCATTGGCGCTACTAATAGCGAATTACGCACACCGTGGTTCATTACATCTAAACGAAGGTTTTCCCAATCCCAACGACCACTGGTTGGTTTAACATTCCAAAGATCGAATTGGAACTGGCCTTTTGACAGCGGCGAACCTTTAAAGCTTTCGTAAGCCCCCTCTTTTATAGCCAGGTCTTTTGATGCGGTCATTGCAGCAAAATAGATGGTCTCGAATATTTCTATATTGAGCTGCTTAGCTTCAGGGCTTTCAAACGGCATGCGCAGTAAGATAAATGCATCAGCTAAACCCTGCACACCTAAACCAATTGGGCGGTGCCTTAAGTTTGATGTACGGGCCTCTTCAACCGGATAATAGTTATTATCAATTATCTTATTAAGGTTAATAGCGGCCTGATAAGTTACCTCATATAATTTTTCGTGATCGAATTTACCGTCGCGAACATAACGTGGCAATGCTAACGAAGCCAGGTTACAAACAGCTATCTCATCAGCTGATGTATACTCTAATATCTCGGTACAAAGGTTTGAGCTTTTTATAGTACCTAAGTTTTGCTGATTTGATTTGGCATTAGCGGCATCTTTATACAAAAGGTAAGGGGTACCGGTTTCTACCTGGGCATCCAAAACGGCAAACCAAAGCTCTTGTGCTTTTACAGTTTTGCGCGCACGACCCTCTTTCTCATATTTTTTGTAAAGTTTTTCAAACTCTTTACCATGACAATCAGCTAAACCGGGTGCCTCGTGTGGACAGAATAAGCTCCAGTCCTCATTAGCCTCAACACGCTGCATAAATAAGTCGCTCACCCAAAGGGCGTAGAACAAATCGCGGGCGCGCATTTCTTCTTTACCGTGGTTTTTACGCAGGTCCAGAAATTCAAATATATCTGCATGCCAGGGCTCTAAATAAATAGCGAAAGCGCCTTTACGTTTGCCACCGCCCTGATCAACATAACGGGCGGTATCATTAAATACGCGCAGCATAGGGATAATGCCATTGCTGGTACCGTTGGTACCACTAATGTATGAGCCGGTTGCACGAACATTATGTATGCTTAAACCAATGCCGCCTGCGCTTTGCGAAATTTTAGCTGTTTGTTTAAGTGTATCATATATACCTTCAATGCTGTCATCCTTCATGGTTAACAAAAAGCATGACGACATTTGAGGTTTTGGCGTGCCCGAGTTAAATAAGGTTGGCGTAGCGTGCGTGAACCAACGCTCGCTCATCAGGTTATAGGTTTTGATGGCGCTCTCAATATCTTCTTTATGGATACCAACTGATACGCGCATAAACAAGTGTTGCGGACGCTCCGCTATCTGGCCATCCAGTTTTAACAGGTAAGATTTTTCAAGTGTTTTGAAGCCAAAGTAGTCAAAGCCAAAATCGCGGTCGTATATGATGCTGCTATCCAGCTCTTCAGCATTTTTCTGAATGATCTCATGAACATCATCAGCCAAAAGAGAGGCGTTTTTACCTGTTTTAGGATCAACATATTCATAAAGCAGTTTCATTGTTTCAGAAAACGACTTTATGGTATTTTTATGCAGGTTGGATACCGCAATACGCGATGCCAGCAAAGCATAATCAGGATGTTTTGTAGTAAGCGATGCAGCCGTCTCGGCAGCAAGGTTGTCCAGTTCTGATGTAGTTACCCCATCAAATAAACCTTCAATTACTTTTTTTGCTACATCAATCGGGTCAACCAGTGCCGGGTTTAAACCATAGCATAGCTTCTCAATACGTGCGGTGATCTTGTCAAATTTTACCGACTCTTTTTTTCCGTCTCTTTTTACTACAAACATTTTATTTTAGTATTAAGTAGCCAGTATCAAGTATCAAGACCTAAACCAGCTTATGTTAATAATTAATTACTTTTTCTTTTTTATTTGCAGTTAGCTAAATACTTGCTACTTGATACTAACTACTTGCTACTTATCTTAAAAATCCTCGTCTAATGAGAATGATTTGCTTTCCTGGTTATTTAAAACACCGCTTTTTTGATAGTCGCCTACACGCTTTTCAAAGAAGTTGGTCTTACCTTGCAGGGATATCATCTCCATAAAGTCGAAAGGATTGCTTGCACCGTATACTTTATCATAACCCAGCTCGCCTAACCATCTGTCGGCCACAAACTCAATGTACTGGCTCATTAGTTTAGCGTTCATGCCAATTAAGCTAACCGGCAATGCATCGCTTATAAATTCTTTTTCTATTTCAACAGCATCTGTTATAATAGCTGTCGCAGCTTCCTTGGTTAATTTGTTGTCCAGCATTTTGTAAAGCAGGCAAGCAAATTCACAGTGCATGCCTTCATCACGAGAGATCAACTCATTACTAAAGGTCAATCCCGGCATTAAGCCTCGTTTTTTCAACCAGAAGATAGAGCAGAAGCTGCCTGAGAAGAAGATACCTTCCACCGCGGCAAAAGCCACTAAGCGTTCCGCAAAGCTTCCGCCTTCAATCCAGCGTAAGGCCCACTCAGCTTTTTTGCCCACACAAGGCACAGTATCAATAGCGTGGAACAGACGATCCTTCTCTACCGGGTCCTTAACGTAAGTATCAATCAGCAGGGCATAGGTTTCTGAGTGGATGTTCTCCATCATGATCTGGAAACCGTAGAAGCAACGGGCCTCGGGCAGCTGCACTTCTTTCATAAAGTTAACAGCCAGGTTTTCGTTAACTATACCATCGCTGGCAGCAAAAAAAGCAAGTACATGCGAGATGAAGTGACGCTCGCCATCGTTCATGTTCTCCCAGTGTTTCATGTCGTCAGAAAGATCAATTTCTTCCGCTGTCCAGAAACTGGCTTCGCACTTTTTGTACATTTCCCAAATGGCGGGATACTTAATGGGGAGGATGACAAATCTGTCTTTGTTCTCCCTTAGTAATACTTCATTTTCCTGGCTCATTCCCTTTTCGTTTTTACCTGCTTACTATTTGTTAAAAGTCGACACAGCATCGGCCGCTTTCTGTTTTATTAAAAGCGGATGGACTTCCTTTTTAAAAATGTTCTGTGTTTGGTTCCTTCAGCTTTATCTTTGGTTAACCTATGATTTACACGTGGTTAACGCTAACAGATGCGATTAGCCAATATCGCTGTTGGACTGAAACAAATTTAACAGCCTAACCAATTGCTAATACATCCAAGTTTTTAACAATACCCCTACTTATAAACATTTTCACCCCTTATTTCTTCACATTTCGCGGTGTAAAACTTTTTTATTTTTTTCTAAACAACCTCAGAGGATTAGCGTATTGATTTACTTATAGTTAATAAAAATTGAGGGAGTAATATTGAGTTAACTTACCGGGCAGAAACAAACTTCATAGAAAGGGAATTAACGCAATGGCGCACGTTTTTTGGCGTTAAATACTCCCCCTCAAAAACATGCCCAAGGTGAGCGCCGCAATTAGCGCAAACAATTTCAACACGACGGCCATCAGCATCGGGTACGCGTTTTACTGCGCCGGGTATCTCATCGTCAAAACTGGGCCAGCCACAATGCGATTCAAATTTTGATTCTGATGTATAAAGTGGCGTATCGCAGCGTTTGCAAACGTATAAACCCTGTGCCTTGTTATTTAAAAGTGCCCCTGTAAAAGGGCGTTCGGTGCCCTTGTGCAATATCACCCATTCTTCGTCGGGTGTGAGTTTATTGTATTCCATTTTAAATATTGAATTACTGAGTTATTGAATTATTGGATGATTTTTCCACCTATACAATATACGGATATAAAGGCAACTGATTTTATGAAGAATGGTTTGTTGACGCGGGGGTGACTAAAAAAGAAACGGTAAATTGGGCCGGTCATCAAGAGCACAAAATGTTAATCAGAAAAGCAAAGCCGGAAGAATCGAAAATTATTACTCCTTATCTCTTAATGGCGATGGGAGATATAGCATTTAGTTTTATAGGAGAAAACTCTGTAGAAAAAGCAACCAGATGGCTGGAAAGTTTGATCAGCCAAAAAGGCAATCAGTATTCGTTTGAAAATTGTTGGGTGGCAGAAGACAAAGGCGAAATTATTGCGGCTGCACTTCTCTATGACGGTACCCAACTAAAATAACTAAGAGAACCCGTTGCAAAAACCATAAAGTTGATGTTTAACAGAAGTTTTAATCCCGAAGAAGAAACTCAGGCAGGTGAATATTATATAGATTGTGTGGCAGTAAATCCCACCCGGCAGGGTTCAGGAGTCGGATCTAAGATACTTCAGTTTTTGATAAACGAATACGTTTATGAGCGAAACGAAAAGCTTGGCTTGCTGGTAGATAAAGAGAACCCGGATGCTAGAAAATTGTACCTGAAATTAGGATTTGAAATGGTTGGCGAAAAAACTTTAGCTGGTAAAAAAATGGAACACCTGCAATTAAGCCGAAATAGTTAAAAATTTTGCGTCAACTTTTCCAGCATATCCTTAGGTATCCTTTCCAGATCAAGTACCAGGAAACCATCCAGCGCATCCGAAAATTTAGGGTCGATGTTGAAGCCGATGATCTTTGCGTTTAAGCCAATGTATTGCCGCAGCAATACAGGCACCTTCATATGGCGGGTTTCCACTTCGGATATCAGACTGTCCAGATTTTTAAATGTATCCTCACCGTTGCGCAATACATCGGTATCTATCTTCGAAAAATCAACCTTAAACTTTTTACGCGGTTTAACTAAAGCGGCCATTTCACTATCGAAATGATTGCGGTTAATGTAATCCACTATCAGCGATTTGGAGAATTTAGAGAAAGAGTTACTAATGCTTACCGGCCCAATTAAATAACGATACCGGGGTTTATCCACCACAAACTTTATTACGCCCTTCCAAAGCAAAAACAGCGGTAAAGGTTTTAACTGGTACTCTTTGCGGATGAAGGAGCGGCCCAGCTCCAGGCTCTGCTTAAGCACCGGTGTAAACTCCGACTTGATTTTAAACAGCTCGTTTATATAAAACCCTTTTTTGCCGAAACTGTAAAATATTTCATCGCCCGGGCCAATGCGGTAAGCACCTACTATCATGCAGGCGTCTTTATCCCATATAAAAAGGTGGTAGTAGTAGATATCGTACTCATCCAGATCGGTTGATTTGTTGGTTCCCTCTCCTACCGCGCGAAAAGTGATTTCGCGCAGGCGGCCTATTTCGCGAATGATATAGGGAATGTTAGTTGTGGGTGTTACAAAAACCTCATAGTTCTTCTCCGTCCAAACCAGGTGGTTTTGGCGCAGCAAAATAACCTCGTGCTCCAAAATATCAGGGTCAATAGCCTCAATTATTTCCTGCTGTTTTTTTCTTACTTTAAATAATTTGCGGGGATTAAACAGGCGTTTCTCATCCTCCAATCCTGTACCTAACGCGTAGGTTTTGGCACGTAAAAAGTTAAGCAGTTTGGTGGCATTATTGTAATCAGGAACATCCTGCACATTAATGGGCTTACCAATGCGCAGCTTTATAGTATGCCCTTGTTTGTTAAAAAGCTCCGACGGCAGTTTTGCAGTACGCAACGTTGGATGTATTAAACTTAACAAATTAAATAACAGTCCGTTGTTACCATGAAAATAGATAGGCACCACAGGTACTTTTGATTTAGCAATTATTTTACCTACTACCGGATGCCATATACGGTCTGTGACCTGCTGTTTATCAATTTTGAAGGTCGACACCTCGCCGGCCGGGAAAATACCTATCGGCGTACCCTCGGCTAATAGTTTGAGTGTGCTTTTTATCCCGCTTATACTTGAGGCGTGTTCAACATTTTCAAACGGATTTACTGCGACAAAGTACTCGCTAAGGTTCGGTATCTTTTTTAGGATGAAATTGGCCATGAGCTTAGCATCTGGCCGTACCGTTAATAACATTTTAAGCAAAACCAGGCCTTCTATACCACCATAAGGATGATTTGCAATGCCAATAAAGCTGCCCTTGCGTGGTATATTTCTGAGATCTTTTTCATCAAACTCTATTTCAACGCCACAACCTTTTAAAATAGCATCAATAAACTCAATTCCTTGCTTCGGTTGCGCATCGGCAAATAAGCTGTTCACTTGGTTTATCTTCATCACCTCCATCAGGAATGAAGCAAGGCCCGGCATTTTCAGTTTATCAACTCCTGTGGCTTTTGCAAATTCCTCGGTGGTTATTATTTTCATTTTTAAATTGCTAATTTAACGCTTGCTTACCTAAATCATGAAGCAACGCTTAGTCAACTATTTTTCCATCACTAAAAAAGAATGGAACGGCACTGTGGTGCTGGTGATAGCGGTATTGTTAGCAGTGGCTGCGCCGTATGTCTATCAAAAGCTGCACAAAGATAAGCCAATAAACTTTAAAGAGTTTGATAAAGCAGCGGCCATATTGAGCGCTGCAGAAAAAAAATCGGTTATAAAATTAAGCTCCGCCAAAGGCAATACCGCCCCCTTTATTTCAAATAAATTAAAACCGGGCGAAACGGTTGAACTTAATACCGCTGATTCCGCCTCACTAACCCACATACATGGCATAGGGCCCTCATTTGCCCGCCGCATTGTAGCTTACCGCAAACAACTTGGTGGTTTTATAAACAAAGATCAATTGAAAGAAGTATATGGCCTTGATGCCGTAAAATACACTGAGATAAACGATGAGATTCGAGTTGATGCGTCCCGGGTTAAGAAACTTTCCATCAACACCATTGATTTTGAGACCTTGCGGCATTTCCCATACCTTAGCTATAAGCAAGCCAATGCGGTGATACAGTACCGTGTGCAGCATGGTAATTATCAATCGTTAAACGACATGCGCGATATCGCCCTTCTTAATGACGAAATTTTAAGTAAAATTGCACCATACATCACTTTTAAATGATTGAACAACGAATTAAAGCGGCCATACGCGACATACCTGATTTCCCAAAACCGGGTATTGTATTTAAGGATATTACCACCATTTTAAAAGATCCTGTTTTATGTGTGGATATAGTTGACACCTTTGTGAAACTACTAAAAGACAAACATGTTGATGTAGTGGCAGGCGTTGAAAGTCGTGGGTTTTTATTCGGACTTACGCTGGCTAACCGTTTGGGAGTACCTTTCGTGCCCATACGCAAAGCAGGTAAATTACCTCATACTGTAAAACAAAAAACATACGATCTGGAATACGGAAGCGCTGTGATAGAAATGCATATTGACGCTTTTGAGCCGGGAGCTAATGTTCTGCTGCATGATGATCTGCTTGCCACGGGTGGCACGGTATCCGCAGCCAGCGAATTGATTAATGATCTGGGCGGCAAAGTATGTGGTTTTACCTTCGTAGTTGGCCTGGGATTTTTAAATGGCAAAGAGAAAATAGCAGCTATTTGTGATGATATAATTGTCTTGGCAGAGTACTAGCCGGATTTGGCTAAGTCTTTTTTATTTTTCCTTATTCCGTTGGCTTTCAGCCAACGGCAATGAAACTTTTCTTTAGCTTGCTCGTACTGCCCTGCACAATAATAAGGGGCAGATATAATTTAAACCATTCTATTTAGGATACATAGCCATAGCGAAGTGTATACAACTATTGGTTGTAGCAAGGTTTTTTGGCGTAATTTTTTTAAAATTTAAAATCAGGTAAATTAATAAAAAATTGAATATCAATTACTTACAACCACAGGTGTATACACATCTGGTTTAGTGTATACACTGTATACGGCTACACTTAATGGCCATTTTTCTTCTCTGTTACGCGGTTTGCTAGAGCCAATACAATGAAGTTACTTTTTATCCACCGTGGTTAAGCCGCGGGCATACGCACAAAAAAAGCGCCCCTTTTCCTGGGGCGCTTCCTTTTATTGAATATATCGTTTTGTTAAAATTCTTCTTCGGTTGAAGTCAGAACTGCTTTTCTAACTTCTTGCGCTGCTATTTCTTTCTTTGTTTTATGCTTGGCTATTTGCTTGCGCAGGCTCTCAATAGCCAGGTCGGTCGCCTCTTCAAAAGTTTTGCATTGCTCTTTAGCGAAAATAGTATTTCCCGGCAAATGCAGTTTTATTTCTGTTATTTTATTTGCTTCATGCTCTACATTTTCCAACTTTAAATAAACTTCCCCGTTTATAATGTTATCAAAAAAGGTATCCAGCTTATCAGCCTTCTTCTGTATAAAAGCCAATAAATTTTTGTCTGCATTAAAATGAATTGATTGCACTGTAATTTTCATGGTTCCTCCTTTTTATGCCTTTGGATGGGCGAGTTTATAAATAGACTTTAATCTTTCAACGGAATTATGCGTATAGATCTGCGTGGCGCTAAGGTTAGCATGACCCAGCAGTTCTTTTATAGCATTGAGGTCGGCCCCTTTATTGAGCAGGCTGGTAGCAAAAGTGTGCCTCAGCACATGCGGACTTCTTTTGCTTTGGGTTGATATATGGGATAAATATTTCTGCACAATTAAATAAACAAGCTTCGGATATATGTCTGTCCCTTTATTTGTAACGATCAAGGTTAACGATTTGTTACTAAAATTTTCACTTTTCTTTAACTCGATGTATTTAGTCAGCAAAAGGCGCAATTCATGGTTAAGCGGAATGATGCGCTGCTTGTTGCGTTTGCCCAAAACCTTTACCGTGCCTTCGTAATTGTCAATGTCGGTTTCTTTAAGGCCAACCAGTTCGGCCAGCCGCATACCGGTTCCAAACAGCATTTCAATCACCAGCTTATCACGGGTACCGGCAAAATCCTCTGTAAACACATCTACGCTGTCCAACATCTGTGTAAGCCGCGCGTCCTCAACCACCACCGGAAGATTTTTGGGCACTTTGGGTGTATGTATTTTTGATGCGGGATTGATGGTTATCACTCCCTCGGCCAGTAAAAATTTAAAGTACTTGCGCAGGGTAGCTATTTTACGGCTGATGGACCGCGAAGCGATCTCATTACCCATCATTTCAACCATCCAGTTACGAATGTGGTGCTGGGTTATTTGTTCAGGATGAGCTATTATTACTTCCGGACTATTTAAAAAGCCTATAAATTGACCAAGGTCTGACCGGTAGGCTGATACGGTGTGCGGAGAGTACCGCTTTTCGAACTGTATATATTTTATAAAACGCTCTAAAAACATAAAAACTATTTGCGCATCCGTATAAATTGAATGTACAAATAGTTTTCTATATGTTTTCAGGAAAACTGAAAAAATTCTTTTATTTAAAAGAACTATACAGCTGTTTCCAGATTTAAGCCTTGTTTGTAAATGGCATGCTTAACCACGTGACGACGGGTCACTGATTTTTTCTCGAATGCCTGGCGGCTGCGAAGTTCGCGCAATACACCTGTTTTCTCAAATTTCTTTTTAAAGCGTTTTAATGCTTTGTCTAATGATTCGCCTTCTTTAACGTTGATAATGATCATACTTCCTAAAATACCTCCTTTCAAGGACGACAAAGGTAAGCACAATGTTTTGATTTTCAAATAGATTTTTTGTAAATCAAAGCGAGGGGATTTTGACAAAACATTTAGTATACTGTTATGTTAAAAACATCTATATTTAACGCATTGTAACCGGCCTTATATTCAAATGTCCGAACCAAATATTCAAAAAACATCTTATTTACATTATCTGGAAGGCAGTGGCGAAATGGCGCGTCTTACCCGCGAGTTTGATTGGAGCAAAACTGTGTTGGGCTCGCCTGATGCCTGGTCGCAAAGTCTGCTAACTACTGTTAGCATTATTCTCAATTCGCGCTTCCCTATGTTTTTATGGTGGGGACCATCATTGATACAGTTTTATAACGACGCCTATCGCCCAAGTTTGGGACAGGATGGCAAGCATCCAACCGCATTGGGACAAAAAGCCGAAGAATGCTGGCCCGAAATATGGACAGTAATTAAACCTCTTATAGATCAGGTAATGCAGGGGGGCGAGGCTACATGGAGCGAGGATCAGCTGATACCTATTTACCGCAATAATAAACTGGAGAATGTTTACTGGACCTTTAGCTACAGCAGGGTAAACGATGAAACCGGGGAGCCCGCGGGCGTATTGGTCATTTGTAATGAAACTACCGACAAGGTAAACTCTTATAACAATGTTAAAAATGCCAAGCAGGACCTAGAGTTTGCCATTGAAGCAGCCGAACTGGGAACATGGGACCTTAACCCAATCACCAACTATTTTATAGGCAATGACCGGATGAAGGGATGGTTTGGTTTGCCCTTTACAGAGAATATGGACCTTAACCTGGCCATTTCTGCAATAATTGAGGAGGACCGGCCGCGTGTGATAGAAGCAATACAAAAAGCTATAGCACCAGGCTCTGACGGAAATTACAATATAGTTTATACGGTAAAAAACCTGAAAGACCAGGTCCATCGGGTAATTGAAGCTAAGGGCAAGGCTGTATTTGATGCCGAGGGCCGAGCTTATCGTTTCAGCGGGATTTTGGAAGAGGTTACTGAAGCTTACAAATTACAACAACGTAAGGATGAGTTTATCAGCGTGGCCAGCCATGAGTTAAAAACACCCATAACTTCGCTCAGTGCATCAATGCAGATACTGCAAAAGCTGGTTAAAAACGATCCTTCATCTGAAAAAATACCGGTATTTGTAAACAAGGCTAATAACAACCTGAGCAAACTTATTAACCTGCTGGATGATCTGCTTAATGTAACCAAAATACAACAGGGCCAGTTGGCACTTAATATTACCAAGTTTGACATTGTTGAACTTATAAATGATTGCTGCGATTACATCCACTTTAACAGTGAACACGAGTTTGTTTTAATGGGCGATGACGAGGTAATGATATTTGCCGACTACCGCCGCATTTACCAGGTAATGATAAACCTGATAGGCAACGCAGTAAAATATTCGCCCCAATCAAACCGGGTTGAGATAACGGTTTTTCATGATGAGGAGAACGTAACAGTATCGGTTCGCGATTTTGGTATTGGCATAAATCCCGAGAAGCTACCCCATCTGTTTGACAGATATTACCGCGTTGATGCTTTTGGTCATCAGTTCTCAGGTTTAGGGCTTGGACTGTATATTACCGCCGAAATAATTCAGCGTCATAACGGCAAAATAGCGGTAGATAGCAACCTGGGCAACGGCAGTAACTTTTGGTTCAGTTTGCCGATGGATGACAGGGTGGTGGCACAGTGAAGATTGAAGGATAAAGATTGAAGATTGGCATTAGCGCGATTAACTAATCTTTAGTAATCAATCTTTAAAACAGCAAGAAACGGGTTTCACAACGTTTTGCAACCGTGTAAATTTGTACCATTAAATGTTATGAATAATGGAAACGCAAAACGAAATCGATTATAAAAGAATAGCCGAAGCCATCGAGTTTTTAAGGCTAAACCATAAACAACAACCTACTTTAGAACAGGCCGCGGAGCACGTTAACCTAAGCCCCTTTCACTTTCAGCGGATGTTTAAGGATTGGGCGGGGGTAACGCCGAAGCAGTTTCTTCAATATCTCAGCATTGAATACGCCAAATCTATCCTGAAAGAAAAACAAGCCTCGCTTTTTGATGCAGCTTTTGAAACCGGCCTTTCCGGTACCGGCCGACTGCACGATCTGTTTATTAAAGTGGAGGGCATGACGCCCGGCGAATTCAAAAATGGTGGCGAACAGCTCAGCATCAATTACAGTTTTGCAGAGAGTCCGTTCGGGGCGGTTTTGGTAGCGTCAACCGCCAAGGGTATTTGCTATATGGCTTTTGCAGACGAGGGCCAGACTGAAGCTTTCACCCATTTGCAGAGAGCATTTCCCAACGCCCGCTTCAACTTGTTTTTAGACCGCATACAGCAAAACGCCATCTTTATTTTTACGCAGGACTGGAGCAAACTCGACCAAATAAAACTCCATTTAAAAGGCACTCCTTTTCAACTGAAAGTTTGGGAAACCTTACTTAAGGTGCCAATGGGCGGGCTGGTAACCTACGGCGGCTTAGCCGGCAAACTGCAAAGCCCCAATGCCAGCCGGGCGGTGGGTTCGGCGGTGGGAGATAATCCTGTAGCTTTTCTTATTCCCTGCCACCGGGTTATCCGTTCAACCGGCCAGATCGGGCAGTACCATTGGGGTACCGGGCGCAAAAATGCTATCATCGGCTGGGAGGCATCAAAGGCTTTTGGAGCGGTATAATTTCATCACCGGAGTGGCGTTTTCGGGGTGATCCAAAATAAATGCGTTACCAAAAAATTAAAAAGTTAATTAATTGAATATTAAGCTATTAATGGTTTTACCTGCAACTACTTATTCGTCAGGAAAATCAGCTATAAATAAGTTATAAATAGCTGATTATAAGCAAAATGAAAAAATGAAAAAATGGCTATTTTTTGCCTTTTTTTGGATCACTTTGGATCACTTTTGCACCAGTTTGGATCACCTTGTTTTTTGCCGGTGGTATAATATTTAAAGCAGAATTTTAAATGATCGATCATCTTAATTTAGGCAAAAAACCATTTACCCGTAGTGGTGCATTATATAAGCTTATCGCCGCAGGCGAAATAAAATTAGCGGGTAATAAAAAGCTAAAAATATACGGAACAATTAAATGTAGGTCAGGCAAGCGCATGAAGGTAGAAAACCGCGTATTCTTTAAAAATGAAGAAGAAGCTATTGCTAGTGACTACCGCCCATGCGGCAATTGTATGACATGCGAATATAAAATATGGAAAAAGAGCAATGGAACTATTTGAACAGGACAAAACAATCAACCTTCTCCCTTACGACGGCGAGGTTATATATTATGGAAAAGTAATGGAAAACCTGCTGGCCGACCACTATCTTGCTACATTAATGAACACAATCGAATGGAAAAATGATGAAGCGGTAATATTCGGCAGGCACATCATCACCAAACGCAAAGTGGCCTGGTATGCGGATAATGATTACAGCTACACCTATTCTAACACCACTAAACATGCATTACCATGGACAAAGGAATTATTAGAATTGAAAACCTTAACCGAAGAAATCACCGGCCATCAATTCAATTCCTGCCTGCTTAATTTATATCACAATGGCGATGAAGGCATGGCCTGGCACAGCGACGATGAAAAAGCGTTGGGCAAAGACACGGCAATTGCATCACTGAGCTTCGGTGCGGAGCGGAAATTCGCGTTAAAACATCGCGAAAGCAAACACAAGGAAGAACTGATATTAGCACACGGAAGTTTACTGGTAATGAAAGGCGCTACCCAAAGCAACTGGCTGCATAGCCTGCCCAAATCAAAAAAAATAACAGCGCCACGAGTCAATCTTACTTTCAGAACAATGATACAAGGCTAATCTAATGTACTTATCCACTATTAAAAACCAACTAAAACGCCCGTTTTAAGTTAATATTATACATTTTCAGTCACTATAAAATTTATTTAATAATTGATGTATAAAGCATTGCCGTGGTGAAATATTGTTCATTTTTTCCCGTTCCACTGTCAAATTAACTAAACAATATTTATCATGAAAAAAAACCTTATCCTTGCTATTGCCGGTGTTTTGGCAGTGCAGATCTCGATGGCGCAAACTCAAAAAGGAGCGCAAACACTGGGCGGATCTTTTTACTATGCGCAGAGCACTAACAACAACTCTTCGATCAACGGGATCAACCCTCAACCCAACATCCAAAAAAACACCACATCTAATTTTAGCATCGGGCCTGCTTACAGTATTTTTGTGGCAGATAAAATTGAATTGGGCGGTTCATTACAGTATTCAACACAAACAAATAAGTCAACCTATTCTGGTGCTTTTCCAAGCCCCGACTATAAGTCGGTATTCAACTCATTCGGAGGCTCCTTGTCGTTGTTAAAATACTGTATGTTTGATAATAAAATAGGCTTGCGTATGGGTCCGTACCTGAGCTATTCCAGTGGTAAAAACAAAGCAACTACGTCAGCTAACTCGCTCACAACAACCAATAATAACGAAGACTATAACGCCAGAGCAAAGGTAGACCTGGTTTTTTATCCATCAAAAACATTAGGATTAGCGGCCTCATTAGCCAACGTTGGCTACTCCAAGTCTAAATCGCATAATGTTGATAATCCTCAGCAAAGCTATTCAACCGAAACTTTCAACGCTAATTTAATAACCAACGGCGTACAATTGTCGGTATTTTATGTGTTTGGCGATAAGTAGTGTTTGATTTTAACTTAGCTGAATGGTGCCGTAGGTATGTCAATAAGCATCTTGCCTATGGCGCCATTTATTTCTCTTTCCTACTACTTACAGTTGCTGTGTTAAATGATGTTAAACATTGAAAATAATAGTTTAAGAGTTTTTAATTTAAAGCCGGTATTAAATTAAATCCGAAGTCCCGCTTCGCGTATAAATATGAAACAACTGCTTATCCTATTACTCTCATTGTTGTCTTTCAGACAAATCAATGCGCAGCAACCCGATCAAAAAGTAAAGGAAAAGATAAGCCTGGTAGAAAAAAACCTTGTTGGGCCGGTACAAAGTAAAGGCACAAGCGGATGGACGATTGCGCAAAGAATGGCACATTATAAAGTAAATGGGCTAAGCATCGCCGTCATCCACAATTATAAAATTGAATGGGCAAAAGGCTACGGCTGGGCCGACAAAAGCAACAAAACACCGGTAACAACAACAACGCTTTTTCAAGCTGGCTCCATAAGCAAATCGTTAAATGCAGCGGGTATTTTGAAGCTCAACCAGCAGGGCAAGATTGATATGTATGCAGATATTAATCAATATCTACGATCATGGAAATTTCCTAACCATGCTGTTTCGAAACAAAAGAAGATAAGCATGGCAAACCTACTAAGCCATACCGCCGGCTTAGGTGTTTCAGGTTTTAGCGGATATAAGTCGGGGCAGTCAATTCCAACCATATCGCAAATATTAAACGGAAGCCGACCTGCAAATTCCGCGCCTGTGCGGTCCGTTTTTGCGCCAGGGTTACGTCACGAATATTCGGGTGGGGGAACAGTAATTAGCCAAATGATAATTTTGGACGTCACTCACCAGTCTTACAGCGATTATATGCATCAAAATGTATTACAACCGCTTGGGATGAACCAAAGCACTTTTACTCAACCCATAGTAAAAAACGCTAAGGCGTCACTCGCTACAGGTTATTTTGAAAACGGGAAACAGGTAGAGGGTAAATATCATATATACCCCGAACAAGCCGCCGCAGGGCTATGGAGCACACCAACCGAGCTTGCCAGGTTTATAATAAGTATTCAGAAAGCTTATGGTGGAAGGTCAGATCAGTTATTAACTCCGGGTATGGCCAAACTGATGCTTACACCTTATATAGACAAAAAAGCGGCATTAGGCACGTATATAGATAACTATAATAATGAAAAGTATTTTCAGCATAGTGGCCTAACCTATGGCTACTATTGCCAGTACTACGGCAGTTTGACCGGGGGTAACGGTGTGGTAATTATGAGCAATTCGGTTAATACTGACCTTGTTGCCGAGATAGTTAACAGCGTGGCCCGGGTTTATGGCTTCGCGGGTTTGTACCGGTCGCGAGTGGAGAAAGACTTTTCAGTAAGTGATGCGATACTACAATCCTATACCGGGCAATATAAACTGGCACCCGATGCTATACTAACGGTATCAAAGAAAGGCTCAAAATTATTTATTCAATTAACCGGCGATGAAAAGACACCTGTTTTTGCTGAAACCGTAAATAAGTTTTACCTGAAAGCAGCTGATGCCCAGCTACAGTTTATAAAAAACAGCAAAGGAAAAATAACCAAACTAATATTGTATCAGGATGGCGGTGCGAACGATGCACCAAAGTTAAATTGACTTAAAAACTATACCAGCTTGCCGGTTGGGACGGCTTAATAGCGTAATACCTGTAATAAAACATAATTATTACAATAATTTACTGCTTAAAAGCCTAATACGCCCAAATTTAGTTTGAGAATATGCCCAATAAACTTAGATTTGCGCTACAAAAATCAAAAGCCAATGAGTGTACTCGTAAATAAGGATTCTAAAGTTATTGTTCAGGGTTTTACAGGGAATGAAGGCACGTACCACGCGTCGCAAATGATAGCTTACGGTACGCAGCTGGTTGGCGGGGTTACCCCCGGCAAAGGCGGACAAACCCACCTTGACAGACCTGTGTTTAATACTGTTACCGATGCTGTTAAACAAACCGGTGCTGATGTATCTATCATTTTTGTTCCGCCGGCATTTGCTGCCGACGCGATAATGGAAGCTGCCGAAGCAGGTATAAAAGTGATAGTTTGTATTACTGAAGGTATCCCTACAAAGGATATGATACAGGTTAAAGAATACCTTAAAGACAAAGATTCACGCTTAATTGGCCCTAACTGCCCTGGTATTATAACTGCCGACGAAAGCAAAATTGGTATTATGCCGGGCTTTATCTTTAAAAAAGGTAACGTTGGTGTAGTTTCAAAATCAGGTACTTTAACTTACGAAGCTGTTGACCAGGTTGTTAAAGCCGGCTTAGGTATAACAACTGCTATTGGCATTGGCGGCGACCCTATCATTGGTACACCTACCAAAGAAGCTGTTGAATTGTTGATGAATGATCCTGACACCCACGGTATCATTATGATAGGCGAAATTGGCGGCGGCATGGAAGCCGAAGCTGCACGCTGGATAAAAGAACACGGCACTAAACCTGTTGTAGGCTTTATTGCAGGCCAGACAGCGCCTCCGGGACGCCGTATGGGCCACGCGGGCGCTATTGTTGGCGGTGCTGATGATACTGCTGCTGCAAAAATGAAGATCATGGCCGAGTGCGGTATCCGCGTAGTAGAATCGCCTGCTGAGATTGGCGCTGCTATGGCTGAAGAATTGGCTAAGCTTGCTTAATTAAAGCATTCTCTATAAAATAGAAAATCCCGGAGTGAGAGCTTCGGGATTTTTTTTGTGCCTTAACTTATCATTGCGAGGTACGAAGCAATCGCGAACTGTGCACTGACGGCCTTTCTCCATGCGATTGCTTCGTAACCTTTACAGCAATGACAGCACGCTACTTCAATTTGTATTCCCCTGAAAAATTTAATGGAAGCGTCATGGTTGAATAGGTTTTAGTGTCAATACTAACAGTCCTTGTAATTCCATCACTACCTACACTCGAGAGCCTTGTCATACTTCCATCTGCAGATTGTGTAATAGTTACTGATGCATCAGCCAGCTTAGCAGGTGAATTTAGTTGGATATCATACTTTAAAGTTGCCCCGGCCTGCCCTTCCATCTCAATGTATTTTAATGGAATAACCAACTCTGCTGTATAGGCATTTTTCTCGTCCATTGCTGCAGCTATCTGTATATCATACTCATTGTAAATGGATGTTTCTTCAGCCGTTAACCCCTTTATGCCGGTTATTTTCATTTCTTTGGCTTGCGAGGTGAGTTTGCCGTTGATGGCTTTTAGTAAAGAATCGGTTCTTTTTAATGCAGGACTTATAAACACCCCCTTAGCACGATTCTCAAGCGGATAAGTTACACTTACCTTGTTATCGCTTTTTGTTACCGGGCTAATAGATATGGTAATACCTTGTGAAAGTGCTTTTTGCACATACATATTCTCCTCGGCGCTAACAATTATGTAAAGGTTCTTGTCATTATTAGCTATAGTATATTTTAACTCGGTAGCACTATTGTATGCCTGGTATTGATTGTTCCATTCGTCGGCCTTACCGTTGATTTTCACGTTAGCGGGTATGCTTAGGCTGGCTTCCTGCTTGTTGGGTAATTTTTGCGCGGATGCCGTAAGGCTCATGCATAATGCTATTAAAGCTACAAGTGGAGGTGTAGAATACATAATGTTCAATTGGCTGATCTAAGATAAATATTTTTTTTACTAAATATTTAGTTTTCGAGGTGCCCAGGATCTTTTAACCGCGATCGAAATGTAATGCCAACGCCCGTACGGAATCTCAATCAAATACGTTTTTGCTTTTTTTGTAAAAAAGTTATGTTAAGCGGTAGCAATGAATGAAATAAAAAAAGCCATCAAGACGATAAAACCATTGGAACGATTATTTCTTATATTGACGTTTCTTTCGGTTTTCCTTAAACATATATTTGATGTAAAGGAGACGGTTGATATAGTTGTTTTTGCAATGGTTCTTTGCACTCTTTATTTCCCCTCAGGCTTTTATTTCTTAAGAGAACCGAATAAAAATGACCTTGCAATTCCAATTACCTCAGGTTTTGTTTACGCTGTTTGTGTGGTAGCAATGATATATAACACACTTCGCGTATTCGAGTCAACCTATCCTATTATTATGAGCGCGGGCTTGTTATTAAGTCTGACACTTTATCTAAGATCGTGTTTAGATAGAGGAGATTATTTGATCTCGCATTATTTGAGAATAGGCTTAATTATGGCCGTAAATCTAATAGTCTTGTTATAGAAGCGATGCAACGCTAGGTTTGACGTAAAATCAGCCTTAATTACTAAACTCCGCCACCCCCGCCTCAATCCGCTTTATAGTCTCCTCTTTACCCAACAACGCAGCAATATCAAACACATGCGGACCAAACTTACCACCTACCAGCATAACACGGAAGGGCAGCATTACATCACCCGGTTTTAAACTTTTGTCGCTTGCCAACGCTTTAAATTTTTCCTCCATTGCTGGCGCTTCAATTGTGTCGCTTTGGTTTAATAATGCAATAACATCATTAAAGAAATCAGTTTTCTCCGGCGTCCATTTAGGCTTTACGGCATTAAGGTCGTATTCCTGCGGTATCTCAAAAAAGTATTTAGCCTGATCGTAAAAATCGGTAAGCAAGGTACAGCGGTCCTTTATCAGGTTGATGACGGTTAACAGGTAGGCATCATCGTTTACTACGACACCTTTGCCTTCCAATACCTTTTTAACCTCGGCGTATAAACGCTCTCCGCTTGATCTCTTTATCCACTCAGCATTGAACCATTTGGCTTTTTCAAAATCAAACTTTGCCCCTGCTTTACTGATGCGTTCCATAGAGAATTTTGCAACCAGTTCATCCAAGGTAAATAATTCCTGGCCGCTGCCGTCGTTCCAACCTAAAGTGGCCAGCATATTTACAAAAGCTTCGGGCAAAAAGCCCATGCCATCGTAACCGGGCTCAACATTGCCGCTTTTTGCATCAAACCAGTTCAAAGCAAAAACCGGGAAACCCAAGCGGGCACCATCGCGTTTGCTTAGTTTACCATGTCCATCCGGCTTTAATATCAAAGGTAAGTGTGCCCATTTAGGCATATCTGCCTTCCAGCCCAGGTATTTCCATAACAGCAAATGTACAGGCGCAGACGGCAGCCACTCCTCGCCGCGGAAAGCGTGCGATATCTTCATTAAATAATCATCAACCACAACGGCCAAATGATAGGTAGGCATTCCGTCGGCCTTTAGTAAAACCTTATCGTCAACCTGGTTGGTATCAAAACTAACGTTACCGCGTATCATGTCGTTAAAATTCACGGTTTCATCGGCCGGAATTTTTATGCGGATAACATGGGGGGTATGGGCATCCAGCAATTGGTCAACCTCGTGCTGTGGCAACGAAAGCGAGTTGCGCAAACTATCACGATAAACCTGCCCGTACTGAAAGTTGGGTATCTCTTTACGGTTTTTATCCAGTTCTTCGGCAGTATCAAAAGCATAGTAAGCATGGCCCTGCATAACCAGTTGCTCGGCATACTGGCGATACAGGCTTTTGCGTTCGCTTTGGCGGTAAGGCGCATATTGGCCGGGCTTAACCGGGCTTTCATCAGCCTCAATGCCGCACCATCTAAGGCAATCAACTATATATTGTTCCGCGCCTTCAACAAAGCGGGTTTGGTCTGTATCCTCAATCCTTAAAATAAAATCGCCGTTATTTTTTTTGGCGAAAAGGTAATTGAACAGTGCAGTACGCACCCCTCCTAAATGTAAACCACCCGTAGGACTGGGCGCAAACCTTACTCTCACTTTTTTATCTGACATATGTGGCGCAAAGATAGTTTTTAGTAGGGAAGTGCGGAAGCCGGTAAAGTCCGAAAGATGTAATTTTAAGCGGAAAGGTGAAAGCTGAAAGACCAAAGCTTTTTATATATCGTGTTTAAGATGAAAAAGCTTTCACCTTTGTGCTTTCAGCTTTTAGCTTCTTTCACCTTAAATTACGTTATTTGAAAAAATATATGATAAACGCGTACCAAAACAGGCGGCTCTGGAATTACATTTTGTTGTTTTTTGCAACGATAATAGCCAGCGGATCGCTGATGTATACCCGCTACCTTGTAAAACATATTTCGCGGTCTGAGCGGGCACGGGCGCAGATATGGGCGCTGAGCATGAAAGAGACAATAACGGCGGATAATAACAGCTCCCTATCCTATATTTTCACTGTTCGCGATAGTTCAACCGTTCCGGCCATAGTTACTAATGAAAAAGGCGATGTGTTGTTTGTAAAAGGACTTGACTCTACTAAAACTTACATAGAAATGCCGCCGGATATGGTTGAGGATAAAAAAGCGGCTAAATATGATCCGGAATATTTTACGGCACAACGGGAGACCATGGAGTCGCAGCACGAGCCCTTTAGAATTGATTTGCCACCGAGGGGCGGCAACCCCCATCCTTATTGGCTGGTATACTACAAAGACTCAGACGTGCTTACGCAATTGCGTTTATTCCCATATGTGCAGCTTTCAGTAATTGCCATATTCCTTTTATTGGCTTATACCGCGTTTAACTCTTCCCGCAAATCAGAACAAAACCAGGTTTGGGTGGGATTAGCGAAGGAGACAGCCCACCAACTGGGCACACCAATTTCATCGCTAATGGCCTGGCTGGAGTTATTGAAGGATAAGTTTAATGCCGAGGAAGATCCCTTAATGGCCGAAATGGGCAATGATATAAAGCGACTTGAAATTGTGGCAGATCGTTTTTCAAAAATTGGTTCCGTACCTAAACTGGACACTTTGGTGGTTTATGATGTGGTAAAAGATTTCGTGGATTATTTCAGAGTGCGTGTAAGCAGGAACATCAGCTTTGAAGTTACCGGAGATACAACACTTAAGGCAGGCCTTAACGTTCCGTTGTTTGACTGGGTTATAGAGAATCTGCTTAAAAACGCGGTGAACGCCATTGAAGGTAAAGGTGATATCAAAGTAAATATATCGGCCAATAAGGTAAAAGACCAGATATTTATTGACATAAGCGATACCGGGAAAGGCATACCCCGCAGTAAATTTGTAAGGGTTTTTCAGCCAGGTTATACCACACGCAAGCGCGGATGGGGTTTGGGCTTGTCATTAACCAAACGTATAGTAGAAAATTATCATAACGGACATATATTTGTGCGTGAGTCGGAACTGGGTAAGGGCACAACTTTCAGAATTAGTTTAAAAAGCCTCAGAACAAATGATACCACCGAAGCCTGAAGAATACGCACCATTTATGGGTAACTACATCAAACTCATAATTAATTCTACAGATATTATTGATACGCTTGAACAGCAGAACATGCATGTTTTTGATTTATTTAACAACCTGAATGAAGAAAAAGCCATGTATGCTTATGGACCGGATAAATGGACACTTAAGCAGGTAATAGGGCATATGGTTGATGCTGAACGCACTTTCGCTTACCGGGCTTTCGCGTTCTCGCGCGGGCAGGCCGAGTTGCCGGGCTTTGATGAGAATACCTACGTGGAGCGCGCCGGCTTTAACAGCCGCGCTATTCAGGATCTGGCTGCTGAGTTTAAAGCCGTCAGAACATCTAATTTATATTTCATTCGCGCACTCGGCGTGGATCAATTGACAACTATCGCCATTTCAAACGGAATACCAACCTCTGTGCGCGCGTTGATATATGCTATGGCAGGGCATGCGCAACACCATTTAAATATTGTAAAGGAGAAATATTTTTGAGGTAGAAGGCTAAAAGACCAAAGCTAAAAGCGAATGCATTACTCACTTTTAGCTTTGGTCTTTCAACTTTTAGCTTACTCCTTAGTGGCTGCCTTCTTTTCTATCATATAAGCTGCAAGCAGACCGAGGCCACCAAAAAATGCGATCATTGCAAAATAAATAGCTTCGGCATCGTTAAGTTGCATTGACCATTCTAAAATATAGGCCAAAAACAATCCAATGCCCCCACCTACCATCAACATACCGGCAGTTAAAACGTAGTTGCGCGATCCGGCATTGTCAACTTGCAAGCGCGGGTCCATGCCCCGCTCTATCATGGCCATTTTTTCCTTGTTGCGAAGGTAAACAATGCCAAAAATCAGTAAAAAGAATCCGAGAGATGTAAAAATCGGGATGAGGAGTTCTAAATGTGAGTCCATATTGTTAAAATTAATTGGTTTTCAAATCAACTATCAGCGCCATTGCTGTGTGTTTTTTTGCTATGACTACCGTTTTTTTAACCAGGTTACGGCTTGCTTATCTTTTTTCTAAAAAACTATAAACCGCTAAAATCCTATATTTATATAATAGGGCGTAACCTCACTAAAATAAATGTAGTCATAGTAAGCATTGAATGCAAAGTAAGCTTACCGACATTGAACTGATAAAGCGCACGCTCAGCGGCGATCAGCAGGCTTATGCTCTATTGGTAAAAAACTATCAGCGGTATGTTTTTACGCTGGCCCTGCGCTTTACCAAAAGCCGCGAAGATGCCGAGGAGGTTGCTCAGGACAGTTTTATAAAGGTTTACAAATCGTTGGGCTCATTTAAACAGGAGTCGAAATTCAGTACGTGGTTGTATACGGTTGTATATACTACCGCAATGACAAGTCTGCGCAAACGAGATATTAATACCGTTGCATTAGATGACGAAGACAATTTTATTCAGGTAGAAAATTCTAATTCGGCAACAGATGTAAACAGTGCCGAGAATCGCTCAAGATCGTTTTACCTTAACCAGGCCATATCGCAATTATCTGCTGACGATGCAGCTGTGTTAACGTTGTTTTATCATGCAGAGCAATCATTAGAAGAAATAGCGCTTATTATGGGTATTGAAACTAATGGCGTTAAGATAAAATTATTCAGGGCGCGCCGGCGTTTAAAGGAAACACTTGAGCGCAATTTAAAACATGAGGTGAAAGAACTGATATGAACAACATGGAAGAAAAACTGTGGCAATATATTGATGGCACCTGCAGCAACGATGAGCGTTTAGCTATTGCTGCTTTGATTGAAAAAGATGCGGCGTGGCGCGCGGCTTATAACAATATATTCACCATCAACGATGATGTATCCGCTTTAACTTTAGATGAGCCGTCTATGGCTTTTTCATATAAAGTAATGGAAGGTATACGTGCGCAAGAAGCAGCCAAACCCTTAAAAACAGCTACCAACACTTATGTTATTGGTGCAATTGCAGGGTTTTTTATTCTTGCTATTATTATCATAATGATGTTTTTGCTTATCAACGGAGGCGGCAATGTAAATGTGAACTTGCCGGCTTTTTCTGTCTTAACAAATTCAAGCGCAATAAAAGTCTTCTTTTATACCGACGTAATACTGTTGCTGTTTTTTGTTGATACTTTTTTAAGAAGGAAAAGAAGCAGCGGAGAAGCCAAAAGTGTATAAAAATATAAACACGACGTTCGGTTTTTTTAGACAGTTTTAAATACCAATCGGCTTCAAATCATTAAAAACCAGCCTTTGGCGACCTAAGACGGGGATCGGATTTTTGGTATAGTAATTGCTTAAATAAGAGTGAACCGGTACTTACCGGTTTAATTGTGATAAGGTTTAGGTTGAATGCCCCTAAGAAGCAAGTTCGAAGGGGCATTTATTTTTATACCGTTTTTACCTTATCCTCTACAAAGATATTAGCTATCAATGCCAACACTATAACCAAAATACATCCTATCGCGTTCAGCCATAAATAAGCCACCACCTCGTAATATCCGCAAATACAAATAACAATTTCTGATATTACCGCCGCTATAAAAACAGATGAGCCTCTTATACTTTTTAAATAAAATGCTGTTACAAAAACCCCCAATATAGTACCATATATATACGACCCTAACTGATTTACCGCTTCCAGTAAATTACCCAGCTTACTTGCGTAAAGCGCCATAGCAATACAAACCAGCCCCCAGAATACGGTAGCAGCGCGGGAGGCATTCAAATAATTTTGGTCGGATGCAGTTTTGTTTACGCCGCGTTTATAAATATCAATAACCGTTGTTGATGCCAGCGAATTAAGCGCACTGGCCGTTGACCCCATTGATGCCATAAATACAATGGCTATAAGCAGGCCTATTAATCCTTTAGGCAGATAATGCGTAACAAAGTTCAGGAACACGTAATTAGTATCGTTGGTATCGGCCTGGGCGTTGTTCTTTTTCATTACAGCCATGCCATTTTGTCTTATTTTTCCCAAAGCGTCTTCGGTTTGCTGTAATTGTTCCTTCGCTTGTTGTATACGGGTTTCATCCTTACTGTCAACGGCATTTATTAACTCATTGGCCGTGGCTTTCCTTTGCTCGAATGCGGCAGAGTAATCTGCTTCTAATGCGTTGTATTCGCGCGCGTATGCGCTTTTTTGCACCTGCTTAACCTCGTATTGGTTAAAAAACATAGGCGGCCTGTTAAACTGGTAAAATGCGAATACCAGCACCCCTATCAGCAAAATACAAAACTGCATAGGTATCTTAATAAGCCCGTTCATAATCAGCCCCATCCGGCTTTGCCCAACCGAGCTGCCGGTTAAATAGCGCCCCACCTGACTTTGATCAGTACCAAAGTAGGATAGCTGCAAAAAGAAACCGCCTATTATACCGCTCCATATATTGTAGCGGTTGTTAGGGTCAAACTTCCAGTCTATCACATTCATGCGACCTAACTTGCCTGCCAGCTTTAAAGCATGGCCAAAGCCAACGTTTTGCGGCAACAGCGCAACTACCATAGCTCCGGCGGCAAACATTCCTAAGAAGATGATCGTCATTTGCAGCAGCTGGGTGTATGATACTGCCTTTGTACCGCCGTAAACCGTATAGAAAATTACCAGCCCGCCAATAAACAGGGTGGTGTAAGTGGTGTTAATATTAAGAATGGTTGAGAGAATGATGGACGGCGCATATATAGTAATGCCTGTTGAAAGCCCGCGCTGCACCAAAAAAAGCAAAGCTACCAACGAACGGGTTTTCAGGTCAAAACGTTGCTCCAGGTATTCATAAGCGGTATAAACTTTAAGCTTGTGGAATATGGGTACAAACGTAATGCACAAAACGATCATGGCCAGCGGCAGCCCGAAATAGAACTGCACAAAGCGCATCCCGTCTGAATAAGCTTGTCCCGGTGCGGAGAGGAACGTTATGGCGCTGGCCTGTGTAGCCATTACCGAAAGCCCTATATGGTACCAGGGGAGGGATCGTCCGCCTACAAAGTATTGATCAATGTTTTTGGTAGCGCCGCTTTTCCAAACACCATAAACTACTATGGTTAAGAGGGTAACGACGAGAACGATCCAGTCTATCAGGCTCATCTATAGTATAACGTGATGAGCGAGAAGAAAATGATAAGGAAAACCAACCAAACTATAACTACACCATAAAACTGGTTCCAGCTACGTATAAAGGGTGGTAATTCGTTATCAGACGTGTTTTTCATGACCTTTAACGAAGGTTCTCAGGAAGAACCCGGCAAACAATAGGCCGGTAACGCCTAAACCAATTATGTAGCCAGGACCGCTGTGAGTAACTACACCAATAAAAAGACCGGTTAAAAGTGCAACCAGGTAATAAATAGAATAGAAATTGTTGTCTTCGTGTTGTTTCATGTTGTTATTATGTAGTAGCGCAAAAGTAATTGATTATGCGGTGTATAGCAAGCTAAAATTTCAATTGTAACCGGCTTCTTATTTAATTAGGCATTTGTCTCGCTCTGTCCCACGCATGTGTGGAACACATTGAGACAAGTTGGGACACTTTTTTCAGTAAGCAGTTGACAGTTAGCGGCTTGCAGTTTTTGAGTGAGACAAAGTGGACTACTTATTCGTCAGAAAGATTAGCTGTAGAATTGAAACAATCTACTGATAATCAGTTTACTGTGAAAATTCAGTTTTTGTCCTAAAAATTTATCATTCTGAACGGCAGCGGGAATCTTGTAAACATGCTGAGCCGCGCCCTCGGTTAGTAAAGCGTATAAGATTCTTCGCTACCGCTCAATCACAACTTAATTAGATGTCACGTTTGGGTGGCCACTCCATTATTTCGGTGTTCAGAAAACGACAATCCGGGTTTTCACTTTCGATTAGTTTTTCCTTCTTAGCGCGCAACCAGCCTTTTATTTCTTTTTCTCTTTCGATAGCGTGATTTACATACTGATATCGCTCAAACCAAACCAAGTAATAGCATTTAATATTTGGTTGTGAAATTGTCTTTTTTCTCGGTCCCAAAATAGTGCTCATACAGTCTTCTTTCAAGGCTATTTGTAACGCCAACATATAGCACCTTTTTACTCGATGTCGTTAAGATATAGGTATAAAAATTATAATGCCTCATCTAAAAAAGATAGTTTGTCATTCTGAGCGATAGCGAAGAATCTTGTAAACCATGTTGAGCCGCACGCTCGGTTAGCAAAGCGTATAAGATTCTTCGCTGTCGCTCAGAATGACAGTTGGGCTTTACTTAGGCTTACTCAACAAATTCACAAACAACTTGTATGCTCCCGGCACGCCGGCAGGCAGCTCCCTGAAGAACACCAGCGAGGTATATATAAACCTACCCTTGCCATAATCGCCTACTATTAACGAGCCTGGGTTTGGTTGTTCGCCGGGGTCATTCATTTGTAAAATGGTTTTGTAACGTGGATCTATATTGTTTACAAAATACAATCCGCGTTCCTGTATCCAGCCCTCAAAATCAGCTTGTGTTATCTTGTTAGGATAATTCAGTACCGGGTTTGTCGGATCAAGGAAGGTAACTGCCGCGTTCTCATCGGTAACCCGCTGGTTAACCGGACGGAATGGGAACGGACCAAGATTGTTTGTAGCCAGGCCATTAGGGTTATTATATTGTACCACCAAATTGCCGCCGTTATTTACATAATCCATCAGGCGGGGCTGCATTACAGCCAGGCGTTTGTTCACGTTATAGGCACGCACGCCGGTAACAATTGCATCGTACGCAGACAGGTCGGCATTCATAATATCGCTTTCTGTAAGCTGATGCACTTCATAACCCACCTGCATTAAAGCTTCGGCAACCAGATCGCCGGCACCGGCTATGTAGCCAATTTTCTTACCTGCAGTTTTCAGGTCGAGGTTGATCAGGCGGGTCTCGGCCGGAGGGAACAAAGTAATGGCCGGTATATGGTCGTACAATATGCGCTGTATGCCCAGGCTCCAGTCTTTGCCGCCAACCTTAACCACGGCTTGCAGCGTGCTGCTTTTAGGTTTGCTGTCCGCTGGTGTAATAGTGAATGATGCTACCCATTCTTCACCTTTAGCTTTATCGGTAAATTCTATTTTTTCGGGTGATATTTTCCAGCCGGCAATTGGTTTAAGGCTGATGCTGCCGCTTGCTTTGGTAAAGGCCTGCATTTTTATCTGCACGGTTTGCGGCTGCTGGGTGTTAAAAACGTAATCCGCGTTAATGATGTTGGCCGAAACCGGCGGCGCTATAACAAGGGGCTGATAGATCTCGCCTTTGGCGGGGTCTACATATTTGTACATCAACTGGCGCTCATAGGTTATTGCTTTGCCGCCTATTAAGAACTCGTAGACCACCCTCTCATAATCCGGATTTTCAGGATTGCCCACCTTGGTTTCGTCGTTTACTGTATATATACCTACCGGGTGCGGCGACTCCAGCCAATAAGGTTGCGTAACCGTTCCGGCGAGTGTGCTGATGGCAGTAGTTTGCGATTGGTTAAGCGGCAGTACTTTATCAACTGTAGTTTTTGCAGCGTTTGTCGCATTAGCTGAACGGCTAACCTGTAAACTGTTCAATTTAATATCGCTGCTTAAACGACTTATTGCCTGTGCGTTTATCCTAATGCTATCGCCCACCGCGTAAGTTGCCTGCTGCGCATAAGCTTCAAACCATAATCCTGCGCAAGCTGCTATCAAATCTTTTAACCCCTTTGATTTTTGTTCTTTCCAGTACGGATCGCTTACCTTCTCCACCTTATTCAATAGAGCAACCAAAGCCGGAACTGATTTTTCAGGATGGTCAATATCCATGTTCTTTTTAATGGCCGCTATCTCGGTAGATATGCCTTCCCCTCCTGTTACGCGTCCCCATGTGGTATTTACGCCATCCATCAGGTCGGTTTTTGGGGCATCACCTAATATAATGCGGAAAGTTTCCTGCGCATCGCCGCGTTGTTTGGCGCTGCCAAAACCCTGTGTTTTATGATTAGAACGGCTATCGGCAGATACCTCGCCATAACCCTTACCCAAGGCCGCATTATAAGCGCCTGTGCTCATTCTAAACGGCCCCTCGGTGTTAGCACCACCAAAATTGGCACCGTTAACCAGTAAGCGTTTAGCTTGCCATACTTGTGTATATTTTAATTGCTCCGGGAAACGTTTCGGATCGGCAGCTGCAGCAAATGCTTCCTGCGCAATAATAGCCGATGATGTGTGGTGTCCGTGACCACCTTCACCGGTAGTAGTAAAGCGACAAATAATAATATCCGGACGGAACTTTCTTATCACCCAAACAGCATCGCCTAAAACTTTCTCATGATCCCATATTTTTAAAGTTTCTTCCGGCCCTTTTGAAAAACCAAAGTCATTGGCCCTACTAAAAAATTGTTCAGCACCGTCCATTCTTCTGGCCGCTAAAAGCTCCTGAGTACGAATCAAACCCAGCAATTCGCTTTGCTCATTACCTATCAGATTCTGTCCGCCATCGCCGCGTGTTAAGGCTAAATAGCCTGTGCGATAATGCTTTTCTAAAGCCAAATAAGCCAACAAACGGGTGTTCTCATCATCGGGATGCGCTGCTACATATAATACGCTACCCAAAACATCCAATTTCTTAAGTTCCTGCAGGATGGTTCCCGGATCAGAAGGCGGAGCGGTTTGCGCACGTACGGCGCTACTCAACAATAAAATTGCGGCAAGTAATTTGAGGTGCTTCATAGCGATAAATATATACAAAGATTGGATTATTTAGAAAGTCGGGAAGTCCGGAAGACCGAAAGTCGGAAAGATGTTACACTATTTAATTGGGAAGTTGAGCTTTAGTGCGAAAGTCGGGAAGTTAGAAAAGTCCGAAAGTTTGACAGAGCAAAAGCCAATAATTGGGCCGCTTTACAAATTTCAACAAACGTTCCGCCGGAACGTATTGCATTATGAAATATATCTACCCACCAAACATCCCGCTGGGATGAAGCGGACTAAAAAAATTAATCAATTGATTAATTTTTTTTCATTGATAATCAGCTATTTATATCGTATGACAAAAACATGACACGCATTTAATCAATCGTTTGATTAATTTTGACCCATTGAAATTATGGACAAAGATAAAATAGACAAAAAGGACTACATTCTGGACGTGGCTGAGCGCGTTTTCGCAGAAAAAGGGTTCGACGGCGCATCTACCCGCTTAATTTCGGGTGAGGCCGGTGTAAATATGGCTATGCTCAATTACTACTTCGGTTCAAAGGAGGGTCTTTTCCTGGCAATAATTGAACGGAAAATATCCCATTTTCAAAATATCCTGCAAAACCTGGGCAATAACGAAAACATGCGTCCCTGGGATAAAATGGAGACCTATATTGAGCTTTATGGCGATAAAATAGTAAGCAATAACTGTTTCCAAAAATTGCTTTATAAAGAAATGGTAATGGACCGCGGCAATGAACTATCTGAAAAGCTGCGCAATATGCTGCTGAAAAATGTTGCCGAAGTGGAAAAGATACTAAAGGAAGGTATAAGCGCCGGCGACTTTAAAGAAGATATTGATATCCCCATGGTGATTGCCACACTTTACGGCACCAAAAACTACATTATCAACACACCGCTAATGGCATCGCCGCTTTTAGGTTATGATATATATGATGATGAAATGATAGAGAAGAAGCTTAAACCCCAGATAAAAAGCTTTATGAAGAACTTACTAAAATGCTACCTGTTAAAATGAAAATACAATTTAATACATCTCACCACTTCCATTTAATTAAAATACCACTGCTTGCCGTTATTTTGGCCATCCTGCTTATGGGCCTTGTAAATAACGCCAAAGCACAGGATAAAACGCTAAGACTGGAAGAAGCCATACAAATGGGTCTTCAAAATAGCAAGGTGTTAAAGCTATCGCAAGCTAAAATAGACGAAGCCGTATCGCAATACAACCAGGAGAAGGATCGTGCGCTGCCAACCGGATCGGTAAGTTTTGCCTATAACCGCGCCCAGATACCTGCCAATAAATTAAACTTTGGCGAAGAGTCTGTAGCGCTGCCAAAAAGCGCTAACGCATTTCTGGGTATCGCATCCGTTAACCAAACTATTTTTGGCGGTCACCGCTTAAAATACGCGCAGGAATCAACTGACCTGCTTACCAATATATCGCGCTTAGATGCGGTGAGGGATAAGGATCAGATAACCTACGATATTATTAACGCTTACTATAACCTGTACAAGGTGCAGCAAAGCTTAAAGGTGGTTAAAGAAAACCTGGAAACTATTGACGAGCAGATCCACCAATCCCAGCGCTTTTTTGAGCAGGGTTTGGTTACTAAAAACGATGTGCTAAGGTTCCAGCTACAACGTTCAAATGTTCAGATAAACGGTGTTGACCTGGAGAGCAATAGAAAGATCATCAACCATAACTTAAACATTTTACTTGGCCTGCCGGAAAGCACCCGTTTAGTTATTGATGAGATACCCATGGCTAAACGCTCAATAGGTACGCTTAATGATTATATTGATTCGGCCCTTGCTAACCGCCGCGAGCTGGCGCAGTTGGATATACGTAACCGCATTGCCGAAAACAACATAAAAAGCATAAAAGCCAATACTACCCCTACCCTTTCAGCGTCGGCAGGTGCATATTATGTTGATGTATCGGCTAATCCGCTGCCCAAAAGCGGCAACTTTATTACGCCTATTACGGTTGGGCTTACGGCATCGTGGAACTTATCCAGCCTTTGGAACAACAAAAATAAAATAGCCGAAGCTAAGATACAGCAGCAGGAAGTGGCTATTAACAAGGGGATCGTATCAGACCAATTGCGTAACGAGGTTAACCAGAACTATCAAAATTATTTAACCGCCCTTGAGAAAATACAACTGCTGCAAACCGCTATTGAACAAGCAGGCGAGAACAAAAATATACTGGCCTCTAAATACAGAAGCAACATAGCATCGGCAATTGACAGGGCCGACGCCGAGACCCTACTCTACCAGGCGCAGATCAATTTGGAATTGGCCAAGGCCGATGCTGATCTGGCTTACTATACCTTAATGAAATCAACCGGAAAACTAAATAAATAATAACTACACGAATAAAATGGCAAAGGAACAAACCTCTCACCAAGATACACCTGCAAAAAAACCAAATAAAGTATTGCCTGTAATTTTGGGTGTGATACTGTTAGGCGGTATAATTTTCGGGGTAAAAGAATACCTATACTACAGCAAACATGTTGATACAGATGACGCGCAGATTGATGCCGATATAAGCCCTGTTGTGGCCCGCGTAGGCGGATACGTTGACAGCATAATGTTTGAAGAAAATACACACGTAACTAAAGGACAGGAATTGGTTAAGATAGACGACCGCGACTACAAAGTAAGATTAGAACAAGCCAGGGTTGCGCAGACCGGGGCAGCGGCTAATGTAGGTGTGGGTCAATCGCAGATCTTCACTACCTCTGCAAATTCTTCTGTAGCGCGTGCACAGATGGAATCGGCAAAGGCACGCTTGGATAAAGTAGAAAAAGATTACCAGCGTTACGCTAACCTGATAAAAGATGGCTCTATTACGCAACAACAATTTGACCAGGCAAAATCAGACCTCGAAGTTGCGCAGGCTACTTATCGCGCAGCACAAGATCAATATAAAGCCGCGCAGCAACAGGTAAACACTACCCGTAGCGAATTAAAGGTTACCAATACCGGCGTTAACCAGCGCGAAGCGGATATTGACTATGCAGAATTGCAATTAAGCTATACCCGTGTTATTGCCCCGGCAAGCGGTATAGCTTCAAAAAAGAATGTTCAGTTAGGTCAGTTAGTGCAGGCAGGGCAAACATTATTTAACATAGTGAATGATAACAGCTTGTTTATAACAGCCAACTTTAAAGAAACACAGTTAGAAAATATTCGCAACGGACAGAAAGTGCATGTGGAGGTAGATGCTTACCCGGATATGGAAATAAGCGGTACCGTTTACAATTTTTCGCCTGCTACAGGCGCAAAATTCTCATTGCTTCCGCCTGATAACGCTACAGGCAACTACGTTAAGGTAGTGCAGCGCGTACCCGTTAAGATCAAGCTGAACGGCAGCAAGGAGGATCTGGCCAGGCTGCGTGCGGGCATGAGCGTTAACGTATCGGTTTTAACAAAAGAATAATTAAATGCCCGAAACTGGTTTTAAAAAATGGATCATCACAATTACGGTGATAACGGCTTCGCTATTGGAGCTGATTGATACCACTATTGTGAACGTAGCGCTGCCCCATATACAGGGAAACCTGGGTGCAACGCTTGAAGATGTGGCGTGGGTAGTTACCGGTTATGCAGTGGCCAACGTAATCATACTGCCTATGTCGGGCTGGCTGGGCGGCAGGTTTGGCCGCAAAAATTACTTCCTGGCCTCTATTATAGTGTTCACATTCGTTTCGTTTTTATGCGGAAACGCTGAAAACATGAACGAGCTGATAATTTTCAGGATACTGCAAGGACTTGCAGGCGGCGGCCTTATATCAACGGCGCAGGCGATATTGTTAGAAACCTGGCCGCGCGAGCAAATAGGCACCGCAACAGCATTATTTGGTTTAGGCGCGGTAGTGGGCCCAACAGTTGGCCCAACCATTGGCGGCTGGATAGTTGAGCAATATGCCTGGCCCTGGATATTTTATGTAAATATACCCGTAGGCGCGGTGGCAGCGTTTTGCGCCTATACGTTTATTCGGGAGACGCCTAAAGAAGAAAAACGACCAATTGACTGGTGGGGAATTGTGCTGCTGGCTGTTGCCGTAGGCAGTTTACAAACCGTATTAGAAAAAGGCGAAAGCGAAGATTGGTTTGCAACAACCTATATTGTAGTATTATCTGTAAGCGCGGTTCTGGGTACCTTCCTTTTTATCTGGAGGGAAATGAGCACAGATCACCCGATAGTGAACTTTAGTATTCTGCGGCACCGCAGTTTTGCGGTAGGCATGTTTACCTCGTTTATACTGGGCTTCGGTTTATATGGATCGGTGTTTGTGTTCCCGGTATTTTGCCAAACCCTGTTAGGATTTAATGCCCAGCAAACCGGCGAGCTATTGTTTCCCGGGGGATTGTGTACCATTGTGATGATGCCTTTTATTGGCAAAATGCTTAACAAAGGCATTCCGGCGCAGTTTATGGCAACAGCAGGTATGTTCCTGTTTTTTGTGTTCACCAACATGCTGAGTCACTCAACCCTGGAAACTGGCCAGCACGACGTGCTGATACCTTTGCTAATACGGGGTGTTGGCATGGCGCTGTTGTTTGTACCATTAACAACGTTAGCCATGGCAGATTTGAAAGGTCCTGAACTGGGACAAGGATCAGGTCTTAATAACATGATGCGACAACTGGGTGGATCATTCGGTATTGCGGTGCTCACAACGCTGATACATACGCGCCAGGCTTATCATCGTAGCCATTTGCTCGAGAATATAAATGTGCTGAACCCCGCTTTTGTGGAGCGGTTCAACGGACATTTACACAATTTCATGAGCAAAGGAAAATCTTTATCAGACGCTACAACAATGGCATACAAAGCCATTGAGGGAGGGATAATCAGGCAAACCATGCTGCTGACGTATGATGACGCTTACTGGCTATCGGGTATGGTGATGTTGTTTTCTATCCCTTTATTGTTTTTACAGCCCTTTAAAAAGAAGCTGAAACCCGTTACAGATGCCCATTAAGAACAAAAGCCGTTCTCTCTTGCAAGGGAACGGCTTTCTCCAAAAAATTAACAATTAAGTTTTAGTTGCCTCCGGATAACTGCTTTCCTCTCACAAAAAGTATCCGCCGGAGGTATTTGTTTAAATCTTAGCCATAAAATTATAAGTTTTTTGATAAAACAAGGCATATTTTTTATTCTTTTAATGAAAAATTTTTGCGCTGTATACAAATCTGAACGTTTTTTCTTAAATCAAAGTAAAAAGAAGGTATAAATTGGTAACTAACGGATTGAATTTGAGTTAATACATGGCATTTGCACAAGCGTTTCAAATTTGGTGGCAACAACAAACCTGGCAGGAGCTAACAGGTTTTATAACCGGTTTGCTGTGCGTATACCTTGCCGCTAAAAACGTTATATGGAACTGGCCGCTGGCGATAATAAGTGTTGTTACCTATGCATTCATTTTTTATCAAAAGCACCTGTTTGCTGATACCGGCTTACAACTTTATTTTTTGGCGATGAATATTTATGGCTGGTATCACTGGAGTAAAAGATCGCCTTTGGATAACCTTGCGCCAGTGTTGCGGATAACAAACCGCCAAATGCTGTTAAGTATAATTGGAGTTGTCGTTGTCACCCTGTTTTTAGGATCTGTTTTAAAATATACCACGGCCTCTTACCCTTATCTTGATAGCTTTTGCGCTGCCTGTAGTGTTGTTGCCCAGGTGCTATTAGCGCGCAAGGTTTTAGAGAACTGGCTGATATGGGTGTTTGTAAACATTATTTACGTTGGTATTTATTTATTTAAAGACCTGCAGTTAACTGCCATAATGTACGCCATATATGTACCCATAGCGATATTGGGATATGTGGATTGGAAAAAAGAATTGAAATGATATCAGATTTCGGAATTGTGATTTCGGATTTAATTACTTTTACATGCGTCTATTCTAAAAATGCACAAATCCGAAATCAAACATCCGAAATCCGAAATAAAAAAGATCGCCGTAGTAGGCCCTGAATCAACGGGTAAATCTACCATGTCGGCATGGCTGGCTAATCATTATAACACGGTTTGGGTACCCGAATATGCACGCGGCTATTGCGAAAAACTAACAGCCCCGCCTACCTGGCAGGACGAGATCAATATGTTTAAGGGCCAGGTCGCGCTTGAGCAGGAAATGACACCCCTTACCCGCAATGGCGTATTAATATGCGATACCACTTTTATCACAGTAAAGATCTGGAGCGACCACATATTCGGCAGCGCTCCTAAAGAGGTAACCGACGCACTATCACAACATCACTACGACCTTTACCTGTTGCTTGACATTGACATGCCCTGGCAGAATGACCCCCTGCGCGATTTCCCTACCCTGCGCGAGCACTTTATGGAAATTTGGCACAAGGAGCTTAAAGCCATAAATGCCAACTATATAGTAATATCAGGTACCGGGCAGCAGCGGTATGATAGCGCTATAAATGTCATTGATGAGTATTTGTCTACTCATTGAAATTTGACAATAGCCAAATTTATTCCAAATCAGAATATTTTCCTCCCCCATGCAACATTCAAACAAAGTCTGCGTCATATAACATTGAAAGCTAAACAGTTTGAGCGCCATATTTACTGATAAGCATTACCACCTTGTTGTTGAGTGCAAACAGGGTAGTAAAAAAGCCTGCTATGATCTGTATCGATTGTATTCGAAAGCAATGTTGAACGTTGCCTTTCGGATAGTGGGTGATATTGGCGATGCTGAAGACATTTTGCAGGAATCTTTCGTTGACGCATTCAGCAAACTGAAAGATTTTAGGCAGGAAACAACGTTTGGCTTATGGCTTAAGCAAATTGTAATAAACCGCTCGGTTAATTTATTAAGAAAACGCAGGGTTGAGTGGGTGAGTTTAGACGACGAACACATTGAAACCCTGAGCGACGACGAGGTGGATGATGGCGAAGATGCTCAATACAAAGTATTCCTTATTAAAGAAGCAATGAAAGAACTGCCCGATGGCTATCGAACGGTATTGTCATTGTATTTGTTGGAGGGTTACGATCATGAAGAAATTGGACAGGTATTGGGCATAACAGAAAACACGTCCCGAACTCAGTTTTTAAGGGCGAAAAGAAAACTGTGCGAAATATTGGATAAAAAAGGAAGAAAAAAATGAGTGCACGATTAGATGATTTTATAAAAAACAACCGCGAACAGTTTGACGATTTAGAACCGGCAGATGAGTTATGGCAGCGCATAGAAAGGGGGTTGCCCCGGCAGGCGTATAATGAAAGGTTTAAGAAAAAAACATTTTCGTTCGGGTTTGTTTTGCGCATGGCAGCGGCCGTTATATTAATTATGGCGATTTGCTTTACCGGCTATGTAAAATTCAGTTCCCGTGTAGATCTGTCCACAATAAATCCGGAGTATGCGCAGCAACAGGCTCATTATGCTTCGTTGGTTGAAACCAAACGTTCCGAACTAAAGGCTGTTACAAAAGCTAACCCGCAACTGTATGAAGAGTTTGACACAGAGTTTGTCCGAATGGATTCAGTTTATAAACGATTAAAGAGCGAACTACCTGTTAGTCCCGACCGCGAAAAGGTTTTGCGGGCCATGATACAGAATTTACAGATACAAACCCAGGTACTCACTCAGCAACTAAATATGGTTGAGCAATACAACAAAATGAAATCAGCGCAAAAAAATGAGATCAAAAATATTTAACACCGTATTGTTGATTGTGCTTAATGCAATTCCTGCGGTTGTATTGGCCCAGTCTTTAAATAAAAGCGTATTGGCAAAGTACGAAACGATTGTAAGCACTGATAACGGATCGGATGATACGGATACCGGCAACACCAGTATTTACATTTTTACCACCCCGCAAGTTGCTGAAGTTATTGAACCCGATCCGGAAATTCCTATTGCAAATCTGTATGGTAACGAATGGTTTGTAGACGATAACAACATCGAACTAACAAAAAACTATACCAAAAGCTACACCGTTAAAGCAAATGATAAACTCGAAATTGATAATCTATACGGCAAAATAAGCGTGAACACCTGGAACAGGAATGAAATAAAGGTTGACGTTCAGGTTAAAGTAGCTGCAAAGGATGAAGCGGATGCTAAAAAACTACTCAGCAAAGTAAGCATCAATAATAGTAAGGTAGGTTCAAAAGTTTCCTTTAAAACTAATATTGCTAAAGAGAATGTTTGGAATCTGCTATCGGGCAATAATAAAAACATTTACAGGCGCATTGAGATCAATTATGTTATATATATGCCTACCCGTAACGCGTTAGACATAAGCAACCAATGGGGTATTATTGAGCTGCCCGATTTTGAGGGGAAGGTAGTGATCAACTGCTCATATACCAATTTGATCGCTCAATCGCTGTCTAATACGGCCGAGATACATATTAATAATGGCGATGCCAAAATTGCGAAATTAAAAATGAGCGATCTTAATATCTCTTATGGCAATCTAAGTCTCGGATCAGCAGATCAGCTTACCGCAGTTGTTAATTTTAGCTCGGCCAAGATCGGGAAGATAAACACGTCGGGCGTGATCAATATGCAATATGGCACCGGTCTGCAAATTGATGATCTGGATAAAAACATGAAAAATCTTTCGGTAAACTCATCGTTCTCTAATGTAAAATTGGGTTTAAGCGATACAAAAAACGCCAATTTTAATGTGACGGTACGTAATGGCAGTTTTAGCTATAACAACCCTGCAATAAATATGGCATCGAAAAACCCCGCCGACTCCACAGCCAACAGCGGGCAATGGCAGCCTTCTCAAAACTACAGGGGGCAGGTTGGCAAAGGCAGCACAACCAAAACTATCAAGATCAACTCAAGCTACGGGACCGTGAAATTTAATTAGAGAATCAAGAACCAAGAGTCAAGAGTCAAGAATCAGTACGATTTTGTAAGCAATACATTCTTGGTTCTTGACTCTTGACTCTTGATTCTTGATTCTTGGCTCTAAAATACCCTGCACAACAGACCTTTCAGATATTCACCCTCCGGAAATGATGCCCTAACGGGATGATCTTCGGGTTGGCAGAACTGATAAATAAACTGCACCTGTTTACCTGCGTCTAACGCCGCCCAGGCCAGCACCTGTTTAAAATTTTCCATATCCATTGCGCCTGAGCAGGAGAAAGTGGCCAGCAGGCCCCCGCTATTAAGCAATAGCATCGCTATTCGGTTTAAGTCTTTATAGGCACGCGCAGCGCGATCAAGCGCCGAACGGGATGGTGCATATTTAGGCGGATCGAGTACAATTATGTCAAACTTCTCTCCGGCATCCTTAAAAGCGCGCAATTGTTTATTTACGTCAGATTGAATAGCTGAATGTTTGCCGGCGTCCAATTTGTTCAGGCTGATATTTCGCATAAGTGTTTCAATAGCCAATGCCGAACTATCAACGCTAATAACCGAAGCTGCACCGCTTTTAAGCGCATTTAAAGTAAATCCTCCTGTATAGCTAAAGCAGTCCAACACCTTTTTACCGGCTGCGTGGGCAGCCACTATACTGCGGTTGTCGCGCTGATCGCAATAAAAGCCCGATTTTTGACCTTCAGCTATGTTGATGCTGTATACAATGCCATTCTCTTTCACTTCAACAGAAGGAGGCGGCTCATCGCCCCATAAAACAACATTATCCGTTTCCATACCTTCATGCTGTCGCGATGAGGCATCGCTTTTGTCAAAAATACTCAGCGGATTTAGCAGGCGCTTTAACTCATCAATAATAACAGGCATCAACTTTTCAATGCCCGAGGTAAGTATTTGCACCGCTAAATGATCTGCGTATTTGTCAACTATCAATCCCGGCAGGTAATCCGCCTCGCTGAAAATTAAACGGCATGTATCGGTATCAGCATTTAAAATACTGTTACGGGCGTTTACAGCAATCGCCACCTTTTGTCTCATCCAGGCTTCATCAACAGGCGTGTTCTCGTCCCACTCCAGCAAACGCAATGCAACCCTCGACTGGTCATTATAAAAGCCATAAGCCATAAAATCGCCTTTATGGTTCAGTAAACGCACAATATCGCCGTTAACGGGCTTGCCTTTAACACGGTCTATCGCCCCTGAAAATACCCAGGGATGCCTTTGATTTACTGCTTTCTCTTTATCCTTTTTTAATACAACATCAGTCATGGCTGCAAAAGTATCAATATTTCTTCATGGACATGTTGCTTAATTGTCATTGCCGTGGAATGAACCAGTCCGAACCTTGCAGCTTGTTATTGCATTACAATTTTAATTTTTACACCATACGAATTGCTTTATAAACTGTTCTTCGTAACTTTATATTATGACGTTGTTAGAGCTAAAGAAATCTATACACCAAAAAGTCGAAGAGTTGGATGATTCCGATTATTTGGATATGTTGAATACCATGCTTAAATATAAAGACGGCGTTTTTCAGATTCCGGAGGAACATCTTGCAGGTATTAAACAAGGGGAGGAAGATATAAAAAACGGAGACTTTTTAACCTTGGAAGAACTTGAGAAACGGTACAAAAAATGGCTAAAAGACTGATAGTCTCCCGTGCCGCATATCTGCATATAGACCGGATCATCGAATTCAATGATATAAGAAATCAATCGTCAACTTACTCACTAAAATTTGTCAAATCACTTTTTAAACAGTTAGAGCGTCTTAAGTTATTTCCATTTATGGGGATAGAAACGAGCAAAGATGATACTTATTTGTTGATATGGAACGCTTACTATATTTACTATGTTATAACAGAAACCGCAGTCGAGATAAAAGCTATTTACCATCAAAAAGAAAACTTAACACGCTAAGCTTCTACCCCAACCCTTTCACAAACTCTTTCATCGCCTCACCGGGGTTTTCCTGCTTCATAAAGTTTTCGCCTATTAAAAAGCCATTAAAGCCTGCCTGCTTAAGCTCATTAATTACATCGGTATTGCTAATAGCACTTTCAGATATCTTCATAAACTCTGATGGGATATGATCTGCCAATTGGAATGAAGTATCAACCGATACAGTAAAATCGGCCAGATTACGGTTGTTTACCCCAATAGCATCCAGTTTAGGATGAATACTCCGCTGCAATTCTTCCATATTGTGAACCTCCAGCAGCACATTCAAGCCTAAGCTTTTAGCTAGTGATGCGAGGACATCAATTTCAGCGGGAGTTAGTATAGCGGCTATTAACAAAATTATATCAGCGCCCCAGGCTTTAGCTTCCAACACCTGGTATTCGTCCACCATAAAATCCTTGCGTAATAGCGGTATCTGGTTTACGGCGCGGGCTTTTGCCAGATCCTGCTGCGTACCCATAAAAAAGTCGGTGTCGGTTAACACAGATAGCGCCGACGCGCCTGCGGCAGCATATCCGGTGGTTACATCCTCTACGCTAACTTTATCATTTATGATACCTTTTGATGGCGACCTGCGCTTAAATTCGGCAATAATACCGGTACGGGCCGGGTCCAACAAAAAATCTTTAAAAGAATAAGTTTGGCGATTAAACAATGGGGAACTTTCCAGTTGTTTAATCGAAACGTTTGCCTTTGCCGCCGCTATTTCTTCGCGCTTACGGTTTACAATTTTATCAAGTATGGTTAGCCCCCTTACCTCCGCCGGCTGGCGGGGGGATGTTTGAATGCTCATTAATTAAATTTTTCTGTAAATATACCTATCCATTTTATATACTCCCCCTTTAGGGGTCGGGGGCTTATTTTGAAACAAAGTCTCCGGCAACTGTCTCCGTACGTAACGCCAGCCAGTTCTGCATCATTTCTTTACCAAACTCGGTAAGGATAGACTCGGGATGGAACTGAACTCCTCTAACATCATAAAACTTATGGCGCAACGCCATTGCCGAGTTATCGCGCTCATCAATAGCGGTAACGGTTAATACGTCCGGCAGATTTTTTTCGTCAACTACCCATGAATGATACCTTCCTACTTTAAACTCATGGGGCAGGCCTTGAAAAAGCTGTTCATTATAATCGGTTACCTTTATTGGGGTAGCAATGCCGTGCATAGGCTGCTTTAAGTTGTATAAGCTACCCCCAAATGCCTCGGCTATGGCCTGCTGACCTAAACACACACCAAATATGCTTTTTGTAGGGGCATACCGTTTAATAACGTCTAATAACAAACCGGCCTCGGTAGGAATGCCAGGCCCCGGCGAAAGAATGATCTTATCAAAAGCGTCTACCTCCTCTAACTGAAATTTGTCATTGCGCCATACTTCGCATTGCAAGCCAATTTCGTTAACCAAATGCACCAGATTGTAGGTAAATGAGTCGTAGTTGTCAATAATTAAAATTTTGTTGTCCATTTTACACCTCCTGCCCGCCTTTTTATTTTTTAGGGGATTTAAGTTTATTACGTTTTATGATATTGTTAGTTTCAATAAGACATTTTTTATTCGTGATAGTTGCAATATTACAACTCTTCTGCCAACTCAATGGCTCGCCTTAATGCTGCTATTTTATTGTTAACCTCGTTCAGTTCGCTTTCAGCTACAGATCCTGCCACAATACCCGCACCCGCCTGATAATGCAAGGTGTTGTTTTTGCTCAGAAACGACCGGATCATGATGGCATGGTTAAAATCGCCATTAAAACCAAGGTGGCCGATAGCGCCGCTGTAAAAACTGCGTTTTATATTTTCGTTCTCATCAATAATTTCCATAGCGCGGTATTTTGGCGCTCCGCTCAGTGTTCCGGCCGGGAAAGTATCTGCCACTACTTTAAACGTAGGTACATCAGGTAGTAGTTGCCCGCTTACTTTTGATACAAGGTGAATTAGATGCGAGTAATATTGCACCTCTTTAAACGCTTTTACCTCTACGTGGTCGCAATGGCGGCTCAAGTCATTCCGGGCCAAATCAACCAGCATTACATGCTCTGATGATTCCTTTGGATCGTTTTTTAGGTTAAGTGCTATTTCAGCATCTTTCTCGTCATCGCCGCTGCGTTTAAATGTACCCGCGATTGGGAATATGGAAGCATGCCTATCTTTTATGGTAATCTGAGCCTCGGGCGATGAGCCGAAGATCCTGAAATCGCCAAAGTCAAAATAGAACAAATAAGGCGATGGGTTGATGGAACGCAATGCGCGGTACACATTAAACTCGTCGCCGGTAAATTTTTTAGAGAACGCCCGCGACGGCACTATCTGAAAAACATCGCCCCGGTAAATGTGCTGCTTCATCTTTTCCACTATAGCCATAAAGCCTTCGTCGCTCAGGTTTGAACTTTCTTCGGAGTTGCTCTGGAAGCTATATTCGGGGAAGTTTTTGTTTTTTATCAGATCTTCAATTCTGCTGATGCTTGATCCGTCATCTTCACCTTCGGTAGAATTCAGGAATATATACAATTCGTTTTTAAAGTGATCTATAGCAATAATGTACCGGTAAAGGTGATACTGCATAACGGGTATTTTCCGGGTTGTATCGTCGCTCTTTTTTAGGGTGATGGTCTCAAAATGCTCAACCGCTTCGTGGGTAAAATAGCCAAACAATCCGTTCGAAGTGATTTTTAAAGGAATATCGGTAGTTTCAAAACTGTCTATAAAATCACTTATCTGGTCAATCAGCTCAAAACCACCCTCCTTTAATTCCTCTTTTGCGCCATTGGGGTAAGTTTTGGTTAATGTGCCATTATCTAACAGCAAGCCCGCAAATGGCTGGCAGCAAACAAAGCTGTGGCTGTTTTCGCGACTGTGATAGTCGGAGCTTTCCAGCAGCAGCGAGTTGGGAAATACATCGCGCAGGCGCAGATATATGCTTACCGGCGTTGTGGTATCGGCAAGTAGTTTTTTATAAGTGGTAGTAATTTTAAACTTTTTCATTTAGTATTAAATATGAAATAAAACAAAAAACCCGGCAGATTGGGGCTCGCCGGGTTTTTGTATTAGGTTTACAATTGTTTAGTCTTGCTGATCACAAACGACTCCGGCTGCCCAATTTAATGAGTGCCACCAGTAGTTTTTATTGTTGTTTTTGATCATTGTGGTCACAAATTTATAAAGAAATTTGAATTAGCAAAATTTTTATGTGCTTTTTTTAACTGGCACCAAATAATCCACGGCCGCTTTGCAGAATAGCCACTACAATTACCAGTAAAGCCAGCGAATACGAAATAGCTATAGCGCGAAACTTTGCTTCGTGTAATACCGCCTTTTTTGATCGGCTATGGCCCACTGTAATTAATACTATGGCAAACAACATCATAACAGCGTGCTCCATTGTCCAATAGCGGGCAGTGTCATCTTTCATGGTTGCTTTAGTGAACTGCACAAACGGGCTAACGAAATACAATATGATACCGATAAGAAATTGCGTGTGCACTGATATCATGGCAAACAGGTTTAACTTACGGTTACCGTCGGTGTATGACTTTTTACCGAACCAGCCAACAAAGGCCACCAATATTGCCACTACAACAAGCAGCATTACTAAATACCTGAACCCGGAGTGCAGATGTAAAAGGAAATTGTACATGACTGAAAATTTTGTGCAATATACGATAAACGAGTTTTGGTTGTATGTTGGACGTTTTACGTTGTGGATTTTTTCTTGCTAACCTTACAACTTACGAAGCGAAACTAAACTTCCCTAACAATACTGATGGATTACCGCCTACCGCAAGTGGCTCGCCTGCAAGAGCCTCATTCCCTAACAACGCAAATAATATCGCTTCTTTTGCATCCGGGTTAATACCTAAACTACCGGTATCATTAATTTCAGTACGATACAGGCGTTTCTTCAAATAATCCATCACAAACGGATTTTTTGCACCGCCGCCGCTAACAAACATTTTGGCACCTTTTGGCATATAAGCGCGGGTAAAATCGGCAATGGCTTTGGCTGTAAAAGCGCTAAGCGTACTTATCACATCTTCGGGGGCTATGTGGCTGGTGCCAGATCGCTCCTGCGCGGCGCGAACATACTCCTCGTTAAACAATTCAGGTCCCGTGGTTTTAGGCGGTGTTTCCTGGAAGAAGGGATGCTTAAGTAAAGAGTTTAACAAGGCTTCATTCACCGTGCCCAAATTGGCTATGGCCGAATCCTCATCAAATGCCCTGTTAAAAAACTTCCTGCTAAAAGTATCTATTAAAGTATTACCCGGCCCGATATCCGAACAGAGTATCCGGTCAGTATCGCCATTGGCAGGCAGATAAGTGAGATTAGAGATCCCGCCAATATTCACCAGAATCCTGTCCTCACCGGCACGGCTTCCTAAAATAACATCGCCATATAAAGCCAAAGGTGCCCCCTCGCCGCCTGCGGCGACGTGTTTCTGCCTGAAATCGGATATAGTTAGAATGCCTGTTTTAACTGCTATATGGTCGCCGTCACCAATTTGCAGGGTTGCATTCGGGTAGCCATCATGCTTATGCAGACGTTGCGGCGCATGGTAAATGGTTTGCCCGTGGCTGGCTATAAAATCAACATCAGCCGGATCAACTTCCCAGCCCAGCAATGCTTCTAACACAAGTTCGGCGTGATAGCTGCCGATATAAGCGTTAAGCAAGCATACTTTTTCCAACTCGACCTGCTTTTTTGAAAATACCGAGCGCACATCATCCTTAAAACTATCGTTATAAGGCACCGTAATAAAATTGAGCAGTTTAAACTCCGTTTCTAAACCGTTGCCGGTAAAGCTGCATAGAGCGATATCAAGCCCGTCAAGCGAGGTGCCCGACATTAACCCAATACCCAATCGCGATGGCTTTTGGGCGATATTCACCAGTTGTTGTAAGTTTTTGTTCAAGTGCGGCATAAAGAAAGATATGGTGAGAAATGGAATCAAGATGCAAGAATCAAGAGCCAGGAAGTAGAGGTTAACCCCTTATCAATCTTGATTCTTGCATCTTGATTCTTGACTCTATCGAAGCGTTGCTTAAAATTAGCGATTTGCCGCTGTAACCCCAAAAGTTAAATCAATAAATGTTGATATTTGTTGAACCACATAGCATCCACTATAACCTGCTGCACCATGGCCCGATTAAATTTATTAGAAGAAACCCGTTACGAAAAGCTGCCCGCTATCGTTTACGCCACGCCTGCCGAAGCCTCGGTAGCGGTTGCTACCCGCATAGCCAAACTAATACGCAGCAAGCAGGCCAAAGGCGAAAAGGCAGTGCTGGGCCTTGCAACCGGCGTAACGCCCGTTGCTGTTTACGCCGAGTTGGTGCGCCTACATGAGGAGGATGGTTTGAGCTTTAAAAACGTTATCACCTTTAATCTGGATGAATATTATCCCATGCAGCCTGGGGCCGCGCAAAGCTATGTGCGTTTTATGAACGAGCAACTTTTTGATCATATCGATATTGATCGTGATAATATCCATATACCCGACGGAACCCTTCCACAAGACGGGATAGTCAACTTTTGCCTGAATTACGAAAGGCAGATAGAGGAACTTGGTGGCCTTGATCTGCAGATATTAGGTATTGGCCGTACGGGGCATATTGGCTTCAATGAGCCCGGCTCGGCTCCTAACTCGGGTACGCGACTGGTGACTTTAGATGACATGACCCGCGCCGACGCCGCCCGCGACTTTGGCGGCAAACAGAACGTGCCCACCAAAGCTATTACAATAGGCATAGGCACCATATTTAAGGCCCGCGAGATCATCCTGATGGCATGGAGCAGCAAGAAGGCTCCTATTGTTAAAAAGGCGGTTGAGGGCGAGATCTCATCCGAAGTACCTGCCACATATTTGCAACTCTCAGATAAGGTTGAGTTCATTTTAGATGAGCCTGCCGCTTCTGAGCTTACGCGATATAAAACCCCATGGCTGGTAAAGGACTGCATTTGGGATAACGAGCTAAAGAAGAAGGCAGTCATCTGGCTGGCTGAACATGTGAGCAAGCCCATCTTAAAGCTGGTTGCCGAAGACTATAACAACCACGGTATGGCACAATTGGCTGTAGAGCAGGGTCCGGTTTATGACATCAACATTGACATATTTAACCAAATTCAACACACCATTACCGGCTGGCCCGGTGGCAAGCCCGATGCCGACGATAGTCAACGGCCTGAGCGGGCGGAACCGGCCCAAAAGCGGGCGGTGATATTCTCGCCGCACCCTGACGATGATGTGATATCTATGGGGGGCACTTTTATGCGTTTGGTTGACCAGGGCAATGATGTGCATGTGGCTTACCAAACATCAGGCAATACGGCGGTGTGGGATGATGATGTGCTGCGCTATGTTGAGTTTGCCATTGATTTTGAAGAGCGCATGGGCACCGACACTGCTAACCTGCACAGCACCTATGCAGATATGCGCGCCTTCATCGCCCAAAAACAACCCAACCAGCCTGACAGTCCGGAGATACGCGACGTAAAGGGCTTCATTCGTAAAAGCGAGGCTTTGGCGGGTGCCCGTTACGCCGGGTTGAAGGACGACCATATCCACTTTATGGCGCTGCCTTTTTATGAGACGGGCAAGGTAAAGAAGGACCCTGTAAGCGATGAGGACATCCGCCTTACTATGGAGCTGTTGCAGGAGATAAAACCCCACCAGGTGTTTGCGGCAGGCGACTTTGCCGACCCGCATGGCACCCACATTGTTTGCTTTAATATAGTGGTAGAGGCACTGCGCCGTTTAAGCAAAACCGAAACCTGGGTTGCCGATTGCTGGCTGTGGATGTACCGCGGTGCCTGGTTTGAGTTTGAAACCCACGAGATAGAAATGGCCGTTCCCCTATCGCCGGATGAGGTGCTGCGAAAGCGTTATGCTATATTTAAACATCAGTCGCAGAAGGACCCGGCTGTATTTCCGGGGGAGGACCGGCGCGAGTTTTGGGTACGTGCCGAGGACCGAAACCGCGAAACCGCTGAGCGCTATGATCGCCTGGGTTTTGCCGAGTACGCCGCTATGGAGGCCTTTAAAAGGTACTATTTCTGAGGTGTTCCGTTTCACATGAATATGAAACAAAGTGAAACGCATGAAACGCATTTTTCAAGTAAACAACTGATAGTAAATAAGTTAATGATTTAGCATGAAACAAAATGAAACTACTTATTCGTCAGGAAATTTAGCTATAAAATCTTCACAACACATTGTATTTCAACATGATGTGAAAAACACCATTTTGCGCTGGTAAGTGAAACGCTTTTGTGTGCTATCTTGCGTCCCCGCAGATTCTCATAGAGGACCCTGCGGATCGTGTGCTTGCTAAAAACCAGATTATAGTATGACGTAAGCATCGCGTTGACACAAGCGGGACGCTTGCGGTAGAGCGGAGAAATAAGAGGGGTATCAAAATTGTACGATAAGATATTTATCAAGTTAAATAGTTTACCATGCTTAAAGTTGGCATACCCGTTTTAGCCTCGTTAAACGAGGAAGAAACAGTTAAATTTTATACGGAAAAGTTAGGTTTTACTTTTTATTCAAGTTGGGATGGCTATCTGATATTTGGCAGGGATAAAATATTTATCCATTTATGTCCCTGCAACAATGCCGAAATAGCTAAAAACACAGGTTGCTATGTAGTAGTGACTGAGGTGGATAGGCTGTTTGCAGAATATGAGTCGATCGGCATTATTCACCCGGATGGTCAGCTTAAAGACCGCCCATGGGAAATGCGCGAGTTCAGCATAGTTGACAACAATGGCAATCTGATCCATTTTGGAGAAGATATCAGCGGTGAATAAGCCGCTAATTTCAGCTTATTATCTATATCCATTTTGCTTATATTATTAGTAGCTGTTTGTTTTATTTAGCAAAGGAAACCCTCAACCCCGTTACCTGCCGAATGCTTCTGGCTGCCTTTTTATCATCAGCCACTATAATTCTAAAGGGGCCTTCTGTTGCAGGTAAAGCATTACCGTCAACCTTGTCGGCCAGAATGATCTGCTTGTCTGTAAATTCTTTGTCCAACTCAACCAACGCGAAAACCGCTTTATAGCCATCAACAGCTTCTGCCAAAACATATTTGGTAAGGTTCAATCCCCTAAGTGCTGCCCCTGATGTAACTCCGGCTTTTTGTAAAATATCTGCAAGTAAAACGCCTGAGTAGCTATGATCTTTCCCCCCTTTGTCTTTATAAATAACTAATACCTGTTTAAATTTCTGCAATTCGGTTTTATCAATAGTTAAGGGCGTTATAACCTCGCCCGTAACCTTAACAAACTGCGCATTTGCTGCAATAGTCATTAATACAAAAAGACAAATTAAAAGTGGAGCATAAAGTTTTTTCATCGTTATATTTTTAAAAACATAACGCTAAAGTAAGTAAAATTTATGTCGTAAGAAATCCTGTACTAATCATTTTAAATTAGTGTTAAATAGCTTGATCAGAATCAAACGATGCGCTGTTTTGGCTTAAGAATGCCGCGAAACTGCTTTGCAGCTGATGGAATTTTTCTATTAGTTTCAGTCCTTCCCCTGTAACTGTAGCCTTACCCCCGCCCTTGCCGCCACGCTGCGAAATAACAACAGGGTTTTCAAAGTGCGAATTGATATGATTGATGAGATCCCAGGCTTGCTTGTACGACATTTTCATTTGCAATGCCGCCTGCCTGATGGAGCCTGATGCATGTATGCGTTCCAGCAACTCAACCCGGCCGTGGCCAAGTACTTTCTCTCCACCAACTTCCAGCCATATGCGGCCGTTTAACTCAAACCCGGGTTTTCCCATAAGCTATTTAGGTAAAACGTAATCAATACCCATTGATTTCGCTTCCTCGGCAAGCGGTATCATACCCATAGCTTTTCGCCGCTCGTCTACATGGGCTTCGTCCTCTATCGGATAAATGGAATACTTACCTGTTGTCATATCTCGTGTAGATTGGCTGCCATATATCTGTTTTCTACGCTCGCGCATTGCAATCCTATCTTCTGTTAAGGCCAGGTAATAAGCTTTTGACAAGCCTTTTTCTACAGACTTTCTTAATTGAGGTAAATATTTCTTCTGGGTTTCCAGATCAGCGTGCTGAACTACCAGCCAAATAGCTTTATTAGCATTTTGCCCAACCACATCAGTGCCCAACCAGCCATAGTTTTCTAAAACTTTGAGTACTATTATAAGGTTAGAAGAATCGCTTTTTGCCATAAGCGCAAACAGGTCGTTGCGTTCCTTAGATTGTAGCCCGTATTTTTCACCAACGCTGTTGATCTGGGCCCTTATGCCCTGATCTGCGTTATAAACAGAATCTAAAAGCGCCTTTAGTGGTTTATTTATCTTCGCATCAGGATTAGAAGGAACCTGCGCAATTCCAAAGGTAATTGCACAACATGATAGCCAAGCTGTTAGTAATATCTTTTGCATACGCAAAGTTAACGCTTTCCTAACTCCTCTGCCAAACCAACCAAAAGCCCATCTGCACTGCGCAGGTAGCAAAGCTTGTACACGTTTTCGTAATTAACAATCTCTCCAACCAACTGGCCGCCCTGTTTTAACAACCGGGATACCAGTTCATCAATATCCTGAACAGTAAACATAGCACGCAGGTAGCCGAGCGCGTTAACCGGGGCCGCGCGGTGATCTTCAATAACGGCCGGAGCAATAAAGCGTGAAATTTCCAGCTTGCTGTGGCCGTCGGGAGTAACCATCATGGCGACTTCAACATTCTGATTACCCAGCCCGGTAACCTTACCGGCCCACTCCCCTTCTATGTTGCCCCGCCATTGTAACTCAAGGCCTATCTCGGTAAAAAAAGAAATGGCGTTGTCCAGGGATTCTACAACGATACCCATGTTGTCCATTCTTAATAATTTGTTTTCTGACATGTTTTGATTTTTATAGGTTAAAGAGAATTAAAAATAACAAAAAAAGGTCGGAGCGTTTTAAAAAACATATCCGTGAAACATGGGTTAAGTAAAGATGCGCTGGCACCTTTGGTTTTTTATTGGTTTTTTGTTAACGGGTTTACAGGCTGCAGGGCAGACGGTGGTAACAGGGCAGGTAGTTGATGCGGCAAGCGGGAAGCCCCTGGCGTCGGTATCGGTGAGTTTTGCGGCGAGTACATTGGGTACGCGGGCCGACTCGCTGGGGCGGTTTCGGTTATCCGGGGCGGGGAATTTTGCGCAGGTGGAGTTTTCGCACGTGGGGTATTTGCCGGCGGTAAAGACGATAGTGCCGGGGCAGGTAAACCGGTTACAGGTACTGCTTGAACAGGACGTGTCTGAGCTGGCCGGGGTGACGATCAGTTCGGGCAGGAGCGGGCCTTATAGGAATAAGGGGAACCCGGCCGTGGAATTGATACAGAAGGTGATAGATCATAAAAAAGAGAACCGGTCTGCGGCCTATCTGCAATATGAGCAGTATGAGCGGATGGGTCTGTCATTGTTTAATTTGCCGCAAAAGCTGGTAGAGAGTAAGTTTTTCAGTCAATACCGGTTTATGCTGGATACGGTGCAGGGGCAAACTTTTTTGCCGGTGTTGCTGGAAGAGAAGCTATCTGATGTTTACAAGGAACAACTGGTTCAAAAGGCCTATAAAGGGGTAAATATTTTACAGTTTATTGATACGGCGGGCGTTAAGATGTATGTTAACCAGTTGTATGGGCGCCAGATAGATATTTATGAGAATAATGTGTTTATACTGGCTTACCAGTTTTTGAGCCCGATAGCAGATAATGCGCCGAATTTTTATAAATTTTTTATTACTGATACCGTTAATAACCAGGTAGAGCTCACTTTTACACCACGGACCAAAGGCGATTTGTTGTTTGAGGGTAAACTGATGGTTAGCCTGGACGGGAGCTACGCGATAACGGCTTGTGAACTGCGGCTGAACCGGAAGATAAACGTGAATTTTGTGCGGAGCTTTGATGTATCGTTAAATTTTGCGCCACAGGTTGACGGACGTTACCTGCTTACGCAGAGCGAGGTTAAGGCGGACTTTGGGTTGACGAAAAAAGGCTGGGGCATATTTGGTAACCGTACAGTGGTGTATCGCAATTACCGGAATGATTCGGTACGGGTACTGACCCCTGCCAGCGGTTTTGATACACTGAGCAAGGGCCAGGCGCAGGTTTATGCCAAACTGTATAAGCTGGAGCAAATGCCATCGTACAAACGGACCATTTGGGGGCTAACCACACTGACATCGGGTTACGCCGACACCGGGCCCGTACAAATAGGGCCATTGGCGCAGTCCCTGTCGTTTAACGCCCAGGAAGGGCTTAAACCGGAAATTGGTTTCAGGACGACACCCAAGCTGGATAGCACTTTTTATTTTGAAGGCTTTGTTTCGTATGGTACCAGGGATCACCAGGTGAAAACCGGTGCAACCGCCTACCTGGCATTAAACAAGACCGCGCCTTATCGTTTTCCGAATGATTACCTTAAGGTGAGCTATTTGTATGATGTGGATGTGCCCGGGCATACATTTTCGTTAACCAATAGGGCTACCACGTTGTCCTCGCTTCAAATCGGAAAGACCGATTACTGGCTCTACAGCCGCATCATCCAATTTGAGTATGTTAAAGACTTTGAAAGCCATTTTTCATATAGAATAGGTTACAAAAACTGGGAACAAACGCCGGCAAAGGCATTAGTTTTTCAGCTAAATGATGGCACCACCATCCCCAGCCTTACAACCAGCGAACTTGGCCTGCATTTACGCTATGCCCCGCATGAAGAGATGATACAAGGCAGCCGTAATCGAAGCAACATTCATAATCCCTATCCTATTTACGATCTACAGATCAACCGCAGCCTTGGTGGTCAATACAGCTATACCGCTATCGGCCTCAATATTTATAAACGTGTTTATCTATCGCAGGCCGGTTTTACCGACGTTACTTTATTGGGTGGTTATGTACTGGGCCAAGTGCCTTTCCCACTACTTAATATCAGTCCGGCTAACCAGTCGCTGGCCTATAAACGGGATGCTTATAATGCTATGAATTACCTGGAATTTGTGAGCGATCATTATGCGGGCCTGAATTTCACCCATGCGTTCAACGGCTTCTTCTTAAATAAGATCCCGCTGATAAAGCGCCTTAAATGGCGTGAAATTCTGTCGGCCAAAATTCTTTATGGCGGCTTGCGCGCCGAAAACAACCCGGCGCAAAACAAGGATTTATACCGCTTCCCCGCTGCCGTTTACGCTCTGGGCAACACCCCTTACGTGGAAGCCGGAGTGGGTATAGCTAATATTTTTAAGGTTTTCCGTTTCGACCTGATCCGGCGCTTCAATTACCTCGACAACCCTAACGTTCGTACCTACGCCATAAAATTCAGCTTCTACCCGCAGTTTTAAAAGCGCATAAAAAAGGTGCTTCATAAGCGCCTTTAACTTTACAAATATCATTAAACAAGCTTTACGCCAAATAAGCAAACTTATACCCAATCCCTCTCACCGTTTGAAGGTATTGCGGATAGTCAGGGTTGGTCTCTATTTTTTTACGCAGGCGCACAATGTGCATATCCAGCGTGCGTGTATTTACATCAGCGTTATAGCCCCACACCTCCATCATCAGTTCTTCGCGGTTAATTACTTTGTTCTTGTTCTTCAAAAAGTAAAGCAATATGCGGTTCTCTAATATGGTCAGCTCAATTTTTTTGCCATCCTTTATCAGCAGGTGCGTGTTAGGGTGGTGCTCCATATTTGCGAAGCTGTAAGTCTCTGATTTTTCGTTGTTCAGCTGAAATTTGATCTTGTTGTCTATCAGTGCCACCATCACATCCATGTTAAATGGTTTAGTGATATAATCAGACACGCCGAAACCGTAAGCATCTATCTTGTCAATATCCTGCTGTTTGGCAGTGGTCATTATTATCAGTTTATCAAAACCTTTGGCGCGTACATTAGCGCAAACTTCTGAACCTTGTTTGCCGGGCAGCATCCAATCCAACAAAACAATATCCGGTTGCTGCGAAATAATAATCTCTTCGGCATCGTCGCCATTATTGGCTTCTAAAACTTTATAACCTTCTGATTCGAGGCGTTCGGCCACTAAAAAACGCAGGTTTTCATCATCTTCAACCAGCGCTATCTTTATCTCTTTGTTCATGATCTAGTTTTCATAAGGCAGCGTTATGGTAAATTCCGATCCCTCGTTAACCTTGCTCCGAACTATAATGGTGCCGTTCATAAAATTCACCAGTTCTTTGCAAAAGGCTAAACCCAGGCCAACGCTTCCGTTTTTGTTATATTGGTTTTCTAATCTATAAAATTTTCTAAAGATATTGTTTAATTCACTTTTTGGGATGCCTATCCCATTGTCAATAAACGAAAATATAATATTACGCTTTTCGGTGCTTACATTTATAAAAAGCATTCTTTTTTCAGGATGTGAGTATTTGTAGGCATTCTCCATCAGGTTTTGAAAAATACTTCCCAATAAAACCGCGTCGGCTTCAAAATACACCACATTCTTTATTTTGTAATCCAGCTTAAAGTCGGGGTATTTAATAGTAAAGGTATCAATATAGCTTTTTACAAAATCCGAGATATTTATTTTATCCTTTTTTATTTTGATGGACTTGTTTTCTAACTGCGTAAATGACAGCAGCTTATTCATCAATTCGTTTAGCTTATCTGCCTCCTCATCCAGTATCTTTCCGTAGTGCCTGCGCTGTCTATCTGTAAGCTCGCTGTCGCCGCGCAGGTTTGAGCCAGCAATTTTTATTACGCTTACAGGAGTTTTAAACTCGTGGGTAAAGTTGTTTATAAAATCGTACTGCAGCTTAAACAGTTTAAGGTTAACATTCAGGTTGCGGTATATCAGCCAGCCTATCAATACAAAAATGAAATAAACCAGCAATATAATGCCGCCGGCAGGCGCAAACCTGCGATTAGTCTCCTTCTGCAAATGGCTTTTTGATGATTTGAAATACAGCTTATAGTCTGACAACGCACCGGTTAACGCAACCTCATCAGTAAGTACCTGGCTACGGTCAATATCGGGCGGATCATACACAAACTGTTTGATAGAGATGTCTTCGTAAAGTTCGGGGTTTGTATTTATGATCCTGAGGTATTGTGGATCAAGATAAAAAGTAAGCATGTTCTGCTTATAATAAGCGGGTGAGTAGCCGCTTATTTGCAGATCATAGTAAGCTTTCAGATCCTCGTTATTGGGGATATTCAAAAAGCTGACCTTGCCGGGCCTGGTAAGATAAAATTTGGCCTGATCCTCATTACGCGCGCCACGCGAAGTATCATAATCGGCGATATAGTCGCTAAGCTTATCGGCCATCTGCCTAAAATCATTCTCGTTTATAGTAGAATCGTTTTTTGCCGGCAATGCCCTTTCGCCGGGCGGGTAATACTGATGGATGGCATTAATCCTCATACCCAGGTTGATCACCTTTTTGTTTGAGCCGACCGGATTACCCACGGTTATTGGGAAGAAAACAACTTTACGCACAAAGGAAAAATCATGAAAAATATCATTAGCAAATTGCCGTGCCGAGCGGGAATCAAGCGTCCCGGAATAGGATGTTATAATGGGTATCCGGTTTTTATAAAGATCGTTGTAAGGGTTTACAAAGGTTCTTTCGGCAACGCGGTTTTTTTTGGATGCAAAGTCGTTATCTACATTCTGGGCCGTTATTTTGTAAGCCGCATAAAGCGCCACAAACAGCGTAACCGATACCAGTATTAAAAAAGCTACTATGAGCGAAAAATTCTTCCGGTAAGAGGTATTGGGTGCCCTCATTGCACAAGGTTAAGGTTTAGCCAGCATATTGTCATGCAAAAATTTTTCAATTTTTTGATACATCTGCGTTTTGCTGCTGTCTGTAGATCCCGACCTATCCTCGTTACTGCTGTTGTAGGCAACCTGTACATTACGGCGCCGCAGATTGCTAATGTAATGGCTCATTTCGCTTGTGTTAAGGCGCGAGTCCATCCCTGCCTGAAAGATCATGATAGGGGATTTTACTTTACCTGTATTAAAAACGGGCGATATGGCCTTAAAACGGTCTGCGTCTTTTTCAGGGTCACCAAACATTTCGTACCTCTTCTGCATATTTGGCTTAAAAAACGACGGCTGTTCATTTACATAAGTGAATGCATTAATTGGCGCGTCAATTGCCACGGCACAGGCGTATTTATGTGGATAAAAAGACACCCCATATAAAGCGGAGAAGCCGCCAAAGCCCCGGCCCACTATGGCTATTTTAGCCGGATTTGCAATTTTGTTTTGAACAAGCCAGTTTGCACCATCCAAAATATCCTGTTGAATTTTTCCACCCTGCTCTTTAAAGCCTGCGTTACTAAATTGCTTACCATAGCCTGATGAACCCCGGTAGTTTACCTGCAATACCGCATATCCCCTGCTGGCGAAAAACTGCGTTTCCGGGGAATACCCCCATTGGTCGCGCTGCTGAAATGGCCGGTCGTGCGGCAGTATAACCACTGGTAAATTGGTATGATCATCTCCCTGCGGATAAGTGATGTAGCCATTAATAAGCGTACCGTCGCTTGCGTGATAGCTTATTGGCTCCATAGCGCACATATCTTCCGGGTTAGGTTTTGAGTTGTTGTTAAGTTGGGTTAACTTATTTTGCTTTAGCTCATATAAATAAACCGCTGGCCGGCCCCTGTCTTTTGACGCCGTTACAATAAATTTCTGTTCAGCTGTATCTTTGCTTGTCAGGTTTATTTCGCTGCCTGTCAGTTGGCGGCTCACATCCTCGTATATTTTCCCTAAACCTTTATCAAAAAAGTACTTTTGGGGCTTTTCTTCTTCCCATGATACCGATTCAATTCGGTGTTTGCTCCTCATAAACTCAACACGCTGCAGATCAGCCTTGCTGCTGGCGTAAACCACGCGCTGTTCTTTGCCATCTTCTGCGTTAATTTCAACTACTGCTGTTTTATCCCTACCTACATTTGACGTAGCGTAGAAATTGTTTTTAACCCCGTTGAAAACTAAGGGCCGCACTGAATTGCGGAAGTTGTTTTTAATTTTTAGCTTAAATGGAGCGCCTTCGCCAGAACGGTAATAAATACTCTCATCGGCACCCTCGGTAGCCTTGGCCAGACGTATGCTTCCGTCCGCTTCAACAAACCACTCTGTTATATTACCGGGGTTCGTCAGATAAAGCTTTGCTTCGCCGGTTTTTAGGTTAAGCTTGTATACATCGCTTTTTTCCGGATCCCGCAGATTCATAGTTATAGATATAACATTGGGTGTAAGGCGATTGGTGCTGAGTATCCGCGTTTCCGCGTTCGGTTCCGACGCAAACAACACCCTTGTCTTTAAATTTTCTACATCAAGCGCAAAAATCTGATGCTTGTCTTTTCTATTAAAATTTTCTTTATTAAACAATATCTGGTTATCAAACGTCCAAAAATAATCCCACCACACATTAAAGTCAGTGTATGATGTTGCAGGCACTTCGCTGCCGCTTTCCAGCCTTTTTATAAACAGATTTTGCTTGTCTTTATACCGTTTCAAATAGGAAACATATTTGCCATTGGGTGAAATTTTAAAATTGCTTTTTTCTGCTGAAGTAAAAAAATCGCTCACAGGTATATCATCCGTCTTTTTATCCTTGCAACCATAAAAAGCGATCAGTAAATAAAATAAAAGTAAAAGTCTCCAACTCCTTATCATCGTGTATTACTCCGGATTATAACAGCTTAAATTAATTAAATATGTAACCCACTTTTTATTTGTCACCACAATTTTACCCTTATAAACTGATACTAAATGCTAATTGGCAACACATCAACAATATAAATAATTAATTTTAACCTTATGAAACGCTTTTTAGGATTTGTATTTATTGTTTTGCTATCCTCGGCCAGGTTATTAGCGCAGGGTAATGAGTTTGCACTGGCCCGCCAGTATACGGCCAACGGCGAACCTGAAAAAGCGCTGGAGCTTTACGATAAGCTATTTAAGCAAGACGCCGAAGCTTACTATTCATTTTACCTGAATACACTTTTTGAATTACAAAAATTTGATGTTGCCGAAACCGCAGCCAAAAAAATGGTTAAGCAATTCCCTAAAAACAATAAATATATTATTGCCCTGGGCAGCGTTTATAACAAAAAGAACGAAAAGGAGAAGGCAAATTTATTATATGATGACCTGATAAAGAGCATACCGGCCAGTCCGAACGAGATAAGCAACGTGGCATCGCAATTTTACCAGGCAGGCAATGTTGATTACGCTATTAAAACCTTTTTACAGGGACGAAAAAAATTAGGCAAGGATGATGTTTTTGCCAACGAATTGATAACCCTGTACCGAAATAAGCGCGATAAGGTTAACGTTACAGAGGAGTTTCTAAACTTTTTACCCACAAATTCAGGTTATCTGGGCCAGGCGCAATATACGTTAGCAACTTTATATGAGGGCGATGAAGATTACGACATGTTGCGTATAGCCCTGTTAAAAAGGATACAAAAAGACCCGCAGCAAACCATATTTATTAATATGCTGACATGGATGTACATGCAGCAAAAGGACTACGATCAGGCACTTAACCAAACCCTGGCGCTTAGCCGCCGCACCAACAGCGATGGCGGCGATGTTTACGATCTGTGCCGCACATTGGTGATTAACGAGGCTTATGATGCTGCCATACGCGGTTACGAGTTTGTTATAAGCAAGGGTAAGGCCCAGCCTTGGTTTACATCAGCAAAAATTGAGCTGATAGATGCAAAAAATCTTAAAATAACAAGCGGCAAATATGTTTATGACGACCTTGTTGGGCTTGAAAAAGATTACCTGGAACTATTAACAGAACTGGGCAGAAACTCGTCGACTGTGTATGCCATGCAACGACTGGCCAAACTGCAGGCCTTTAAACTGCATAAATTGGACGACGCTCAAAAACTTCTGGAAGAAGCGAGCAAGATCCCTAATGTAAGGGATGAGCTGGCCGCTTCATGTAAACTGGATCTGGCGGATGTATACCTTTTAAACAAACTTCCATGGGATGCTACCTTGCTTTATAGCCAGGTAGAAAAGGACAATCCAAACACGGCTATAGGGCAGGATGCCAAGTTCAGAAACGCAAGATTTTCCTATTATACCGGCGATTTCGCTTTTGCTAAAGGCCAGCTAATGGTTTTAAAGTCGGCAACGTCGCAACTGATAGCTAATGACGCGCTTAACTTATCGTTACTGGTAACTGATAACCTGGCTGCCGATAGCGCCGGAAAAGCGCTTAAAGTATATGCAAAAGCTGATATGCTGATATTTGCTCAGGAACCTGAAAAGGCTATGGTAGTGTTGGATAGTATTAACGTTTTGTACCCGGATAATATTCTGACTGATGATATATCCATGTCTAAAGCGCGCATATATATTCAGCAAAAAAACTATACTGAGGCCATAACTTATCTTAAAAAAATATTTACTGAAAACCCGACCGAGCTGTGGGCCGATGACGCGGTTTATATGCTGGCCGATATTTACGATAATCAGTTGAATGATAAAGAGCAGGCTAAAACCCTCTACCAGAAAATAATTACTGATTACCCGGGCAGTCTTTGGATCAATGACGCGCGCAAGAGCTTCCGTATTTTACGTGGCGACAACGTAGAGAACCTGTAATTTATTTATACTTTTGCGGCATGATCGTTTATAACGAAACCGTGATTGTGGATGAAGCCATACATAGGCAATGGCTGAGCTGGATGCGGCAGGAGTATATCCCGAAGGTAATGGCCACCGGCCACTTTAACCGCCACACCATATTAAATGTGCTTGATTCGCCGAACGAGGGTGTAACTTATTGCATACAATATTTTGCCGACAACCGCCAGAACTATAATGATTTTGAGCGGGCTCATCTCCAGCAATTACAGGCACTTCATCTCCAAAAATTTGAGAATCAGTTTGTCATGTTCAATACCTTAATGCAAACGGTAAAATAAGGAAGACCCCGATTAAAATCAGGGCCTTTCTTATGTATCATGCGGCATGACGCAGGCAGTGGGCTACTTCGTTATCAAATTATATAACTCATCCAATTTAGGGCTTAAAACAATCTCTATCCTTCTGTTCTTTGATAAAGCCTCTGCCGTATTAGCCACATCAACGGGTTGAAACTCGCCTTTACCTGTAGCGGTTAACCTTTTCGGGTCGATCTTCTCAACCTCGGTTAAATAGCGTGTTACCGATGTAGCGCGCAATACGCTCAGGTCCCAGTTATCTTTTATTTGCCCAAGGTTAATTATCTTTTTGTTATCGGTGTGCCCCTCAACAGCCATGTTAATATCCGGCTCTTTTTGCATTACTGTAGCCAGTTGTTTTAATGCGGCTTTACCGCGATCATCAATAACGATACTGCCTGACGGGAACAGCAATTTATCGGTTAGTGATACATAAACCTTTCCGTTCTTTATGTCAACTGATAAACCATTTTGCTGAAAGCCTAACAGCGCTTTCTGCAATTTATCTTTCAAAGCATTTGTAGCCTCATCACGTTTTTTGAGGATGTCTTCAACTTCTTTTAAGCGTTGTTCGCGCTTTTGCAGATCAGCAGAGAGCTGGCTAACCCTTGAGGTTGACGAATTATAATTGGTATTTAAAGCCCCGTACTTATCATTAAGCGTATTATAGTTTCCTTGCAAGGCGGCAATATCGCGGCGCAAGCCGGCAATATCCCTGTGCAACTTTGCGGTATCTGCTTCTAAACCACCAACCTGGTCTTCAAGTGTACCCGTGCGGGTTGTTAACGAGTCGCGCTGGGCCAGCAGGCCCTTGTATTTTTTAGGCGATAATACAACGCACGAATGCAGTGTAGTTGCTAAAACGGCCGCCAAAACAAAATACTTTATCTTCATACTATTTTAAGGTTATGTGTTAAACAATTGCGTTGCGTAAAAAAACATTAAGCGGATATATCTTACTGCATATGGCAGTTACCTTGTCTACCAGGTCCGTTTTCATCAGATCTTTATCTTTTAACTGGTGCCAGGCTATAAAACTTTTGAGCTTCAGCAGTTCAATATTTTCATTGTCGGCACTGTAATCCCGCGGCAGCGTTTTTAATTTATCCTGATCTCTAAAATTACCGAATAATTTAACAAACTCCGCATCGTCAATTATCGCTTTCAGGTCGTTTCCGTTATAATCAATTTCCTGCCTGATAGCTTTTAAATGGGCCGCTTCGGGCATCCAGTAGCCCCCGGCAATAAAAGATCTGCCCGGCTGCACCTGGAAGTAATATTCAGCACCACCGGGTTTAAGCCCGGTAGTGGGCAAACTTATGCCAAAGTTGTTTTTATAAGGTGTTTTGTTTTTGCTAAAGCGAATGTCCCGGTAAATGCGCAACACGCATTTTTTAGGATCAAGCTCAGACGATACAGCCGAGTCAATTTTATGTACCTCTTTTATTAGTTTGCCGGCAAAATCAATAACATTCTCGCGGGCGGCGTCGTGGCGCTGTTTATTGTCCATAAACCACTCCCGGTTATTGTTATCTGCCAGCTCGGTTAAAAAATCAAATGTTTGCTTTTGTATCATCAGTATCAAGGTGGGGTTGATAATGTATTTTGGGCGATAACCAATATAATAACAAAACGCGCGATGCCCTGAAAATTACCGGTGCCAGTAAAACGCATCCACCAATTATTACCCCGGTATACAACCACGGCGATGTAGTATTGTTGGTTATAAAATAAGTGGCCATTGCCAGGCCGAAAGAAAGGCCCACATTTAACGCATAGCTAACATACATAGCCGCGTAAAAGTAGCCGGGTTCAATCTCGAAATAAAGATTACAATGAGGGCAGTTAAGATTGATCTTATTGGAGCCAAGGTTATAAACTCCCCCGCTGAACATATCGCCACGGCGGCAACGCGGACATTTGGCATGCGCCATTGCCCACAGTTTTGAAGTTTGAGCCATAGGCGTTTAGTTTAAATGCAGCTTCTCTTCGCGCATTTCCATAGGGATATCGTTTTTTTTACGATATTTTTTGTACCAAATGTATCCGGCTATCGCGACAGCCAGGTAAGGCGCCACCAACAGGTACATAATGCCATTATTAAGGCCTTGGGTAGCACCGCCTCCGTTAGCATTGTTGGATTCAACTGTAGCGCTACACATAGCGCATTGCGCATTAGCCTGTATAGCTATAAACACCAATACACCTAATACTAAAAACGTCAGTAAAAATTTAGAACCTTTCATCGCTGCAAAAATAACTATTTAATAATGAAAACGGTGCCGACGCCGCTATATTATGCCTTACTTCTTTTCCCTAAAGTGCTTGTAGATCTTAACTGCGCACATTAATATTATTGTAAATGCAATTATGCCTACTACACCAAATATCCAGTTAAGCTCGCTTTTTAGCACCACTAAAAAAACTATGGCAAATAAAATAATAGTAGCCAGCTCGTTCCATAAACGTAATTGGGTAGAAGACCACTTATACACCCCGTTACGCATATCATTCATCTTTTTCTGGCAGATGAAGTGGTACACTATCAAACCTACCACAAAGGCAAGTTTAATATGCATCCATCTCTGCGAAATAAGGTAGTCAAATTTTATGTAGAACATGGCTATCCCCGCAGTAAGCACTAAATACATGGATGGTGTAGTAATAACCCACCACAGCTTGCTCTCCATAATCTCAAATTGTTTGGATAGGATAGTGCGGTCGGGTTCGGGCTTAGCTTGCGCCTCGGTGTGATAAATAAACAGGCGCACCATATAAAACAGCCCCGCCATCCAGCAGACTACAAATATGATGTGTATGGAAAGTATATAGTAATAGTACTGGCCCATGCCTCTTAACCCCCTAAAGGGGGAATTTAACATTTAATTTATAGTTTATCCCTTAACCCGGCTAACTGCCATGGTTCCCCCTTCAGGGGGTTAGGGGGTACTCTTTTATCACCTCTACCGCATACTTCACATTATCAAACGGGATATCAGGCATAATGCCATGGCCCAGGTTGAATATGTAGCCGTTCTCGCCTTTCATGCGGTCAAACAGGCGGTGTATGCGTTCTTTTATTACCTTTTTATCAGCATACAAAATATGCGGATCAAGGTTACCCTGCACAGCTATGCCTTGCGGTAAACGCTTTTTCATATCCAACAGGTCAACATTCCAGTCGATGGAAATCACATCCGGCCTCGCCTCTGCCATTAACGGCGCGAATACCGAGCTGCCTTTACAGAAAGAAATAACAGGTATATCCTTACGGTTGAGCTTGCTGATGATCTCGGTAATGTAACGGTGCGAAAACTCTTTGTAATCATCCCAGGCTAAAGCCTGTGCCCAGCTGTCGAATATCTGCACTGCGTTTACTCCGGCTGCTATTTGCAGGTTCAAATAATCGGCAGTGACTGTGGCTATTTTCGACAGTAACTGATGAGCCATTTCTGGCTCGTTATGCAGCATCAGTTTTGTGCGTTTAAAGTCTTTTGATGATCCGCCTTCAACCAGGTAGCTCATTACCGTAAACGGCGCGCCTGCAAACCCTATCAGCGGAATACGACCATTCAGTCGCTGCTGAATAACCTTGATAGCGTCAGCAACGTATTGCAGCTTATCTATACAATCCAGATTCAAATTATCAATATCAGCCTTGGTGCGTACCGGGTTGGCAAACCGCGGGCCGATATTAGCCTCAAAGCTAAGGTCGCCGCCCATTGCTTCCCCTGTTACCAATATATCCGAAAATAAAATCGCTCCGTCAATACCCAGCAGATCAACCGGCAGCATGGTAACATCAGCGGCTATCTCGGGTGTTTTGCACATTTCCAGAAAGGAATATTTGTTCTTTATCTCCCAATATTGCGGCATAAAACGCCCTGCCTGGCGCATCATCCATACAGGTGGGCGTTCGGTCGCCTCAGAAAATGCGGCTTTTATTAATAGTGAATCTCTCATTTTTTGTTTAGCGTCAAGAATCATGAGACAAGAATCAAGATTTCTTATCAATAGATCTTCACTTTTATAATTAATCAAAAGTAAGAATGCCAAAGGTCTTGAATCTTGATTCTTGTGTCTTGATTCTACTTCCCGGTTCTTGATTCTTGTCTCTTGATTCTATTTCCCGTCCAGCTCCTGATGAAGTTTATTGATCACTTCCTTCATCTTGGCTGTTGTCTTTGCTTCGTGCTGATCGGTTAATTTCAAATAGGCCTTCGCTTTTTCAAAATTACCTAAGCGTATATTAATATTAGCTACATGTACTAAGGCCGCCACATGGTCATTTGCCGACCTTAATGGATACTGCGCAGCTAATTCATAATGCCGTTCGGCTTCTTCAAAATCCTGCCTTTGCAGGTTAATTCCACCCATTATAAACTCGTAAAAACCGCGGCGTTGCTTACTTAACCATTCGGGTTTACTTATTTGGCTTAACAATAATTCCGCCCTGTTATAATCCTTTTTATGAAAAGCCTTAGCTGCCATAATTACAGTACCTTCTTTAAAGTAACCGTATATCAACAACCCTATGAACATTACGATAACGCCCACTAACTCGTAAACGCGCCATTGTAGGGCAAAGCCCAATAAAATTAAAAATGCCCCTGTAACAAGTATGCGTGCCCGGTTTGTGAACATTAATGCTGATCTGTAAATTTATAGCCTACCCCACGTATTGAGTGAAAGTAAACCGGGTTTTTCGGATCGGGTTCAAAATATTTACGAAAGGTCAGGATAAAGTTGTCAATGGTACGGGTTGACGGGTAAACATCATAGTTCCATACGGTTTCCAATATTTGCTCGCGCGATACAGCCTCGTTACGGCGCTCTATCAGCAACTTAAGCAACATGGTTTCCTTTTTAGTAAGCGGAGTGATAGATCCATCACCGTTAACTAGTTCAAACGAATTAAAGTGGATAGTTTTATCGCCTATTTTATAGCTGTTAAACTCTTTCAGGTCGTCGCCTTTTAAGCTGCGTTTTACCAGATTGTTAACCCGTAAAATAAGCTCTTCTAAGTTGAATGGTTTGGTCAGATAATCGTCTGCTCCTTTTTTCAGACCTGCAATTTTATCCTCGTTGGTATTTTTGGCGGTAAGGAACATAATTGGCACCTCTGAGTTTTCCAGTCGGATGGTTTCAGCAACCACAAAACCGTCAATCTCCGGCATCATTACGTCAAGAATAACCAGGTTAAAACGTTCCTCTTTAAATATTTGTAAAGCTTTTTTGCCATTGTTGGCAGTTGACACCTTGTAGCCTTCTAACTCAAGGTTGAGCTTTATAGCCTCTAAAAGATGATCCTCATCTTCGGCTAACAGAATTCTTTTTTTGTTTGGCATTGTGAGTTTATTTATGCACTAATTGTGAAACGGAATAATTTTTTCGTCACGCTATGAAGCTAATGACATCCCTCATCATCAATAATCGTGCAGAGTTACCAAAAATAGCCCTTATCCCTGCAATCCCATTGTCATATCTTTTTACCCGAACACTACCTCAAAAATACTTCCCACGGGGCGGTTGTCTTTAACCTTTATACTGGCTTCGTGCTTGTCTAATACGTGCTTTACAATATACAAACCCAACCCGGTTCCCTTGGTATTGCGCGTATCCTCGCTGCCTACGCGGTAAAACCTGTCAAAAATGCGGCTTTTCTCATTGTCGGCTATGCCAATGCCATGATCTGCCACCTGGAAATGTATGCGGCCTTCCTTTGCAAAAAGCTTAACCTCTACCGCCTCACAGGGTTTTGAATACTTAATAGCGTTCTCAATCAAATTGGTAACTACCGAAGTAAGCGCGAATTTATCGCCGGTTATTTCAATTTTGGGTTCAATTTCGGCATTGATGATCTGTTGGTTACCATCGCATTTAGTTATCTGCAGGCGGTTAACAATACTATCCACCAAAACTGATAAGCTAAATTTTGCTTTGGGGAAGGTGTAGGAGCTGTTCTCAATTTTTGATGCCAGCAGCATATTTTCCACCATGTCATCCAAACGCTCAATATCTAACAATGATTTACCAATAAAGTCTTGTATCTGCGCCTTGCTCAGATCGCGTTTCTGTATGGTTTGAAGCAGCAGTTTGATTGATGCCAAAGGCGATTTCAACTCGTGCGTTACAGAAAGTAAGAAGTTCTTTTTCTGCTCCTGCAGTTTACGCTCGCGTGCAAGTGATTTATGCATGTAAAACGCCCCGGCCAACAGCACAAGGCCAAACATCATTCCCTCGCTTAGGATCATCCCTTTACGTTCAGGCTGCATCCTAACCAACATATAGCCCCACCACATCAGCTCGGCAACGGCGTAGATAATAATGGCGTAAAATATTACTAATGGCTTCTTCATTTGCCCCCTAACCCCCTAAAGGGGGAATACATTATTTCTTAAATACTAAGTCTAAACTATCAAATATAGCTCTTTTCGTTTTTTCCAGGTCAATCTTATTATGAGCTGCTGATATAAACCCAACCTCATAACCCGATGGGCCTAAATAGATCCCACGATTGATCAACTCGCGGTGCATTACCTTAAATTTCTCCATGCTGGCCGCATCAATCTCTTCAGCTTTACTAATGCTTGCCTTATCAGTAAACGCGAACCAGAAGATAGAACCAATGCTGAACACCTTAAATTTATAGCTCCGCGCAGTAGCAAAGCGCTGTATAGCATCCACAAATTCCTGTGTTTTATTGTTGAGGTCCTTGTAAAAGCTTGATTTCAGCAATTCTGTCAGTTGCGCTATACCTGCAGCCATAGCAACCGGGTTGCCTGATAGGGTACCCGCCTGGTAAACCCCTCCATCCGGTGAAACATGACCCATAATTTCGGCTGAAGCGCCGTACATGCCTACCGGCAAGCCACCCCCGATGATCTTACCATAGGTTATAATATCCGGCTTGATCTGGTAATACCCGGCCGCACCTTCAAAGCCAACACGGAAACCTGAAATCACCTCGTCAAAAATCAATAAAGTGCCGTTTTGCGTACAGATGTCGCGTAACGTTTGTAAGTACTCTTTGCTTTGCAGCAGCAAACCATTATTAGCGGGTATGGGCTCAATAATAACCGCAGCTATCTGATCTTTAAAATCGTCAAAGGCTTTTTGCAGCGCTTCTACATCATGTAAGCTAACAACGATAGTCTCGTCTGCAAAAGCCTTCGGTACACCTGCGGATGAGGTTTCGCCGAAAGTAACCAGGCCGGAACCTGCCTTAACCAGCAACGAATCTGAGTGCCCGTGATAACAGCCCTCAAACTTTAATATCTTATCGCGTTTTGTGTATCCACGGGCAAGCCGGATGGCCGACATGACCGCCTCGGTACCCGAGCTAACAAAGCGCAGCTTTTCAATAAACTTGTTGTTTTTTAAGATAAGCTCGGCCAGTTCATTCTCCAAAGCAGTAGGCGCGCCAAACGACATGCCGTTCTGCATTACCTCAATTACTTTGTCTTTTACTTTTGGATGGTTGTGGCCCAAAATAAGCGGTCCCCACGAGCAGCAAAAGTCAATAAACTCGTTATCGTCGGCATCCCACACACGGCAGCCATCACCTTTTTTGATAAACAGCGGTGTGCCATAAACCGACTTGAACGCCCTTACCGGCGAGTTAACCCCGCCCGGAAAAAACGTTTGAGCCTTTGCATAAAGTTCTGCCGACCTTTCCCTGCTGATATCCGGTTTACCTGTTGAATTTACAGTTTGGATATCCTCATCCCCCGAAAACATTTTTTTAATAGAATCTAACATCTTTTCAAGCTTAAAGCTGAAAGCACAAGGCTTAAAGCTTCTTTTCTGATTTATATTTATTTGCTTTCAGCTTTTAGCTTTTAGCTTCTTAAATCCATTTATTCTCCAACACCTCTTTAGCATGATACGTTAATATCGCGCTTGCGCCTGCCCTGCGTATGCCCATTAACACTTCGGTAACTGCGCGTTGCTCATTCAGCCAGCCGTTGCGTACGGCCGCTTTTATCATGGCATATTCGCCGCTTACGTTGTAGGCTGCAACAGGCAGCTGGGTGTTGTCTTTTAATAACTTTATAACGTCTAAATAGGCCAAAGCGGGTTTTACCATTAAAAAATCGGCTCCCTCCGCTTCATCCAAACGTGCCTCTATCAAAGCTTCCTGCTGGTTAGCAGGATTCATTTGGTAAGTTTTTTTATCACCAAATTTAGGTGCCGAGTTCAACGCGTCCCTGAACGGACCATAAAACGCACTTGCATACTTGGCGGTGTACGACATAATGGAAACGTTAGTAAACCCATTGTCGTCTAAAACATTGCGGATGTATCCCACTCTGCCATCCATCATATCGCTTGGGGCAATAATGTCGGCACCGCATTGCGCGTGCGCCAAAGCCATTTTACCCAAAACTTCCAGTGTTTCGTCGTTCAGTATCTCGCCGTTCTCTACTATCCCATCATGCCCATCAATACTGTATGGATCCATGGCTACATCTGTAACCACACAAGCCTCCGGAAAGTTTGCTTTAACCTCGCGAATAGCACGCAGATACAGTGTTTCTTCGCGATAGCTTTCTGTAGCGTATTTATCTTTTAGCCCCTCGCTAACGTTCGGGAACAGATCAAAAGAGTATAAACCCAGTTTAAGGCAGCTCTCTATCTCGCGCAAAAGGTTATCTATTGAATACCTGTACAGGCCCGGCATAGAAGCCACCTCGGTTTTTTGGTTTACACCATCAACAATAAACAGCGGAAATATCAAATTAGCCGCGCTGATGTGCGTTTCCTGCACCATTTGGCGGATGATCTCGCTTTTTCTGTTTCTTCTCGGTCGTTGGTTCATTTTTTTAGTCGATAGACCATGGACAATAGTCCATAGTATTTTTTCATCTAAAGTCTATGGTCTATCGACCATGGACTATGGACTTTAAATTCCAAACACCGCTTCTGCCAATCCTACCTCATCGGGCGAGAATGGCAGCGTGTATTTAACACCCATTTCTTCAAATTTCTTTCCGGTTGATTTACCTATGGCGATAACCTTTTGATACGGATCCAACAGGTTATCTACAAAATAAGCATCAACGTTTGAGGGGCTGGTAAACACCAACACTTCAGCGCCTGATGCCTCAACGTTATCCTCCAACACGGTTTCATATATCGGCAGGTCAATTATTTTAACACCGGCGGCAAGGCCCTGCTGTATACTCCTTAATGAATCTTTTGCACCCGGGAACAGTACAGTATCACCATCTGTTACCAGTTCAGCAAACTCGGCAGCTACATCCGCGCTATCATTACCTACGCCGGTGTAATTGGCAAAATAACCTTTACGGCGCAGCATTTCTTCTGATCCGGCTCCCATCACCCCAAACTTTACATCTTTTGGTAATTGCGGATCCAGTTGAAAAAAGTATTCTACTGCATTTTTACTACTGAAGAAAAGCCAGTCGACACGTTTTAATATAAACGGATCAAGCTTGGTAATAACAGGCACCGTACGAATAAGCGAACGGCCATCAATATGTATATTATGTTTTGCCAATGCACGAAGGAAGTAACTTTGTTCTGATACTTCGCGGGATATGAAAACGCTGGATGGCAATTTTCGGTCCTTTTCAAAAAAGCTAAATACCTTTTTGGCTAAACCTTCCGTAGTAGGCGCTTCAATGAACAGCCTGTCCGGAAACTCATCACCTTCATCAGCTTTTGATGTAAACACCTGGTATACGTCGTCCTCTTTACGGCAATAGCAGCCTAAAGGTAAATGACAGCCGCCGCCAAACATTTTTAATAATGTGCGCTCAACAGCCAGTTCTTCGGCCACATCAGCATGATGCAGTGCCTGTAAAGCTTCAAACAATTCGGTATCGCTTTCGCGTATTTGTATGGCTAAAGCTCCCTGTGCAGGGGCGGGTATCAGTTCGTTCGGGGTTAGTTCCTCTACATGAAACTCGCTCAGATCTATACCCAGCCTGTGCACACCGGCCTTGGCCAGCATAATGGCATCGTAGTTTTCATCGCGTAGTTTTTGTATGCGGGTGGGCACGTTGCCACGCAACTCCTCAATTTCCAGATCGGGGCGGTAAGCTAATAACTGCGCCTTACGGCGGTTAGATGATGTGCCCACAATAGCGCCGTATTTTACCGATAGTTTTTGCTTAACATCAACACAGTCTTTTAGTATCAGCAACAGCTCCGACGGGTCTTCGCGCTCAGATACGGCTGCAATGATCAATCCCGCAGGGTTATCGGTAGGCAGGTCCTTATGCGAATGCACAGCAAGGTCAATTGTGCCGGCTAAAAGCTCTTCCTCCAGTTCTTTGGTGAAAAAACCTTTGCCTTCCAGCTTATCAAAACTTAAATTCAGAATACGGTCGCCCTGCGTTTTAATGATCTTTAGTTCGGCGGTTATGTTGTGTTTCGCCAAACTATCCTGTACAAAATGCGCCTGCCATAAAGCCAGTTCGCTACCGCGTGTTCCTATTATTAATGTTCTTTCCAATTGCCTCGATTATTTGCAACCGCAAATTTAATTTTTTAATGCGAGGATAGTAATATTAATTGAGGATATGAATGTTGAGTGACGAAGGGGATGTGGTTGTGCGTAAAGTTTTTTTCACATTGTATCATAACCAAACAAATACTGTTTCAGTTACGAACACCTGTCGCATAATTTTTAATAGTAATATGTTGATAATCATATATTTATACAATTGGCACACATTTTTACTATAAAAGAAAAACCGTGCATCATGCTGAAAAATTATTTTAAAGTAGCCTTGCGAAATATCCAAAAGCAAAAAGCATTTTCTTTTATAAATATTTTTGGCCTGGCGGTGGGTATTGCCACATTTTGGCTCATCACGCTTTACGTTACTGATGAGTGGAGCTATGACCGCCATAATACCCACGCCGACCGCATATTCCGTGTGGTGCAGCATGGGCAATGGAACGGTGGTAAGTTTGATCTGGCGATTACGTCGCCGCCATATGCGCCAACTTTAAAAGCTGATTTTCCGCAGGTTGAAGAAGCCATTCGCATAAATGCCGAGGGCGGAGGCAATATTACATATCGAGATAAAAAACTCAATGAAGGAGGCATGTTATTTACTGATGCTGCCTTTTTTAAGGTTTTTACACATCAGTTTTTATATGGTGATGCTAACACGGCTTTACAAAAACCACAAAGTATTGTATTAACGAACGCCTTAGCCGAAACCATATTTGGCGATGCCGCAAAAGCGCTAAACCAATTAATACAGATAGACGGCAACGCCGCTACGGTTACAGGTGTAATAGCGGATGTTCCGATTAACTCGCATTTTACCTTTAAGGCCCTGCGCAGTATGCCGCCTGCAGACAGCGACTTTGCCGGAAGCTGGGGTAACTCTGGGTTGTATACATATGTACTTTTGAAAAACCCCGGCGACAACAAACAGATTGAGGCCGTGGGGGAAAGCTTTTTTAATCGTCATATTAAAGCCGATTTAGGCCCCATGAAGTTCATCCTGGAATTGCAACCGCTTACTGATATACATTTACATTCTAACTTAGGCTATGAGATCGGGTCGAACGGCAACATTACCTATGTATATGTGTTTAGCATAACTGCTTTACTTATACTGATTATCGCCATTATCAATTACGTTAATTTAACTACTGCAAGGTCGTCTATTCGTATTAAAGAGGTTGGTGTACGTAAGGTTATTGGATCTGGCAGGCGCCAATTGATGGCACTATTTTTTGTTGAGTGTATTGTGTTAACCTTTATCGCTACTATTATAGCCTTAGGGATTACCTATTTTACACTACCCTACTTTAATTCTCTATCGGGTAAAACATTGGTATTGTTGCAATTTGGCGCGGTAAAAACCATAGTAATATTTACAGCCTTTGCATTGTTGACGGGCATTTTATGCGGCATTTATCCTGCTTTATTCCTGTCGGCATTTAAAACCATCCCCGCTATGAAGGGGCAGTTGGGCAATCAATTTTCTACCATTGTGTTCAGAAAATCGTTGGTTACCTTCCAGTTTGTTGTTACTATTATAATGATATCAGCATCGGTCATCATATACAAACAGCTTAACTATTTTTCAAATAAGGATCTGGGCTTTAATAAGGCGCAAACACTCACTTTTCATATCAACAATCGCAATGTACGCGGCCAGGTAGACGCGCTGAAGCAACAGCTGCTGCAAAACCCTAATATTGAAAGTGTAGGCATAGCCGGAAACCCAATTGGCAACAATAACATAGCTGGCGGAGATTTTCATCTGGGCGCAGATGGTAAGCCAACTTCCGGATCAAAATTAGTGCAGAACTTAATTATTGATACTGACTTTATCCCAACCTTACAGATAAAGATGGCAGCGGGCCGAAATTTTTCGGCGGATAATTTAACAGACACAAAGGATGCCATTATTGTAAACGAAACTCTAGTTAAAGACCTGGGCTGGACCAACGCCGTAGGCAAACAGGTACGCACCGGGGTTGACGAAAAGGGTAATGTTATAACACAAACCATTATAGGAGTAGTAAAAGACTTTAACACTTATTCACTTCAGCATAAAATATCCCCTATGGTGTTAAATATGCCGACTACCGCTGGCGATAAGGATAATCTATACATCCGCATAAGCCGCGGAAATGTGCAGGAATCGTTAAATTATATAACACGGGTATTTGACAAATTTGATAACGAAAATAAACCCGAATTCCATTTCCTTGACCAAAATTTTGCTGCCCAATACCAAACCGAGCAAAAGCAAGGTGGTATATTGCTAACGTTCACCCTGCTTGCCATAAGCATTGCATGTTTAGGTTTATTTGGATTGATAACGTTTGCTGCCGAGCAACGTGTTAAAGAAATAGGCATCCGCAAAACATTGGGTGCAAGTGTGGCTAGTATTGTACGGTTGTTATCAACCGACCTGATGCGCCTGGTTGCGATAGCTGTGCTTATTGCCTGCCCTATTGCATGGTTTGCTATGGATAAATGGCTACAGGAGTTTGCTTACAAAATTGATATAAACGTTTCTATTTTTCTTTTGGCCGGATGTGTCGCTGCTTTAGTGGCCCTTGCAACTATAAGCATACAATCTATAAAAGCGGCTCTAGCTAACCCTGCAAAAAGTTTAAAAGGCGAGTAAGTTAGTTCAAACCCTTATATTAATTTTAAATGCATTGTCCAATTCTGTTTTGCCTGATGCCTGACGACGTTTTTGAACAGGCCAGTAAACAATTTACAGAAAAAGAGCTGGTTGACCTGACATTGGCCGTAACTACAATTAATACCTTTAACCGGCTAAATATGCTTTCCGCACGCCGGGTGGCAATTACCGGGTGGGACAGTTTGCCGCTAATTAAGAAAGTGCTTTATTTAATGGCCGTGCGCTGCGTCCGGCCATTAAATACCCGTATAGCAGAACAACCTTAATCCCCTGTTGACATAAGGTTGTCATTCCTGTTCGATAATTTTATCAAAACAAAATTGAAAACCTATGGCAACCGAAACATTTAAAGGGTTTGAAGCTGTTTATGCCGAAACAAGGCAGCAATGGCGCGACTGGCTTCAAAAGAACAGTCAGACAAAAGACCAGGTATTTACAATTATCTACCACAAAAAAAGCGAAACACCGAGTGTAACTTATGTTGAAGCGGTTGAGGAAGCTTTGTGCTTTGGCTGGATAGATTCTATATCTTATAAACGCGATGCCGAAAGTACTTATCAGCGTTTCTCCCGCCGTAAAGCTAAAAGCAATTGGAGCCCGTCAAATATTGAAAGGGTTGAACGCCTGACTACTGCCGGATTAATGACAGAGCATGGTCAGAAATTTGTTGATTTGGCTAAACAGGAAGGTAAGTGGGATACGAAGAAGGTGTAAGGGAGTTTAATTACTATTGATCAATATATCCTTAGCCATTACCATGGGTACGCTGATATATTTTTTCTCCATGTAATTCATAACACGCTCCAACACCTCGCGAGATTGCTCGTCCATGCCTTGCACCTCGTCGGCAAAAACACTGTTAATAGCGGTATTGCGTATCTCTTTGATCTTTTCGGGTACGCAGCGCATGGCAAGTTCAACACGGCGCTGTTTTAGCTGCTGCAAAAACTCGCACATGTTATTCTCAATAATCGCTTCGGCATGCACCAGTTCCTGGTAGCGCTCCTGCATGTTGCGTTTAGCCACCTCGCTAAGCGAATGTACCTCGATAAAATTTACCGGAAACTGCTCCAACACTTCAGGAGCGGTGTCGTTAGGGATGGCAAGGTCCACAATGGTTTTTCGGGTGGTTTCGCCGTTAAGTAATGAGCTATATATTTCGGGAGTAATGATGGGTTCAACTGCCGATGTGCAGGTGATGATCACATCAAAACCTTTATTATAAGTTTTTAAAGCATCCAGATCAAAAGCTTCGCCGTTCAGATCAGCCGCCAGTTTCTCTGCCTTAGCCAAGGTACGGTTAAACACCGCGAAGTTGGAGAACTTATGCTTTTGAAGATATTTTGAAATGTTTTGGTTGGTTTCGCCTGCGCCGATGAGGAGGATGCGGGCATTAGTGCAGAGTTTGAGGTTGTTTAGTTTACGATAGGCCAGTGATACAACCGAGATGGGATTTTTGGAGATATTGGTATTAGTATAAACCTCTTTAGCTGTTTTGACGACACAGCTCATAAACATTCGCAAACCATCGCCTGTAAGGCCCGCTTCGCGGCATTGCTCATAAGCTTTACGCAACTGCGCTAATATTTCCTTTTCGCCCACCACCAAACTTTCTAAAGAACATGATGTTCTTAGCAAGTGGTTAAGCGCCTCCTTATCTTCGTATATCAAAGCGGCATCAACAAAAGTGCCCATGTAATGCGAACACAGACCAATGTTAAGCTTATCAATAAATTTCGCGGCAAATGCTTTGTCAACCGTTTGCGGGGTAAGCATAACAAACTCAACACGGTTGCAGGTGGCCAGGTAAAACAATTCGGATATACCAAATTCGGCCTTTACTTCACGCAGTTTATCACTCAGATTTTCCTGACAGATAACCAGCTTGCCCAATTCCTTCAGCTCAATCTGTTTATGCGTAAAAGCTATTACCTTTAGATACTTCAAAATCAGTTTTAAATTAACCCAACAAAAATAATATCCTACAGCGCAATCAGTGTCAAACCTTTGTCATACCAACGTATTTAGACTGTTTATAAATAACTCAAAATCAAGTTGGTAACTGCCTGTTTATCAGTTTAAAATAAAATAATCACTATGTATACATTAAAAAAAGTGAGCACAATCACTTTAATTTTGGGCTACATAACCGCAGGTATCAATCATTTCAGGGTGCCGGGGTTTTATATAGCTATCATTCCGCAGTACATCCCCTACCCCCAATTTATGAATGTGGCGGCTGGTATCTTTGAAATTATATTCGGCCTGGGCCTGGCTTTTACGCCTACCCGGAAAATAGCTGCCTGGGGCATAGTTTTAATGCTTGCGGCATTTGTTCCGGTGCATATCAGCATGATAACTGATGCGCCTTTTAAAGTTGGCAGCACTACGGTTGGCCCCCTGCTTGCGTGGTTACGGCTGGCGCTGCAACCTGTATTAATGGTTTGGGCATGGTGGCATACAAAAGACTGATATTGTATTTGCGAAGTGCTGCGCAATGTGGTATAATTGATCAGTAATTATGATAAAAAAAGAAACCTTCACGCTACCCGGCGCTAAGGGTCGCGGTATGCTGGCTGATATTACTTATGACGATGACGACAAAGCAGCGCCAATGGTAATTTTCGCGCATGGCTTTAAGGGTTTTAAAGACTGGGGTACACATAACCTGCTGGCTAAATACTTTGCCGAAAACGGTTTCAGGTTTTTAAAGTTTAACTTCTCGCACAACGGCACTACGCCCGATAATCCACTTGATTTTACCGACCTGATTGCCTTTGCCGACAATACCTTTTCTATGGAACTGGAAGATCTGGCTACTGTGATAGATTTTGCCTGCAACGGCTCATCCATGCCTCGCGCAAACGGGGTTTACCTGATGGGGCACAGCATGGGAGGGGGCATAAGCATTATAAAAGCTGCTGAAGATAGCCGGGTAAAGAAGTTGATCACTTTAGGGTCGGTAGCAAGTTTTCGCAACCTGTGGCCAAAAGAAGCCGAGGAACAATGGCGGCTACAAAGCATTATGTATATGTACAATAGCCGCACCCAACAGCAAATGCCTGTAAAAAGCACATTGCTGGATGATTTGGAAAAGAACGTAAATCGTTTAGATATCATAGCAAAAGCTGCTGCAGTGACCTGCCCCTGGCTAATAGTACATGGCGATGCAGACGCGACTGTAAATGTTAGTCATGCAAAAGAATTAAAAAAAGCACAACCTAAAGCCGAATTAGTTGTTGTTAAACATGGCGACCATACTTTTGGTGGGATGCATCCCTATCAGCAAAATATGCTGCCGCAGGATTTGACAGCTTTTGCTAAGGCATCTGTGGCTTTCTTAAAAAAATAAAAATTAAAAGATTTTCTGCGGTTGATCGTCTGCTAATTTACGTATATCAAAATATGAGTTTAGAAAGACCTGCCAAAAAAGGCGGCAAATATATTAATACCATTCCTACAGACGAAGCAGGTTTTGATAAGATGATCCCCATTATGAGGGAGTACATGAATAATAAGGCCGAAGTGGTTCCTGCTAAACCCATGGGGCCTTTTAAAACCGATACATCTGTTTACGATGCTCCACCGCAAAATGGCTTGCGGGTAACGTGGGTGGGACATTCCAGTTTGCTAATAGAAATAGATGGCTGTACCATACTCACAGATCCGGTGTGGAGCAATCGGGTATCGTTCACCCGGTATATGGGGCCAAAAAGATTTTTTCAGCCACCGATCGCCTTAAAAGATCTGCCGCCGATAGATGCCATCATCTGCTCGCACGATCATTACGACCATCTGGATACAGCTACCATTGAATTTTTTGCCGGCACCAAAATCCCCTTTTATTGTTCGTTAGGTGTAGGGCAATATCTTAAAAAATGGGGGATAATTGAAAATTATATCTCTGAAATGGATTGGGGCGACAGCGTAATGCTGGGGCATGACTGTATAATAACAGCCGCCCCCGCAAGGCACTTCTCGGGCCGTGGGATATTGAATAGGAATGAAACTTTGTGGTCGTCATTTGTAATAAAGGGCCAAAAGCATAAAATATTTTTTGGTGCCGATTCGGGCTGGCATCCGCAATTTGAAGAGATAGGCGAAGCATTCGGGCCGTTCGATCTCACCATGTTGGAGATTGGCGCTTACGGTAAATACTGGCCCGATATTCACATGGGGCCTGATCATGCCAGCAACGCAAACATCGCCTTAAAGGGAAAACTAATGATGCCTATTCACTGGGGCACATTTAACCTCGCCCTGCACGATTGGTACGAGCCCATTGAGCTGCTGATAGAATACGCGCGCGAAAAGAATATTGACCTGTTTGTTCCTGAACCCGGCAAACCTACTGATGTTACTGGTTCGTTGAATTCGGAGTGGTGGCGAAGGTATATGTAGTTGGCTTTACTGATCGCGTTAACGCCTTATTAATTTATAAATCAGCATTTTATGTATATTGCTATAAATTAATGCTATGGGACAGATAGTAATTGTGGCCTACAAGCCAAAAACCGGCAAAGCGGAAGCTTTAAAAAACCTGGTGAACAACCACGTATCGCGTTTAAATGAGGAAGGATTAGTTACATTACGGGAGCCTGTTATTATGCAGACAGCCGACGGCATTATCATAGAAGTTTTTGAATGGCTTTCGGCCGAGGCAATTCAAATGGCACACAGTAATCCTGCTGTTCACAAAATGTGGGGCGAATTCGCCGAGGTTTGCGATTATGTGCCTTTAAACACCCTGCCCGAAACGGCTAATTTATTTGCTGAGTTTAAATCGGTTGATTGAGTTAACGTTTTCTTTTATAACAGCTTTTCACCAACCCACCTTCATAGGTTTCTGTGCTTGTATGGTCAAACTTAAGTTCGGGCAAGTCGGATGTAAATAAGGGTATACCCGAGCCTAATACAATGGGTACGCGCGTGATGATCATTTCATCTATCCTATCCGCCGCTAAAAGGCTTTGAATGGTTTTGCCGCCGTCAACATAAATATTATTGATGCCTTGCCGGTTAAGCGCTTCAAGCACTTCTAATATTTCGCCCTTTACAAGCTGAGCTTTGTGCGCCCACTTGCCGGGCAGTTCGGTCAACGAGTTACTTAACACATGTACAGGCTTGGGATAAAACCACTTTTCAAAGTCCATCACAATTTCATAGGTTTTGCGGCCCATTAATATGCCGTCTATCCGATTCATAAAATCGCCGAAGCCATAATCGCTACCTGTGGTATTGGGTATTTCATTCAGCCAGTCAATACCGCCATCGCTTTTGGCTATGTAACCGTCAATGCTTGTTGCTATGTATACAATGTTTGCCATGGAAATGCTATGGATTAAGATTCAACCGGCTCTATCCAGTTGCCATCCTCACGGATAATGCCTATCAGTTCATCCAGCGCATTGGCAGAACTGATGTTTTTCTTCACCGCTTCTTTGCCGCGATAAAGGGTGATCTTATCGGTTCCTGAACCAACATAGCCGTAATCGGCATCGGCCATTTCGCCGGGGCCGTTCACTATGCAGCCCATTATGCCAATTTTTAACCCTTTAAGGTGGCTTGTGCGGCTGCGGATCATCTGTGTGGTCACCATCAGGTCAAACAAGGTGCGGCCGCAGCTTGGGCAGCTTATGTATTCGGTTTTTGATATACGTGAGCGTGTTGCCTGTAAAATGCCAAACGCTGTGGAAGTAATGGTTTTTGTGTCAACATCGGGAGCGTCTATCCAGATGCCATCGCCAAAACCATCAACCAGCAATGCTCCCATATCTGTAGCAGCATAAAGTTGCAATTTGGTAGCAGCCCCCTCTAAATCTCCCCCGGTAGGGGAGACTTTTTGCATAGCCCCCATTTCAAAAGCCCTCCCTTCCGGGGAGGGTTGGGTGGGGCTGTACGTGCGTGTAATTATCACCGGCACTTCTAACCCCATTTCCTCCATTTTAAAGAAGAACGAACGTTGGTCGGCCATGCCGTGTAGTGCGTCCGTTTCTAACACAAATACCAGTGTATTACTAAAAGGCAATGAGCCAAATTCGTCCGAATCTATATCAGCAGGCTTTAACCTAACTAAGTTTAAGGCTGATGACCGGTCAACATCGCCAATAAATTCCTTTAAAGTAAATATAGGGTGGCAAAGAGTTTTATCGGCGAGTTTTTGCCACGTACTATAATTATAAAGCTGCTTTAAGTTGCCGGGCAAAGTAAATGAAGGCAGTTCGTCAGCTAAATAAACAAAATCAACCGATTGCTCGCCCATATTGTATTTATCCAGCAATGGCGAATAAATATAGCCCGCATCATTCAATACCGCCGGGTCTTTCAGGTTAGCCCGCGACAGATCAACTACCACACGCGGCACCATGTGCCCGCCTATAAAGGCGTTGGCTTCGTAAGTGTGGCGTTTTTTGTATTCGTAGGGATTATGAGCTGAAAGCTGAAAGTCTAAAGCTGAAAGCTTTTCCTGCGCTTTTTGCTTTCCGCTTTCAGCTTTACGCTTAACATAGCGATCAACCAACGCAATAGCCACCGGCGCTTCCGCTTCGGGCTCTTCGGTGAGG